>Ga0307505_10000039_pt1 | contig 157575 bp, 146 predicted proteins | sample 23_S_MG_FD_202183 | JGI IMG/M metagenome (GOLD analysis project Ga0307505, IMG submission 202183) | Soil microbial communities from Populus trichocarpa stands in riparian zone in the Pacific Northwest, United States - 23_S | ecosystem: Environmental > Terrestrial > Soil > Riparian zone >... | reverse complement strand
CTAGCAGGCTGTTGAAATTCGCTCGTGCAAATGCTGATTCGCGAGCGGGTGGTTATTGATACCTTGCGCGCATCGAAGCGGAGCGAGGTGCTGACGGATGCGCGGAACGGACGGGATGCAAGAAGCGCTGTTCACACTGGCCAAGCTCGAAGACTTCGTGCCGGCCGATCACCCGCTGCGGCCGATCCGCCTGCTCGTCAACGAAGCGCTGGTACAGCTTAACGGCCTGTTCAACGCCATCTACGCCGACAGCGGGCGCGCCTCCATCGCCCCCGAGAAGCTGCTGCGCGCCATGCTCGTTCAAGTCTTCTTCTCGGTGCGCAGTGAGCGCCAGTTGATGGAGCAGGTGCGCTACAACCTGCTGTACCGTTGGTTCATCGGCCTGGCCATCGACGACGAGGTCTGGGACCACTCCACCTTTAGCAAGAACCGCGACCGCCTGCTCGAACACGCCGTGGTCGAACGCTTCTTCACCGAGGTCATGACGCTGGCCGACAAGCGCGGCTTGCTGAGCAAGGAGCACTTCTCGGTGGACGGCACCTTGATCCAAGCCTGGGCCAGCCACAAGAGCTTCGCGCCCAAAGGCGTGGCAGTGACGATGCCAACGGTGGCGGCGGGCGCAACGCGCAAGCCAACTGGAAGGGCAAGCCGCGCAGCAACGACACCCACGCCAGCACCACCGACCCCGACGCGCGGCTGTTCAGGAAGAGCCACAACACCGCAGCCGTCATGGCCTTCCAGGGGCATGTGCTGATGGAGAACCGCACGGGGCTGGTGGTGGGAGCGGTGGTCACGCACGCCGACGGCCTGGGCGAGAGGGCAGCCGCACTGGCCATGCTCGATACGCTGCCGGGCAAGCACCCCAGGACGATCGCCGCGGACAAGGCCTACGACACGCGCGACTTCATCGACGCGTGCCGCCAGCGCCGCGTGACCCCGCACGTGGCGTCCAACGACATGCGCATCGGCGGCAGCGCCATCGACGGGCGCACCACGCGCCACGCGGGCTACGCCATCAGCCAGACGATCAGGAAGCGCATCGAAGAGCACTTCGGCTGGGGCAAGACGATCGGGCGGATCAGGCAAACACTGTATAGAGGGCTCAAGCGCGTGGATCAGCACTTCAAGCTGACGATGACCGCGAGCAACATCGTGCGAATGGCGCGAATGTTCAGCGCGGCAATGCAAGGGGCGATGCGATGAGGCGGCAAGAGTGCCGCCGCGGCGCGGCGCAAGCGCTCGCGCGAACCTGGCGACGGCCACTCGAACTGAGGCTGCGCAACCAAACTCACCAGGATCAGCTCGCATCGAATGCATCCGTCAGCTCGATCACGCGAAATTCAACAGCCTGCTAGTGGCAGCGTAGTCTTGGTCAGTTGACAACTTAACGCTAGGTGCTCATGACTTTGGTAGCCACTTCGAAGCCGGATGAAAATGTGAGTACGGTCGTAGAGCCCATCTATCTGCACTTGCCGGTCACCGACCCTGAGACCGTGGCCGCGCTCGTGGAGGCCAGCGATGGACGAGATCGCCAAGAACTGGCTTTGACCGCGCTGAAGATTGGCATCCTGTCGCTCAAGGCGGCACGCGGGACGGTCGACGGTGCCGCCATCAGGCAGGAAGGCGACCGGCTGCTTGGGACGCTTGAGGAGCGCATGGTCAAGCATCGTGAACTGCTTGACGAGGCGCTTGGCGGCACGTTGCGCAGCTACTTCGACCCGGCCAGCGGGGCTTTCACTGAGCGCATCCAGCGCTTGCTCAGGCAGGACGGCGAACTGGCGACGGTGATCGGAAGCCAGGTCGAGTCCGCTCGCACGACGCTCGACGAGCTGCTCGTGAAACACTTGGGTGACGACAGCGCGCTGCAGACGTTGCTCAGCCAGGAAGATGGCAATGAGTTCATCGCAGCAGTACGAGGCCAGGTGTCGCAGGCGCTCGCGCTGCAGAGCGAGGCCATCGCCGGCGAGTTCTCGCTCGACCGCGCCGACAGTGCGCTCAGTCGCCTGGTGCGCGAGCTGAAAGACCGCCACGGCGATCTGGAGCGCAACCTGGGCGAGCGTGTTACGTCCGTGGTGGGCGAGTTTTCGCTCGACAACAAGGACTCGGCGCTTTCACGCCTGGTCGGCCGAGTGGAACAGGCCCAGGGCCAGATCAGCGCGCAGTTTTCGCTCGACAACCCGGAGTCGGGCCTGACGCGCATCGTGCAACGGCTGGAGCGCTTCGAGTTGGCCCAGTCCGAGCGCTCGCGCGACTTCGAGCTCCGGGTGACTTCGCTGCTGGAGAGGATCGTCACCCGCCGCGACGACGCGCGCCGTTCCACCCTGCATGGCAACGAGTTCGAGCTGCGCGTCGGCGAGCACCTCCAGGCCCACTGTCTCGCCGCAGACGACGTGTTCGACGCCGTGGGTGACACGTCGGGTGTGATCCCGCGCAGCAAGGTCGGGGACTTCGTGGTGACGATGGGCCCCGACTCGGCGGTGGCCGGCGCCAACATCGTCGTGGAGGCCAAGGCCAGCGGTGTGTACACGCTCAAGGCGACACTGGCGGAGGCTGACCTTGCGCGTCGCAACCGCTCGGCTTCGGTTTGCCTGTTCGTGCATTCGTCGCAGACGGCACCCGCCGACCTGCCTGAGCTGCACCGCTGGGGCCTGGACATCGTGGTGATCTGGGACGCGGACGATCCGGCCACTGACGTGCGCTTGAAGGCTGCATACCTGCTGTCCAAGGCGCTTTGCGTCCGCGCGAATCAGCACAACGAGGAGGAAGCGGCGAGCCTGGCCGAGATGGATGTCGCCATCGAGGCCATTCGCAAACAGATTGCGGGCTTCGAGGAGATCAAGACTTCGGCGCGCACGGTGGTAGGTGGCGGCGAGAAGATTCTCAACCGCGCCCGGCTGATGGAAGAAGAGATCGCGAAGCGGCTCTCGGCGTTGACGTCCCAGCTCGACCGCCTGCGCGCCACGACCACCGAAGCCGAGGGCTGAACGGCCATGCAACTGCGCGACGGGGACTACCTCTTCTCGGCCACCGACCTGGTCGGCTTTGTGGAGTGCGAACACCTGACGGTGCTCCAGCTCCAGAGTCTTCACGACGAAGGCGCCCGGGCAATGAGGTCTGCACCCGACGCGTCCGCGGAGTTGATTGCCCGCAAGGGCGACGAACACGAGCGCGCCTACCTGGAGCGCTTGCGAGCGCACGGCCGCGAGGTGATCGACATCGCCGCCGGCGGGGGCAGCATCGATGAGAAGGTGGCGCGCACGCTCGCGGCCATGCGCAGTGGTCCCGAAGTGATTTACCAGGCGACCCTGCGCGATGGACAGCTGGTCGGCCACGCCGACTTCCTGATGCGGGTCGACGGCGAGGCTTCGGGCCTTGGCCCTTGGCGCTACGAAGTCGCCGACACGAAGCTTTCGCGCTCGCCGAAGGCCAAGTTTCTGGTGCAGCTGGCGGTCTACAGCCATCTGCTCGCGCAGGCGCAGGGTGCGGAACCGAGATTGATGCATGTGGTGCTCGGCGACCAGACCGAACGAGCGTTTCGCTGCGCGGACTACATGCACTACTTCCGCGCCCTGCTGGCGCGGTACCTGGCGCGCATCGAGGCCCTGGCCGGTGGCGCTGCGCCCGAAACCTATCCGCTGCCGTGCGCCCACTGCGACCTCTGTCGCTGGCACGACCGGTGCGAGGCGCAGCGGGTGGCCGACGATCATCTGTGTCAGGTGGCGAACATCTCGCGCGTCCAGTGGGCCAGGTTGGAAGCCCAGGGCATCGACACGCTGGCCAAGCTGGCCGCGCTGCCTCCCGGCTCGGCCATCCCAAGGATGCACGGTGACGTCCTTGCGAGGCTGCAATCACAGGCCTCCTTGCAAGACGGTGCGCGCCGAACCGGCAAGCGCAACGTGCTGGTGCTTCCACTCGACCACGATGCTCGACGAGGTTTCCACCGCCTTCCGGCACCCGATGCCGGCGACATGTTCTTCGACATGGAGGGCGATCCGCTGGAAGACGGCGGCCTGGAATACCTTTTCGGGGTCTGGCTCCGCGTGGGTGACGAGTGGGAATTCCGTGCGTTCTGGGCCCACAGCCGGGCCGAGGAGCGCGTGGCCTTCGAGTCGTTCATCGACTTCGTAACGCAGCGCCGCCAGCAGTTCCCCGCTGCGCACGTCTACCACTACGCCAGCTATGAGGAGGCGGCGCTCAAGCGCCTGGCGAGCTGGCATGCGACGCGCGAGATGGAGGTCGACAACCTGCTGCGCCAAGGCGCACTGGTTGATCTGTACAAGGTCGTGCGCGAAGGCATCCGCATCTCGGAGCCGAGCTACTCCATCAAGTACGTTGAGCACTTCTACCGGCCAGCGCGCACGGGCGACGTGCAGAACGCAGGGGCGAGCATCGTCTTCTACGAGCGCTGGCGCGAGACGCGAGACCCTCAGTTGCTGCAGGACATCGAGGACTACAACCGCGACGATGTGGTGTCCACCCAGCAGCTGCGCGACTGGCTGCTCACGTTGCGGCCGGACGGCATCGCTTGGAAGACGCGCCCAGCGTCTGCGGCGGCCGATGACGAAGGCGAAGCGCCGGCGCTGACCAAGGCACAGGAGGCAGAGCAGCGCTTGCTGCCGTACCGGAATCGCCTGGTCGACTTTTTGCCCGCTGAACGCAGCCATTGGACGCTGGACCAGCACGCCAGCGAGCTAACTTATCAACTGCTGGACTTCCACCGGCGCGCCGACAAGCCCGCGTGGTGGGCCTTGTATGCACGCATGGATCTGGCTGAAGACGAGTTGATGGACGACCCGGAGTGTCTGGCTGGCTTGCAACTCGACCCGGCGAATTCGCCCGTGCCGGACAAGCGCTCCACGGTCTACACCTACCTTGCACCGGAACAAGAGACCAAGCTGTCGAGCGGTGACGCATGCACGCGCGCCGACACGGCGCAGAAGATCGGCAACCTCACCTTCGACGAGGCCAGTCGGCGGGTCCGCTTGAAGATCGGGCTGAAGAAGGAGCCGCTGCCCGCCCGGTTGAACATCGGGCCCGCAGGGCCCATCGATGCAAAGGGACTGGTCCACGCGCTCTACCGGTTTGCCGACAGCTTCCTGGCTGGGGACGGCCGGTATGCAGCGTTGCAGCAACTGCTGCGTCGCGAGCCGCCGCGTTTGAATGGCTGGGCGGCCGATCAGCCGATCGTCGGCGCGGGTCAAGACATCCTTGCAGGCAGCCTGGCTGCAGCGCAGGCGATGGACCAGACCTGCCTGTACGTTCAGGGCCCACCCGGTTCCGGCAAGACCTACACCGGCTCGCGCATGATCGCGAGCCTGCTTGCCAAGGGCTGGCGCGTGGGCATCATGTCGAACAGCCACAAGGCGATCAACCACCTGCTGGCAGGTGTCATGGAGGTCGTCGCCGAGCAAGGGCTGCATGTCCGTGCAACCAAGAAATGCACGTCGGGGCGCCCCGAGACCGAATTCGACAACCCGGTCGGCCGCGTCGCGAACCTGCATAGCAACGACGATGTTTGGGCTTCCGACGCGCAGCTGGTCGCTGGCACCGCATGGCTGTTCACCGATCCTGCCGCCGCCGCCACCTTAGACGCCCTGTTTGTCGACGAGGCGGGGCAGGTTGCGCTGGCGAACCTGATCGCAGCCGGCACCTGCGCTCGCAACATTGTTCTGCTGGGCGACCAGATGCAGCTCAGCCAGCCAGTGCAGGGCGTGCACCCGGGCCGCTCGGGCGACTCCGTGCTCGACTACATGCTCGATGGGGCGGCGACGATCGCGCCTGACCGAGGCATCTTCCTGGCGACGAGCTTTCGCATGCACCCGGATGTCTGTCGCTTCATCTCTGACGCCGTGTACGACGGCCGGCTCGAGCCTGAGTCCGGGAACGTGCGCCGAATCCTGGTGCTCAACGGCGCAGCGCATCCCTTGCTGCGCGCCGCTGGCATCGTTCACGCGGCCATCGAGCACCAGGGCTGCTCCCAAGCCAGCGAGCCGGAGGCTGCGCTCGTTCGCGAGATTTACGCCAGCGCGCTCAACCAGCGCTACACGGACCGGGACGGTACAGAGCACCCAATGTCGCCCGCAAACATCCTGGTGGTCGCGCCCTACAACGTGCAGGTGAATCTGCTCAAGCGCGTTTTGCCCGACGGCGCACGCGTCGGCACGGTCGACAAATTCCAGGGACAGGAGGCCGAACTGGTAATTGTCTCCATGACGACATCCAGCGAGCAGGATCTTCCGCGTCACATCGAATTTCTGTACAGCAAGAACCGGCTCAATGTCGCGGTTTCGCGGGCCAAGTGCCTGGCAATCGTGATCGCCAATCCGGCGCTGACCGCGATCAAGTGCCGGGCGCCGGAGCAGATGCCACTGGTGAACACGCTGTGCTGGGTGGCCGAGGCCGGGCGCATCCGTGAGGTCGGGCAGCAGGCGGTTCCGTCTGTATGACCTGTCAGAGCAATCTTTCGTGCTGCGCCAGCCTATGGTTCTCCACGACGCATCGCTGGGCGCGAGTTCCTAGCGCGGGTTTTTGAGCAGTGAGCCGCCCGCCCGAGAGATTGTGCTTAGATTGTGGAAGCCGAGCCGCAAGCAAGGCGTACCCGCCGCCTGAGCCGTATGGCGGACAGGCCGGGGAAGGGCGGTCGCCGTCCCGCAGGCTCCATGGTGTGGCGGGGCTCACAGTCTCCCTTCCTGCCAACCCGAGAGCCTCGCAATCAATATCGCGGGGCTTTGTGTTTTCTACGCGCGCGCTGGGCCGTGAACATTCGCACGACTGCTCGACCGCTGCGGCCCCGAGCCCCCCCGGACGCCGGTAGACCCGAAGCTCGATGCGCCGATACCGTCGCATCAACTTCAGGGAGATATCAATGTCGATTCGATTTGCCGCACAGCGGCTCCGGGCCATCGTCCTTCCCGCGCTGCTGGCGTTCTCGGCGGCACACGCGCAGGCCGCAGCGGTGTCGGTGGCGTCGTTCTCCTTCGCGCCGGGCAGCGGCTATGGCGTCGATGCCAACGAGAGTTCGGGTTCGTTGCTGGGCGTGATCTTCAGCAGCAGCATCTTCTCGGCGCAGGACTTCATGCTGGTTGTCGCGGGGGACTCGATGACCTTCGACGTCGGCACGGTGCAGTTCACCGAACCGAATTCACATGGGGGCATCGACGCCAGCGAGGTCGACAACCTCGGCGTCACGGCCAGCCTGACCTCTAACAGCCCGTTCGCCGGCCTGGTCGAGGTCCAGGCGACCGGCGCGGCTATCACCGGAGCGGTGAGCGATTCCGCATCCGACCTGACGATCGACTGGGCGCCGGTCCAGCTGGCTTTCGGCACCGGCGGCCTGCTCCAGCTTTCCTTGCACGACCTGACGTTCACCGGTTTGGAAACCCTCACGCAAACGGCAACGATCACGCTCCTGCGCGCGCCCGAGGGGTCCACGCCAACCGCGGTCCCGGAGCCGGGCTCGCTGGCGCTGTTCGGCGTCGGGATGGTGGCGCTGGCCTCCGCTCGTCGTCGGCGGCGCTGACCGCCGCCCTCCCTGCGGCGGAGCAACGCCACCTCATCCCAGCCCATCGCTGCGGCGGTGCGACATCGCGACCTTGTGCAGCAGCTCGACGCGAGGATCGTGAACTAGGATATTCGATCGCACGCCCGCTGGGGATCGTCGACCCCGCAGGGGCACAATCCCCCGATGCCGATCTTGCGCGCGCCGAATGTCACGTTTGCAGCCGCACTCGCCGCGGCGCTCGTCACCGCCGGTTGCGCGAGCCGGGCGGTGAACGTGCAGCCGCTGCGCGCCGACCCGGCCGTGTTTGCCGGCTGGACCTGCGCCGCGCTGCACGACGAGATCGACAGCGTGCAGCAGCGCGCCGCCGACGTCGCCTATGCGGTCGATGAACGGGCCGGCAACAACGTCATCATGCTGAGCCTGGGCGTGGCGGTGTTCTGGCCGGCCTTGATCGCGATGCGCCCGGACGGGCCGGACGCCGCTGAACTGGCGCGCCTGAAAGGCCGGCACGACGCCCTCGTCAGCGCCGCCGCCGCCAAGACCTGCCCACCCGCCACCGACGTGCTGGCGCCCGAGCGCGCCGCGGCGCTGCCGATCGCCCTCGGCGAACGCCTGGTCTACGAAGAGCGCAGCCCGGGCGTGCGCGGCGCGCGGGTGGTGGGCCTCAAACTTGCTGCACTGCGCCGCGGCGCGCTGGAGTTCGATGCCGACGTGGCCGGCACTGCACTCGGGCAGCGCTGGGCGACCGATTTGAACGGCAACCTCGCGCCGCGCAGCAGCGCACTGCTGCACTGGAGCCGGCTGCTCAAGGCCACGGTGGCGCTGGGCGACGTGCTGTCCGGCGAGCTGTATGCCGGCAGCGGCGAGGCGCCTGCGCGGGTGCGCGGGCAGGTCATCGCGCTCGGGGTGCAGAACACACTCGACCGACCCTTCGACGCGGCGGTAATCGAACTCTTCGGTGACGCCCCGACCCCCACCGGCAGCCACCGCGTCGACGGCGTGATGGTGGTGGATCGCAAGAGCGGCACGCTGCTGCGGCTGGAGCTGCGCAGCGCGCACCCGGACTTTGCGCTGCGCCGCACGCTGCAGCGCATCGAGCCTGCGGGCGCGCGCTGAAGCCGGCTCCTTTACAGAGCTTTACGCCCGCCTCAAACACGGCTCACAGCGCGCGGCGAGAGTGGCGTCACCCCACTATCACCTGGAGCCCGTCATGCAAGCCCGAATCCTGCCCCGCTTCTCGTCGCCGGCGATGCGCCTGGCCGCTGCCGGCCTGGTGCTGGCCGTGGCGAGCACCGCCACCCTGGTCGCTTTTGCCGCGCCTCACGGCGGTCACGGCGGTCACCACGCCATGGCGATGGGCGGCCCGGTGATGATGAAAGGCCGCATGCTCAATCGCATGCTCGACGACGTGAAGGCCACCGACGCCCAGCGCGCCCAGATCCGCCAGATCATCCACACCGCACGCACCCAAACCCAGGGCCAGCGTGAACAGCACCGCGCGTTGCGCGAGCAGGGCCTGCGTGTCTTCACGCAGCCCAACATCGACGCCAACGCCGCCGAGGCACTGCGCCAGCAGATGCTGGCCCAGCACGACCAGGCCTCCAAGCGCCGCATGCAGACGATGCTCGACATCGCGCGCGTGCTGACGCCCGAGCAGCGTGCCCAGATTGCGCAGCGCATCGGCGAGCGGCGCGAGTTGATGCAGCGCCACCAGCGCGAGCGTTCGCAGCTCGACCAGCGCCGTTGAACGCCCCGGCTGCGCTTAAGCTCGGGGCGATGGTCAACCACGCGCCCCGACTGCTGCTGATCGACGACGACGCTCGCCTGACCTCGATGGTGGGCGACTACCTGCGCTCGGCGGGGCTGGAGGTCGACGCCGCCGGCTCGCTGGCCGCCGGCCGCGAGCGGCTGCGCATGGGTCAGTACGACGCGCTCGTGCTGGACCTGATGCTGCCGGACGGCGACGGCCTGGATCTGACGCGCGAGCTGCGTGCCGATGCCAAGACCAAGCGCCTGCCGCTGCTGATGCTCACCGCGCGCGGCGAGCCGACCGACCGTGTCGTCGGGCTGGAGATCGGCGCCGACGACTATCTGCCCAAACCCTTCGAGGCGCGCGAACTGCTCGCGCGCATCAAGGCGCTGCTGCGCCGCGCGTCGCCCGAGCCGGATGCCGCCCCGGTCTTGCGTTTCGGCCGGCTGGAGATCGACATCGCGGCGCGCGAGGCGCGGGTCGGCGGCGCGACGGTCGAGCTCACCGGCCACCAGTTCGACCTGCTGGTGGTGCTGGCGCAGAGCGCGGGCCGGGTGTTGTCGCGCGACCAGATCATGGACACGCTCAAGGGTCATCCGCTGGAAGCCTTCGACCGCTCGATCGATGTGCACATCTCGCGCATCCGCGCGGTCATCGAGGACGACCCCAAGAACCCGAAGCGCGTGTTGACGGTGCGCGGCGTCGGTTACCTGTTCGCACGCAAGCAGGACGCCGACGCTTGAGGTCGTTGTACGTCCGCGTCTGGCTCACGGTGGTGGCCGTGCTGGCGCTGTTTGCGCTCGCCTCGGGCTGGGTCTTCCAGCGCCAGGTCGAGCAGGAGCGCGGGCGCTTCGACGCCATCGTGAACGAACGCACGGCGGCCTGGGGCGAGCTGATCCAGCGCAGCCTGCCCGGGCCGGAGGCGTCCGCCGACGAACAGGCGGCCGCGCTGCAGGACTGGTCTCAGCGCCTGCGCATGCCGCTCGCGCTCGATGCGGCCGACGGCGTGCGCATCGCGGACAGCGAGTCGTACCGCCGCCGCCTGGAGGACGGCGACCGCCCCGGCGCGCAGCGCGCGGTGGCGATCAAGCTCGACGACGGCCGCACGCTGCGCGTGCTGCGCGGCCCGCCCCGTGGGGCGCGCGGCGAAGGCGGGCCGGGCCGCGACGCGGCCGCCAAACTCGGCTTTGCGCCGGCGTGGTGGCGCGGGCCGGGGCTGGTGGTGGTGCTGGTGCTGCTGTTCGTCGCTATCGCCCTGGGCGCCTTTCCGGTCGTGCGCCGGCTCACGCGTCGCCTCGAAGCGCTCAAACTCGGCGTTGAGCGTTTCGGCGCCGGCGCCTTGAACCAGCGCGTCGACGACAACGGGCGCGACGAGGTGGCCGCGGTAGCGTCGAGCTTCAACCGCGCCGCCGAACGCATCGAGCTGCTGGTGCAGGCGCACCGCTCGCTGCTCGCCAACGCCAGCCACGAGCTGCGCTCGCCGCTCGCGCGGCTGAAGATGGCGGTGACGATGCTGGAAAACGCGCCGCCGGAACGACGAGACGGGCTGCAGGCCGAGATCGAAACCAACATCCGCGAGCTCGACACGCTGGTCGAGGAGGTGCTGCTCGCAAGCCGGCTCGACGCCCGCGAGGCGCCACTGGCGCGCGACGCGATCGATCTGGTCGCGCTCTGCGCCGAAGAGTCCGCCCGGGTGCAAGCCGAGTTCGACGCGGGCGCACCGTCGTCGCCGGTCGCCGGTGACGAGCGACTGCTGCGCCGCGCGCTGCGCAACCTGCTGGAGAACGCGCGCCGCTATGGGGGGGATGGCGACGTGACGGTTCAGCTCGATGCCCGCGACGGTCGCGCGGAGTTGCGCGTTTGCGACCGCGGTCCCGGCGTGCCGGCGGCGATGCGTGAACGCATCTTCGAGCCCTTCTTCCGCCTGCCCGGTCATGCCGAGCGCGAAGGCGGCATCGGCCTCGGTCTGTCCCTGGTGCGCCAGATCGCCGAACGGCATGGGGGCGGCGTGCGCTGCGAGTCGCGCGCCGACGCTGCCGCCGGCAGCTGTTTCGTGCTCAGCCTGCCGGTGCGTTAGCGCCGGCTGCGTGCCGCTGACGCAGCACCCAGGCCAGGAAGGCGGCGAGGGCGACGGCGGCGATGCCCAGACCGACGGTGGCAGCGACCCAGAAGCCGGGCGCGCCGCGCAGTGCGTCGGGGGCGAAGCCGGTGGCATCGAAGGCGAGCAGATAGCCGCCGCCCAGGCCGATGCCCCAGATCGAGGTCGCGTAAATGATCACCGGCACGGTCGCGATGCGCCAGGCGCGCAGCACGAAGGACAACACACCCTGCGCAGCGTCGAGCGTGTGGAGGACGGCCACCCAGGCCAGCAGCGGCAGCGCGGCGGCGGCGATGACGGCCTGGTCGGTATAGGCGCCGACGATGGTTTCGCGCAGCAGGTAGGTTGACGCGCCGAGCGCGGTGGCGATGACGATGCCGATCGCGACGCCATGCCAGCCGATGCGCCGCGCGTCGCCGAGGCGGTTGGCGCCGATGCTCTGCGCCACCAGCGTGCCGGTGGCGTTGCCGAGCGCCAGCGGCACCATGAAAAGCAGCGCCGCCAGGTTGGCGACGATCTGGTGCCCCGCGACCGCGACCGAGCCGATGCGCGAGATGAAGAAGGCCATGAAGGTGAAGCCGGTAACCTCGATGCCGATCGCGAGGCCCATCGGGATGCCCAGGCGCAGCAGCGCGGCGATCGCGCGCGGTTCGGGCCGCGGCATCGGCCCAAGCTTGAAGGGACGGTAGAACGGGTCGCGCCGCAGCAGCGTGTAGGCCACGGCCGTCTGCGTCCACATGGTGATCGCCGTGGCGATGCCGCAGCCGACGACGCCGAGCGCGGGCAGCGGCCCGGCGCCATAGGCGAGCAGCACCGACAGCGGGATCTTCAACACCAGCCCGCCGAGCTGCAGCGCCATCACCGCCTTCGGCCGCGACACCGCGGTGTTGAAGCCGCGGTAGGCCGTGAACAGCAGCGACGCCGGCAGAGCGAGCGCCAGCGCCGCGAGATAACCACGCACCTTGGCCGCGACCTCGGGCGGGGCCTGGGAGAGCGCGAGAAACGGCGCCGGAAACGCGAGCAGCGCCATGCCGAGCACCGAGAGCCCGATCGCCAGCCACACCGCCTGCTGCAGCTGCGCGCCGGCGTCGGGCAGGCGTCGCGCGCCGAAGAGCTGGCCGACGATCGGGCTCACCGCCAGCACCACACCCATCAGGCTGATGAAGATGGTGACGTAGGCCGCGGCGCCGATCGCCAGCGCCGCCAGGTCGAGCGCACTGAATCGCGCGAGCAGGATGGTGTCGACCGTGCTGAACGAGAGCACCGCGATCTGGCCCACCAGCACCGGCCAGGCGAGCGGCGCGATGCGGCGCGCGCTCGCGCGCCACGACCGATCTTCCTGCAACGCCGCGCTCAAGCCGCAAACACGTCCGGCGATGGATGATCGGCGCCGCTGGCCAGGCGCGCGCGTTCGGCATACCGGTTGAAGCGCCAGGCGGTGGCTTCCATCGTGATGCGGCGCCAGACCGCCCGTTTGTCGCTCGCGCTCATCGTCGGCCAGTGCTGCACCTCGGTCTCGGTGCGGCCGCAGCCCTTGCACACCGCGTCGCCCTGCGCGGTCGAGCAGATCGCGATGCAGGGCGCGTCGGGGGTGCTGGCGTACCAGGCGAGCCAGGCATCACGTGCCTTGGCCGGCATCGTCGCCTCGTCGGCCAGCGGCTCGTGGTAATAGACCATCAGCGCGTACACCTCGGCCAGGGCACGCACCTCGGCGCAGGCGCTGATGCCGTCGGGCGAGGGCGAACGCTCGCGCCACCAGTTGATGGCGGCTTCGATGTCGGTGATGTGGATGCCGGCCACGCTTCAGGCTTGCGCAGCGAGCGCGTCCAGGGCCGCTGCGGCGTCGGCACGCAGGCCGCTGGCTTGCCAGACGATGGGCGCCTGCGCGAGCGCCGCGCCGCCTTCGCCGCGCAGGCGCTTGACCCAGGCGCCGGCTTCGCGCGCGTCGCTGAAACCCTCGCTGACCAACAGGACGCTGCCGTCAGCGGCGCTGAGCTTGAAGTAGAACTGGCCGTCGGCTTCGCGATACTGCTTGAACAGCGGCAACGCGGCGGCCTTCGGCAGCGCGGCGGCTTCGGGCTTGCGCACCGCCTGCATCGGCTTGAGGCCCACCGCGTCGCGCAGCTGCGCCATCAAGGGCATCGCGATCGCACGCGCTCTCTTCGCGCCCGCCTGCAGCGTGGCTTCGATTTCTTCCGGGTGCGCCAGCAGGCGCTGATACTCGGCGCGCAGGGGGCCGATCTGCGCCTCGATGCGCTCGACCAGGCGTTGTTTGGCGTCGCCCCAACCGAGACCGGCGCGCAGGTCCGCGCGGAAGGCCTGTCGCTCGGCATCGGTCGCGAAAGCGTCGTGGATCGTCACCAGCGCCGAACCTTGCGGATCCTTCGGCTCACCGGGCAACCGGGAGTCGGTGACGATGCGCGCGACCGCGTCCTTCAAGCCCTGTGCGCCGCCTTCGAAGAGCGGGATCACGTTGTCGTAGCTCTTGCTCATCTTGCGCCCGTCGAGGCCGGGCAGCAGCGCCATGGCGTCGTCGATCTGCGCCTCGGGCAGCACCAGCAGCTCGCCGAACAGGTGATTGAAGCGCGCGCCCAAGTCGCGCGCGATCTCGATGTGCTGGCGCTGATCGGCGCCCACCGGCACGCGGTTCGCACTGAAGAGCAGGATGTCGGCCGCCATCAGGATCGGGTAGCTGTACAGGCCCATGCTGATGTTGGCGTCGGGGTCGTCGCCGGCGGCGGTGTTGGCGTCCAGCGCGGCCTTGTAGGCATGCGCGCGGTTCATCTGGCCCTTGGCGGCGACGCAGGTGAGCAGCCAGGTCAGCTCGGGGGTCTCGGGGATGTCGCTCTGGCGGTAGAAGACCACGCGTTGCGGGTCCAGGCCCGCGGCGAGCCAGGTGGCGGCGAGTTCGAGCCGCGAGCGTTCGATGCGCGCCGGCTCGTCACACTTGATGAGCGCGTGGTAGTCGGCGAGGAAGAAGAAACTCTCGACGCCGGGCTCGCGGCTGGCTGCGATCGCCGGGCGGATCGCGCCGACGTAGTTGCCCAGGTGCGGCGTGCCGGTGGTGGTGATGCCGGTGAGGACGCGGTAGATCATGGGCGGGTGGCGGCAACGACAGCAGCAGCGGCGGGGTGCGGATTGTAGGAGGGGCCGCCGCTACACTCGCGGCCCTCATATGCAGCGCATCGTCATCCTGATCTCCGGCCGCGGCAGCAACATGGAGGCGATCGTTCGTGCCTGTGCCGCCGAAGGCTGGCCGGCGACGGTGGCGGCTGTCATCAGCAGCCGGCCGGATGCGGCGGGCCTGGCGTTTGCGGCGGCCCACGGCATCAGCGCGGTGGCGCTCGACCACAAGGCCTACGCGGCACGCGACGAGTTCGATGCCGCGCTGACCCAGGCCATCGACGCCCAGGCGCCCGACCTCGTGGTGCTGGCCGGCTTCATGCGGGTGTTGGGGCCCGGTTTCGTGCGGCGCTACGCGAGGCGCCTGATCAACGTCCACCCGTCGCTGCTGCCGGCGTTCACCGGGCTGCACACGCACCGGCGCGCGCTCGCTGCCGGCGTCAAGGTGGCGGGGGCGACGGTGCACTTCGTGACCGCGGACCTGGACCTCGGGCCGATCGCCGCCCAGGCGGTGGTTGCGGTGCAAGACGGTGACGACGAACACACGCTCGCGGCGCGCATCCTGGCGCGCGAGCATGTGATGCTGCCGCGTGTGGTGCGCTGGTTCGTCGAGGGCAAGCTGTCGATCGACGACGCCGGCATCGTGCGCGTTGCAGGCGGCGCGTCGCAGCTGTTCTGAGGCGAGATGCACCCCGGCGCGCTGCTCGACCTGACCGCCGAGCTGCTGCGTGGGGTGCTCACCTTCGATGCGCCGGCCGACGGCGTGGTGTCGGCGTTCTTTCGCCGCCACCCCAAGCTCGGCGCGCGCGAACGCCACACGCTGGCCGAGACCACCTATGCCGTCTTGCGCCGGCGTTTGTTGTGGCAACACCTGGCGCAAAGCGGCGCCGGACCGCTGGAGCGGCGGCTGGCAGTGATGGCCTGGCAGGGCGAGGAGCGTTTCCTGCGCGTTGCCCTGAGCGATGCGGAACAAGCCTGGCTCGAGCGCACACGCGGCGTCGATGTCACGGCGCTGGCGCCAAAACTGCGCCACAACCTGCCGGACTGGGTCGCGCAGCCGCTGCTGGCGCAGCTCGGCGAGGCCGAGTTCTGGGCCCTGGCCGACAGCCTGCAAGCGCCCGCGCCCTTGGTGCTGCGGGTCAATACCTTGAAATCCAAGCGCGAGGCAGTGCAGGCCGAACTGGCCCAGGCCGGCATCGCCGCTGAGCCGACGACACACTCGCCCTGGGGCCTGGTGCTGGAAGGCAAGCCGGCGATCAATCGGCTCGATGCTTTCCGGCGCGGCGACTTCGAGGTCCAGGACGAAGGCAGCCAGCTGCTCGCGCTGCTGATGGATGCCAAACGCGGCGAGATGGTGGTCGACTTCTGTGCCGGTGCCGGCGGCAAGACGCTGGCGCTCGGCGCCGCCATGCGCAGCACCGGGCGGTTGTATGCCTTCGACGTCTCCGGCCACCGGCTGGACGCGCTCAAGCCGCGCCTTGCGCGAAGCGGGTTGTCGAACGTGCATCCGGTGCAGATCGCCCACGAGCGCGACGAGCGCATCAAGCGGCTGGCCGGCAAGATCGATCGGGTGCTGGTCGATGCGCCGTGCTCGGGGCTGGGCACGCTGCGCCGCAATCCGGACTTGAAGTGGCGCCAGTCGCCGCAGGCAGTCGGCGAGTTGGTGGTCAAGCAGCGCGCGATCCTGGCCGGCGCGGCGCGGCTGCTCAAACCCGGCGGGCGGCTGGTTTATGCGACCTGCAGCCTGCTGGCGGACGAAAACGAGCAGGTCGCTGCGGATTTCGACGCCGCGCAGGCGGGCTTTCGTCGCCGCCCGGCCACCGACCTGCTAGCGGCCGCCAAGGTTGCCCAGCCCGCCTCACTGTGCGCCGGCGACGACCTGCGCGTTTGGCCGCAGCGTCAAGGCAGCGACGGATTTTATGCCGCAGCATGGGAACGAATTTGAGTCGAGCCGTCTAAGTGCCTTGAACTGTCGCTAACTGACGCCAAGTTCTAAAAGCGGCGTCTCGGCGAACGGCGCACTTTTCTTGGCAAGCCCTACAATGTCGCCGTTACAGAAAGGCTTGTGATGGAAGGTTTGATTTTGGTGCGCGACGCGCTGGTGGGCTGGCTCGCTGATGGGCTGCTGGCCGCGGCATGGTGGCAGATCCTGCTGTACACGCTGGTCGTCACGCACATCACCATCGCCGCGGTGACGATCTTCCTGCACCGTGCGCAGGCGCACCGGGCGCTCGATCTGCACCCGATCCCGGCGCACTTCTTTCGCTTCTGGCTCTGGCTGACCACCGGAATGGTGACCAAGGAATGGGTTTCGATCCATCGCAAGCACCACGCCAAGTGCGAGACCGAGGACGACCCGCACAGCCCGCAGACACGCGGCATCCGCACCGTGCTGCTGCGCGGCAGCGAGTTGTACCGCGCCGAGTCCAAGGTGCAGGACACGCTGGTCAAGTTCGGCCACAACACGCCGGACGACTGGATCGAGCGCAATCTCTACACCCGTCACAGCGTCTGGGGCGTGGTCGTGATGATGGTCATCAACCTGGCGCTGTTCGGCGCCATCGGCGCCACCGTCTGGGCGGTGCAGATGGCGTGGATCCCGATTACCGCGGCCGGCATCATCAACGGCCTGGGCCACTGGTGGGGCTACCGCAATTTCGAGGCTGCCGACGCCTCGACCAACATCTCGCCCTGGGGCATCGTGATCGGCGGCGAGGAACTGCACAACAACCACCACACCTATCCGACCAGCGCCAAGCTGTCGGTCAAGAAGGGCGAGTTCGACATCGGCTGGCTCTATATCCGCACGCTCGAAATCCTCGGCCTGGCCAAGGTGCGCAAGGTGGCGCCGCAGCTGAAGCTCGGCACCGTCAAGCCGGTCGCCGACGGCAAGACGCTCGAGGCCCTGATCACGCACCGCTACGAGGTCATGGCGTCCTACGCGAAGACCTTGCGTCGCGTTTGTGCGGCCGAGCTCGAGCGCCTGCACGCGCAAGGCGCCCACAACACTGCGCGTTCGGCGGACCTGCGACTGGCCAAACGCTGGCTGCACCGCGACGACGACAAGATCCCCCACGGCCTGAAAGCCCAGGTCGCCAATGCGCTGGCGCACAGCCCTTCGCTGGCCAAGCTGGTGGCGATGCGCGAGGAGTTGCGCCAGTTGTGGACCCGCACCAACGTGTCCGCCGAGCAACTGGTGGCCGATCTGCAGGCGTGGTGCAGGCGCGCCGAAGAGTCGGGCATCGCCGCGCTGCGCGACTTCTCGCTCAAGCTGCGGGCCGTGCACGCCTGAGGCGGGGCTTGCCCAGCGAAAAGGCCCGCTGCTAGCGGGCCTTTTTCTTTGTCAGCGCAGCCGACTCACTTCAGCTTGATTTCCTTGTACAGCACGTGCTTGCGTGCCTTGGGATCGAACTTCATGAATTCGAGCTTCTCGGGCGTCGTCTTCTTGTTCTTGTTGGTGGTGTAGAAATGCCCGGTGCCGGCTGTCGACTCCAGCTTGATCTTTTCGCGTCCGCCTTTGGTGGCCATGGTTGCAGCTCCTGAAGGGTCAGAGTTCGCCGCGCGCGCGCAGGTCGGCGACGACCGAGTCGATGCCGACCTTGTCGATCAGCCTCAGCGCGGCATTGGATACGCGCAGGCGCACCCAGCGGTTTTCGGTTTCGAGCCAGAAGCGGCGGTACTGCAGGTTGGGCAGGAACCGGCGCTTGGTCTTGTTGTTGGCGTGGGAGACGTTGTTCCCCACCATCGGGCGCTTGCCCGTGACTTGACAGACGCGTGCCATGAGATCACCAGGAGTTGGTTTGCGGCCCCCGGTCGGGGGCGCAAAGCAGGTGAGTATAACGGCTATTGCTGCTCCAGGAAACGCTGGGCGTCGAGCGCCGCCATGCAGCCGGTGCCGGCCGAGGTGATCGCCTGTCGGTAGACGTGATCCTGCACGTCGCCGGCGGCGAACACACCCGGCACGCTGGTCATCGTCGCCATGCCGGCCAAGCCCGAGCGAGTGAGGATGTAGCCGTCCTTCATCTCGACCTGGCCTTGGAAGATGTCGGTATTCGGCTGGTGGCCGATGGCGATGAAGCAACCCTTCACGGCCAGCTCGCCGGTCGCGCCATTCTGGCTGTGCCGGATGCGCACGCCGGTCACGCCCGACGTGTCGCCGAGCACCTCGTCCAACTCGTGCCAGAGGTGCAGTTGCATCTTGCCGTCGGCCACCTTGGCCATCAGCTTGTCGACCAGGATCGGCTCGGCGCGAAACTTGTCGCGGCGGTGGATCAGGTGCACCCTGGCCGCGATATTGGACAGGTACAGCGCCTCCTCGACCGCCGTGTTGCCGCCGCCGACGACACACACGTCGTCGCCTCGGTAGAAGAAGCCGTCGCAGGTGGCGCAGCCGGAAACGCCGCGGCCCATGAAGGCCTCTTCACTCGGCAGGCCCAGGTACTGGGCCGACGCGCCGGTGGCGATGATGAGCGCGTCGCAGGTATAGCTGCCGCTGTCGCCCTTCAGCACGAACGGCCGCGTGGCCAGGTTGACCTGGTTGATGTGGTCGAACACGATGCGCGTGTCGAAGCGCTCCGCATGCTGCTGGAAACGCTGCATCAGCTCCGGCCCCTGCACACCCATCGCGTCGGCCGGCCAATTGTCGACGTCGGTGGTCGTCATCAGCTGGCCGCCTTGGGCCATGCCGGTGATGAGCACCGGCTTGAGGTTCGCGCGCGCGGCATACACGGCGGCGGTGTAGCCGGCGGGGCCCGAACCGAGGATCAGGACACGGGCGTGGAGGGGGGCGGTGGTGGGGGTCATCGGGCTTGTGGCGGCTTGGGCGTGGCGGCGAGCCCACGTGCATCCTCAATTGAGGCTGCTCATTCATGGCGGCAACACCGCCTATGGGCACAATAGCGAAATTGTAGGCAGTGCGCGCCGCCGGCCTTACACAGAACAAGCCGAAAGAGGGTTCCACGAAATGTCGATGCTCTCCAATCTCGACCTGATCCGTCGCGTACCGCTGTTCTCGCTGCTGACCAACGAGCAGGCGCAGGCGATCGCCGACTCGGTCGTCAAGCGGCGCTTCCGGCGCGGCGAACTGGTGGTCGAACAGGGGCGCAAGAGCAATGCGCTCTTCATCCTGCTCAACGGCCGCGCGCGCGTGCTGACCGCCGACACACGCGGGCGCGAGGTGATCCTGGCGGTGCTCGAGTCGGGCGACTATGTCGGCGAGATGAGCCTGATCGACAACGAGCCGCACTCGGCCACCGTGCGCGCCGAGATCCAGACCGACATGCTGATCCTCGGCCGCGCCGAGTTCGCGCGTTGCCTGCCCGAGAACTCCAGTCTGAGTTACGCCATCCTGCGCGGCCTGGTGACGCGGCTGCGCAGCGCCGACCGTCAGATCGAGTCGCTCGCCCTGCTCGACGTCTACGGCCGCGTCGCCCGTGCCCTGCTCGACATGGCCGAGGACGTGGACGGCATCAAGCTCATCCGCAACAAGGTCTCGCGCCAGGACATGGCCAAGATCGTCGGCGCATCGCGCGAGATGGTCAGCCGCGTCATGAAGGACCTGGAGGGGCGCGGTGTCATCGAGACGCAGGAAAACGGCTCGGTGATCCTGAAGGAACGCATCCAGACCGAGTAGGCGCCGCCAAGCGCTGGGCGACAATCGCCCCATGACCTTTCCGCTCGGTTCCCTGCGCGGCGACGCTGCCGGCGCAGCCGGCGCCAAGACCACTCCCCCGCTACGCTTGCGCAGCCAGCTGCTGTTGATCGCCGGCAGCATCGCCTGGCTGCTCGCCCTGCTGGCGATGCTGACGCACCACGCCGGCGACCCCGGCTTCTCGACCTCCGGCGACGGCGAAACGCTGCGCAACTGGGTCGGCTTGGCCGGGGCCTGGGGCTCGGACTTCCTGCTCTTCATGTTCGGCCACTCGGCGTGGTGGCTGTTGATCGTCGGCGCGCGGGTCGGCCTGGCGTCCTTGGCGCGCCAGCTGCGCGGCCACCCGGTGCCCGACGATGTCGGCGCCACGGCCCGCCTGTGGTTCGGCCTCGCCGTCTTGCTGGCCGCGAGCTGCGCGCTCGAATGGACGCGGCTGTACCGCTTCGAGCCGCTGCTGCCGGGCCATGCCGGCGGCGTGCTGGGCTACACGCTCGGGCCGCTGTCGATGAAGTGGCTGGGTTTTGCCGGCTCGGGCGTGTTGTGGATCGCGGCGCTGGTGGTCGGCGCATCGCTGGCCTTGCGATTCTCGTGGCTGCGGGTGGCCGAAAGCGTCGGCGCTTTTGCCGAGTCGCTGCGCGAACGCCGCCAGGAACGCATCGAACGTGCCGAGGACGTGCGTCTGGGCCTCGAAGCGCAGCGCGAGCGTGACGAGCGTGCCGAGGTCGAGCGCCAGATCGTCGAGGACCACCTGCCGATCGTGATCGAGTCGCCGCTGGTCGAGGTGCCGAAGTCCGAACGCATCGCGAAGGAGCGCCAGAAGCCGCTCTTCAGCGAACTCGCCGACACCAAGCTGCCGCAGGTCGATCTGCTCGACGCGCCGACGGTGCGTCAGGAAAGCGTGACGCCCGAGACGCTGGAGATGACGAGCCGGCTGATCGAGAAGAAGCTGAAGGACTTCGGCGTCGAGGTGCGTGTGGTCGCCGCCTCGCCCGGGCCGGTGATCACGCGCTACGAAGTCGAGCCGGCCACCGGCGTCAAGGGTGCGCAGATCGTGAACCTGGCGAAGGACCTCGCACGCTCGTTGTCGCTCGTCAGCATCCGGGTCGTGGAGACCATCCCCGGCAAGACGACGATGGCGCTCGAGCTGCCGAATGCCAAGCGGCAGACGATCCGGCTGGCGGAGATCCTCGGCTCGCAAATCTACAACGACGCCGCGTCGATGCTCACGCTCGGCCTGGGCAAGGACATCATCGGCGCGCCGGTGGTCGCGGACTTGGCAAAGATGCCGCACTGCCTGGTCGCCGGCACCACGGGCGCCGGCAAGTCCGTGGGCATCAACGCGATGATCCTCAGCCTGCTCTACAAGGCCGAAGCGCGTGACGTGCGCGTGATCCTGATCGACCCCAAGATGCTCGAGATGAGTGTCTACGAAGGCATACCGCACCTGCTGTGCCCGGTGGTCACCGACATGAAGCAGGCCGCCAACGCGCTCAACTGGTGTGTCGGCGAGATGGAGCGGCGCTACAAGCTGATGAGCAAGCTCGGCGTGCGCAACCTGGCCGGCTACAACCGCAAGCTGGACGAGGCGGCGGCGAAGGGTGAGCACATCGGCAACCCGTTCAGCCTGACACCCGAGCTGCCCGAGCCGCTGGAGCGGCTGCCGCATGTGGTGGTGGTGATCGACGAACTCGCCGACCTGATGATGGTCGTCGGCAAGAAGATCGAGGAGCTGATCGCGCGCCTGGCGCAGAAGGCACGTGCCGCCGGCATCCACCTGATCCTGGCGACGCAGCGGCCGAGCGTGGATGTCATCACCGGCCTCATCAAGGCCAACATACCGACGCGCCTGTCGTTCCAGGTATCGAGCAAGATCGACTCGCGCACGATCCTCGACCAGATGGGCGCCGAAGCGCTGCTCGGCCAGGGCGACATGCTCTACCTGCCGCCGGGCGGCGGCTTGCCGGTGCGGGTGCACGGGGCCTTCGTCAGCGACGAGGAAGTGCACCGCGTGGTCGACTACCTGAAGAGCCAGGGCGAGCCGAACTACATCGACGGCATTCTCGAAGGGGGAACGCTCGACGACGAGGCGAGCGCCACCGAAGGCAGCGCCGACGTCGGCGAGGCCGACCCGATGTACGACCAGGCGGTGGCGATCGTGCTGCAGCACAAGCGGGCGTCGATCTCGCTCGTGCAGCGACATTTACGCATCGGCTACAACCGCGCCGCTCGCCTGCTGGAACAAATGGAGAAGTCGGGACTCGTATCGTCCATGGCCACCAACGGCAACCGCGACCTGCTCGTGCCCGCCCGCAGCGAATGAAGCTCGTCGTCGGACCCCTGATCACCAGCCTGCTGCTCGCCGCCGCCTTCGGCGCGCGCGCCGACGCGGTCGACAGCCTGCGCGAGTTTTCGCGCGATGTGAAGAGCGCCCGCGCGGCCTTCACGCAAGTGGTCACCGCGCCCGACGGCAAGAAGCAGAAGACCTCGACCGGCACTTTCGAGTTCGCGCGGCCCGATCGTTTTCGTTTCGCTTATGAGAAGCCGTATGCGCAGCTGATCGTCAGCGACGGCCAGAAGGTCTGGATCCACGATGCCGATCTGAACCAGGTCACCACCCGCGCCGCCGACCAGGCGCTCGGCGCTACGCCCGCCGCGCTGCTCGCCGGCTCGGCGCTCGACAAGGATTTCGAGCTGAGCGCGCTGCCCGATGCCGACGGTCTGGCCTGGGTGCAAGCCAAACCCAAGGCCGCGGATTCGACCTACCGCTCGATCAAGATCGGCTTCCGCACCAAGCAACTGGCCGCGGTCGAGATCTTCGACAGTTTCGGCCAACGTTCCCGGCTCGACTTCAGCGAACTGACCATCAACACGCCGGTCGCGCCCGAGCGGTTCCGCTTCACGCCGCCGGCAGGCGCCGACGTCATCGCGCAATAGATGGGGCCCCCGGCCGCGGCAGTCCGCGGCCACCCCCCGAGGGGGTGCTGCGCCCGCTTGGGAGCCGCCCGGCGCTGGCCGCGGCCGGCGTGTCAGGCAATCCAGCCGGGAAGCCGGTTGACGACCACGCCGATGACGATGCCTTGCAGCGTCGTGTAGTGCCACATCATCGCGCTCACATCGAGCGCCGCGCGCCGGTCGGCGTTCAAGCGCCCCGCACCTGCGCGGGCCAGGGTGAAGCCGCCCATCAACAGCAGCAGCACGATGTGCAGCCCCAGGTAGGCGTAGAGCACGGCGACAGTCGCGCTCCAGCCATGCAGCCGCGGCTGCAGGTCGGCGGCTTGCAGGCCGATGAAGTCGGCGCCGAACGCCGCCGCGGCGCAGGCCATCGCCGCCAGCAGCAGCAGCGAGACGATCCACCGCTGCTGCACGAACCAGCGCCGTGCCGCGCCGATCGCGGCGGACCCGAGCACGAGCAACACGCCCGCGGCCAGCGGCCACTGTGCGTCGGCCAGGCGCGCACCCGGCGGCGGGCAGACGGTGGCCTGCAAGGCGAGGTGCAGGTGTGCGAACAACATCGACGCGAACACGGTCGCATCGACCGCGAGCAGCACGACCATCGCCCACCACCAGTGCGCGGCGCGGCCCTGCGCCTTGGTCGGCAGCCAGACGCCGGCGCCGACTTCGGCGCGCGCCGGTGCGACCTCGGGGTCGCTTTGCCACAGCCAGTGCAGCGTGGCGCCGATCGCCAGCGCGCCGGCGACGAAACCGGGTACGACCAGCTTGACCGTCAGCAGCAGGAAGAACCCCGCGGTCCCGAGCGCGGCCAGCAGCGGCGCCCAGCCGTAACGCGGCAACACGAGCAGGTGGCGCAGTTCGGCGCGGCGCACGCTGGTGACCAGCGTCTCGCGCGCGCCGGTGGCGTTGCCCGGCAGCCAGTGTCGGCCGGCCGCGACTTCGTCCGCCAGCGACGGCCGATCCCACAGCGGCTCGCGCGACGCCACCTGCGGGATGCTGCGCGTGCCGTAGACGCCCGTCGGCAGCCACTCCAGCGTGCCGGCCTGCCACGGGTTGCCGTGTTCGCCCTTCGGCTTGCGCAGCGTGCGCCAGGCATCCAGGAGAAACAACGCGACGCCGGCCGCGAGGACGAAGGCGCCGATCGTCGATGCGAAATTCAGCGCGCTCAAGCCGGCGTCGGCGGCGTAGGTGTAGACGCGCCGCGGCATGCCGAGCAGCCCGCTCGCATGCATCGGAAAGAACGCGACGTGAAAGCCCACGAACATCAGGCCGCACACCCAGCGCCCGGCACGTTCGCTCATCAGGTGGCCGTTGACCAGCGGCATCCAGTGGTACAGCGCCGCGAAGAGCGGGAACACCATGCCGCCGATCAGCACGTAGTGCAGGTGCGCGACGATGAAGTAGGTGTCGTGCACCTGGGCGTCGAAGGGCAGCACCGCCACCATCACGCCGGTGAGGCCGCCCGCCACGAAGGTGAAGAGGAAGGCCAGCAGGAACCAGGCCGCCGTGGTGACGCGCTTCGCGCCATGGCGCAGGGTCGCGATCCACGCGAACACCTGCACGCCGCTGGGCAACGCAATCGCCAGGCTCGCTGCCGACACGAGCAGCGTCGACCAGGCGCTGAAACCGGCGGTGAACATGTGGTGCAGCCAGAGCGCGAAGCTGATCGCCGCCACCGCGATCAGCGCGGCCACCACCGCGCCGTAGGCGGCGAGCGGTTTTTGCGCCACCACGGCGACGATCATCGACACCAGCCCCGCCGCGGGCAGGAAGATGATGTAGACCTCCGGGTGGCCGAAGAACCAGAACAGGTGTTGCCACAGCAGCGGGTCGCCGCCGCGTTCGGCGATGAAGATCGGCCAGTCGAAGGCGCGCTCCAGCTCCAGCAGCGTGGTGCCGGCGATGATGGCCGGGAAGGCGAACACGATCATCAGGCCGACGACCAGCATCGCCCAGGCGAACACCGGCATGCGCTTGAGCGTCATGCCCGGCGCGCGGGTCATCAACACGCCGACGATCAATTCGATCGCGCCGGCGATGGCCGAGATCTCGATGAAGCCGATGCCGAGCAGCCACCAGTCGGCGTTGACACCCGGCGAGTGGGTGCTGCCGGTCAGCGGCGGGTACATGAACCAGCCGCCATCGGGCGCGACGCCGAAGAAGAGGGTGCCGAAGAACGTCAGCCCGCCCACCGCATAGGCCCAGAACGCATACGCCGACAGGCGCGGGAAGGGCAGGTCGCGCGCGCCGATCATGGCCGGCAGCAGATACACCGCCACCGCCTCGACCACCGGCACCGCGAACAGGAACATCATCACGGTGCCGTGCATCGTGAAGACCTGGTTGTAGGTGGCGGCGGACAGCAGCGTCATGCCGGGCCACGCCAGCTGGGCGCGCATCATCAGGCCCAACACCCCGGCGAGCACGAAGAAGAGCAGCGCGGTGGCGATGTACCACAGGCCCACGCGCGTGTTGTTCACCGCGGTGACCGAACGCCAGCCGCGTGGCAGCGCCCACACCTTTTCCAGCCGCGCCAATTCGTCGGGCGGTCGTGGCAGCGAGTTGGGCAGCTTGTCCATCGTCAGCGCAGGTGCTCGAGGTAAGCCGCGATCGCGTCCAGCGTCGCCGCATCGAGATGATCGAACGACGGCATCTGCGCGCCGGGCTTGTGGCGCTGCACCTGCGCGATCCAGTCGCGCATCGCGCCGGGCTGCATCGGCAGGGTGCCGGCGCCGAGCGCGAGGCGCGCACCGACGTGTGTCAAGTCCGGCGCGCTGCCGGCCGCGGCTTCGGTGACACCGCGCACGGTGTGGCAGGCCACACAATGCCGCTCGACGAAGGCGCCGCGGCCGCGCAGCTGCAACTCGGTCGCGGGGGCGCGTGCGGGCAGGGCTTCGTTCGCGAGCCAGGCATCGAACTCGGCCGCCGGCAGTGCCACCACGGTGAGTGTCATCAGCGTGTGCTGCGCGCCGCAGAACTCGGCGCAGGGGCCGCGGAAGATGCCCGGCTTGTCGGCGCGCAACACGAGCGCGTTGACGCGCCCCGGCACCATGTCCACCTTGCCGGCGAGCTGCGGCACCCAGAAGCTGTGGATCACGTCGCGCGTCGTCAGGCGCAGATGCACCTCGCGCCCGACCGGGATGCGCAGCTCGTTGGCGAGGACGATCTCGCGCGCCGGCTCGGCCGGGTCGCGGTAACGCACTTCCCACCACCACATGCGCCCGCTCAGCGCGACCGTCAGCGCGTCGGCCGCGGCCGGCGCCGGCAGGCTGCGCAGCGTGACGATCAGCAGCGCGACCAGCACCCCGCCCGGCAACACGAGGCCGCCGGCGACGATCAGCGTACGGGGCGACACGTCGCGCAGGCGCCCGCGCAGCGCCCACCAGGTCAGCAGCATCACCGTCGCCAGCACCAGCGCCGCGCCGCCGAACAGCGCCCACGCGAGTCGCGCCGCTTCGGCGGCGACCGGGCCGGCGGGGTCGAGTAGGTTGGCGCTGCTGTTCATTTCAGCGAGAGCAGGTAAGCCGCCATGTCGCGCGCGTCGGCCTCGCTCGCACCCATCGCCGGCATCGCGGTCGTCGGCACCAGCGATCGCGGATCGACGATCCAGCGCGCCAGCATGTCGCCGCTGTTGGGCAGGTGGCCGGCGATGTAGGCGCGGCGCCCGAAACCTTGCAACGGCGGCCCGAGCTGCCCACGGGCCGCGCCGACGCCGGGGATCACATGGCAGGTGCCGCACTGGTACTGCGCCAGCAAGCGCGCGCCGCGCTCGGCGCTGCGGTCGCCCGGCGCCGGCTGGCAGCCCGCGGCGCCCAGCACGACGGCGCCGATCACGACCGACATAATGCCGCGCATCGGCTGCGGAATGGGGCGAACGATGGTCAAGGTGGTACTGCTGACCACGACGGTGCTGGCATTGATCGCGGCGCTGGCCGCAACGGCGATCGTGGTCGGCGGACTGTACGACGTGGCGGCCACCACGCGGCATACACAGCCGGTGTTTTCGCTGATGCACTATGCGATGCGGCGCGCGGTCAGCGTGCGGGCGCGTGGCATCGAGCCGCCGCCGCTCGACGAACGGGTGGTGCGCGAACGCGGCGCGCTGTGTTATCGCGCCAAGTGCCTGCAATGCCACGGCGGCCCCGGCGTCGCGCGCGACGAGCTGGCGCGCGGCATGCAGCCGCTGCCGACCTCGCTCGTCGATGCCGCGCGCGACACGCCGCTCGCCGAGCTGTACTGGGTCACGCGCCACGGCATCAGGATGAGCGGCATGCCCGGCTGGCAGGCGCACCTGAGCGACGCCGACATCTGGGCCCTGGCGGGCTTCGTCAGCACCCTGCCGCGCTGGACGCCGGCCGAGTTCCAGGCGCAGATGAAACGTTTCGACGGCGCGCTCTGCCGCAGCGAACCGGCACCGACCCCGGGGCCGCCGGACGCGCGCCGCGGCCGTGAGCTGATCAACCAGTACGCCTGCACCGCCTGCCACACGGTGCCCGGCGTGGCGAGCACCAAGCCCCAGGTCGGCCCGCCGCTGGGGGGTTTTGCCGAGCGCACGCTGATCGCCGGGCGGCTGCCCCACACGCCGGACAACCTGGCGCGCTGGTTGCGCGAGCCTCAGGTCATCGACCCGCTGAGCGCGATGCCCAACCTCGGCGTCACCGAGGCGCATGCGCGCGACATGGCGGCCTACCTCGGCACGCTGCGCTGACAATCCGCGTCATGGAACCCGACCTGTTCGGTGCCCCACCCCATGCGCCGGCCGCCGAGCCGCCCGCCGACGCCCCGCTGGCCGAGCGCCTGCGCCCGCGCACGCTCGACGACGTGATCGGCCAGCGCCATCTGCTCGGGCCGGGCAAGCCGCTGCGCGTGGCCTTCGAGACCGGCCGCCTGCACTCGATGATCCTGTGGGGCCCGCCGGGGGTCGGCAAGACGACGCTGGCGCGCCTGGTGGCGCAGGCCTTCGAGGCCCAGTTCATCGCCATCTCGGCCGTGCTCGGCGGCGTCAAGGACGTGCGCGACGCGGTCGAGCGCGCGCGCGCCGAACGCCAGCGCGGCCGCGCGACGATCGTCTTCGTCGACGAGGTGCACCGCTTCAACAAGGCGCAGCAGGACGCCTTCCTGCCGCATGTCGAAAGCGGCCTGTTCACCTTCATCGGCGCGACGACCGAAAACCCGAGCTTCGAGGTCAACTCGGCGCTGCTGTCGCGCGCCACGGTGCATGTGCTGAAGGCGCTCGACGCCGACGACCTGGGCGCGTTGGTCGACCGCGCGCAGGCCGCGCTGGCCGCGCCGCTGCTCACCGCGGCCGCGCGCCAGCGTCTCATCGCCTATGCCGACGGCGACGCGCGCCGGCTGCTCAACGCCTACGAGAATCTGGTGGCGTCGGCCGGCGACGTCACCGAGTTCGACGAGCCGGCGCTCGAACGTGCGCTCGGCGACCAGCTGCGCCGCTACGACAAGGGGGGTGAGCAGTTCTACGACACCATCTCCGCGTTGCACAAGGCGGTGCGCGGCAGCGACCCCGACGCGGCGCTGTACTGGCTGGCGCGCATGCTCGACGGCGGCGTCGACCCGCGCTATGCGATCCGCCGCATGCTGCGCATGGCGAGCGAGGACATCGGGCTGGCCGACCCGCGTGCGCTGCGCCTGGCGCTCGACGCCGCCGAGACCTACGAGCGTCTGGGCACGCCCGAAGGTGAACTGGCGATCGCGCAGGCGGTCGTCTATCTGGCGCTGGCGCCGAAGTCCAACGCCGTCTACCGTGCCTGGGGCGCCGCGCGTGCCTTCGTGGTGCAGGACGGCACCCGCCCGGTCCCGCTGCACCTGCGCAACGCGCCGACGAAGCTGTTGAAGCAACTCGACTACGGCCGCGACTACCGTTACGCCCACGACGAGGCGGGCGGCTTCGTTGCCGGCGAGCGCTACCTGCCCGATGGCGTGGACACGCGTTTCTACGAGCCGGTGGCGCGCGGGCTGGAGATCCGCATCGGCGAGCGGCTGGCCGAGTTGCGGCGGTTGAACGACCAGGCTTGAGGCGGGTTTGCACCCGGGGCGAACCCACCCATCATTCGGCAACTCGCCACCTACAATTCGCGCGCTTCGACAGGACGCCTCGATGGACATCTTCCTCCAGCAGATCATCAACGGCTTGGTGCTCGGCAGCATGTACGCGCTGGTCGCGCTCGGCTACACGATGGTGTACGGCATCATCAACCTGATCAACTTCGCGCACGGCGAGGTGCTGATGGTCGGCGCGCTGACGAGCTGGACGGTCGTCACCTTCCTCGCCGACGCCGGCCTGCCCGGCTGGCTGGTGCTGCTGATCTCGGTGCCGGTGGCGATCTTCGTCTGTTCGTCGCTCAACTTCACGATCGAAAAACTCGCCTACCGGCCATTGCGCAACGCGCCCCGGCTGGCGCCGCTGATCACCGCGATGGGCATGAGCCTGCTGTTGCAGACGCTGGCGATGATCATCTGGAAGCCGAACCCCAAACCCTTCCCGCTGCTGCTGCCGACCGAGCCGATCAACATCGGCGGCGCCGTCATCGGCGCGACGCAGATCCTGATCCTGGTCACCACCGCCGTCATGCTGGCCGGGCTGATGTACCTCGTCAACCGCACCAAACTCGGCCGCGCGATGCGCGCCACCGCCGAGAACCCGCGTGTGGCCGCGTTGATGGGCGTGCGGCCGGACATGGTGATCTCCGCCACCTTCATCATCGGCGCCGCACTGGCGGCGGTGGCCGGCATCATGTGGGCGGCCAACTACGGCACCGTGCAGCACTCGATGGGGTTCCTGCCGGGTTTGAAGGCGTTCACCGCGGCGGTATTGGGCGGCATCGGCAACCTGGCCGGCGCAGTGGTCGGCGCGCTGCTGCTCGGGCTGGTGGAGGCGATCGGCGCCGGCTACCTGGGTGAGCTCACCGGCGGCGTGCTCGGCAGCCACTACGCCGACATCTTCGCCTTCGTGGCGCTGATCCTGGTGCTCACGCTGCGGCCGCAGGGCCTGCTCGGCGAGCGGGTCGCGGACCGCGCTTGACGGAGGGCTTGCAGACATGTTGATGAAGAACAAGCTCCTCGTCTTCTTCGTCGCGGCGGCGCTGCTGATCGCGCTGCCGCTGTTCGCGCAGCAGTTCGGCCAGGGTTGGGTGCGCATCCTCGCCATCGCGCTGCTGTACGTGCTGCTCGCGCTCGGCCTCAACATCGTCGTCGGCTACGCCGGCCTGCTCGACCTCGGCTTCGTCGCCTTTTACGCCGTCGGCGCCTACATGTATGCGCTCATGGCCAGCCCCCACCTGTCCGAGACCTTCGAAGGGTTCAAGGCGCTGTTCCCGGACGGGCTGCACACGCCGATCTGGGTCGTCGTGCCGGCGGCGGCCGGGCTGGCGGCGATCGCCGGCGTGCTGCTCGGCATGCCGGTGCTCAAGCTGCGCGGCGACTACCTGGCGATCGTCACGCTCGGCTTCGGCGAGATCATCCGCGTGTTCCTCAACAACATGGAGCACCCGGTCAACATCACCAACGGGCCGCGCGGACTGGACCGCATCGACTCGATGAACATCTTCGGCTTCAGCTTCGGCAAGGCGGTGCAGATAGGCGACTTCACGCTGCCGCCCGTCACGCTCTACTACTACCTGTTCCTCGCGCTGGTGGTGCTGTCGGTGGTCGTCTGCCACCGGCTGGAGACGAGCCGCATCGGCCGCGCCTGGATGGCGATCCGCGAAGACGAGATCGCCGCCAAGGCGATGGGCATCAACACGCGCAACATGAAGCTGCTCGCCTTCGCGATGGGCGCCACCTTCGGCGGCGTGTCGGGTGCGATGTTCGCGTCCTTCCAGGGCTTCGTGTCGCCGGAGTCGTTCAGCCTGATGGAAAGCATCATGATCGTCGCCATGGTCGTGCTCGGCGGCCTGGGCCACCTGCCGGGTGTGATCCTGGGCGCGCTGATGCTGGCCGCGTTGCCCGAGGTGCTGCGCTACGTGGCCGGCGACGTGCAGAACATGACGGGCGGGCGCATCGACGCCGCCATCCTGCGCCAGTTGCTGATCGCGCTGGCGATGATCAGCATCATGCTGCTGCGCCCGCGCGGGCTGTGGCCGTCGCCCGAACACGGCAAGGCCGCGCCGGCGCCGCTGGCCGTCAAGCAAGGAGGCGCGAGAACATGAGCACGCCGGTTCTCGAAGTCAAAGGTGTCAGCAAGCGCTTCGGCGGCCTGCAGGCGCTGTCGGACGTCGGCATCACCATCCTGCCGGGCCAGGTGTATGGCCTGATCGGCCCCAACGGCGCCGGCAAGACCACCTTCTTCAACGTGTTGACCGGGCTGTACATGCCGGACTCCGGCAGCTTCATGCTCGCCGGCGTGCCCTACAAGCCGGAAGCCGTGCACCAGGTGGCCAAGGCCGGCATCGCACGCACCTTCCAGAACATCCGCCTCTTCGCCGAGATGACGGCGCTGGAGAACGTGATGGTCGGGCGCCATGTGCGCACCCACTCGGGCCTCGGCGGTGCGGTGTTCCGCACCGCCGGCTTCAAGACCGAAGAGCGTGCGATCGCCCATCGCGCGCGCGAACTGCTGGCCTATGTGGGCATCGAGAAGTACGCCGACTACCGCGCGCGCACGCTCAGCTACGGCGACCAGCGCCGGCTGGAGATCGCACGCGCGCTCGCCACCGACCCCAAGCTGATCGCGCTCGACGAGCCCGCCGCCGGCATGAACGCGACCGAAAAAGTCACCCTGCGCGAGCTGATCGACCGCATCCGCAACGACGGCCGCACCATCCTGCTGATCGAACACGACGTCAAGCTGGTGATGGGCCTGTGCGACCGCGTGACGGTGCTCGACTACGGCAAGCAGATCGCCGAAGGCACACCCGCCGAGGTGCAGAAGAACGAGAAGGTGATCGAAGCCTACCTCGGGGCCGGGCATGGTTGACGGAGGGCGCGGCATGAGTCCGGTGTTGCTCGCCGTGAAGGACCTGAAGGTCGCCTACGGCGGCATCCAGGCCGTCAAGGGCATCAGCTTCGAGGTGCGCCAGGGCGAACTGGTGAGCCTGATCGGCGCCAACGGCGCCGGCAAGACGACGACGCTGAAGGCGGTGACCAACGTGCAGCCGGTGGCGTCGGGCTCGATCGAGTACATGGGCCGGCCGATCCTGGGCCAGGGCGCGTGGAACCTCGTCAAGCAGGGCCTGGTGATGGTGCCCGAAGGGCGCGGCGTGTTCGCGCGCATGACGATCACCGAGAACCTGCAGATGGGCGCCTATGTGCGCGACGACACCGCCGAGATCGCCGCCGACGTCGACAAGGTGTTCGGCATCTTCCCGCGCCTGAAGGAACGCGCCAAACAACTCGCCGGCACGATGAGCGGCGGCGAGCAGCAGATGCTGGCGATGGGCCGCGCACTGATGGCGCGCCCCAAGGTGCTGCTGATGGACGAGCCGAGCATGGGGCTGTCGCCGATCATGGTCGACAAGATTTTCGAGGTGGTGGCGGACATCCACAAGCAGGGCACGACCGTGCTCCTGGTGGAACAGAACGCGAGCCGCGCGTTGGGCCTGGCGAACCGCGGTTATGTGATGGACTCCGGTGAGATCACGATGGGCGGCGATGCGAAGACGCTGCTCGCCGACCCCAAGGTGCGCGCGGCGTACCTGGGCGAATAGGCAGAGGGCAGCCATCGCCGGGGAGACGAACGCGCAAGCCGGCGCGCGCGCCGCGGTGGCCGCAGCCGGCCCCGACCTTGGACGTCGGTCGCGGCGGCGATCTCGGGACGAACTGCAGCTCAGAACGTGGACTTCGTTGTCGGCTGCGCAGGGTCGAGTCGCAGTCGGCCGGCCAGCGCCGCAAAGCGGGCATGTCCACGCAGGGCCTCCCACCGATGGTCGATCCGCAGGAAGGGCAGCCGGATGTCGCGCGCCTCGTAGGCTTGTTCCAGCGCGGCCAACGCGGCCTCGGACTCGTCAAGGCCCGTGTGGACCAGCGCCAACATCGCTAGCGAGATGTAGCCATTGCGGCCACGCGCCTGCATGCCGCGCAGCACCTCGCGTGCCGGCCCGATCTGTCCGGCCTGTGCCAGCGCATAGCCGTAAGGCCCGCTGGCCCAGGCGCTGTCGCCCGAAAGCTGCACGGCTTGCCGCAGTGAAACCAGGGCGGTGTCTGTTTGGCCGATGTTGAACAGCACGTTGCCGAGAAAAAGGTGGGCAATCCAGAAGCCGGGGTTGATCTGCAGCGCGAGACGAATGCGTGCCAAACCTTCTTCGACGCGCCCGCTCATCGCAAGGATGCCGCCCTCGAACGTGTTCGCGATGAGCGAGTGCGGCTCCACGCCGCGCGCGCGGCTGAACGACGACAGGGCCTCTGCGTAGCGCCCGGCCGTGAGGAAGACGTGGGCGATGCCGTAGTGGGCGTCGACCGAACTCGGGTTGAGTTCGAGCGCGAGCCGCATCGTGCGCTCCGCAACCGGCCAGTCCCAGTCAAAGAGATAAGCAACCCAGCCGAGATTGGCCAGGCCGTCGCTGTATCGGGGGTCGAGGTCGACCGCGCGCTGCGCGGCGGTACGGATCTTCTCGAAGGTTTCGCGAGGCGCCGTGTTGGACGTGAAGAGCGCGCGGCGGTAGGCATCGGCGAGCCCGGCGTAGGCATAGGCATAGCGCGGGTCGGCAGCAATGGCTTGCTCGTACAAGGCGACGGCACGCCGGTAAGCATCGGCCGTGAAGAGCAGGGAGTGGTAGCGCGCTTCGAGATAGAGGCGGTAGGCCTCGGCGTTGCGCGTTCCATTGGCGCTCAGCGCGCCCTGATCTCGCTCGCCCAGGCGTGGCATCAGGACCTCGGCGACGCGGCGCGAAATCGCCTCCTGCGCGTCGAAGACATGGGTGACCGTCTCGTCGAAGCTGCCACTCCAGGCCGCGGAGCCGCTGCTCACGTCAAGCAGGCGTGCCGTCACGCGGACGCGTTCACCTTGCTGCTGGACGGTCCCTTCCAGCACCCAGGTGACACCCAGCTCTTGCGCCGCGCGAATCGGATCGACCTCGCGCCGCAGATAGCGGCTGACCGCGCCGACCGGCCGCACGATGACCCCGCGGGCGGCGCTCAGCCGGGTGATCAAGCTGTCGGCCATGCCCAGTTCGAGGACCTCGTCGCGCGCGGCGCCGGCGAGCGGCTTGAAGGGCAGCACGGCGAGGGTGGTGCCGGCTTCGGCCGGCCCGACCTTGGTCAGCGACCGCCAAGCCCAGAGGCCCGCGCCAACGGCCACTGCGGCCGCCGTGCCCCCCGCAAGCCAGGTGCGCCGGTGCCAAGCCGGCAGGTCTGAACGGGGCAGGTCGATGGCGGGCGCCAGCGGGATTTCGGCAGCGGGCACCGGGCGAACGTCCCCGACGAAACGAAAGCCACGCCGCGGAACCGTCAGCAGGTAGCGCCTGCCCTCGCCGTCGTCGGCCAGCGCCTTGCGCAGGGCCGACACCAGCTTGTTGAGGCTGTTCTCCTCCACCACCTGGCCCGGCCACAGCGCCTGGAGCAAGCGGTCCTTGTCCAGCAGCTCACCGGGGTGCTCGACAAAGTAGGTCAGGGCGTCGAAGTGCCGTGGCGGGAGGTCGACCACCGCGCCGTTGGCATCCAACAACTGCCTGCGCAGCAGATCAAGCTCGAAGTCGCCGAACGCGAGTCTCGTGACGGTCCACTGAGCGGAGTCTTCCGAACTATTCATGACTCTTCACGCCTCGGCAAAGCGGCTTGGCGCGCCCGCAGCGATGGTGCCAACAGCGCCGGCAAGCCCGCCGGCGCCTTCCGCAGAGCAAAGGAAATGCCATGAAGCACATGACTCGCAAGCTCCGTCTCGTCGCCCCGTCCCTCGCAGGGGCCCTGTTGGTGGCGCTGCCGCCGGCCCAGGCCGGCAACAACCGGATCGAGGGTACTTGGATCAACACCGTCAAGATCGTGCCCTGCGCATCGCCGCAGACCGTGCTGGCCACCTTCCAGTCGATGACGACCTACCACCGCGACGGTACGCTGATCGAAGGCGGCGGCCCGGCCGCGCCGCCGCCCGGCGTGTCGCGCAGCGCTGGACACGGGATCTGGGAACGCAGCGGTCCCCGCTCCATCCAGGCCTCCTTCCGCGTCCACGCCTTCGACAGTCTCGGCCGCTTGGTCAGGATCAACGAAGTCACCACGGCGCCGACCTGGACCCGAGGTGACGATCCGTCCACGACCTTCGTCGAACCCTACTTCCTGTCCGGCTGGGGCACAAACAAGATCACGAACATGGACCCGGTGACCGGGGCGGTGATCAGCGTCAGTGAAGGTTGCAACCACGCCACCTCGCGGCCGATGCTGTTCGATTGAAAAAGCGCCTACCTCACGACCGGCGGCGGCCCACCGGCTGCCGCGGTGGGCGCCGGCGACCAACCGGAGGCCTGAGCCGTCGAGCCGGCAAGACTCGTCGCGTCGATCGTCGGGCGGGTCGCCGCGCTCGCGCCGCGCGACTGACGCAGGGGGCGGCGAGTGCCCAGTCATCCCGTCGCCGTCAGTGCAACCGCACCGCCACATCCACCGTCCAGGTGCGCCGGATCTCGACCACGTCGTAGTCGCGCGCCAGTTCGGGCGGGAACGCGGGGTAGGGCGCCAGGCTCTGCACGATGCGCCGCACCGCGTCGTCGAACTCGGGCACGCCGCTGCTGGTGACGAAAGTCACCGACTCCACCGAGCCGTCGCTGCGCAGCGCCACCGTCACGAGGGGGTGGGTGTGGGGTCGCTGGGACGCGTCGCGGATCAGGTCGAAACTCATGTTGAGCTGGATCCTGCGCGCCCAGGCTTCGGCGTAGGCGACGAGGGCGGTGTTGGGGTCGGCACGCCCGAAGAGGCGCCCTCGGCGCGCGCTGCTCCACGACGGGTGCAGCCCGCCCGTGGGGGGTGCGGCGGCCGCAGCCGCGGCGCGCTGGGCGGCTTCTTCGTCAAGTTGCCGGCCCATGGCGCGGCGCCGGGCTTCACGCCGTTGCGTCTCTGCGTCTCGTTCGGCCTGTTGTGCGCGCGCGGCGTCGGCACGGGCGGCCTCCTCGCGAGCGGCCTGCTGCTGTGCGGCCTCCTGCTGTTGCGCTGCGGCCTGACGCGCGGCCTCGCGGCGTGCACCCTCGGCCTGGGCCGCCGCCTGCTGACGCGCCGCTTCCTGCTGCGCGGCCTCTTGCCGGGCGGTGGCCTGACGTTCGGCCTCCAGGCGTGCGGCTTCGGCGCGCGCGGCTTCCTGCTGACGAGCGGCCTCTTGCTGACGAGCGGCCTCCTGCTGCGCCGCGGCTTGGCGAGCAGCTTCCTGCTGGGAGGATTCTTCGCGCGCCGCCGCCTGCCGCGCGGCTTCGTCGCGCTCGGCGGCCTCCAGGCGTGCGGCCTCGGCACGGGCGGTCTCTTGACGAGCCGCCTCGTGCCGCGCCGCCTCCTGACGCCGGGCCTCGACGCGAGCGGCCTCGGCCTTCGCGGCCTCCTGACGGGCCGCTTCCCCCTGTGCGGCCTCGCGCCGCGCGGCTTGCTCGCGTTCTGCCTGCGCCTCTTGTTCGGCGCGCGCAAGCGGGGCGTCGCGCGCCACCGGTTGGGGGCTCGACGCGCTCGGCGCGGCCACGGCCACGGGCGCGGGCGCCGGTGGGCCAGGGGGCACGACGAAGTCGGGCTCTTCGAATTCGTCCAGCGCGATCACCGAGGCCGGCTCGACGGCCGGTTCGTTCAGAGGCCGGGTGATCGGCGGTGTGGCCTGCTCCACGGCAGGCGCCGTGGCGGCGACATCGGCCTGCGGCAACGCTTCGGTTTCGGGCACCGGCGGCAGCTCGCTGGTGTCGACCGCGACCTCCCGCGCCGGTGTTGCGACGGTGGGCGCCGGCACGGCGGTCGGCTCGACGACGGCCGGGCGGCGGGTTGGGGGCGGTGCCGGCGGCGGTGCCGGCTGCGGCCGGGGCGCCTGCACCGCCGCAGGCGGCGGCGGGGGGCCCAGCAACACGCTCAGCTCGGGCGCCTCGGCGCGCCGTTCGGCCCACGGGAAGGCCAGGCCCGGCAGCCCCGGCCCGTCGCCGCCGAAGACCAGGCTCAGCAGCAACGCGTGAATGGACAGCGACAGCAGCAGCGCAAAGGCGAGCCGCCGTCGATCAGCTTGTTGCGCGGATAGCGCGGACGCGTCGGGGAACCGCATCCGCGCCATTGTCCCGCCCTCAGCCGCCGCCTTCGGCGATGCGCTTCGGGTTCACCCCCTCCAGGCGCATGTGTTCGCGCACGGCATCGAACTCAGGCTTGTTCAGGCGCGCGCCCAGCGAGCGCTGGCACGCAGAGGGATATCGGCCGTGACACGCTGGCTGGCGCCGGGCTGCGCAGCACGAGCATCGTGCACCGGCGCGTCTTCTACGCCGCCTCGAAGTCGATGAAGCCGCGCTCGACGTCCGTGCTCACCAGCCGCACGCGCAGCTTGTGGCCGACACGCACGTCGAGCCGGCTGCGCAGCAGGCCTTCGGCCGGCGGTTCGAAGATGCGCACCCAGCGGTTGCCCTTGGCGACGCCGGTGACCACAGCGTCGAAGCTGCGGCCGATGTGGCGCTCGAGCAGCAGCGCGGCTTCGCTCTTGCGCATCTGGCGCTCGACTTTGTTGGCCGCGTCTTCCTGCTGCGTGCAGTGTGCGGCCAGGTGGTCCAGCTCGGCGTGGGCATAAGGCGCGTTGTCATTGCGCAGCGTGGCCTTGAGCAGGCGCTGCGTGATCAGGTCCGGGAAGCGCCGGTTCGGCGCGGTGGAATGCGAATAGTCGCGCACCGCCAGGCCGAAGTGGCCCACCGGCTCGCGCCCCGGCACGTGCACGACGTACTCGCCGCTGCCCATCAGCTTGACGATCACCAGCGACAGGTCCGGAAAGCGCAGCGGGTCACGCTGGCGCTGCGCGGCGAGAAACTTCTCCAGCGCGAGCGAGTCGGGTTCGGCTGGCAGGCTGGCGCCGTATTCGGCCGCCACCTCGACGATGCGGGCCCAGCGCTCCGGCGAGCGCACCACGCGCCGCAGCGACGCGCGTTTCCTGCCGGTGAGGAAGGTCGCGGTGACGCCGTTGGTGGCGATCATGAACTCCTCGATCAGCTGGCGCGCACGGTTCTGCACCTGCTGGCGGATGGCGACCACCTGCTCGTCGGCGCCGAACACCGCCTTCGGCTGCAGGGTCTGGAACTCGAGCGCGCCGTGTTCCCGCCGCCGTGCGCGCAACTGCTGCGCCACCGCGTCCTGGGTGCGCAACTGCTGGTCCAGCCCCGGCACCGCGGCGGCGGCTTCGGGCAGCGGGCCGTCGCCTTCGATCCAGGCCGCGACGCTGTCGTAGGCGAGCTGCGCATGGTTGAACACGCGCGCGCGATGGATGCGCGATTGATGCAGCGTGCCGTCGGGCGCGAAGCGCATCTCGGTGACGATCGCCAGCCGCGCCTCGCCCGGGTTGAGCGAGGTGAAGTCGGTCGACAGCTTCTCCGGCAGCATCGGGAAGATGCGCGCGCCGGTGTAGACCGAGGTGGTGTTGCTGCGCGCGTGCTGGTCGATCGGCGTGTCCTTGGCCACCAGCACATCGACATCGGCGATCGCGACGAAGAGGCGCACGCCGCCGTCGGCCAGCGGCTCGCTGACGGTGAGCTGATCGAGATCGCGCGAGTCGTCGTTGTCGATCGAGCACCAGAGCAGCGCCGTCAGGTCGGCGATGCCGTCGCCGGCCTCGTCGCCCGGCGCATCGATCGCCGCCGCCTGACGCAAGACGTCCTTCGAAAACTCCGGCTGCAGACCACGCTCGTGCATCGCGTCGGCGGCGAGGCGGGCCAGCTCCTGGCGTTGGTGCGGGGCCATGGGCGTCTTAGTCCACCGTCGCGCCCGAAGCCTTCACGACACGTTCGTACTTCTTCAACTCGGCCTGCACGAAGCGACCGAACTGCTCCGGCGTCGTCGGCGACGGTTCGGCCAGCAGGCCGGCGAGCCGGGTTTGCAGCGCGGGCGACTTGAGCGCGGCGACGAAGGCGGCGTTGAGCTTGGCCAGCACCGCCGGCGGCAACTTGGCGGGGCCGAAGAGTCCGAACCAGGTGTGGATGTCGAAGTCGGCCAGCCCCAGGTCGCGCCCACTCTCGGCCACCGTCGGCACCTCCGGCATCGCGCTCGACCGTTGGGCGGTCGTCATCGCGATCGCCTTCAGCTTGCCCGCCTTGATGTTGGCCGACGCGGCGGCGAGGTTGTCGAAGTTCAGATCGACCTGGCCCGACAGCAGCGCCAGCTGCGCCGGGTTGCCGCCGGCATACGGGATGTGGACCATGAACACACCCGCCTGGGCCTTGAACATCTCGGCCGCCAGATGGCCGGCGCTGCCGTTGCCGCCGGAGCCGACATTCAGCTTGCCGGGGTGGCGCTTGGCGTAGGCCACCAGGTCGCGCAGGTGGGCGACGCCCAGGCGCTGCGCCGTGTCGGTGTTCATCACCAGCACGTTGGGCACTTGAGCCACGAGCGTGATGGGCGTGAAGTCCGCCACCGGGTCGTAGGGCAGCTTGCGATAGAGCCAGGGGTTGATGGCATGCGTGGCGACCGCGCCCATCACGATCGTCTGCCCGTCCGGCGCGGCCTTGGCGACCAGGTCCGCCCCGAGGTTGCCGCCCGCGCCCGCGCGGTTCTCGACCACCACGGTGCCCAGGCTGTCCTTCACGCCTTCAGCCAACGCACGCGCGACGATGTCCAGCGGCCCGCCGGGCGGGTAGGGCACGACGAGGCGGATCGGCGGCGCGGTCTGCCCAGCGACGGGGCCTGCGGCGAGCGCGGCAAGAACGAAGTGGCGGCGTTGCATGAGTGAGCGTGTTGACCCGAAGGGATGGGCGAGCGTACCCGAGCCGCAGACGCGCCTTACTGCGGCGGGCCGCTGCGCGCATCACGCGCCCGTGCTCCGGGTTCGCGCCGGCGCGGCTCGTCCCAGCGCCAGGTCCAGATCAGGTCGAGCGAGTTTTCGCTGCCCGACTGGGCGCGCAGCGTGAAGCGCTGGGCGATGCGGTAGATCAGCTGCCAGGTGCCGGTGGTCGAGTTGACGCCGCGCTCGTAACCCAGGTACCAGCGCTGCGACAGCTGCTTGCCGAGCGTGATGACGGTGTCGCGCACCTCGCCGTTTTCGGTCTGGCGCAGCGACAGTTCGTCCAGGCCGAGCTGCGCCAGCACCTTGTCGGTCGGCCCCGGCCCTTCGCCGGCCAGCAGCGCGAGCGCGGCGCGTTGCAGCAGCGCGGTGTCGGTGCGGCCCAGGCCGTCCGGGCCGCGGCCGAGCACGAGCCAGGACAGTTTGTCCATGTCGCTCATTTCCGGCTCGCTGTACAGACGCACGCGCGGGTTGGCGGCGGTGCCCGAGACGATGACGCCGACACGCACGTCCATGTTCGGCCGCGCGGCGGCGATGTCCAGGCGGGGCGTCGCCACGTCGCCGGCAAAACGCAGGATGCCGCGTTCGATCTCCAGCTTCTGGCCGTAGGCGGCGTAGGTGCCTTCTTCGGCGCGCACGCTGCCGTTCACCGCCAGCCGACCGCCCGGGGTGGTGATCGCGAGGCGCCCGCGCAGCAGCGCGTCCAACCCGCGCCCGCGCACACGCAGCTTCTCGCCCAGGTCGAGCTCGACCTTCACGTCGGCCTGCGCGAGCGGGCCGGTGCGCGCGGCGGGCGGTCGCGGCTCGGCGCTTACCGGCGCGCTGGCGGCCGAGCCGCGGCGCACGACGATCACGTCGCTGTCCAGCGTCGGTGCGTCGGCGCGGCTGAAGTCGATCAAGCCTTCGTCGATGGCGAAGCGACCGGTGGCACTGAAGGCCTCGCGTGTCAGCACGACATCGGCGTTGCCGCTGGTGACGATGCGGCGGTCGAACCGCCCGAGCAACTGGAAGCGCTCGGCCACGAGCTGAAGCTGCGCGCGTGGCTCGGCGCCGAAGCTCGCGCCGCCGGTAAGACGCAGCTCGCCGTCCCCGCCCGTGAAGCGCGCGTTGTCGATCTTCGCGTCCGGCCCGCGCAGGCTGATCGCCAGTTCGCCGTCGCGCAGGTCGATGCCTTCGAGCAGGTTGCGCGCGGCCAGGCCGCTGCCGACGACGCGGCCGGTGTATTCCGGCGCGCCGAAGCGCCCGCCGATCGACGCGCTGGTGTGCAGCCGCCCGCCCAGGCGCCAGCCCGGCGGTGCGAACGGCGCCCAGACGGCGAGGTTGTCGACGCGCCATTCGAGCACGCCCTCGAGCGGCGTCTCGGGCGGCGGCCAGAGCGCATCGCGCGCGACGCGCAAGCTTTGTGCGCCGACCAGCACGCCCAGGTTGGCGCCCGCCACGGCCTGCGTGAAGTGCCAGGTGCCGGCTTGCGCGACGAGGCCCAGGCGCAGGTCGGTCAGGCCGAGGTTCTGCGTCAGGCCGAGGTCGTCGGTGAGCTGCAGGTCGCCGGTGCGGCGCTCGAGCACGAAGTCGGCCGTCACGCCGTCGGCCTTGCTCTGGCGCGCGACGAAGCGGCCCGTCACGCTGAGGTCGCCGCCCCAGCCCCATTCGGGTTGCAGTCGGGCCAGGAAGGGCGCGACGGCGAGCGGCTCGAGGTCGGCGTCGAGCGCGACGCGCACGCCGGGCTGCCAGGCCAGTTCGCGCCAGCGCAGGGCCGCACCGAGCAGCTCCACACGCCCCGGGTCGGCATTCAGCGCGGTCAGTGCACCGGCGGGGTCGAACTGCAGGGCTGCGCCCAGTTCCCGCGCCGCGAGCCACGGCGCGCGCTGCGTGGCGCGTTCGCGCAGCAGCAGCTCGGCGATGCGGCCTTGCCAGCGGCCGCCGCCTGCACGCGCCGGTTGCCAGGCGCCGCTGGCTTGCAGCCGCAGCGCGGTGCCGGCCGTGCCGGCGGCACCCGGCTGCACCTGCTCGACCCAGGCCGGTGGGCTCAAAGCGCCACTCGCGGCGTCGAGCGTGAAGCGGTGCGCGCGCAGCGTGCCCTGGCCGTCCGCCTTCAGCGTATCGATGCGTTGGCCGGCGTGCACCAGGCCGGCGGCGTCGATGTCGAGCAGCAGGGGCGCGTCGGGCTGGGTGGCGCTGAACTGCCAGCGCAGATCGGCCCGCTCGACCTGCGTCGCGCCCGCGACGAGCCCGCGTAGCTGCGCCTGGCCGCTGGTCGCCAGCGCGGGCCAGCGGCCTTGCGCGCTGATCTCGCCTTGCAGTGAACCCGCGCGCGGCCACCAGCGTGCCAGCGCCGGGTGCAAGGATGCGATCGGCGCCAGGGCTGCCAGCGTGGGCGCCTGCAGCTTGCCTTGCCAGCGCTCGTTGCCGCTGCCCAGGCGCGCGTCGATCTGCGCATGGTTGTCGGCAGCGCTCACCGTCGCGGCCAGCGTGGCATCGCGCCCCCCCACCAGCTTTGCGCGGCCGGTGAGCGGCACGCCGGCCAGCCGGCTCGCGGCCAGCTCGAGCGTCAGGTCGCCCCGCAATGCGCGCAGCAGCGAGAGGGCATCGGTGACGTCGGGCGTCTGCGGGCCGGCGAGATCGAAGGCCCAGCGGCCGTTGAGGCGGTGCGTCTCCGCACGGGCTGCCTTGAGCGCCGGCCACCAGAGCGCCGGGTCGAAGGCGGTGAGTTCGCCGCGGCTCGTCGCCGTCCACGCGCCGTCGGTGTGCGTGCGTGTGAGCGTGGCCGCGCCCTGCGCGCTCGCGCCGCCGCTGCGCAACAAGGCCTGCGGCAGTTCGATTCGCCAGTGCGTCGCATCGCGTTCGGCGCCGAGGCGCGCCTGCGCTGCCACCGGTCGGCCGCCGTCGAGCTGACCCTGCAGGTCCACATGGCCAGTGACCGTCGTCTGCGCCGGCGCTGGCCCGCCGGTGGGCGAGGGCAGGCCGCGGGCGGCGAGCTCAACCGGCCCGCGCAGCCGCAGCGCAGCCAGACGGGCGTCGAGCGCCCGCGGTTGCACGCCCTCCAGCTCCAGCGTCAGGTCGAGGGCGTTGCGCTCCCATCGGCCCGCGCCGCCTACGGTGCCGCCGCCCGCCAGCGTCATCGCCAGCCGTTGAAAGTCGATCGTGTCGCGCTGGTCCGCGCGGCCCTGCAGGGTTGCGTGCAGGGTTGCGACCGGAAGGCGGCCTTCGTCCCAGCGGCCGGGCTCGGCGTTGGCGAGCCTGATGTCGGCGCGCAGCGGTTGATCGAGGCCGCTGGACTGGATGTCGGCGCGGCCGGTCAGACGCGTACGCGGCCAGCCGGCAGCGAGCGCGGACAGGTCGAGCTCCTGCGTCGATGCGGCCAGTGCCGCCAGCGGCCAGGTCTCGAAGGGTGCGAGGGTCGCCTGCGCGTCGAGCTTGGCGCGTTGATCGGCGCCGCCGCTGAATGTGGCCAGCACTCGAGGGCGTGCGAGCGGGCCGCTGGCGCGCAGCGTCGCTTGCCAGGCGGGCACGCCGTCGGTGGGCTGCGGCGCGAGTTGCGTATCGGCCTGCAAGGCAAAGGGCGCGTCGGCGGCGACGGCGCCGGCGACCTGGGCGCGAATGCCGTCACGGTCGAGTTGCAAACGCGTGATGCGGTGCCGGGCACCCGCGTCGGCGCCGAGTTGCAGGTCCGCCATCACGCGGGTGAGCGGCACGCCGCCATCGAGCTCGAGCCGGTCGATCACCAGGGCGTCGATGCGCGCCTGCACCGGCAGCCGCAGCGTCTGCGGCGCTTGCGTTGCAGCCGCCGATGGGGGGGCCGGCCCGACGACCACACGCCGCGCGCGCGGCTCGATCAGGTGCAACGCGACCCACGCGCCGCCCGGTGGGCGCCAGGTCCATTTCAGGTCGCGCCACGACAACCCTTCGACCGTCACCTCGCGGCCCGCGGCGTCGAAGCGCAAGCGCGCGGCCTCGAACGGCCCACCGTGCAGGCTACCGCGCTGGCCTTCCATGCTGAGCCCCGGCACCTGACCGAGCACCCAGTTGGCGCCCGACGGTGTGCGGCTCACCCACACCCCCAGCAGCAGTGCGGCGAGCAACACGGCGGCCAGCAAGGCGGCAGTGCCCCAAGCGATGCGGCGGGCCGTGTTCATCAGAAGGCGATGCCCACGCTCAGGTGCAGACGGAACTTCTCGACCTGCTCGCCGTAAGCCAGGTCCAGCCGCAGCGGACCGACCGGGCTGCGCCAGCGCAGCCCGACGCCGACGCCGAGCGCGGGTTTGTAGTCGCTCCAGCGTTCGGCGGCATTGCCGGCATCGACAAACGCTGCCCACCACAAGGAGGCGTAGCGCTCCGACACCGGCCGCGCGACCTCGGCGCTGGCGGTCAGCAGGACCTTGCCGCTGATCGCTTCGCCGTTGACCTCGGGGCCGAGGGTGCGAAAGCCGTAGCCGCGCACCGAGTCGTCGCCGCCGGCGCGAAAGAGCTGGGTGTCTGGCACGCGCACGCCGGAGCGGGTGAACACCTGGCCGGCTTCGATACGCGCCTGCGCGTACCAGTCGCGGCCGAAAGGTTTCCACCAGTAGGCGCGGCCATAGAGGCGGCCGAAGGGGCCGTCGGGGGTGCCGCTGGAATGTGCGTAACCGAGCGCGGTTTGCAAGGCGAAACTGCGGCCGTCAGTCGGCAGCACGATGTTGTCGACATCGCGCCAGATGCCGTGCAGGTTGAGCGACAGCGCCTGCGCGCGTTCGCTGCTGGTGGCGGTGCGAACACTCGCCGTTTCCAGCTGGGCAAAACCGAGCCGCTCGGTGCGAGTTCGGTCCTGCGAGCGGCCGATGCGCAGGCGCGCAGAACTGACGGTGTCGACTTCCGACTCGATGCGTTCGTAGCCGTAACCCGCGAGGTTGCGGTACAGACCCGGCAGCGCCTGCGAAGCGAGTTCACCTTCCAAGGCCTGGCGCTTCTGGCCCAGTTCGAGTTTGTTGCGCCAGGTCGCGCGCCAGCCGAAGGGCAGGCGGTGCAGGTGTTCGACCGACACGCGCGCACCGGTATTGGCGCTGATGCCCGCGCCCAGCGTGGCCTGTTGCAAGGCCATCTCGCGCAGCTGCACAGTGACGGTCGCAGCGTTGGCGTGGGTGGGGTCGGTGTCAAGCGTGACCGACGCCTGTTCGTACAGCCCCGTGCGCTGCAGCCGCTCCTGGAAGTCGAGCAGCAAGGTCTCCGTGGCCGGTGCGCCGGCAGAGAAGTCGGCCAGGTTGCGCACGGTCTCCTGCGGCTGGCGGTCGAGGCCGAGAACGTCGAGCCGGCCGACCTTGAACAGCGGTCCGGAATCGACCGTCAGCGCGAGCTTGGCCGACCGTGCCTCGGCGTCGATCAGCGCCGAGCTGCTGGCCAGCCCGGCCGCCGCATAACCACCGGCACGCGTGCGTGCGAGCGCGGCGGTCTTGCCGGCGCTCCACAGCGGGTTGCGGAACGCCGCGCCCGGCAGCAGCGGCCAGGCGTCTTCGACCGCGGCGCGCAGTTCGCTGCTTTGCGTGACCGCGCCTTGCCACTTCAGGTCCAGCGATGCCACGCGCGTGCGCGGTCCGGCTTCGACCACGATGCGCACCACCGGCGGGGTGCCGGGTTCGCGCGTCATCGTGACATGCGGCTCGAAGTACCCTTCGGTCTCCAGCAGCGCACGCACCTGCGTCGGCGCGGCGGCTTCGAGGCGGCGCAGTTCGACCTCGCTCACCTCTTCGGTCGGCGCGACACGGCGCAGGCGCGCCAGGTCGAGGTGCTCGTCGAGCAGCGCCTTCAATTCGCGCGGCGCCTCGACCTGCAAGTCGATCGGGGGCGGCAGCGCCGGCGCGGCCACTGGCGCATCGCCGTTCTTGTTGTTCAGCAGTGCACAGCCCGACAGCCCGAGCCAAGCCCAGCACGCCAGCCCACAGAGCCCCGACTTCAGCCCGCGCGTGGACAACAACAACCTCATTTGCTGAGCAGCCGCATGGCTCCTTCCAGGCCGGCCAGCGTGAGCGGGAACATGCGCTGGTGCATCAGCTGCTGCACGATCGAGATGCTCTGCCGGTAACCCCACACACCCTGCGGCTCCGGATTGATCCAGGCGTACTTCGGGAACGCATTGGTCAGGCGTTGCAGCCACTCGGCGCCGGGTTCGTCGTTGTTGTATTCGACGCTTCCGCCGGGCTGCAGGATCTCGTAGGGGCTCATCGTCGCGTCGCCGACGAAGATCAGCTTGTAGTCCTTGTTGTACTTGCGGATCACGTCCCAGGTCGGGAACTTCTCGGAGTAGCGGCGCCGGTTGTTCTTCCACATGAAGTCGTAGACGCAGTTGTGGAAGTAATAGAACTCGAGGTGCTTGAACTCGGTCTTGGTGGCGCTGAAGAGTTCCTCCACGCGATGGATATGTTCATCCATCGTGCCGCCGACATCCATCAAAAGAAGCACCTTCACCTTGTTGTGGCGCTCGGGGATCATCTTGATGTCGAGCAGGCCGGCGTTGGCGGCGGTGCAGTGGATCGTGTCGTCGAGGTCGAGCTCGAGGTCCGAGCCTTCACGCGCGAAACGCCGCAGCCGGCGCAGCGCGACCTTGATGTTGCGCGTGCCGAGTTCCTTGGTGTCGTCGTAGTCCTTGTAGGCGCGCTGGTCCCAGACCTTCACCGCGCTCTTGTTCCGGCCGGAAGCCTGGCCGATGCGGATGCCCTGCGGGTTGACGCCATAGGCGCCGAACGGCGAGGTGCCGCCGGTGCCGATCATCTTGTTGCCGCCTTCGTGGCGCTTCTTCTGCTCCTCGAAACGCTTCTTCAGCGTCTCCATCAACTCGTCCCAGCCCATCGCCTCGATCTTGGCTTTTTCTTCGGGCGACAACTCGAGCTCGAGGTTCTTGCGCAGCCAGTCGAGCGGCACCTCCTTGCTGAAGTCGGCCAGCAGCTCGACACCCTTGAAGTAGGCCGCGAAGGCGCGGTCGAACTTGTCGTAGTGCGCCTCGTCCTTGACGAGCGCGGTGCGGGCGAGGAAGTAGAAGTCATCGACCGACGGCCCGATCACCTCGGCCTTGATGGCTTCCAGCAGCGTCAGGTATTCCTTCACCGACACCGGCAGCTTGGCGGCGCGCAAGGTGTAGAAGAAGTTGATCAGCACGATATGGCCGAGCTTACCCTTGCAGCCCGTTGACGCAGGACCCCACCACCATTGCTCCGCCGCTGTGGATGGCGGTCTTCCGTGCTCAGGCTATACGCGCTCGGCTGGCTAGCCTGCGGCTCCCTGCTCGATGAGGACATGCCGGCAGTAGCGCAAGGGGGCGTCTCCATTACGGGTTCCATTCATATCCGCCGTTGGGGAAGTGCTTCCTGCACATACTCATTAAACGACTGGGCAAGCAACTCACGCCTGGAATCCCAGAACGCGTTGGCGCGGTCGATTCTCCACAAGTCCCTGTCAATCGGTATGCACTGGCTCTTGAGCACCCGAGTCGTCAGCCTAGCGAGATAGACCTCCGGTCCAGCCTGCCCAATCGACCTGTTCACATCGGCAGCGATGAAGGCCATATTCGCGATGTTGTCAGCTGACGGTCGGAGGTCTTCGGGGAACTGAGCACGGGGCAGGATGTGATGCCGATCGACGTTACTCTGCAGAAGAACTTTGCCTCCTGAGTAGAAATCGAGAACACCGCGGTTCATGCACGCGACGTACATTGCGAGCAGACCACTCCGATCTGCGAGAGCGCCCGTGAAGTCTTTGGGCTCTGCAACGAGGCGCGTTCTACCCGCCCGCAAATTGGTTAGCAGACCACCCACCGGATCCGCAGTGCGACATGCCCGAAGGTCTTGGTCGAGTGCTGTTTCGCTAGAGACGCTGTATCGGTGACACAGTGCGGCAAGCGCAAGCCATCCGGCGAGTTCCTTGGAATTGCGCTGCTTCGGTGAAACGGTCGCACACACTGCAATCAAGGGAACGACCAGCGCTCCGGACCACAGAATGCCCATGTTGACGAGCCCGAGTTCACTTCTGATGATTCCGATCGCCTGTTCGGTGGCCTTCTCCGTCTTCTTCCAGGCCGCGAGCACCTCGCGTCGTTCCAGTGCGTGAAGCGGCGTCCGATCTCTCCCGTCTGGCTTGGCGACGAAGGCACAAGCGCGAAACAAGTGCATGACGTTCAAGCGATCGAAACCTTGCTGACGCACCTTGTTCAAGAAGGGTGCGACTTCATCCGCTATCAGTCCCGAATGGCGAGCCGCCACCTGTGCACTCTCGATATCCTCCTTCTTCAGCCGAACGCCGAGGGTATTGATTCGCGTGAAGGCGTCTACTGCATTGCCGAAGCTATGGTCAACCATCCGAACCACCGGTATTTCGTAGTCCAAAATCCGCCGCAGCTTCTCAAATCGCGCCTCGCGATTGTCAGCATGGCGGCTTCCATCCAGATTGCGCCGAAGCCGACGGTACATGTCGTCGTCCAGAAGCTCCGCTACACGGACCCAGTTCGGATCGCTACGCGTCGCCACATTGGCAAGCCGAAATTCCTCGTGTTCTGGATGAAACACCACGTCGATACCATCGTCACCGTGCATCGTACGAGAAAGGGTGATGACTCTTTGTTGGCCATCAATCAGCCAATTCATGGTGGCTGATCGTACTGGCCTGGGATCACGCCGACGTGCTCTCGCTTCTTCAGTGCTCCGCCAGAGCAAGAGAGATGAAACAGGGAATCCTCGGTAGAGCGAGTCAATCAACCGCGGAGCTTTGCTTGGCCGCCAGACGTACTCTCGTTGGAATTCCGGGATAACGATGCGGCCGGCGCGGAACTCCTCGACGAGTTGCTTAATCTTGAAGGTCTGATGTTCAAGTCGCGGTTCTGAGGACATCTTCCACCCTTGATTCCTGGGACGTGACGTTCTTATGCGGACGGCGGCCGCAGGTGAGTACAGGTCAGCGTGGGCGAACTTTGGACGTCAACGCAAACACGAGCGGCGGCTGGAGGCATGCGAAGCCCGCCCGAGGTCGTCCACTATGGTGTTTGGTTGCACTTCGTCCTGTTGCAGCAGGCGAGACTCTGTCTCCGGCACGCAATGCACGGCCGACTGCTATCTTGGTTTCTTCTTGACCGGGAACGGCCAAGCGGCTTGAGCAGAAAGCACTGACGCAGCGGCCGCCCGTGCTTTCGACGCGGCTCCGGCCTGAGTGAAACTACGGACGCTACGGCGAACGTCCGCAGGGCTTGGGGTAACCCACGCGTCAAACGTCGCCGAATCTACGAGGGCGTATGCGCCTTCGAACCGTAAGAGGAGGAAGCCCTGCCTCCGCATGGCTCGCGCAACGGACTCATAAATGGAATCCTCGACCTTCACTCGACCTGCAAGGCGATTGAATTGCTGTCTATCAAGCCGCAGAGCCCGCACGCGTTTCCCCTTTGTCTGCTTTTCATGGAGCGACTGGAGTACAGACGCAATCTCCTTGGGACTAGGCTGATTCATAGGATGCTCGTCGTTGCGTAGGTGATTTCGTCACTGCCACTGCGAATCGGGACGCGCCGCCCGGGATGTTTCGTGCAGCCCCACTAAAGGTACTTCCCCGCGGGTTCGGCGTGGATGCTGTGCGATTCTCACGTTTTCCTTGCGCTACCAGACAAACGGCAATTCTGACAGCACCCAATTATCATATTCATCGCGGAGACATTTCGGCACCAGATGTTCGTTCTCATAGAGTTTCTGCGAGAAATCGATAGAAGCTCTGAGTCCCGTAACCTCATACGAGGATAAATCTGTGTCTTCTCTGCGAGACCAGAATCTAGCAAAGACGCGGCCTTTACTGTTGATCCACACGTCCATATGTAGACGGACGCGACCATAAATATCCTCTCGACTATATATTGGCCGCATCCCACGGGCATCGAAATTGCCAATCTGCTGAAAATTAATCGACTTACCTCTAGTGCCCGGCGAGTCCCACCAATGAGCGATACCAGTACTGGAGCTCCGACTCTTGCTCATCGCATCGAAACTCTTATTGGAGGGTAACGGCGAGGAAGTAGAAGTCGTCGACCGACGGGCCGATGACCTCGGCCTTCAGCGCTTCGAGCAGCGTCAAGTACTCCTTCACCGACACCGGCAGCTTGGCGGCGCGCAGGGTGTAGAAGAAGTTGATCAGCATGGTGGGGGCTCGCTTCAGCGCAGCCAGTTTTCCAGCCGCAGTTTAGGCACGCGGCTGAACTCGCCGATGTTGCCGGTGACGAGCGTGAGGTCGAGACTCGACGCATGCGCCGCGATCCAGTGGTCGTTGGGCCCGATCGGCTGGCCGCTGCGAGCGAGGTAGGCGCGGACCTCGCCGTAGCGCAAGGCGACCGCCTGGTCGACCGACAGGCACGCGATGCCGGCGAGCAATTCCCGGGTGCGCGCCAAGAGCCTGGTGGCCAGCGGCAAACCGAGCAGGCCGAACTGCACTTCGCCGACCGTGATCGCCGACAGCGCCATGTCTGCGAGCGAGCGGTGCGCCAAGTGCGCTTCGAGCGCAGGGTTGCGGCCTCGTGCCATCTCGCTGAAGGTGTCGGTGTCGAGCAGGTACTTCACCGCGGGCGGCTCGACTTCTTCGCCGGCCGCCTCGCCTTGGGCTCGGCCGGCTGCTCCCACCATGCGTACTGACGCGTATCCGGCGGCAGCGGTGCCTTGATCATCGCCAGCATCTTGTCGAACTGCGCCGCCTCCTCGTCGGTGAGCGGCGGCAACGAGTCCAATAGTTCCTTCACTGTCGTCGCCTTCTCGCGCAGCACCACCTCGTCGCCGCGACGGAAGATCTCGACCGTCTTCGACTTGAAGCGGAACTCCTTCGGCAGTCGGACGGCCTGGCTGTTGCCCGATTGGAAGACGGTGGTCTCGGCCATGCTGAACTCCACGGATATACGGCCAGTATATACGCCGTCAGCCGCTTTTGCGCCGCTTGCCCTGCCTCACGTCATGCCGCTTCAGCCAGTCGAAGAACTCGCCGTACCAGAGCTTGGAGTTGCGTGGCTTCAAGACCCAGTGATTTTCGTCCGGGAACCAGAGCAGGCGCGCGTCGACGCCCTTGGCCTTGAGGGTGTTGTAGTAGGCGAGGCCCTGCGCGTCGGGCACGCGGTAGTCGAGTGCACCGTGGATCACGAGCGTCGGTGTCGCCATCGCCTTGGCGAAGGTGTGCGGGCTTTGCGCCTGCACCTTGGCCATGTCGTCCCAGTAGGCGGCGCCGAGTTCGCGCGGGAACCAGGTGTAGGCGTCCTGGGCGAAAGTGCCGACCCAGTCGAAACAGCCGGCGTGGCAGATGTAGGCGCGGTAGCGGCCGGCCGGCACATGGCCGTTCATCCACGCCACCATGTAGCCGCCATAGCTGCCGCCAGCCGCGAAGACGCGTTTGGCATCCGCCCAGGGTTGTTTGAGCAGCCAGTCGGTCGCGCGTTCGACGTCCTGCAACTCGAGTTCGCCCCAGCGGTGCGTGATGCTGTCCAGGAACGCGTAGCCGAAGCTCGACGAGCCGTGGTAGTTGACGGACGCGGCTACATAACCCTGGGCCGCGAAGGCCTGCGAGTTCCAGCGGTAGTGCCAGGTGTCGCCGGCGGCGGTGTGGGGGCCGCCGTGGATGACGTGCAGCAGCGGGTATTTCTTCTTGGCGTTGAAGGCTGGCGGATAGGCGAGCCACATCTGCGTCTCGTCGTCGTTGGCGCCTTTGAACCAGACTTCTTCGACGCGCCCGAGCGCCAGGCCCCCGAGCAGCTTGTCGTTGAAGTGTTCGATGCGCCGCGGCTTCGCTTCACCCGGCAGGTGGGCGTGCAGCCGCGCCGGATGCATGAGCGAATCGGCCAGCGTCACCAGCGTGCCGGCGGCCTTGTCGTAACCCTGCACCCAGCCGCCTTCGACCACCACCTCGGCGCGCCGGTCGGCGAGGTCGAAGCGCCACAGGTGGCCGCGGCCACGCTGTTCTGCGGTGAAGAGCAGCGCCTGGCCGTCGTCCTCCCAATGCAGCGGTGCGTGCACCTCGTGGTCCCACTCGGCGCTCACCACTTCGTGCGTGCCGCTCTCGCGATCCCACACCGCAAGCTGCGCCGGCATGGTGTGCTTGCGGCCCTGGTGGGCGGCGAGGAAGGCGATGGCGGCGCCGTCCGGGCTGTAACGCGGCGCGCCGAAGTCCCAGGCGGCGTCGCGCGCGATCACCCGCACGCGGCAGGTGGCGATCTCCATCTCCGCCAGTGCATGGCAGTTGTCGATCTGCTTGGTGTCCTCGGGGTCGTAGGCGAACACGACACGCTGCCCGTCGGGCGAGACGTCGAAGGTCTGCGCGTCGGGCTCGGCGCGCGACAGCTCATAGGGACTGCCCTCGAACAGATCACGGACCTTGCCGGTACGGGTGTCCAGCAGATGCAGGTGCGGCACCCGCCCCATCGGCAGCGAGTGGTCCCAGTAGCGGTATTGCGCTTCGCTGGTGACGTAGGCCGTTTCCTTGCGCGCCTTGAAATCCTTCAGCTTCTTCGCCTGCGATTTGGCGCCCTTGGCGTCCGGCCAGACCCAGGACACGAAGCCGATGCGCCGGCCGTCCGCAAACCAGCGGAAAGCCTCGACACCGGTGGCGATGTGGGCTGCGCGTTGCGCCTCGCCGCCGTCGGGCGCGATCAGGTAGAGCTGCGGCTCCTCGTCCTTCTTGCCTTCCTGCTCGCGCTTGGCGACGAAGGCGATGCGGTCACCCCTCGGGCTCCAGCGCGGCTGGCCGTCCTTCTCGCCGGCGTGGGTCAATGCGCGCGGCGCGCCGCCGAGGGTGGACAGCAGCCACAGCGTGCTGGCCGACTTGTTGTCGTCCATCGAGTGACGTGTCAATGACGCCACGAGTTGTGCGCCGTCCGGCGACAGGCTGGGCGCGCCCAGGCGCTCGCACTTCCAGAGGTCGTCGACGGTGATGGGTTTCTTCTTTTTCATCGTGAAGATCTAGGTTTGGCAAGTTGCCAGTCAAGGTGGTTGCGCACCGCCGGCCATTCGGCGGCGGTGATGCTGTAGACGGCGGTGTCGCGCAGGCTGCCGTCGGCCGCGCGCTGGTGGCAGCGCAGGATGCCGTCGAGATGCGCGCCCAGGCGCTCGATCGCGCGCCGGCTCTGCACGTTGAGCCGATGGGTGCGGAACTCGACCGCGATGCAGGCGAGCGTCTCGAACGCATGCGCGAGCAGCAGGCACTTGCACTGCGTGTTGAGCGGCGTGCGCTGCACACGCTGTGCGACCCAGGTGCTGCCGATCTCGACGCGCTTGTGCACCGGGTCGGTGTGCATGTAGGTCGTCATGCCGACCGGCGTGCCCTGGGCGTCGAGCACGGTGAAGGGGCACATGTCCGGCAACGACAGCCTGCGGGCAATCTCGGCGCGCATGCCTTCGGGCGACGGCACGCTCGTGTACCAGAGTTGCCAGAGTTCGCCGTCACGGGCCGCGTCGCAGAGGGCGGCCTCGTGTTCTGCCGCGAGCGGCACCAGGCGCGCATGCGCGCCGCGCAGTTCAACGGCGGCAGGCCAGCTCACCGGTTGTGTTTCTGCATGAAGACGAGTTTCTCGAACAGGGTCACGTCCTGTTCGTTCTTCAACAGCGCACCCACCAGCGGCGGCACGCTGACCTTCTCGTCCTTGTTCTGCAGCACCTCGGCCGGGATGTCTTCGGCGACGAGCAGCTTCAACCAATCCAGCAGTTCGGAGGTCGAGGGCTTCTTCTTCAGCCCCGGCAGGTTGCGCACGTCGTAGAAGTTCTTCAGCGCGGCGGCCAGCAGCTCCTTCTTCAGGCCGGGGAAGTGCACATCGACGATCTGCTGCATCGTCTGCGCGTCGGGGAACTTGATGTAGTGGAAGAAGCAGCGGCGCAGGAAGGCGTCCGGCAGCTCCTTCTCGTTGTTGCTGGTGATGAAGACGAGCGGGCGGTGTTTCGCCTGCACCAGCTCGCGCGTTTCATAGACAAAGAACTCCATGCGGTCGATCTCGCGCAGCAGGTCGTTCGGGAATTCGATGTCGGCCTTGTCGATCTCGTCGATCAGCAGCACCACGGGCTGGTCGGCGGTGAAGGCCTGCCACAAGACGCCCTTGACGATGTAGTTGTGGATGTCGTGCACACGCCGCGAGCTGTCGATGTCGGCCAACTGGCTGTCGCGCAGCCGGCTCACCGCGTCGTATTCGTACAGACCCTGCTGCGCCTTGGTGGTGCTCTTGATGTGCCACTGCAAGAGCGGCATGCCGAGCGCCGCCGCCACTTCTTCGGCCAGCATCGTCTTGCCGGTGCCGGGTTCGCCCTTCACGAGCAGCGGGCGTTTGAGCGTCGCCGCCGCATTCACCGCGAGCATCAGATCCGGGGTGGCGACGTAGGTGTCGGAGCCTTGGAATTTCATCGGGCGGCGCTCGTGCGGGGGCTGCGAACCAGTATAGGGCCACCCCTATAATCGCCCGCTGCTCGCCTCCACGCCCTGACGCTCACCGATGAAGAAACTGCTCCCGCTCGTGCTGTTCATCGTCGCGGCTGCCGCCCACGCCCAGGGCGTCAAAGGCAATGTCGCCGACGGCCAGAAGAAGGTCGCGATGTGCATCGGCTGCCACGGCATGCCGGGTTACCAGGCCACCTTCCCCGAGGTCTACAAGGTGCCGATGATCTCGGGCCAGAACGAGAAGTTCATCGCCGCCTCGCTGGTCGCCTATGCCAAGGGCGAGCGCAGACATCCGTCGATGCGCGCCATCGCCGGCTCGATGAGCGAGCAGGACATCGCCGACGTGTCGGCCTTCTATGCCCAACACGGCGGCGCGCCGGCGCCGGCCCCCGAGCAGGTGCCGGCGCCGAGCCCTGCCGTCGCCGCGCTGCTCACCAAGGGCGCCTGCGTGTCCTGCCACGGTGCCAACTACAGCAAGCCGATCGACGGCGCCTACCCCAAGATCGCCGGCCAGCACGCCGACTACCTGTACTTCTCGCTCAAGGCCTACAAGACCGAAGGCCAGGCCACGCACGGCCGCGGCAACGCCATCATGGCGGCACAGGTCAAGCCGTTCAGCAACGCCGAGCTGAAGGCGATGGCGCAGTACATCGGCTCCCTGCCGACCGAGCTGAAGACGGTGCGGCAGTCGCCGTTCCACAGCACCTCGCACTGACGCGGCGCGTTTCGGTCGCCGCGCCGCCTCAGCGTGGCGGCGGTCTCCAGCGTTTCAGGCGCAAGGCATTGCCGATCACGCTGACGCTCGACAGCGCCATCGCGCCGCCCGCCCACACCGGGCTCAGGAAGCCGAGGGCGGCGAGCGGGATGCCGACCACGTTGTAGATGAAGGCGAAGAACAGGTTCTGGCGGATGCGCGCCGACACGGCACGCGACAGCTCGCGCGCTTCGACCACCAGGCCGACATCGCCGCGCAGCAAGGTCATGCCGGCGGTTTCCATCGCGACGTCGGTGCTGCTCATGGCGATGCCGACATCCGCAGCGGCGAGCGCCGGCGCGTCGTTGATGCCGTCGCCGACCATCGCGACACGCTCGCCCGGGCCCAAACCGTCGCGCAACGACGCGACGACTTTCGCCTTGTCGCCGGGCAGCACCTCGGCGCGAACGTCCGCGATGCCGAGCGTGTGGCCGACAGCCTGCGCGGCGTGGGTGTTGTCGCCGCTCAGCAGCACCGTCTGCACACCGGCAGCGTGCAGCCGCGCGATGGCCTGTGCCGCTTCGGGCTTGAGTTGATCGCCGAAGGCGAGCAGGCCGAGCAGTTGGCCGTCGGCGCTTGCCAGCCACGACACGCTGTGGCCGGCCGCCGTCTGCATGTCGGCGCGGGCGGCCAGCGTGTTGGTGGCCACCCCAAGCTCGCCCATCCAGCGCGTGCTGCCCAGCCGCAGGCGCCGGCCCTCGACCTCACCTTCGAGGCCGCGCCCTGGCACCGCGAGGATGCCGCTGGCGCGCGGGAGCACCCACCCGGACGCGGCCCGCGTCACGGCGCGCGCGAGCGGGTGTTCGCTGCCGGCCTGCAGGGCCGCCGCGAGGCGCAGCAGCTCGTCGGCGCCGACGCCGTGCGCAGGTTCGTGCGCCACCAGCCGCGGCTGGCCCATCGTCAGCGTGCCGGTCTTGTCGAAGGCGATGCGTTTCACGTCGCGCATCACTTCCAGCGCCTGGGCGTCGCGCACCAGGATGCCGCGCTGCGCCGCCAGGCCGGTGCCGACCATCAGCGTCGCCGGTGTCGCCAGGCCGAGTGCGCAGGGGCAGGCGATGACCAGCACCGACACCGCGTTGATGAGCGCTGCTTCCGCGCCAGCGCCGCCGAGCCACCAGCCGATGAAGGTGACCAGCGCGATCACCAGCACCACCGGCACGAACACCGCGCTGATGCGGTCCACCGTCTGCTGGATCGCCGGCTTCTTCGCCTGCGCCGATTCGACCAGCCGCACGATGCGTGCGAGCGTGGTCTCGGCGCCGACAGCCGTGGTCTCGACGACGAGCAGCCCCTCGCCGTTGACTGCGCCGCCGGTGACACGCTCGCCCGGGCCGCGCGCCACCGGCAGGCTCTCGCCGGTGAGCAGCGATTCGTCGAGATGGCTGGCGCCTTCGAGCACGCGGCCGTCGACCGGCACACGCTCGCCGGGTTTGACCTGTACCCGGTCGCCGACACGCACCCGCGCCAGCGGCACGGTCTCGGCGCGGTCGCCCTTCAACACCGTGGCGCTGTCAGGCCGCAAGGCGCGCAGCGCCTTCAGCGCCGCCAGCGTGCCGCGTTTGGCGCGTGCCTCGAGCCACTTGCCGAGCAGCACCAGCGTGATCACCACCGCCGCGCTTTCGAAGTACAGGAGGTGCGAGCCGCGCCCCCACTGCCACAGGCTCAGGCCGTAGGCCGCGCCGGTGCCGATCGCCACCAGCAGGTCCATGTTGCCGGCGCCGGCGCGCAGCGCTTTCCAGCCGGCGCGGAAGAAGCGCCCGCCGAGCCCGAACACCACCGGCGCCGCCAGCAGCGCCTGGGCCGCGGCCGGCAGCATCGGTGCGCCGAACATCGGCAACAGCAGCGGCAACGACAGCGCGGCCGCGAGCGCGACCTTCCAGCCGTCGTCGCTGCGCGGGGCCGCCGGCGGCGTGTCGTCCACCACCACGCTCGCCGCGTAGCCGGCGCGCTGCACTGCGGCGCGCAGCGCCTCGTCGGTGGTGGACGCGGCGCGTGTCACGGTGGCCTGTTCGGTCGCCAGGTTGACGCTGGCCGCGCTGACGCCGGGCACTTGGCCAAGTGCCCGCTCGACGCGCGCGACGCAGCTCGCGCAGGTCATGCCCTCGACGGCGAGGGTAAGTTCGGAGTTCGCCATGGCGGTCACTGTAAGACCTTGCCATCGTGGCAAGGTGCATGCTTCGCACATCCACTGGAGCCCACTGCGATGATCGAACTCACCCTGCCGAGCATGACCTGCGGCCACTGCGTGCAGACCGTGACCAAGACGGTGCAGCGTATCGACCCGACTGCCCACGTCAGTGCCGACCTGTGCACGCACAAGGTGCGTGTCGAGTCGCAAGCCCCGCGCGAGCGCATCGTCGAGGCGCTTGCGGCCGAGGGTTATCCCGCGCAGGAGTAACACCCGCTGCGGCGTGCTCGGGCGCGTGCCTAAACTCACGGCCTTCCTTCTTCGCCGGAGTTCCTCGCGATGAGCAAACACGCCACCACCCTTCTCGCCGCCGCGGCGGCGCTCGCGTTGGCCGGCACCGCCGGCGCGCAGACCCTGCGCTGGGCCAGCCAAGGTGACCCGCAGACGATGGACCCGCACTCGCAGAACGAGTCCATGACCAACATGATGAACGGCCAGGTCTACGAGCGGCTGATCAAGCGCGACAAGCAGCTGCAGATCGCGCCATCGCTCGCCACCTCCTGGGAGCAGACCTCGCCGACCACCTGGCGCTTCAAGCTGCGCCCGAACGTCAAGTTCCACGACGGCTCGCCCTTCACCGCCGACGACGTCGTCTATTCGATCCTGCGCGGCCAGGAGAAGACCTCGCAGATCAACAACTACGCCTCGGCCGTCGGCAAGCCGGTCAAGGTCGACGACCTGACGGTGGAGTTCCAGCTCGCTGCGGTGAACCCCATCTTCCTGCAGCACCTGGATGCGCTGTGGATCATGAGCAAGCCCTGGAGCGAGAAGAACAAGGTCACCAAGCCGCTCGACTTCACCAACAAGGAAGAGACCCACGCCGCGCGCAACGCCAACGGCACCGGGCCCTTCATGCTGGTCACCCGCGAACCCGGCATCAAGACGCTCTACAAGCGCAACCCCAACTGGTGGGGCAAGGCCGAAGGCAATGTGCAGGACATCGTCTTCACGCCGATCGGCAACGACGCGACGCGCCTGGCCGCGCTGGTCTCGGGCGAGATCGACTTCGTGCTCGACCCGGCGCCGCGCGACGTGCCGCGGCTGCGCAGCACCGCCGGCGTGAAGATCGTCGACGGCCCGGAGAACCGCATCGTCTTCATCGGCATGGACCAGGCGCGCGACAAGCTGCTGTACGCCAACGTGCCGGGCGACAAGAACCCGTTCAAGGACGTGCGCGTGCGCAAGGCGTTGTATCAGGCGATCGACATCGAGACGATGAAGACCAAGCTGATGAACAACCAGAGCGTCCCGACCGGCGGCCTGACGCCGTCGCCACTCGGCTCGTACAACGACCCCTACATCGAAAGCCGCTTCCCCTACGACATCGCCGCCGCGCGCAAGCTGATGGCCGACGCGGGTTATGCGGACGGCTTCGAGATCACGCTCGACTGCCCGAACAACCGCTACATCAACGACGAGGAGATCTGCATCACGCTGGCCGCGATGTGGGCGCAGCTGAAGGTGAAGGTGCGTGTCAACGGCATGCCGCGCGCCACCTATTTCCCCAAGCTCGAGAAGCAGGACACCAGCATGTACATGCTCGGCTGGGGCGGCGCCGTGACGGATGCCGAGACGACCCTGACGCCGGTGCTGCGCAACCGCGGCGAGAAGGGCGTCGGCTTCTACAACTACGGCGGCTCGAAGAACGACAAGGCCGAGGCGCTGGCCGTGCAGTCGAGCACCGAGGCCGACGCGAAGAAGCGCGAAGGCATCGTCAAGGCGGCGCTGAAGGAATACAAGGACGCCGTCGCGGTGCTGCCGCTGCACCGCCAGGTCATCCCCTGGGCGGCGCGCAACAACATCGAGGTGGTGCACCGCGCCGACAACTGGTTCGAGATCGACTGGGTGAAGGTGGGCAAGTCGGGCGGTTGAAGACCACGGCAACGATCAAACGGCGGCTCCGCAGGGGCCGCCGTTTTCATTGGTCAGCGCGTCGCCCGCCGCCGCACGCAGTCGATATACGCCGCGCCGTCGGGGGGCAGGCCGCTGCGTTGTGAGGCCCAGACCATCTCGCCCAGGCACTCCATCACCTCGTGCTGGGCGGCGTGCGCCGAACCCCGGCGCGCGGCCAGCAGTTCGTAGGCCTGCTTGATGCCCGGCGGCTGGTCGATCGCGAGCTGCTCGCTGATCGACAGATGCATCGACAGGTGCAGGAACGGGTTCGTGCGGCCGTCCTCGACCGTGTAGCTGGCCGCCAGCGCGCTGTTCAGGTCGTCGAGATCGGCGTGGTACTCCGGGTGCTCGGCGATCCAGTCGGCGGCCACCATCTCCAGCGGCTCCAGCGGCAGGCCATCGCGCTGCTTGCGCCGTGCTTCGCAGAAGAATCGCCTGACGTCGTGCTGTGAGGGTGCGTACACCCGACAATTGTGCCCATCATGCAAGTCACGACCGAACAACTCTTTACCGCCGCGCGCACCCAGAACGGCTACCACCCGGACCCCGTGCCGGACGAAAAACTGCGCGCCCTGTACGACCTGCTCAAGTGGGGCCCGACCTCAGCCAACAGCCTGCCGGCGCGCTTCGTCTTCGTGCGCAGCGCCGAGGCCAAACAGCGGCTGCTCGCCTGCGTGTCGCCGGGCAATGTGCAGAAGATCAGCGAGGCGCCGGTGACGGTGATCGTCGGCATGGACTTGAGGTTCCACGAGAAGCTGGGCAAAACCTTTCCGCACGTCAACGCCCGCGCCTGGTTCGAAGGCCAGCCGGCAAAGATCGAAGAGACCGCGTTTCGCAACTCGTCGCTGCAGGGGGGCTACCTGATCCTCGCCGCGCGTGCGTTGGGCCTGGACTGCGGCCCGATGAGCGGCTTCGACGCGCCCAAGCTCGACGCCGCCTTCTTCGCCGGCACTCCGGTCAAGAGCAACTTCATCTGCACGCTCGGCCGCGGTGACGCGAGCAAGGTCATGCCGCGCAGCCCGCGTCTGGATTTCGACGAGGCCTGTCAGTTCGCCTGATCGTCTTTCGCCGATACGCGCCAGGCCGGCAGCCGCCAGTCGCGCCACAGAGCGAGCAGGCGCAACGCGGTGGTGAAGGCGGCGGCGAGCGCCAGGCTCGCGTCGCCCGGCAGGCCGGCGCCTTGCGCGGCCACCAGCACCCAACCGCCGGCGAACGCCAAGATCGCGTAGGGCCGGTGGTCGCTGAAGGCGGCCGGGATCTCGTTGCAGACGATGTCGCGCAGCACGCCGCCGAAGACCGCGGTCACCATGCCCATCAGCACCGCGACCAGCGCCGGCATCTGCGCCGCCAGCGCGATCTGCGTGCCGCTGGCGGCGAAGAGGCCCAGGCCCAGCGCGTCGGGCCACAACATCGCCCGTTCGGTCACCCGCAGGTGGCGCGCACGCAGGAAGAACATCGCCGCGACCGACAAGGCGAGCACGGCCCAGACATAGTGCGCATGTTCGACCCAGAAGAACGGCCGCCGGTCGAGCAGCACGTCGCGCAGCGTGCCGCCGCCGAAGGCTGCTAAGCCGGCGACGACACACAGCCCCACCGCGTCGAGCTTCCTGCGTGCGCCCGCCAGCAGGCCCGAAGTCGCAAAGGCCAACGTCGCCGCGACCTCGATCGCCACCTGCAGCGCCGACAATGACCACCAGCCCGTTGCCATGACCGCATGATCACCGATCCCAACTTCTACGCCGTCGCGGTGGTCGCCGTGCTGCTGATGGGGCTGGCGAAGAGCGGTTTCCTGGGCGGCTTCGGATCGATGGCGACGCCGCTGCTCGCGCTCGCCGTGCCGGTGCCGCAGGCGGCGGCGATCATGCTGCCGCTGCTGCTGGTGATGGACGCGGTCGGCATCCAGCAACTCTGGCGCGAACGCGACCGCGCGCTGCTCGCGCTGCTGCTGCCCGCGGGGTTGGTGGGCACGCTGGTCGGCTGGGCGCTCTTCGGCCTGCTGAGTGCAAAGGCGGTGGCGGCGGTGGTCGGTGCGCTGACGCTCGGCTTCCTCGCGCAGCGGCTGCTCTTCGCGCCGCGTCGCGACGGGGCGGCGCCGTCGCGCGTTGTGGGCCGGTCGTTGGCGGTGGTGTCGGGCTTCACGAGTTTTGTCGCCCATGCCGGCAGCCCGCCGATCCAGGCGTATGTGCTGCCGCTCAAGCTCGACCCGCTGCGCGTGGCAGCGACGATGGCGGTGTTTTTCGGCGCGGTGAACCTGTCGAAGTGGATCCCGTATGCGCTGCTCGGCCTGCTCGATACGCGCAACCTGCTCACGTCGTTGATGCTGGTGCCGCTGGCGCCGCTCGGCGTGTGGGTCGGCGTGCGCGCGCTCAAGCGCATCGATGCGCGCTGGTTCTACCGCCTCGCCTATGCCGGCATGGCGGCCACCGGCTCCAAGTTGCTCTGGGACGGGCTCAGCTAGGGCCTGTTCACACTGCGCAGGCGGGTGCGCGCCCGGGCGGGCCGTTAACATGCGCCGGTCGCAACGGCGGGAGGCGCGGGGATGCGTGTGAAGCGGAGAGCGCGATGACGTCGCACGCCGGGCCGCGGCGCTACCGGCTCGCCGACTTGCAGGGCCATGTCGGGCAGGAGATCGGCCTGTCCGACTGGATGAGCGTCGAGCAGCGGCGCATCGACGGTTTTGCCAACGCCACCGGCGACCGCCAGTGGATCCACATCGACCCGGCCCGCGCCGCGCAAGGCCCCTTCGGCAGCACGATCGCGCACGGCTACCTCACGCTGTCGCTGTTGCCGGTGCTGCTGGACTCCGCGCTCGTCATCGAGGACGCGCGCATGGGTGTCAACTACGGCCTCAACAAGGTGCGTTTCACGGCGCCGGTGCCGGCCGGCAGCCGGCTGCGCGCGCGGTTCGTGCTTGCCGAGTACCGGCGCCTGCCCGGCGGCGGCGCCCAACTCACCACCGACGTCACCTACGAGTTGGAGAGCGGCGGCAAGCCGCCGTGTGTGGTGCAGTCGATCGCTCGTTTCTTCACCTAGGATGCCTGCGCCATGAAGGTGCTGCTCGTCGATGACCACCCGCTGATCCTGTCGGCGCTGCAGGGCGTGATTCAGGGCCTCGGCGACGATGTCACGGTGGTCGGCGCGGACAGCGCCAAGGCCGCACGCGCCGCACTCGCCGAAGACGCCGGCTTCGACCTCGTGCTGCTCGACCTGCAACTCGGCGACGCCGACGGCTTCGATGTGTTGACCGAGCTGCGTGCGCGGCACCCGGCGCTGCCGGTGGTGGTGGTGTCGGCGTCGGACCGTGCCAGCGACGTCATCCGCGCCATCGACCTGGGCGCGATGGGCTTCGTGCCCAAGCGCGCGTCCAACGACCAGTTGTTCGAGGCGCTGCGGCTGGTGATGTCCGGCGGCATCTATGTCCCGGCGATGACGCTGGGCGCGGAGCCGCCCGCGCCGCCGCGTGGCGGCGACACGGTGCCCGACGTGATGCGCCGCACGGTCGCCGAGCAGGCCGAAGCCGGCGGCGTGCAGACGACACCTTCGCTCGAATCACTCGGCCTGACACCGCGCCAGACCGACGTGCTCGGCCTGCTGCTGCGCGGCCAGCCCAACAAGCTGATCGCGCGCGAACTGAACGTCTCGGTGGAAACCGTGAAGGACCATGTCGCGGCGGTGCTGCGTGCGCTCGGCGTCAGCTCGCGCACCCAGGCCGTGCTGGCGGTGAGCCAGATGACGCAGGCGCAAGGCGGCTTGCAGGCGTGGAAGCCGTCGCAACGCTGAGCTCTGGCGCGCGCGGCGAGGCCGTGCGTGCGCTGTTCCAGCAAACCCCCACCACGCTCGCCGGCCATGCGGTCGGCATCGTCCTGGTGGGTGCGATGTACGCGCAGACGCCGGCGCGCGAGCGCCTGCTGGCCTGGCTGGCCGCGGTGCTGCTGCTGTGGCTGCTGCGGCTCGCGCACTTCCTGCGCTACCGCAACCGCCGCCACGCGCTGGACGACGCGACCCTGCTTGCCTGGCAGGGCAGCTGGCGTGTGCTGGCGCTGGCGCAGGGGTTGATGTGGGGCGTCGCAGCCTGGATCTTCTGGGGCCAGGGCGAACGCTTCCACGACACCGCGCTGATCCTCATCGTCTACAGCTATGCGCTGGCGGCGGTGCAGTTGCTGTCGGCGCAGCCGGCGGTGTTCATGGCTTTCAGCAGCGTGGTGCTGCTGCCGCTCATCGTGCGCGTGGCCAGCGATACGAGCGAGCCTTACCACTGGCAGCTCGCGGGCCTGCTGGCGGTGCTGCTGGGCATCACGTGGATGATGAGTCGCACCTACCGCGACGCCTTGTCGAAGACACGGTTTCACAAACAGCGCAGCGACGAGCTGGCGGCGCAGTTGCGGGTCGAGAAGGCCGCCGCCGACGCGGCGCGCCGCAGCGCCGAAGCCGCCAACCGCGCGAAGACCCAGTTCTTCGCCGCCGCCAGCCACGACCTGCGCCAGCCGCTGCATGCGCTCGGCCTGTTCGCCGAGACGCTGCGCCAGCGCGCCCACGACCCCGGGGTCGCGGCGCTCGTGAACAGCATTAACGAAAGTGTCGATGCGCTGGAAGGTCTGTTCGGCGAACTGCTCGACATCACGCGCATCGACACCGGCGGCGTCGAGGTGGCGCCTCAAGCCGTGCGGCTGAAGGAGCTGTTTGCGCGCCTGAAGCTGCACTTCGAGCCGACGGCCTTCGAGAAAGGCCTGGCGCTGACGCTGCGCGGCGCGCGCCACGTTGCGCACTGCGACCCGGTGATTCTGGAGCGCATCCTGCGCAACCTGGTCAGCAACGCGATCCGCTACACCGAAGACGGCGGTGTGCTCGTCAGCGCACGACAGCGCGGCGACACCCTGCTGGTCCAGGTCTGGGACTCCGGCATCGGCATTCCCGAAGTGAGCCTGCCGCGCATCTTCGACGAGTTCTACCAGGTGCAGCACAACCAGCCGCTGCAGGCGCACCACCGCAAAGGGCTGGGTCTCGGGCTGGCGATCGTGCAGCGGCTGGCGGCGCTGGCCGGGGCGCCCTTGACGGTGCGCTCGCGGGTCGGCCACGGCACGGTGTTTTCGTTCGTCGTGCCGGTGGGCGTTGCGCCGGCCACCGAAGCCGCGCCGACGAGCGCGCGGGCGCCGATCGGCTTGACGCTCGAAGGCCGGCGCATCGCAGTGGTCGAAGACGAAGCCGCGGTGCGCGACGGGCTGGAAGTGCTGCTCAAGGCCTGGGGCGCCAGCGTGGTGGCGTTCGAGACGGTCGACGACACACGCGCCTGGGCGATGCAAGCCGCAGACGAGCAGCGGCCGCATCTGTTGATCGTCGACTACCGCCTGCCCGCCGGCACCACCGGTCTCGATGCGCTGGCGGTGCTGCGCGCGCGCTGGCCGCAGGTGAAGCTGCCGGCGATCGTCGTCACCGGCTCGACCATCGGCGGCCACGAAGACGAAGCCGCCGCGCACGACTTCCACCTGCTCATCAAACCCGTGCTGCCGAACAAGCTGCGCGCGATGATCGGCTTCAAGCTCGGGGTGCGCTGAGCAGGGGCGTCATCAGTCCGAAGGATGCGCGGCGCGTGGACGCCGCCCACAGTCCGATCCGTTCTTGCAACCCGAACGGACGGAGGACTTCATGGACCACATCGCTCGCCTGCGCTCATTGAGCGCGCTCGTCGCCACCACCTCGCTCGTCGCCGCCTGCGGCGGCGGCGGATCGGACGATCCGCCCGCGCCGCCGCCGCCCGCGCCGGCATCGGTGAGCGGAACGGCGGCCGTGGGCGCCGCACTCGCCAATGCACAGGTGTCGGTCACCGACGCGAGCAAGGCCTCGGTCTGCACCGAGGCTGCGATCGTGACCACCGGCGCCGGCAGCTTCACCTGCACCATGGTTGCCGGCAAGGCGGCGCCGTTCCTCGTGGTGGTGACAGACCCGAGCGGTGCGTATGCGCCGCTGCTCAGCATCGTCGCCAGCACACCGCAGGCGGGCACGCCGCTGATCGTCAACGCAACTCCGCTGACGACGGCGATCGTCGCGCAACTCTCGCCCAGCGGCGATGCGCTTGCGCTGGTGGCCGATCCGACGCTGATGAACGTCGACACGCTGAACAGCGTGCGCACGAACGTGCTCGCGCAGCTTGCGCCGACACTCGCCGCGCTCGGTGCTCCGGCAGGCTACGACCCGTTCTCGACGCCGATCACCGCGGCCACCGCGAGCCAGAACGGCAACACCGCCGATCGCGTGATCGAGACGCTGAAGTTCTCCAGCGTCAACGGCGTCACGACGGTCGCCACGATCGACAACCCCGCCGGTGCGGTGGCGCTGGCTGGTGCCACGACCGCCAATCCGCCCGCGCTGCCGGCGCCGTCGGCCACGATCGTCACGCTGGCCGACGCGCTGCGGCTGCTGTCCAACGCGCTGACCAACTGCTTCGCACTGCCGGTATCGCAGCGCGTGTTGGCGACCGACACCACGATCGCAACGTCCGCCGGCGGCCCGGAAGTGACTTCGGTGGCGGACGCCTGCGACGAAATCACGCACCCCGACTACCTGACCAACGGCTTCTCCGCCGGGCAGCAGTTCTACGGCCTGCTCAACGACGCTGCGATGGTCGGCGCCAAGTTCAATCCGCCCGAGGTGATGCGCTTCATCGACGACACCACGGCGGCGGACAACGACCGCGTGATCCTGAACCTGCGCTACACCGATGCCAACGGCGTGGCCGGCAACATCATCACCCTGGGCCAGAAGTTCCCGGGCTCGTCTACCGCCGATCGCCAGACCGACTGGTGGCTGTACGGCAACCAGCAGCCGGTGGACACCAGCATCCAGGCCTTCGTGCGGCGCAGCGATCAGCGCGTCCCCAACCCCGGCACGGCGCCGTTCGCCAACGCGGGCGCCAGCCGCTACGAAAGTGGCTTGAACCTGTTCATCAACAAGGACGGGCCCGGCAGCGCCGGGATGCGTGCCGCGCGCGTCAAGGGACCGGGCCTTCCGCCGGCCGGCGTGGTGTTGACGCGGCCCGACCCCGCGGTCTGCACCGACCAGAACTGGCTCAACATCCGCCGCAAGGACGGCAACACTGATCCGGCGGCCGCGACGTTCGCGAGCGCCGGGAACATCTTCCGCCTGCAGCGCACGATCGGGCTGAGCGGCGCCGATGCGACCACCTTGCGTCTCAACCCCAACGGCGGCAACACCAACACGACCGCCTTCCCGGACTGGGCCCATCCGCTGGACTACGGTGCCGCGGTCGGCGCGACGAACTACATCGACTACTCGCAGTTGAGCGCCAACATCGCCTACACGGTCGAGCTGTACTACGACGGTGAAACCGCGCCGCGCTACACGCTGACCAAGACCCTGTTGTCGCCGGTGATCCCGGCCACGCGCGGCGCCAACCTGCAGTGGATCGCGTTGACGCAAGGCACGCTCGACTATCTCGATCCGGCCAACGCCCTGGCCGCAGCGCAACCGTCGATGAACCTCGCGTGGGCCGCCAACCCGTTCGCCGAGACGGTGCGATCGGCCGGTGTGTACACCTTCGCCGGCGGTGCCAGCGTCAACCAGGGCCAGGTGCCCGTGATGCGCGGCGCGACCAGCACGGTGGCCAACGCGCCGGGCAACGTGGCTTGCGTGGGTGGCTCGATGTTCTCGGCCTTGACGGACGACGGCAACACGTCGCGCGCGATCCAACTGCGCTACCGCATGCTCGACGGCAGCTTCAAGGATGCGTTCGCACGCTGGAACTGACAGGCGCGGCCAAAGCTGCGTTGATTCGATGCGCCGGGCCTGCGGGCCCGGCCTTTCGTCGTCAGTGGAGGCGGGCCGACGTCACGCCGCCGTGAACCCCAGCCGCACGTAGATCGGTGCGAAGGCCTCGGCCTGCGTCAACTCGATCAGCGCCTCGCGCGCCAGTTCGAGCATCGCGATGAAGGTCACGACCACAACCTGCGGGCCGAGTTGCACGTCGAACAGTTCGTGGAACTCGATGAAGCGCCGGGTCTGCAGCCGGCGCAACACCAGGCTCATGTGCTCGCGCACGCTCAGTTGCTCGCGATTGATGTGGTGGTGCTGCGTGAGGCGCGCCCGCCGCAGGATGCCCTCCCAGGCCAGCCGCAGATCGTCGGCCACGACCTCCGGGAAACGCGGCTCGAGGCTCTGTTCGATTGTCACCTGCGCGCGCAGGAAGTCGCGGCCGAGCAGCGGCAGCGCGTCCAGCCGCGCGGCGGCGAGTTTCATCTGCTCGTACTCGACCAGGCGGCGCACGAGTTCGGCGCGCGGGTCCTCGGGCTCGCTGCCGTCGTCGGCGCGGCGCACCGGCAGCAACATGCGGCTCTTGATCTCGATCAGCATCGCCGCCATCAGCAGGTACTCGCTCGCGAGTTCCAGGTTGCGCGTGCGGATCTGCTCGACATAGGCCAGGTACTGACGCGTCACGCTGGCCAGCGGAATGTCGAGGATGTTGAAGTTCTGCCGGCGGATCAGGTACAGCAGCAGGTCCAGCGGGCCTTCGAAGGCTTCGAGAAAAACCTCCAGTGCATCGGGCGGGATGTACAGATCCTGCGGCAGCGCGAACAGCGGCTCGCCGTAGAGGCGCGCAACCGCCACGCCATCGACCGCGCCGCGCCGCTCGACCACGTCGATCACGGCCTTCAAGGAGTGTCGGTCTGGTAGACGTAGGGCCGCTGCGGCACACGCGCGGTGCGCTGCTCGACCTCGGCCTGGCGGTCGATCACGCGGTCCCACAGCAGGGCGCGGCCGGCGCGCTGCTCGGCCTCCAGCGTCGGCTTGTTGGCCTTCAGCTCGTCGATGAACTGGGTGACGTCGGAGGTGTAGGGCTTCCAGAACAGCGGCATGGCGCGGGCACAATCGCAACAGAACAGGCATTTTAGCGGGAGGGTTCTCCGTGATGCGATCCTGGATTGCCGGCCTCGCGGCGGCGCTGTTGCTCGTGGCCGGCTGCGACGAGCAGCGCGCCGCCAAGCTGGAAGAAGGTGTCTCGACTGAAGCCGACGTGCGCAAGCAGTTCGGCGAGCCGGTCGACATTTACGAGCACGCCGACGGCTCGCGCACGCTCGACTACCCGCGCCAGCCCGAAGGCCAGAGCAACTACTTCATCACGATCGGAGCCGACGGCAGGATGACTGCGCTGCGCCAGCTGCTCAACGCAGCCAACTTCGCGAAAGTGCAAGCCGGCATGTCGGGTGAAGAGGTGCGCAAGATCCTGAGCCGCCCGGGCAAGGTGACGCCGTTTGCGCTCAAGCAGCAAGAGGTCTGGGACTGGCGCTGGCGCGACGGGCAGGCGAACAAGGTCTTCAGCGTGACCTTCGACGCGCAGGGCAGGGTGGTCGCCAGCGCGAGCAGGGATGACCCGCGCGACACGCAGATCGGCGGCAAGTAGGGCCGCTCAAGCAGCCGGCTACAAACGGGCCAGCGCCTCGGCGGTCGTGGCGGCTATGCCGCCGGCGCCCAGCTCGGCGCCGAACCCCGCGCGCCCGATCAATGACAGCGGCTGCTCGTTCAGATCGGCCAGCACAAGCGCGATGCCCTGGCGCTTGAGCGCGCGCCTGAACTGCGTCAGCGCGTCCAGCCCCGACGTGTCGAGCGACACCAGGCGGTGCATGTCGAGCACGACGGCGCGGGTGCCCGCCGGCAGTTGCTCGGCCAGCGTTTCGATCTTGCCGACGGCGCCGAAGAAGAGCGCGCCGTACAGGGCGTAGACGCGCACACCCTCGGGGACGTCGGCGGCGGCCAGCGGCGCGACGCGAAACAGCGTGCCCATGCGGTAGATGAAGAACAGGCAGGCCAGCACCAGGCCGACCTCGACCGCGACCGTCAGGTCGAACACCACCGTCAGGAAGAAGGTGCCGAGCAGGATCGTGCGGTAGGGGAGGCTGAACTGCTTCAGGCGCGCGAACTCGCGCCACTCGACCATGTTCCAGGCCACGAAGAGCAGGATGCCGGCCAGCGCCGCCAGCGGGACGTGCACGGCCAGGGGCGCCGCCAGCAGCACGATGGCCAGCAGCGCCAGCGCGTGCACGATGCCCGCCACCGGCGTCGTCGCGCCCGCGCGCACGCTGGTGACGGTGCGCGCCACCGTGCCGGTGACCGGCATGCCGCCGAACAAGGGGCTCGCCATGTTGGCGACACCCTGCGCCATCAGCTCCTGGTTCGGGTCGTGGCGCGGCAGCGCGGGCGCGACGTTGTCGGCGATGCGCGCGCACAGCAACGACTCCACCGCGCCGAGCAGCGCGATCGTCAGCGTCGGGATCAGCAGCTGCTTGGCCGTCTCCCAGCTGAAGGCGGGCAGCGCCAGCTCGGGCAGTGTGTGCGGTATGCCGCCGAAACGCGAGCCGATCGTCTCCACCGGCAGGCGCAAGTACCAGACGACGAAGGTCATCGACGCCAGCGCGACCACCGGCCCCGGCACGCGCGACACCGCCGCCAGCGAGCGCCCTTCAACGAAACGCCGCGTCAGCGTGCCGGCCGCGAACAGCCGCGGCCACAGCGCCAGGCCGCCGATACAGACCAGCCCGATCGCGAGCGCATAGGGGTTCAGGCCGCCGGCATGTGTCCACAGCGCGCCGATCTGGGCGAAGAAGTCGGCCGGCATGGTCGCGATCGGCAGGCCGAACAAGTCCTTCAGCTGCGACAGCGCGATCAGCACCGCGATGCCGTTCGTGAAGCCGATGATGATCGCCACCGGGATGAAGCGCACCAGCGCGCCGAGCTTGAACAAACCGAGCGCGAACAGCAGCATGCCGGCGAGCGCGGTCGAGATGAGCAGGTTGGTCAGCCCGTAGCGCTGCAGGATGCCGTAGACGATGACGATGAACGCGCCCGCCGGGCCGCCGATCTGCACGTTCGAGCCGCCGAGCAGCGCGACGATCAGCCCGCCGACGATGGCGGTGATCAGCCCCTGCTCGGGCTTCAGGCCGGAGGCGATCGCGAAGGCCATCGCCAGCGGCAGCGCGACCACGCCGACCGTGATGCCGGCGCCGACATCGGCGGCCAGGCGCGCGCGGTCGTAGCCGCGCAGCGCGTCGATCAGACGCGGTCTAAAAGGATGGAGCGCAACGGGCGACGGCATGTGACCTCCAGGCAGTGGGCGACGCGGCAAGACGGCCGGTGCGCGCCAGGAGGTCCGCAGTGATGGCACCGCGCGATGAAGCGCCGCCGGCGCGACAGCAGCCGGGCGGCGCGGGGCAGGTGCACGGGACACACGGCCCGCAGTGTAGCGGCCGTGCCCGACGGCGCTCGCGCTAGCGGCAGCGCACCGCCGGGTTCCAGTCGTTGAACATGCCGCTGCGGTTGGGCTGCCACAGCCACAGGTGCAACTCGTAGAACGGCGGCAGGCCGTAGCGGTTGTCCGCGCCCATCTCGTGGAACTTGCGCCCGAACAGGCGCGGCGTCGTGCCCGGGAACTGGGCCTCCCAGACGCTCTTGAACACGATGTACTCGACGCCCACCAGGCGCGGCATGCCGCCCGGCTTCGGCTCGTACATCAGCGCCTGCGGCTTGAGCGGGTCGAGGAAGGGCGTCAGCAGGGCGCCGTTGACGTAGTGCACGCCCATCGCCCCTTTGCCGGGTTCGTCGATGCAGATGTTGCCGGCCAGGTCCTGCACCGGCTGCGGGCCATAACCGCCCAGCGCCGGGTCGAGGGCGACGCGGATGTCGTGGAAACGCGCGGTGGCCCGGCGCACCTCGGCGATCTGGGCCTGCGCGCCCGGCGCGAGCTTCGTTTCGTCGTCGTGCGCCGCCGCGGGCCAGGGCGCAGCGAGCGCGGCCGTCAGCGCCGCGCAGGCCGCCAGGGACAGTCGGGGTGTCATGACGGCTCCTTCAGCGCGCGGTGGTGGGGTCGATCACGGCGGCGATGCGCGTGACCTTGTTGGCCGGGAAGCCCGAGCGCTTGGCGTGCTCCTGGATCAGCGACTCGCTCGGCGCGGTGTAGACGCAGTAGATCTTGTCGCCGGCGACATAGCTGTGCACCCACTGGATGTCGGGGCCGAGGTCGCGCAGCACGCCGTTGGACTTGATGGCGGCGTCGCGCAGCTCGGCCGGGCTCATCTTGGCGGCGCCGGGGATGTCGCGTTCGATCACGAAGCGCTGCGGGGTGGCCTGGGCGAAGGCGCCGCCGGCGACCAGCAGGAGGGCGGGCAGTGCGGCCAGGCGCAGGGAAAGGCGTGTCATGGCAGGGTCTCCTGGTTCACGGTTGATAGAAGTACGGGTCGAGCACCGACACCTCGGTGATGCGGCTCAACGGCAGCCCGTTGCGGTCGGCCACCTTGCGGATCGCCTCGGGCGCCGGGGCGTCGTAGATGCAGAAGGTGTTCTTGCGGTCCGGGCTCACGTAGGAGTGGACCCAGGTCACGCCGTGTTCGGCGTTGTTGGCGACGACGCCAGCCACGGCCTTGCGGCCGTCGGCGTTCATCGGGATCGACAGGCCGTCGGGAAAGCTGCGTTCGATCAGGTAGCGGGGCATGGCGGAGTTCCTCGTCGGTGGCGACGGCAGCGGGCCGTCGATCGAGAGGTTCGGCGCAACGGGGCTCCGGCGCGTCGGCGTTCTTGCCTAGATTGAGGCCGCCGATTGCCCAGATTGCGCCACGATGCCGGCGCGCTGCGCGGCCTGGATGGCGCCCACGCGCGAGTCGACGCCGAGCTTGGCGAACACCGCCGCCAGGTGGTGATCGACGGTGCGCACCGAGCGGTGCACGCGCGCGGCGATCTCGGCGTTGCGCAGGCCCTCGCACAGCAGCTGCAGCACCTGCAGCTCGCGCGCGGTCAGGCCGAAGGGGCGCTCACGGGTCGAAGCGCGCGCGCCGCGCGCCGCCCCGGGCACGCCTGGTACGCCGGCGCGTCGCAGCCGCTCGCGCAGTGCCTCGGCGGCCGGGCGGGCGCCGAGGCGGTCGAAGATGGCCAGCGCTTCCAGCAGCGCACCGGCATCGTCGGCGGCGGCGAGCGCGCGGGCGCGTTCGTACGGACAGTCGAGCGCTTGCCACGCCTCGGCCGCCTCGCGCCAGCGGCCGGCGATCTCGAGCGCGAAGGGCTCCGCGCAGCCGGGCGGTGCCGCGGCCAGACTGCCGGCGCGCCAACCGTGGTAGGCCAGGTCGCCGAGCAGCCATGGGTGGCGGCGGGCCGCCGCCAACGGCAGCGCTGCCGCGACCTCGGCCGCAGCCGCCGCCGCGTCCCCGCGCGCCAATGCCACCTCGGCGCGTGCGGCGCGCAGCGGGGCGCTGCACCCGAGCATGTTCTGCTCGCCGGCGAGCGCCAGCGCCTCGTCGAGCGCCGCCTGGGCGCCGGGGTCGCCGCGGCGCGTGCGCAGCCGCGCCAGCGTCACCAGCGTCAGCATGCGACTGTATTCGCACACGCCGGGCGACTCCAGCACCGCCGCAGCGAGCTCCGCCGTCTCGATCCAGCGCCCGCGCAAGAGCGCAGTCCGTGAGAGCCATGCGCGACACGCGTCGGCGTGATTGTCGAATTCGTGGGCCACCGAAAGCGACAACGACTCACCCGACGCGCGCTCGGCGTCCGCGAGCTGCATCAGTTCGAGCGAACCGACACCGAGCCGGCCGAGCGTCAACGCGGCCGCCTGCACCATCCCCGCCGCGCGCTGCTCGGCCTGCACCTGCTGCATCAAGGCGGCGCCCTCTTCGTAGCGGACGAAGAGCAGCGCGCTGCCGAGCATCGACTGGATCGAGAGCGTCAGCCAGCGGTCATCGAGCGGCTGCGCGACTGCGAGCGCACGTTGCGCCCAGGCAACGCCGGCTTCGGCGTCGCGATCGGACCAGCGCAGCCACGCTTCCTGGAGCCAGACGTAGGCGTGTACCGGACCCGGGTCCAGGTGTTCGATGAGCGCGATCGCGGCCCGATTCAGGCGCGTGGCCTCATCGAAGCGCAGCACCGAGACGAGGTGCACCATGCGCAGGGAGATCTGGTTCGCGGCCTCGAGCAGGTCCCCGCGGTCGCGCGCCAGCCGCTCGAGTTCGCAGCGGGCTTCGGTGCCGATGTCGTGGCGTCCGATGAGGCTGTGCTCGAAAGCCGACGCGGCAAGCCACTCGCGCCGCTCGGCGTCGTCGGCGGGCTGGGCGTTCTCCAGCGCGGCGCGCCAATGCGCGGCGGCTTCGCGGTGCGCGCTGCGCGCGGCGGCCTCGCGTGCCGCGATCGGGGCCCAGCGGCTCAGCGCCACGGTGTTGCGGGCGCGCAGCGCATGGTGCACCAGGCGCGCGGGCGCGGCAGCGCATTCGGTCAGCGCCGCCAACACCCGCGCATGCAGCGCCTGCGCGGCCGGCGCCGACAGCGCCGTCTCGACGGCCACGCGGCCGAGTTCATGGCGGAAAGCGAAGTACTCGCCTTCCGCCAGCAGCAGCCCGCTGCCCAGGGCGGCCTCGACATCGGCCAGCGCCGGCGCCGCCACGCGGTCGATCAGCACGCGCTCGGCGCGCCCGGGCACGACGCTCACGGCCTGCAGCAGCGCCTGTGCGCCGGCGGGCAGGCGGGCGAAGCGCGCGAGCACCACGTCCTGCACGCTGGCCGGCACGGCCGGGCGCGGGTCGCTCGCATCGCGCAGCACTTCGGTGACGAAGAAGGCATTGCCGCGCGTGGCCGCATGCCAGCCGTCGGCGCGGCGGCCTGCGCGCCGCGCCAGCGTCTCCACGGCGGCCGGGGTCAGTCGCGGCACCTGGATCAGCGTGCGCGCGGACGGGGGCAGTTCGCCCAGCACGCGGCGCAGCGGATGCGTGGCGGTGACCTCGTCGTCGCGGTAGCTGATCGCCAGCAGCGCGCGCGTGCCCTCGATGCGCCGGCCCAGGTGCTTGAGCCAGTCGAGCGTGGCGTCGTCGGCCCAGTGCGCGTCCTCGACCACCACCAGCACCGGCTCGGCAGCCAGGCGCAGTTCGTCGAGCACGGCCTCGAACAGCGCGGCGCGCGGGCCGTCGAGCGCGGCGGCGAAACGCGGCCGGCGCGCGCGCGCGATGTCGAGCAGCGGCGCGAGCGGGTGCGGCGTCTGCAGCGCGTCGCAGGCGCCCCACCACACCGTGTCCTGGGGACGAGCGCCGGCGAACGCGCGCAGCACGCTGGTCTTGCCGATGCCGGCCTCGCCGGTCACCAGCGCCACGCGCCCGTTCACCGCGGCGCCATCGAGCTGGGCGCGCAGCGATTGAAGCACCGACTCGCGCTCGACCAAATCCATGGCATTGCAGTGTAGGGGCGCCCTACGGCGCCTTGGACGCGGACGGCGGTGCAGCCATCCCGGCGCGCTGCGCCGCGGCGACCGCCGCCACGCGCGAGTCCACGCCGAGCTTGGCGAACACCGCCGCCAGGTGGTGGTCGACGGTGCGCACCGAGCGGTGCAGGCGCTGCGCGATCTCGGCATTGCGCAGGCCGTCGCACAGCAGCCGCAGCACTTGCAGTTCGCGCGCGGTCAGGCCATGCGGATTGGCGCGGGTGCGTTCGCGCGGGCCGCGCTGTTTGGGCGGAAGGCCGCGCACGCCGGCGTCGTGCAGGCGCCGGCGCAGCGCCTCGGCCGCCGGCCGCGCGCCGAGGCGCTCGAAGATCGCCAGCGCATCCTGCTGCGCGAGCGCATCGCCATCGGCCAGCGCACGCGCCTGCTCGTAGGGACAGCCCAACGTCTGCCAGGCGGCGGCGGCCTCGCGCCAGCGGCCGGCGATCTGCAGCGCATAGGGCGCCGCGGCGCAATCGGAACCCTCTATCGCTTCGCCCGCGCACCGGCGCCAGTAGCCCAGCTCGCCGACGAACCAGGCGTGGCGGTGGGCGATCGACGGCCCGTAGCCCGCGCGCGCCTCGTCGCCGCAACGCGGGTGGTCGCCTTCGAGCCAGGCCGCCTCGGCACGCGCGGCGCGCACCGGTGCCACGCGTTGCAGGTGGCCCGAGTCGAGCGCCAGCCGCAGCGCCTCGTCGAGCGCGCTCCACACGCCCGCGTCACCGCGTCGCGCGCGCAGCCGCCCCAGCGCGAGCTGGGCCATGTTGTGCGAGATCGCACGGTCGCGCGCGTGGTGCAGCACCGCGAGGGCCGCCTCGCCGGCCTCGTCCCAGCGGCCGAGGTGCAGCCAGCACAACGCCTGCCAGCTGCGTTCGTACGAGCTGTCGACCTCGTGTTCGTCGCCGATGGCGATCGCCTGGGCCAGGTAGGCCTCGGCGCGCGCGAAGCGATGCACTTCACCCGAGGCCGAACCGAGGTTGCTGAAGGCACCGATCACGAGCAGCGGGTTGGCGAGCTCCTCGCCCAGGCGGCGGCTGCGTTCGAGCAGCGCGCAGCCGGCCTCGTAGTCGATGTGGATGGTGGCCGAACCGATCGAGTTCAGCGCGCTCGCGACCATCGTGCGGTCGCCCAGCGACTCGCTCAGCGCGACCGCCCTTTCGCCCCAGCGGATCGCCTCGTCGTTGTCGCGCCTGAGCATCGACAGGAAGGCGCGCATCCGGTACGCGAGCGCCAGCGCCGGGCTCGGGGCCAGGCCCGCGAGCAGCGCCAGGGCGCGCTCGCTGGCCGCTTCGGCCTGCGCATTGCGCCCGCATTGAACCAGCAGCACGCTCAGCCGGCACAGGTTGGCGCTCTGCAGCGAGACCTGCCCGAGCTGGCCGCGCAACGCGTCGGCCTGTTCGCGGGCGGCGATGCCCGCAGCGATGTCGGCGACGAGCTGACACTCCTGCGCGAACGCCTCCAGCAGCTCGGCACGCGCCTGGCCCGTCAGCGTGTCGGCGCAGCGCAGCGCGCGCGCGTACTGCGCATGCGCCTCGCGGTGGGCGCCGACCGCCGCCGCCTGGCGCGCCGCCTGCGGTGCGAACTCGAGCACGGCGGCATGGTCGTGCGCGGCTTCGGCATGGTGCGCCAGGCGCGCCAGGTTCACGCCCGGCGTCGCCCGCAGCGCGTCGAGCGCGCGCCGGTGGAGCGCGCCGCGTTGCAGCGCAGGCAGCGATCCGAGCACGGCCTGGCGCGCGAGTTCGTGCCGGAACTCGAGCAGCGCGGCGCCCGCTTCGCGCAGCATGCCGGCGGCCACGCAGGCGTCGAGCGCCGCGGCGTGATCCCGCTCGTCCAGCAGCGCGGCCACGAGCCCGGGCTCGATGCGAGGCCCGACCACGGCCGCGGCCTGCAGCGCGGCCTGCGCCGGCGGCGGCAGACGCGCCGCACGCGCGAGCACCGCGTCCTGCACCGTGCGCGGCACGCCGGTCGGGTCGCGCAACGCCAGCAGCTCGGTGGCATAGAACGGATTGCCGCCGCTGGCGCGGTGCACCGCCGCCGCGTCGACGGCGTGTTCACCCGCCAGTTCGCGCACCGCCTCGGGCGACAGCGGCGGCAGGGTGATGCGCGCGGCGCCGGGCAGCGCCGCCAGCACCTGGCGCAACGGGTGGCGCGGGCCGATCTCGTCGTCGCGGTAGCTCGCCAGCAGCAGGGTGCGGGTGCGCTCTGCGCGCCGCCCGAGGTAGGCCAGCAGGTCGAGCGTGGCCTCGTCGGCCCAGTGCAGGTCTTCGAACACGATGCAGCGCGGCGCGCGCCCGAGCGCGTCGAGCACCGAGACGAAGACCTCGATCCGACCGGCGTCGCGTGCCAGCGCGGCGCTCACGCCGGCACCGAGCGCGCCCGCGATGTCGTGCAGCGGGCCGAGCGGCCGCGGCGTGAACAGCGGGTCGCAGGCGCCCCACAGCGGCGTCATCGCGGCGCAGGCCGGGCGCTGCGTGAAACCGCGCAGCAGCGAGGTCTTGCCGATCCCGGCCTCGCCGCCGATCAGCGCGACGCAGCCGCCGTCGCTGGCCGCTCGCCGGCGCAGCGCCTCCAGAGTTTCCAGCGCCGGCGTGCGTTCGAGCAGCATCGCTGCTAGCGCACGCGCAACCCCGGCAGCGCACCCGCCCCGGGCTCGAGCAGGAACAACCCCGGGTTGGCCTTCTCGTCGGCGTGGCTGGCGGCCAGCACCATGCCCTCGGAGACGCCGAACTTCATCTTGCGCGGCGCCAGGTTGGCCACCACCACGGTGAGCCGGCCCACCAGCTGCTCGGGTGAAAAAGCGCTCTTGATGCCGGAGAAGACGTTGCGGTGCCGTCCTTCACCGATGTCGAGCGTCAGCTGCAGCAGCTTGTCGCTGCCGTCGACGTGACGCGCGTCGACGATGCGCGCGATGCGCAGGTCGATCTTCGCGAAGTCGGCGATGCCGATCTCGGCGGCCAGCGCTTCGCCGCCCGGCTGCACCACGGCAGCGGCCGGCGGCTCGAACAGCGCGTCGAGTTGCTTGGCATCGACACGCTGCATCAGGTGCTGGTAGGCGCCGATGCGGTGGCCCGCGCGCAAGGGTTCGAAGACCGCATCCCAACCAGCGAGGTCGCAGCGCAGCCAGTCGGCGACCGCCGCAGCCGTGCGCGGCAGCACCGGTGCCAGCATGACCGTCAGGTTCTTGAACAGGCCGAGCGCCGCCGTGCAGACCTGGTGCAGCTCGGCGCTGCGCGCAGGATCCTTCGCCATCAGCCAGGGCGCCTTCTGGTCCACGTACTGGTTGGCGGCGTCGGCCAGCTCCATGATGCGGCGCATCGCCTTGGCGAACTCGCGCGCTTCGTAGAGTTCACGCACCTCGGTCGCCGCCGCGAACGACGACTCGAACAGAACGCTTGCGTGCGGATCCTCCGCGCCGAGCACGCCGTCGAAGCGCTTGCCGATGAAGCCCGCCGCCCGGCTCGCGATGTTGACGTACTTGCCCACCAGGTCGCTGTTGATGCGGGCGACGAAGTCCTGCGGGTTGAACTCGACGTCCTCGACGCGGCCGTTCAGCTTGGCCGCGATGTAGTAGCGCAGCCACTCGGCGTTCAGGCCCACTTCCAGATAGCGCAGCGGCGACAGCCCGGTGCCGCGGCTCTTGCTCATCTTGTCGCCGCCGAGCGTGATGAAGCCATGCACGTGAATCTTGTCCGGCGTCTTGCGGCCGCTGAAGTGCAGCATCGCCGGCCAGAACAGGGTGTGGAAGTAGACGATGTCCTTGCCGATGAAGTGCACCTGCTCCACCTCGGGGTCGGCGAGGTAGGCGTCGAAACGCTCGCCGAGCAGATTCTTCAGCGACGCCAAGTAACCCACCGGCGCGTCGAGCCAGACGTAGAAGTACTTGTCGTCGGTGTCCGGGATGCGGATGCCGAAGTACGGGGCGTCGCGGCTGATGTCCCAGTCGGCGAGGCCGCCGTGGCCGTCGCCGTCGGTTGCGAACCACTCGCGAATCTTGTTCAGCACCTCGGGCTGCAGGCGGCCGCTCTCGTGGGTCCAGGCTTGCAGGAAGTCGACACAGCGCTGCGAGCTGAGCTGAAAGAAGTAGTGCGCGCTGCTCCGTTGCACCGGCGTCGCGCCGGACAAGGCCGAGGTCGGGTTCTTCAGCTCGGTCGGCGCATAAACCGCGCCGCAGACCTCGCACGAGTCGCCGTACTGGTCCTTCGCGCCGCACTTGGGGCACTCGCCCTTGATGTAGCGGTCGGGCAGGAACATGCCCTTCACCGGGTCGTAGAACTGCTCGATCGTGCGTTCGGCGATCAGGCCCTGCTTGCGCAGCGCGCGGTAGATGTCCTGCGCCAGCGCATGGTTCTCCGGCGCGTCGGTCGAATGCCAGTTGTCGAAGCCGATGTGAAAGCCGTCCAGATACTGCTTGCGGCCGGCGGCGATCTCGGCGACGAACTGCTGCGGCGTCTTGCCGGCCTTTTCGGCCGCGATCATGATCGCCGCGCCATGGGCGTCGTCGGCGCAGACGAAATGCACCTCATGCCCCTGCATGCGCTGGAAGCGCACCCAGATGTCGGCCTGGATGTACTCCATCATGTGGCCGACGTGGAACGGCGCGTTCGCGTAGGGCAGGGCGGTGGTGACGAAGAGCTTGCGGGTCATGGCCGGATTATTTCAGCAAGGTCATGCGCAGCCCCGCGAACTGCTCGAAGTCGCGATCGAAGGTGCCGAATTCAGCGCCGTGTTCGATCGCCAGCGCAGCCAGGTGCGCGTCGCTGACGAGATTGCCGCCGCGGCCGGCGCCGATCAGCAGGCTTGCGAGCAGCGCAGCGTGACGTTCGGTCGGGCCGATGACACGCGCTGCGGGGTGGTGCAGCCAGGCGTCGATGACCCCGAGCGCGTCGTCCAGGCCCAGCGGCTGGGCGAAGATGCCGGCGCGCGTGGACAGACGCAGAAAGCCGAGCAGCGCGGCCCACGCGAAGCCGATGCCCGCGGGGCGCGCGAACGCCGCCTCGAGCCAGCCGCGCGCCGCGGCGTGCTGCGGGCTGTCCGCGTTCACCGCGTACAGCAGCACGTTGACGTCGGGCGTTCTCACCGGCGGCGTGCGGCGGGCCGGGCCTTGGCAGCGCGCTCGGCGTCCTCCAGGTCGGCGGCCAACGCGCCGGCCTTGGTCAGATCGACCTTCGGGCGGCCGAGCGAGAACACGCGCTGCTTGAAGGCCGGCGCGCGCGCCGCACCGCGGCACAGACCGGCGCGCACGGCGTCGTTGAGCACCTGCTTGAACGGCACGCCCTGGCGGTGCGCGGCGTCCTTCAGCAGTTTCTGGACGTCGGGTTCGAGGGTGACGGTGGTGCGCATGGCATCAGAGCATCAGACTGTGGAGCATCATGATGCCACAGACGGCCCGCCTGCGGTGAGCGCGGCAGGCCCGACTTCGGCCGCCGCCGAATGCGCCCACGGGCGCCAGCGGTGCGGGGCTGGGGTCGCCCCGCCGCAGCAGCCGCTCAGATCGGCGCATGTTCGATGCCGTCGGCGCGCGCGAGGCGCGGCGCGTTCAGCAGGCACACCCGCACGGCGGGCAGGGCGGCCAAGCCAGCGGACGCTTCCAACATCTGATGTCCCTTCCGCGGCGCGCGGCAGCGGCGCATTCTCGGCGCCGCGGCGCGGCGCTGCAACCGCAAGCGGGCCGGCGCATCGAATCTCTTGGGGACGCCACGGGCGCCGCTTCATAATCGCGCCGCCGCCGCACCTTGAGGCGCCTTGCCCGCGCCCGCAGTTCATGGCCCACATCCTGGTCGTCGAAGACGACGACAACATCGCCAGCCTGCTGCAGTTCATGCTCGAACGCGAGGGCCATGCGGTCACCGTGCGGGCCGACGGCGAGGCGGCCTATGTGCACATCATCACCCAGCCCGCGCCGGCGCTGGTGCTGCTCGATTCGATGCTGCCCTACCGCGACGGCCTGTCGCTGCTGAAGACGCTGCGTGCGCAGCCGGGTTGGGAGTCGGTGCCGGTGGTCATGCTGACCGCACGGTCGCTCGAACGAGACATCGTCAGCGCGCTGGATGCCGGCGCGCGCGACTATGTGATCAAGCCCTTCCAGCCGCACGAGCTGCTGGCGCGCGTGCGGCGGCTGATCGGCGGGGCGCCGGCATGAAGCGATACCCCCTGTTCGCCGCCCTGGCGGCGCTGCTGTGGCTGCCGGCGGCGGCGCAGTGGCAGGCCGAGTTCGGCGTCGGCCACGAGAACGTGCGCCCCGGCGCCGACTGGCGCCAGCTCGACCTGGCGTTGCGCCGCACGCTCGCCCCGCGCACGAGGGTCGAACTGGCGGCGCGCCGCACCACCCGTTTCGGCCGCGACGACCGCGAGTTCGGTTTGGCCGGCAGCCTGGCGCTGGGCAGCGACTGGACCGCGAACGCGGCCTTCACCACCAGCCCGACCCGCGAGGTGCTGCCGCGCTGGAGCCTCACCGCGGGCGCGCAGCGTGCGCTCACCGGCGGCTGGGTGCTGGGCGGCGAGGCGCGCAGCACACGCTATACCGACGACCGGGCCGACGCGCTGCGCCTGAACGTCGAGCGCTACTTCGGCGGCGCCGATGTCGGCGCCTGGCGTGCGGCGCTCTCGCTCGGCGCGACCCGGCTGCAAGGCGCGCCGACTGCGGGCGCGGGTCGCATCCAGCTCGACCGCTACTTGGGCGAGCGGGGCCGCGTGGGTCTGCTGCTGGCCCTTGGCGACGAGGCCGAACGCGACGAACTCGGCCAGCTCGCGGTCAACGACGTGCGCTCGGTGGTACTGCTCGGCCGCTGGCCGCTCGCCGAGCGGGTCGCGCTCAGCGGCGAGTGGGGCCATCACCGCGTCGGCGCGGTGCACCGGCGCAGTGGAGGGCGGCTGGGTGTTCAGCTGGATTTCTGACCCGTCCGGCAGCGACGAGCTGCGGCTCGTGCTCGTGCTGGGCCTGTTGTCAATGGTCGTCACCGTCGGGCTGCTGTTGCAGGTGCTGGCGCTGCGCGCGCGCTCGCGCCGCCGCCAAGCGGTGCAGGCGCGTGTGGTGGCGCGTTGGCGGCCGCTGCTGCTGCGTGCCGCGGCGGGCGACGAGGAGCAGCCGCCCGCGTTGCCGCGCCGCGAGCGCGAGCCCCTGTTGCTGCTGTGGAACCAGATGCAGGACGGTCTGCGCGGCAGCGCGCACGAAGGCCTGAACCGCTTCGCCGCCGCGCTCGGGCTGCCAGCGCTGGCGCGCCGCGCCGCGCTGCGCGGCGGCGGTTCGCGCCGCGTGCTGGGCCTGCACACCCTGGGCCATGTGCGCGACCCCGCGGATTGGGACATCCTGGCCGCGCTGCTGCCCCAGCCGCGCTCCTTCGTCAGCCTGGCGGCGGCGCGGGCGCTGCTGCAGATCGACGCGCGCCGCGCCGCGCCGCTGGTGCTCGACGAGTTCCTGGCGCGCACCGACTGGCCGGTGCCGCGCCTGGGCACCCTGTTGCGCGAGGCGGGCGCGGACGCGATCGGGCTCGCGCTGTCGGATCGCCTGCTCGACCAGCCGCCGGCGCAGCAGGTGCGGCTGCTGCCGCTGGCGCGCGTGACGGAAGCGCCGGGCCGCGGCAGCGTGATCGAGGGCGTGCTGGCCCGCGCCACCGACACCGGCGTGCTGGCCGTCTCGCTGCAGCAGGTGCACGGGCCGGCCAGCTTGCGCCGCGTGCGCGAGCTGTGCACTCACGCGGACTGGCACGTGCGCTCTTTCGCCGCGCTGGCCTTGGGGCGTCTGGGCGGCGCGCCGGAGCGTGCGCAGCTGATCGCGATGCTGGCCGACCGCGAGTGGTGGGTTCGTTACCGCGCCGCACAGGCGCTGCTCGGACTGCCCGGCGTCGACGAGCTCGCGGCACGTGCGCTGGCCGCCGGCCTCACCGACCGCTATGCGCGCGACATGCTGCGCCAGGTGCTGGCCGAACGCGAGTACGCGCAGTGAGTGCTGCCGCGCAAGGGGTCATCGATGCCGCCCAGTGGCTCTTCCTGCTGTACTTCGCCGGGCTGAACCTGGTGTATGTGGCGCTCAACCTGAGCGCCATCCGCTCGATCGGACGCGACAGCCCGGAGCGTGCGATCGCCGCGCTGCCCGACTACACCGCCGGTCTGGAGCCGCCGATCAGCATCGTCGTGCCGGCCTACAACGAGGAGCAGACGATCGTCGCATCGGTGCGCTCGATGCTGCAACTCGACTATCCGGTATTCGAGATCGTCGTCGTCAACGACGGCTCGAAGGACGGCACGCTGAGCGTCTTGCAACGCGAGTTCGAGATGCGCCTCTTTCCCGAGGCCTACCGCGTCGCGCTGCCGGTCAAGACGGTGAACGCGGTGTACCGCTCGACGCGGCATCCGAACCTGCGCGTTGTCGACAAGGCCAACGGCGGGCGCTCGGACGCGATGAACGCCGGCATCAACGCCGCCCGCCACCCGCTGTTCTGCGCCGTCGATGCCGACTCGATCCTGCAGCGCGACAGCCTGCGCCGCCTGGTGCGGCCCTTCATGCAGGACCGGCGCGTCGTCGCCTGCGGCGGCACGGTGCGCATTGCCAACGGCTGCCGCGTGTCCCAGGGTTTCCTCGAATCGGTCGGCATGCCGTCGAGCTGGCTGGCGCGCATCCAGATCATGGAGTACCTGCGCGCCTTCCTGTACGGCCGGCTCGGCTGGTCGCCGATCAATGCGTTGCTGATCATCTCCGGCGCCTTCGGCTTGTTCCGGCGCCAGACGGTCATCGACTGCGGGGGTTACTCCACGGCGACCATCGGCGAGGACATGGATCTGACGATGCGCCTGCACCTGCACGAGGTGGCGGCGGGGCGCGACTACCGCATCGTGTTCGTCGCCGACCCGGTCTGCTGGACCGAGGCGCCGGAGACGCTCGCGGTGCTGCGCTCGCAGCGCGTGCGCTGGCAACGCGGCCTGCTCGAGTGCCTGTGGACGCACCGGCGCTTGGCCTTCAAGCGCGGATGCGGCGCCGCCGGCTGGCTGGCCTATCCGGTGTTCGTCGTCTTCGAGGCACTGGCGCCGGTGATCGAGGTGCTGGGCTACCTGTTCATGATCGGCGGCTTTGCGCTCGGCTGGGTCTCGCCCGCGGCCTTCGCCGCTTTCGCGCTGCTGGCGGTCGGCCTCGGGCTGATGCTGTCGGCGAGTGCGCTGCTGATGGAGGAGATGACCTTTCGCCTCTACCCGCGTACCGCGCATCTGCTCGCGCTGGCCGCGGCCGGCGTGGTGGAGAACATCGGCTACCGACAGCTGCACACCTGGTGGCGCCTGGTGGGTAGCTGGAAGTGGCTGCTCAAGCGGCCGCAGGTCTGGGGCGACATGACCCGCAAGGCGCCGTCGCGGTGAGCGCAGGGAGCCCGGTCTCCTGGGTCGAGCGCTTGCGTCTCGCGCTGCGGCCGGCGCCGCGGCGACCGACGGCCGTCGATCGCCGGCTCGGCGATTCGCGCCGCCGCCTGCAACTGCTGCTCGACCACATGCCCGACGGCGTGTTGTCGTTCGACAACCTCGACCGCGTGGAGTGGATCAACCCGGCCGCGCGGCTGATGTTCCAGTGCAGCGTCGAAGACACCGTCGGCCTGCCGGTGCGTGCCCTGATCCCGGCGCTCGACATCGACACCAGCGAGGTGCAGCCGTCGCAGGCCGACGGCACGCTGGCGCCTGCCGCGCCGCGCCTGCTGCTGCAAGGCCTGCGCCGCGACGGCAGCGACTTCCCGCTCGAGGTGAGCCTGGTGCGCCTGCGCGCCGGCGACGACCAGACGGTTGGGATGTGTGTCTGCCGCGACCTGAGCGACAGCCAGCGCATCGAGCGCATGAAACACGAGTTCGTCTCGATGGTCAGTCATGAACTGCGCACCCCGCTGACCAGCCTGCGCGGCTCGCTCGCGCTGCTGGCCGACGGCTCGACCATCGCCGGCCTGCCGCCGGACGCGCAGCGCCTGCTGCGCATGGCCAGCGACAACAGCGAGCGGCTGGTGCATCTGGTGAACGACATCCTCGACTTCGAGAAGCTGCGCGCCGGGGCCTTGAGCATGGAGCCCGAGGACTGCGACCTGGGCGCGCTCGCGCAGCAGGCGTTGGAGGCGATCGAAGGCATGGCGCGCCAGACGCAGGTCGAGTTGCGCCTGCTGCGCCCCGACGCCGAGCTGCCGGTGCGCGCCGACCCGGTGCGGCTGACGCAGGTGCTCGGCAACCTGCTGTCCAACGCGATCAAGTATTCGCCGCCGCACGGCACCGTGTTGGTGGTGCTGAAGCGGCGCTCGGAGTGGGCGCGCCTGACCGTACTCGACCAGGGGCCGGGCGTGCCGCCCGGATTCGTCGCGCGCCTGTTCGAGCCCTTCGAGCAGGCGCGTGATGCGCGCCAGCGCAAGCAAGGCGGCACCGGCCTGGGGCTGGCGATCAGCCGCGCTTTGATGGAGACGATGCAAGGCGGCATCGGGCTGGAGCCGCCGCGGCCCGGCGAAGGCGCGCGCTTCTGGATCGAGCTGCCGCTGGCCGTCGAGCGGCCCTCCACCTTCGGCGCGCTAGACTGAAGCCTTCGTCCATCGTCCAGGCCCGCCCCATTCCATGTCCGTCGCCGAATCTGCCTTGCTCGACGCGCTGAAGGCCGTCACCGACCCCAACACCGGGCGCGACCTCGTCTCCGGCAGACAGCTGAAGAACCTGAAGGTCGAAGGCGGCGATGTGTCCTTCGATGTCGAACTCGGCTACCCGGCGAAGAGCCAGCTGCCGGCGCTGCGCAAGTCGCTGATCGCGGCGGCGCGTGGCGTCGCGGGCGTCGAGAACGTCAGTGTCAACTTGTCGAGCAAGGTCACTTCGCACGCGGTGCAGCGCGGCGTGCAATTGCTGCCGAAGGTGAAGAACGTGATCGCGGTGGCGTCCGGCAAGGGCGGCGTGGGAAAGAGCACGACGGCGGTGAACCTGGCGCTGGCGCTCGCTGCCGAGGGCGCGGCGGTCGGCATCCTGGACGCCGACATCTACGGCCCCAGCCAGCCGATGATGATGGGCATCACCGGCCGCCCGGAAAGCGCCGACGGCACGACCATGGAGCCGCTGGAGAACTACGGCGTGCAGGTGATGTCGATCGGCTTCCTGGTCGATGCCGGCGACCCGATGATCTGGCGCGGCCCGATGGCCACCCAGGCGCTCGAGCAGTTGCTGCGGCAGACGAACTGGAACGAGCTCGACTACCTGATCGTCGACATGCCGCCCGGCACCGGCGACATCCAGCTCACGCTCAGCCAGCGTGTGCCGCTGACCGGCGCGGTGATCGTCACGACGCCGCAGGACATCGCCCTGGCCGACGCGCGCAAGGGCCTGAAGATGTTCGAGAAGGTCGGCGTGCCGATTCTCGGCATCGTCGAGAACATGGCCGTGCACGTGTGCTCGAACTGCGGCCACGTCGAACACATCTTCGGCGCTGACGGCGGCAAGAAGATGGCGGCCGAGTACGGCGTCGACTACCTGGGCGCGTTGCCGCTCAACCTGAGCATCCGCGAACAGGCCGACGCCGGCCGGCCGACCGTGGTCAGCGACCCGGACGGCGAGATCGCCGGCCTGTACAAGAGTGTTGCGCGCTCGGTGGCGGTCAAGGTGGCGCAGAAGGCCAAGGATTTCAGCGCCAAGTTCCCGACCATTTCGATCTCGAAGACCACCTGAATGGACAAGCCGGCCATCCGCGTCGCGGTGGTCATCGAGCGCGAAACGGCGCCGAACCGCTGGGAGGACTGGCGCTTCCGCATCGCCGAGGTGCTGCAGGACGAAGGACAGTTCGGCGACACGGTGCGTGTGTTGATCGACGACGCCAAGACGCAGCGGGTGCTGCACCCGGGGTTGCCGGTGACGCTGCACGCCGACGAAGGCGAGGGCTACTACCTCAATTTGACGAGCGGCGCGCCGGTGTGGTTCGTGATGTGGCGCACCAGCGACGGCGAAGACCCGCCGCGCGCGTGGCCGGAGTTCGTCACGCTGTCGTACAACGAAGCCGGCCGGTTGCTCGACGCGCAGGAGCGGGTCGACAACCTGCCGCTGCCGGCCGAGGTGCGCGCTTGGCTGCAGGCCTACACCGATGCGACCTACCGGCCCGAGCCGAAGGAACGCAAACGCCCGGCGTCGTTCCAACGGCCGCAGGACCGGCGATGAACGAAGACAAGGACACCCCGTTTCTCGCGCGTTGGGCGCGACGCAAGGCCGAGGTGCGCGAGGGCAAGCCGGTGCCTGCCGAGCCGCTGCCGGTGGTGGTGGCGCCCGCACCGCCCGCACCGCCTGCAGCCGCCGAAGTGGCAGCACCGCCGACGCCCGAGCCGCCGCCGCTGACGCTCGACGACGTTGCCCAGCTCGACACCAAGACCGGCGATTTCACGCGCTTCGTGCGCCCGTCGGTAACGCCCGAGGTGAAGAACGCCGCGCTGCACAAGCTGTTCCACGCCGACCCGCACTTCAATGTGATGGACGGGCTGGACACCTACATCGACGACTACAACAAGCCCGATCCGCTGCCCGCGAGCATGCTGCGCCAGATGGTGCAGGCGCAGTTCCTGGGCCTGTTCACCGAAGACGAAACGAAAGCGAAAGAGGCCGGCAAGCCGGCCGCCCCCGATGACCAAGACGCTGATCTGCGACTGCAACCGGACGATGCCGCTGGACGGCGCGGCCCTGAGCCAGGCCCTGAGCCGGACGCCGACCGCCAGCACTGACGGGCTCGCCACCGTCCACACGCTGCTGTGCCGCCGCGAGGCGGGTGCTTTCCAGCGCGCCGCGAAAGCGGGCGACGACCTGCTGGTCGCCTGCACGCAGGAGAGCCGCCTGTTCCTCGAACTCGCGGCCGAAACCGAAGGCGCGCCGTCGTTGCAGGAGCGGCCGATCCGCTTCGTCAACATCCGCGAAGTCGGCGGCTGGTCGAAGGACGCGAAGGCTGCGACGCCGAAGCTCGCGGCCTTGATCGCCGCCGCGCAGTTGCCCGCCGGTGAGCCGGTCGGCACCGTCAGCTACCAGTCGCAAGGCCGCACGCTGATCGTCGGCCCGGCGGCGTTGGCCGAGCGCGCCGCGGCGCTGCTCGCCGACAAGCTCGATGTCAGTCTGCTGGTCACCGATGCGGGTGCGATCGCGCAGTCGCATCAACACGCGCTGCACCACGGGCGCCTGACGAAGTTGAGCGGCTGGCTCGGCGCTTTCGACGTTGCCTGGGAATCCGGCAACCCGATCGACCTCGACCTGTGCACCCGCTGCAATGCCTGTATCGCCGCCTGCCCGGAAGACGCGATCGACTTCAGCTACCAGGTCAATCTGGACAAGTGCAGGTCGCACCGCTTGTGCGTCAAGGTCTGCGACGCGGCGGGTGCGATCGACTTCGAGCGTGCAGCGCTGGTCGGCGAAGAGCGTTTCGACCTCGTGCTGGACCTGCGTGCCGAACCCGGCTTCGCGATGCACCAGCCGCCGCAAGGCTACTTCCATGCGCCGGACGAGGCGAGGCTGGCAAGCGCGGCGCTCACCTTGCGCGACCTCGCCGGTACCTTCGACAAGCCGCGTTTCTTCCACTACAAACCCAAGCTCTGCGCGCACAGCCGCAACGAAGTCATCGGCTGCAGCGCGTGCATCGATGTCTGCTCGGCGCAAGCGATCCGCAGCGACGCCACGCGCAAGGGCAAACCCAAGGGCGAAGGCGGCGGCATCGTCGTCGAGCCGCACCTGTGTGTCGGCTGCGGCGCCTGCACCACCGTCTGCCCGAGCGGCGCACTCACCTACGCCTACCCGAACGCGGTCGACCAGGGCAAGCGCCTGCGCACGCTGCTGCAGACCTACCGCGCCGCGGGCGGCCGCGATGCGGTGCTGCTCCTGCACAGCGAAGGCCACGGCGCGCAGCGCGTCGCCGAACTGGGCCGCGCCGCGCGTGTGAAAGCCGACATGCACGGCGTGCCGGCGCGGGTGCTGCCGGTGGCGCTGTGGCACACGGCGAGCACCGGTATCGACCTCTGGCTGGCGGCCATCGCGCAGGGCGCGAGCCAGGTCTGGGTGCTGCTCACCGACGAAGAAGCGCCCGACTACCGGCGCGCGCTCGCCGAGCAGATGGCAGTGGCGCAGGCGATCCTGAGCGGCCTCGGGTTCGCAGGCGAGCATTTCAGGCTGATCGATGCGACCGACATCGCCGCGCTGGATGCCGCGCTGCGTGCACCCGCGGCGCAAGGTATCGCGCAGCCGGCCACGTTCTCGACCCAGGCCGACAAACGCGCGACGCTGGACCTGGCGCTCGACCACCTGCTCGCGCAAGCGCCGACCAGGCCCGAAGCGATCACGCTGCCGACACAACGCGCCTTCGCCGGCTCGCCGCTCGGAACAATCCATGTCGACCCCGACCGCTGCACACTCTGCCTGGCCTGCGTCGGCGCCTGCCCGGAGGGCGCGCTGGCCGACAACCCGGACGCGCCGCAGCTGCGTTTCATCGAAAGCCGCTGCGTGCAGTGCGGCCTGTGCAAGACAACCTGCCCGGAAGACGCGATCCGCCTCCAGCCGCGCCTGTGGCTGGCCGACGACGGCAAGGCGCGCAAGGCCGCGCGTGTGCTGCACGAGTCCGCGCCCTATGCGTGCGTCAAGTGCGGCAAGGGCTTCGGCACGCTGAAGGCCATCGAGCAGATGATCGGCAAGCTTGCCGCGCACGCCGCCTTCCAGGGCGCGGCGGCCGAGCGGCTCAAGATGTGCAGCGACTGCCGGGTGGTGGATCTCTACAGCAACCCGAACGAAGTGAAGATCACCGACCTATGAACTCGCCGCTGATCTTCACCGCGCCGGCCGACGACAGCGAGGAGGTGGCGCGCGCCGAGTTGTACGGCCTGCTCGCGCAGCTGTGGCTCGCGCCGCCCAACGAGGCGCTGCTGGCGCAGTTCAAGGTGGCGGTGACGCAGGCGCCGGAGCGCGGCGCGTTCCTGGAAGCGCCGTGGGAGGCGCTTGTCACGGCGCTGCGTGCCACCACGGCCCCGGCGGCGGCCGACGAATACGCCGCGCTCTTCGGCGGCGTCGGCAAGCCGGAGGTGTTCCTCTACGGTTCGTATTACCTGGCCGGCTTCCTGAACGAAAAGCCGCTGGCGCAACTGCGCACCGACCTGAGTGCGCTCGGCCTCGAACGCGACGAGACACGCGGCGAGACCGAAGACCACATCGCCTGCGTGTGCGAGGTGATGCGTTACCTGATCGCCGGCGACGACCTGGCTGTCGCCAACCTGGAGCAGCAGCGCCGGTTCTTCCGCGCCCACCTGCAGCCCTGGGCCGAGAAGCTGTGCGACGCCGTCGAGGCGCAACCTGGCGCCGAGGTGTGGCGCGCGGTGGCGGGTTTCACGCGCGCCTTCGTGCAGGTGGAGACGCAGGGCTTCGATCTGATGGAGTGAGTCGCCTCCCCGGCCGGAGCGTCGGAGCATGGCACATGGAGCAGGCGCAACGGGCGTCGCCGTGAACGCCCGGCTGCATGGTCGCCCGCCTTGCGCAGCTTGCCGCGTCGCCCTAAGGTCGGGGGCGAGGGCGGGACGGCCGATGCCGGGCACCGCGGCGCTTCAGATGAAGGTCCGCAAGAGGCTTTCACGGGGCGCGCCAAACGCAAGAGGAGCCGATGCCGATCCTGTGCCCGCAATGCGCCGCCGAGAACAGTGAAGCCGCCCGATTCTGCAAGGGCTGCGGATTCAAGTTCGAGTTGCCTGCCGCCGCCGCGACCACCACCACCGCTGGTCCGAGCCTGAGTTGCCGCGGTTGCGGCGCTGCCAACAAGCCGCTGGCGCGCTTCTGTGCTAGTTGCGGGATGCGCATGGATGCGGCGGCAGCCGTCGGTGGGGCCCCTTCGATGGTGACGGCGCCCCCGCCGCCACCGCCACCGCCACCGCCACCGCCACCGCCACCACCGCCGCCACCGCCGCCGCCACCGCCGCCACCGCCGCGAGTGGCGCAGGCTGTCGTCGGCTCGTCGGGGCCGCAGCCGATCCTGGTGGCGACCGCTTCGACGCCCGCCACGCGCAAGGGGGGTCTGATCGCGGGCGTGGTCGCCGTCGTGCTGATGGCGGCGGCGGGCTGGTGGTATTGGCAACGCGGCGGTGCGACGCCGACTGCCGCTCCTGCGGCCGTGTCCAGTGCGGCGCCTGTCGCAGCCCCGGTTGTGAATCCGATCGGCCCGACCAGCGCCCCGCAACCCGCGCCGCCTGCGGCGACACCGGTGGTCCCGCCCGAGCCGGTTCCGGCGGCCGCACCCGCCGCGGCAGTGCCGCAGCCGCCGATGCCCGCCGCCACCGTCACTTCGCCCAATCGCGACGCTGCCGCCGAGCGCGCCCGCCGCGCCCGCGAGGCACAGGACGAGCAGCTTGCTCGCGAACGCGCGCTGCACAGGGAGCAGGAGCGGGCGCGCGCCGAGGAGCGGCAGCGTGTCGACGCCGAGGCGCGCCGGCGGGCCGAGCAGGAGCGCCCGCGCGCAGCGGCAGCGGCGCCGGCCGCCCCGGTACCGGAGGAGGCCGCGCGCACGGTGCGGCAGCTCTGTTCGACGCGCACCAACGTCGTGAGCGAGCAGCTGTGCCGCAGCCGCGAGTGCCGCAAGCCCGAGTTCGCCGCCGACCCGATCTGCGTGCGTCTGAAGCAGCTCGAAGCAGTCCAACCGCCCAGCGGGCACAACTGACGACCCCCGAGGAGCCGACCATGCCCACCCTGCCTGCCACCGAGGGCGCCCTGCCGCCGCAAGGACTGTCGGCCGACGCGTTCTCCAGCATGTTCCAGTCGATTGCCGGCCTGCGCAACCTGCGCGCGGCGGCTGCGATGCTGGGCTGCTTTGCCGTCGGCGTACTGCTTGCCGGGTTGCTGGGCTTCTTGGGGAGGGGCTCGGCCACCCTGCTGGTCGTGGCCGGCCTCGCGGGGGCGCTGCTGTTCTTCACCGGTGTCCATGCCGCGGGGGTGCTGCTGATGGACCAGGCGCGGGGCTTGCCGCCTCGCTCAGCGATGGACGCCGTGGTCTATGGCTTCATGTGCGTGCCCAAGACGCTTGCGCTGATGCTGCTGATGCTGTTGGCGGTGATCGCCGTCGGCGTCGTGGTGTGGTTGCTCTTCCTCATCTGCAAGATTCCGGGCCTCGGTCCCATCCTGTTCACCGTCGTCTTTCCCGCCTGCGTGTTGCTGCTGGGGATCACGGTGGTCGCGCTGATGGTCTCGCTGCAGATCGCCCTGCCGGCGCTGTGGGAAGGTGCCGGCGTGGCCGGTGCGCTGGCCAAGGCGTTCGCGATCCTGAAGAGCCGCCTGGTCGAGACGGTGATGTTGTTGGCGGTGGTGGCCGTGCTCTCGGGGTTCGTCGCGATCTTCGTCGGCGCGGTGCTGCTGTTCGGCTTCCTGCCCGCGACCGGGTTGGCGGCGACTGCGATCGGCTCCATGGGTGGCGGCTACGGCGGCGGGATGTACGGGACGGGGGGCGGCATGCTCGGCTCGGTGATGGGCGGGCTGATGCAGGGCGGCATCGGGGGCTACACAATCGCCGGTGCGATCGGTGGCGGGCTGCTGTGGGCGATCGCGCTGACGCTCGTGTTCCAGGTCAGCCTGCTCGGCGCCAACCTGGCCTATCTGCGTCTCAGCGAGGGCATCGACTCGTCAGCCACCGAGCGGGCCATGAACGCCCGTCTCGAGCAGGCGCGCCGCAAGGCAGCCGAGATGGGACAGCAGGCGAAGGAGGCGGCGGAGCGGGCGCGCGCGCAGGGCGAACGTGCCCGCGCGCAGGCGGCGCAGGCGGCGCAGGAGCGAAAGGCCGCGCAGGCGCCGCCGGCAGCCGCCGCGCCGGCTGCGGCGGTGGCCCTCGTGTGTCCAGAGTGCAACGGCGCCATCGCGTCCGACGACGTCTTTTGCGGCGCCTGCGGGCACAGGCTGAAGTGATCGGCTAGGCCTTCAAGCGCAGCGTGAAGCGGGCGCCGCGCTCGCCGTCGTCGCGGTCCGCGGCGTGTAGCTCGCCGGCGTAACGCTCGACGATCGAGCGGCTGATCCACAGGCCGAGACCGGTGCCGTCCTTCTTGCGCGTGACGAAGGGCTGGAACAGTTCGCGCAGCAGCTCGGGGCCGAGGCCCGGGCCGGTGTCGGTGACGCTCAGCTCCATCGCGTTGTCATTCACATCGCGTGACGCCAGCGTCAGCGTGCCGCCCTCGGGCATGGCGTGGATCGCGTTCACGAGCAGGTTCACCAGCACCTGCTGCAGCTCCTGGCGGTTGAGCATCGGCTGGCGCGTCGCGCGCAGGTCGCGTCGCAGCGGGATGTTCGTCTTGGCGAGCAGGTGGCCGACCAGCACCAGGCTGTCGTCGACCAGGCGCGCCGTGTCCACCGCGGCGACATAACCGGCGAACTCGGTCGGGCGCGCGAACTGCAGCAACTGCGTCACGATCAGCCGCATGCGCTCGACCTGGGCGTCGAGCAGCGCCAGCTCCGCGCGCACCGGCGCGGTGTGTTCGCCGAGCGTCTCGCGCACCAGGTCCAGGTTGCCCTGGATCACCGCGATCGGGTTGTTCACCTCGTGCGCGATGCTGGCGGTGAGCTGGCCCACCGCGGCGAGTTTTTCCGCCCGCACCAGCTGCTGCTGCGCGTTCTGCAGTTCGCGCGTGCGCTCGGCGACCTTGGCGTCGAGTTCGGCGTTCCAGCGCTCCAGCGCACGCTGCTTGTCGGCCACCACGTCGAGCAGGTGGTCCAGGTGCGTCGCCAGCTGGCCGACCTCGTCGCGGCTGGGCACCGCCCCGACACGCGCCTCGGCCGCGCCGGCTTCCACCCGCTGCATCGTCTGCGCCATGCGTTCCAGCGGCGCGAAGATGCTGCGTGCGCCGCGCAGCGACACGAACGCCGCCGCGATCATCACCGCGAAGAAGATGAAGCCGATACTCCCCAGCGCCGCGTACTTCAGCAGCGTGAACGGCCGCTCCAGATAACCGACGTAGAGCATGCCCACACGCTGCCCCGCGCTGTCGGCCAGCGGCTGGTAGGCCGACACGTACCAGTCGTTGACGACGAAGGCGCGGTCGAGCCAGGTGCTGCCGCGGCCGAGCACCGCGTCGCGCACCTGTTGCGATACGCGGGTGCCGACCGCGCGGTCGCCGTCGGCGCCGAACAGGCGCACATTGGTCGAGATACGCACGTCGTCCAGGAACAGTGTCGCCGTGCCCTGGCTGCCGAAGGGCAGGGCGCCCTGGGGATACACGATCTCGTTGATGTGGTCGATGAAGGGCAGGTTGCGGTTCAGCAGCACACCCGCCTGCACATGCGCGATGAGTACCCCACGTGCGTCGAGCACCGGGCGGGTCGCCAATACGACCATCGCGCGGTCTTCGGTCGAGCGTTCGGTCGGCGCGGCGTTGCGTGTAGGCACCAGCGGCACCGCTACACGCGCCTGCAGGGTGGGCGCGAGCAACGCCAGCTCGCCAAGGGCCAGCACCTCGATCGCCGCGCTGGCGCGGCCCTCGGCGGCGGCGCGAAAGGCCGGCGAGAGGCGGTCGCTGGCGGCCGCCCGGGCATGGTCGGTCGCGCGCAGGCTGCCGTCCGGCGCGCGCAGGTTGATGAAGTCGAGTTGCTCGCGTTGTTTGTAGCGCTGCAACAGCGCCACCAGCGCGCCATCGTCGCCGAGCGCTCCTTGCAGCGCGTGCGCGTCGGCCACCGCGGCGGCGCTGGCGCCGACCTCGCCCAACACACGGTCGAAATAACCTTGGGCGACCGCGAGGTCGCTGCGCACCTTGGTGACCAGCAACTGGTCGAGCGCCGCGTTGCCCCACACCAGCAGCAGCACACCGAGCAGCGGCAGCACGACCAGCAGCGGCAGCAGCACCATCGCCAGCAGCTTGCTGCGGATCGGCAGGTCCTGAAGGCGCGTCTTCACGGACTTAGGTCGTGGCCGTGTGGCTCCATTCGGCGACGCGGCGCTCCAGCGTGCGGCGCGAGATGCCGAGCAGCCGCGCGGCCTGCGTCTTGTCGCCGGCGACCGAATCGAGCACCGCCAGGATGTGCTGCTTCTCGAGCGCGTGCAGGTCGGTGGGCCCGGCCAGCGGGGTGCGCGTGCTGCCGGGGTAGAGCGCTGACACGTTCAGCGTGCCCAGGATCAACGAACGTTCGATCAGGTTGCGCAGCTCGCGCACATTGCCCGGCCAGTCGTACTGGCGCAGGTAGTCCAGTTCGTCGGCGCCGACGGCGATGGGCGGCACACCGAGCTGCGGCGCCAGCGTGGCGATGAAGTGATCGACCAGCTCGGCGATGTCTTCCTTGTGCGTGCGCAAGGCCGGCAGCGCGATCTCGACCACCTGCAGCCGGTAGTAGAGATCCTTGCGAAAGCGCCCGGCCGCGACTTCGGCGGCCAGCGGCCGGTTGCTGGCGGCGACGATGCGCACATCGATCGGGATCTGCTGCTCGCTGCCGACCGGCCGCACACGCCGGTCTTCCAGCACCCGCAACAGGCTGGCCTGCATGGCCATCGGCAGCTCGCCGGTCTCGTCCAGGAACAGCGTGCCGCCCTGGGCATAGACGAACAGGCCGTCGCGCGCGCCGCGCGCGCCGCGCGCGCCGTGGGCGGCGGTCGCGGCGTGGCCGAAGAGTTCGCTCTCGATCGCCTCCGGCGACATCGTCGCGCAGTTGACGGGCACGAACGGACGCCCCGCGCGCAGGCTGCCGCGGTGCAAGGCGAGCGCAGCGAGTTCCTTGCCGGTGCCGGATTCTCCCGTCAGCAGCACCGTTGAGTCCACCGCCGCCACCAGCTCGATCGAGCTCTGCAGGCTGCGGATCGCCGCCGAGCGGCCGACCAGTGCGCCGGGCGGCGGCGTGCGCTGCTTGAGCTCGCGTTTCAGGACCCAGTTCTCGCGCTTGAGCAGCGCGCGCTCCAGCCCCTGCTTGACGGCATTGAGCAGCTGGGTGACACGAAACGGCTTCAAGATGAAGTCGCTGGCGCCGGCGCGCAGCGCCTCGATCGCGGTGTCCAGGTCGGCGAAGGCGGTGATCAGCACCACCTCGCCGGCATAACCCTGCTCGCGCAACTCACGCAGCCACTGGATACCGCTCTTGCCGGGCAGCGCGATGTCCAGGATCACGAGGTCGAAGCGGTGCCGGCGCACCAAGGTGTCGGCGTCTTCGGCAGTCTCGGCGGCGAGTACGTGGGCGACGCGCGGCAGGAGCGTCTTCTCGAGGAAGTTGCGCATGCCGGGCTCGTCGTCGACCACCAGCACCGCGGCCAGCGGCCAGCGGTCGGTCGGGGGGTGGTCGGGGCTGTTCATGCGGCAGCGGATTCTCGGCGGGGCGGGTGCGACAAGTTGTCGCGAACGGCGCGACAACTTGTCCCCCACAGACTAGGGGTGCACCGGATTGTGACGACCCCTGGGCTGAACCCTAATCCTCGATACCTATGCAAAGCCTTGCATGACCGAAGGAGACCGTCCATGAACGAGTCGAAGCCTGCCTCGAAATTGTCGCGCCGCCAGGCCGTGGCCGGAGCCGCCGGGGTCGGCGCGCTCGCCGCGGCCGCCGTTGCCGTGCCGCTGGTGCGCCGTGAGGCCGAGCCGGCCGCCGCGGTCGCCCAACCGGCCCGCAAGGCCGGCTACCAGGTGACGCAGCATGTGCTGCGCTACTACGAAACCACCCGCGTCTGACCGAGGAGGCTAAGCGCATGTTGCTCACTCGCAGAAGCCATTCGTCCACCGGCGCATCGTCGTCGGCCCTGGTGGCCAGCCTGGCGCGCGCCGTCGCGCGGCCGGTGGCGACGATGGACCGGCGTGCCTTCCTGCGCCGCTCCGGCCTCGGTGTCGGCACCGGCATCGCCGCGTCGCAACTCATGCTGGTGAAGAAGGCCCGCGCGGCCGACCCCGCAACCGGCGCCGCCGGTGCGCCGGGTGTCGTCGTGCGACGCACCGTCTGCGGCCACTGTTCGGTGGGCTGCGCGATCGACGCCGTGGTCGACAACGGCGTCTGGGTGCGCCAGGAGCCGGTGTTCGATTCGCCGATCAACCTCGGCGCGCACTGCGCCAAGGGCGCCGCGGTGCGCGAGCACGGCCACGGCGAGTTCCGCCTCAAGGCGCCGATGAAGCTGGTCGACGGCAAGTACGTCAAGATCGGCTGGGACCAGGCGCTCGACGAGATCAGCAAGAAGATGCTCGAGCTGCGCCAGCAGAGCGGGCCGGATTCGGTCTTCGTCGTCGGCTCGTCCAAGCACAACAACGAGCAGAGCTACCTGCTGCGCAAGTGGATGAGCCTGTGGGGCAGCAACAACTGCGACCACCAGGCGCGCATCTGCCACTCCACCACCGTCGCCGGCGTCGCCAATACCTGGGGGTATGGGGCGATGACCAACTCCTACAACGACATGCAGAACAGCAAGGCGGCGATGTACATCGGCAGCAATGCGGCCGAGGCGCACCCGGTGTCGATGCTGCACATGCTGCACGCGAAGGAGAACGGCTGCAAGATGATCGTCGTCGATCCGCGCTTCACACGCACGGCGGCCAAGGCCGACCAGTACGTGCGCATCCGCTCAGGTTCCGACATCCCCTTCCTGTTCGGCGTGCTGCACCAGATCTTCAAGAACGGCTGGGAAGACAAGAAGTACATCGAGGACCGTGTCTACGGCATGGACAAGGTGCGCGAGGACGTGCTCGCCAAGTGGACCCCGGACAAGGTGCAGGAGGCCTGCGGTGTCGACGAGGCGACGATCTTCAAGGTCGCCGAGACGATGGCCAAGAACCGGCCCAGCACGGTCGTCTGGTGCATGGGCCAGACCCAGCACTCGATCGGCAATGCGATGGTGCGCGCCTCGTGCATCCTGCAACTGGCACTCGGCAACATCGGTGTGTCGGGCGGCGGCGCGAACATCTTCCGCGGCCACGACAACGTGCAGGGCGCGACCGACGTCGGCCCGAACCCCGACTCGCTGCCCGGCTACTACGGCGTCGCCGAAGGGTCGTTCCGGCACTTCGCGAACGTCTGGAAGGTCGACTTCGAGTGGATCAAGAAGCAGTACGCACCGGGCATGATGACCAAACCCGGCATGACGGTGTCACGCTGGATCGACGGTGTGCTGGAGAAGAACGAACTGATCGACCAGGACTCGAACCTGCGCGGCCTGTTCTTCTGGGGCCATGCGCCCAACTCGCAGAGCCGCGGCCTCGAGATGAAGAAGGCGATGGACAAGCTCGACCTGCTGGTCGTGATCGATCCCTTCCCTTCCGCCACGGCGGCGATGGCGGCGATGCCCGGCAAGGCCGAGGAGCGCAACCCGAACCGTGCGGTCTACCTGCTGCCGGCGTGCACGCAGTTCGAGACTTCGGGTTCGGTGACGGCGTCGAATCGTTCGATCCAGTGGCGCGAGAAGGTGATCGAGCCGCTGTGGGAAAGCCGCACCGACCACATGATCATGCAGCAGTTGGCCGACAAACTGGGCTTCGGCCAGGAGCTGTCGAAGAACTTCAAGATGCAGAAGGTCAAGGGCATGGACGAGCCCGTGCCGGAGGACATCCTGCGCGAGATCAACGCCAGCGTCTGGACCATCGGCTACACCGGCCAGAGCCCGGAGCGGCTGAAGGCGCACATGCGCAACATGAACGTCTTCGACGTGAAGACGCTGCGCGCGCGGGGCGGCATCGACAAGGAGACCGGCTACAAGCTCGACGGCGACTACTTCGGCCTGCCCTGGCCGTGTTTCGGCAACCCGCAGATGAAACACCCGGGCAGCCCGAACCTGTACGACACGAGCCGGCATGTCATGGACGGCGGCGGCAACTTCCGCGCCAACTTCGGTGTCGAGCGTGAAGGGGTCAACCTGCTGGCCGGCGACGGTTCGCACAGCAAGGGCGCCGAGCTCACCACCGGCTACCCGGAGTTCGACCATGTGCTGCTGAAGAAACTCGGCTGGTGGGGCGAGCTCACCGAGGCCGAGGCCAAGGCCGCCGAAGGCAAGAACTGGAAGACCGACCCGTCGGGCGGCATCATCCGCGTCGCGATGGTCAACCACGGTTGCCATCCCTTCGGCAATGCGAAGGCGCGCGCGCTGGTCTGGAACTTCCCCGATCCGGTGCCGCAGCACCGCGAGCCGCTGTACAGCAACCGGCCCGACCTGGTGGCCAAGTACCCGACGCACGAGGACAAGAAGGCCTTCTGGCGCCTGCCGACGCTGTTCAAGACGGTGCAGGACAAGAACAAGGACATCGGCCAGAAGTACCCGCTGGTGATGACCTCCGGCCGCCTGGTCGAATACGAAGGCGGCGGCGATGAGACACGCTCGAATCCCTGGCTGGCCGAGCTGCAGCAGGAGATGTTCGTCGAGCTGAACCCGCGCGCGGCCAACGACCGCGGCATCCGCAACGGCGAATTCGTCTGGGTCCGGACGCCGCCGATGGAGGCCGTGCCCGAGTTCAAGGGCTTGCGCGTCAAGGCGATGGTGACCGAGCGCGTCGGCCCGGACACGGTGTTCCTGCCCTTCCACTTCGCGGGCCGCTGGGGCGGCGTCGATCTGGCGCCGTACTACCCGCAGGGCGCGGCGCCGGTGGTGCGCGGCGAGGCGGTCAACACCGCGACCACCTACGGCTACGACAGCGTGACGATGATGCAAGAGACAAAGACGACGGTCTGCCAGATCGAACGTGCGACGGCGGCATAAGGAGCAACCATGGCCCGAATGAAATTCATCTGCGACGCCGAGCGCTGCATCGAGTGCAACGGTTGCGTCACCGCCTGCAAGGCCGAACACGACGTGCCCTGGGGCGTCAACCGGCGCCGCGTCGTCACCATGAACGACGGCGTGCCCGGCGAACGCAGCATCAGCGTCGCCTGCATGCATTGCAGTGACGCACCCTGCATGGCGGTCTGCCCGGTCGATTGCTTCTACCGCACCGATGAAGGTGTGGTGCTGCACGACAAGGATGTCTGCATCGGCTGCGGTTACTGCTCGTACGCCTGCCCGTTCGGCGCGCCGCAGTTCCCGACCAACGGCACCTTCGGCCTGCGCGGCAAGATGGACAAGTGCACCTTCTGCGCCGGTGGCCCGGAAGCGCACGGCAGCGAGGCCGAGAACGAGAAGTACGGCCGCAACCGGCTCGCCGAAGGCAAGCTGCCGTCCTGCGCCGAGATGTGTAGCACGAAGGCGCTGCTCGGCGGCGATGGCGACGTGGTGGCCGACATCTTCCGCAACCGCGTGCTGGTGCGCGGCAAGGGCAGTGAAGTCTGGGGCTGGGGCACCGCGTACGGCAAGCCAACCAGCGGCAACACGCCGGCAGCGCAGCCCGGCGGGGCGAAGTCATGACTTTGCGTGTCGTGAGTCTGGTCGTCGCGGCACTGGTCACCACGCTCGCCGCTTGCGGCGAGCGACCGCAGACCGCCACCGGACCGCAGAAGAAGCTCGACAGCGCGGTCTCGGACGGCGCCAACAACGCCTACCTCGCACCGGGCTGGAAGACTGGCGATGCGACCAGTTGGGAGCAGCAGATGCGCAAGCGCGCGCAGGGCCAGGACGAGTACTCGCGCATCGCGGGCGGATCGTGAGCCAAGGAGGGAATGACATGCGACGTTTGTTGACGACGGCCCTGCTGGCGCTGGCCGGCCTGGCGGGCGGTGCGGCGCTGGCGCAGCAGCCGGCCGCACCACCGGCGGGTTTTGTCGCGCCGGCCGAGCCGAAGCCCGACGAAAGCAACGCGGTGCGCGCCAAGACCCAGCCGGGCAACAACGCGCCGTTCTGGCGCGATGTGCGCGAAAGCGGGCACCAGCCGGGCTTCGTCAACGTGCCCGGTGCCGAGAAGGGCATCCTGATCCAGCCCTTCGTGCAATACCCGGGCTCGCGTTTCACCACCGCCGGCGAAGCCTGGCGGCAGGTGCGCAACGACTGGATCATTCCTTATGGCGGCTCGCTGTTCCTGATCGCGCTGGTGGCGATCGGCATCTTCTACTTTGCGCGCGGGCCGATCGGCCGCGCCGAGAACCGCGGCGCGCGGGCGATCGAACGTTTCACGCCGTTCGAACGCGCGGCGCACTGGACCAATGCCGCGGCGTTCGTCATCCTCGCCATCTCCGGGATCGTGATGGCCTTCGGCAAGTTCTTCCTGCTGCCGATCCTCGGCGCCACCTTGTTCGGCGGCCTGACCTATCTGCTGAAGACGGCACACAACTTCGCCGGCGCGTTGTTCGCCGTCTCGCTGGTGATCGTCTTCTTCACCTTCCTGCGCGACAACTGGCCGCAGCGCGGCGACCTGCAGTGGCTCAAACGCGGCGGCGGCATGTTCTCGGACGAGCATGTGCCTTCGCACCGCTTCAACGCCGGGGAGAAGCTGATCTTCTGGTTCGGCGTGCTGCTGCTGGGCGGCATCACGGTCGGCTCCGGCCTGGTGCTCGACAAGCTGATCCCGGGCATGGAGTACACCCGCGGCCAGATGCAGGTGGCGCACATGATCCACGCCACGGCCACCGTCTTGATGATGTGCCTGTTCGCCGGCCACATCTACCTCGGCACCGTCGGCACCCGCGGCGCTTTCCAGGCGATGCGCCACGGTTATGTCAGCCCGGCCTGGGCCGAGGAGCACCACGATCTGTGGGCGCAGAAGATCCGTGCCGGCGAGATCCCCCCCCAGCGTTCCAGCGACACCCCGCCGTCCGCAGCGGTCAAACAGGAGAAACTGGCATGAGGATCAGCCCCCCCGTGCAGCAAGCCGCTGCCGCGCTGCTCTTGAGCCTGCTGGCGGCGAGCGCCAGCGCCAAGATCCCGCCGCCGCAGCTCACCGACGAACAGAAGGCCAAGGCCGCCGAGGCCGCCGCGCGCACGGCGTGGAGCAACCAGCTTGCCAACTTCCAGCTCTGCCGCTCGATGGACAAGGTGGCCATGCGCTATTTCGCTGAGGCGAAGGCGGCAAACAAGGACCTCAAGCCCGCCGTGCCGGCCGGCGACTGCACGGACCCCGGGCCGTTCGCCTACAAACCGCCAGAGCCCAAGCCGCTCGAAGCAGCGGGTGCGCATTCGCCACCGGAAACTGCCAAGGGCCCGCCGAACAGCAAGGCGACGGCGGCCGAGATCAAGCCGACGAAGTAGCCTCGATGACCAAGCCGTCGCGCGCCGTTACCCCACTGCAGTCGTTGCCGCCGCCGCTGCTGCCGCGCCTGACGGCGGCCGGCGCGGCGCTGACGCGCGAGGTCGAGGTGATGGACGAGTACGGTCAGCGCCGCAGCATCCATCTGCCGACCGAACGCGCGCTGACGGTGTTCGTCGACAAGCGCGAACTCGTGACGCTGATGACCCTCGGCGCCGAGCCCGAGTTGCTGACCCTCGGTTATCTGCGCAACCAGCGGCTCGTCGACGCGGTGGCAGAGGTCGAGTCGATCACCGTCGACTGGGACGTGAGCGCGGTCGCGGTGCGCACACGCGCCGGTATCGCGGCGTTCGAGCAACGCACCGCCAAGCGGGTCGTCACCACCGGCTGCGGCCAGGGCACGGTGTTCGGCGACGCGATGGCGCAGCTCGCCGACATGAAGCTGCCCGACGCGAAGAGCGCGCGCATCCGCCAATCGACGCTGCATGCGATGCTGGAGTCGATGCGCAACCAGGAGAGCATCCACCGCAAGGCCGGTTCGGTGCACGGCTGCGCGCTGTTTCGCGGCACCGAGCTGCTGAAGTTCGTCGAGGACGTCGGCCGCCACAACGCGATCGACACCATCGCCGGCTGGATGGGCATGAACGGCGTCAGCGGCGCCGACAAGACCTTCTACACCACCGGCCGGCTGACCAGCGAGATGGTGCTGAAGGCGGCGCAGATGGGCGTGCCGATCGTCGTCTCGCGCAACGGCTGCACGCAGATGGGCCATGACCTGGCGACCCAACTCGGCATGACACTCTTCGGCCGCGCGGCGAACCGCCACTTCCTGTGTTACTGCGGCTTCGAGCGCTTCGACTCGGAGCCCGAGCCGCAACGGCCGACAGTGCGCGTCGTCGCCGGCTGACTCACAGCCGCAGCGCGCGGCGCAAGGCCGGCGCAGGCATGGGCTGGCCCGCCCAGGCATCTATCAGGGTACTGATGATCTCGTTGCGCGGTGCGCGTGCACCGTGCGCGGCGGCCAGGCGCACCACCTCGCCGCAGAAGGCGTCGATCTCCGTCGGGCGGCCCAGGCGCAGATCGTCAGCCATGCTCGAACGCGCCGCGTCGTCGATGCGCAGCATGCGCGCCGCGACACGCTTGAAGATCGGCGTCGGCAGGCGCAGCAGCCACGGCACGCGGCGCGGCGGCAGGGCGCCGATCTGCGCCGGCTCGATGCCCGCGGCCTTCAGCGCCGCCAACGCTTCGGCCTGCAGCGCGGCCAGGCAGACACGGTAGCCGCGGTCGAGCAGCTGCGCGCGCAGCGGCAGGCCGGACAGCGCATTCACCGGGTTGTTCAGGTTCATCAGCAGCTTGCCCCACTGCAGCGCACGCAGGTCGGGATGCAGCTTCAGTTTCAGGCGGGCGCGCTCGAAGTCGGGCAGCGCGGCACGCAGCGCGGGGTGGTCCTCGGCCGCCAGCGCGCCGCCGGTGCCGCGGTGAAAATGCCCCGGCCCCAGCTCGGCGATGTTGTAGGGCACCAGGCCGGGCAACCAGACGAGGCCGGGCGCCGCCGCGCGCGCCCGTTCGGTGTTGCCGATGCCGTTTTGCAGGCTCAGCACCGGCGTCGCCGCCGGCAGTGCGCTGGCCAACTGCGCTGCCGCCTGCGCGGTGGCGCCGCTCTTCACCGTGAACAGCACCAGGCGTGGCGCCAGGCCGGCGGGCACTTCCGCGGCCACGCGCAGCGACGCGGGCGCGAGGTGTTCTCGGCGGCCGTCGAGGTCACTCACCGTGAGCCCGGCCTGCGCCAGCGCATCGAGCACCCGCGGCCGGCCGACGAAGACCACCGGTGCACCGGCCGCGGCCAACGCGCCGCCGATCCAGCAACCCACGCTGCCCGCGCCCATCACCAGGATGGGCGCGCCGGCGCCGTGCGTCACGCCGGCCGAAGCAGAAGTCGGCCGGCCACTAGGCCGGCCGGTGCAGGTCGCGCAGGTGGGTCGGCCCGGCGCGGCGTTCGATCTCGGCGGCCAGCGGCTTGCCCCAGCCGGCGGCGAACAGCCATTCGGCGACGACGAACATCGGCCCCACCAGCAGGCCCACGAGGTCGTCGACGAAGGCCGGCTTGCGCCCTTCGTAGTAGTGGCCGATGAACTGCAGCACCCAGCCGACGACGAAGGCGCCGATGCCCCAAGTCAGCCAGCTCGCCGTACTGAGCGCGGACAGCGGTTGCGCGAGTGCGATCAATGCCCCGTTGACGAGACTGACCGCGAGCGCGAGCACCAGATTGCCGCGGCTCAAGTACCACAGCGTCGCTGCGGCCCAGACGATCCAGGCCGGGCTCAGCACCAGGCCACCGAGCGCGAAGCTCGGCCGCGCGAGCAGCACGCCGATCGCGAACACGATCAGCGGGATGCCGACGAAGTGCGTCGCGATGTTGCGGCGGTCCCGGTGGTAGGTCGCGTAGTTGGCGAGCAGGTCGGTGGCGTTGCGCATGGAAGGGGCTCCGCGGCGGACAGGCAGCCATGCTACAGGCTCCTAGAATCCGCCGCATGAGCATCAAGAGCGACAAGTGGATCCGCCGCATGGCGGCCGAACACGGCATGATCGAGCCGTTCGAGCCGGGTCAGGTGCGCCTGAATGCCCAAGGTCAGCGCATCGTCAGCTATGGCACCTCGAGCTACGGCTACGACATCCGCTGCGCGCCGGAGTTCAAGGTTTTCACCAACATCTATTCGACGGTGGTGGACCCGAAGAACTTCGACGAGAAGAGCTTCGTCGACATCGAGGCCGAGGTCTGCATCATCCCGCCCAACAGCTTCGCGCTCGCGCGCACGCTCGAGTACTTCCGCATCCCGCGCAACGTGCTCACCATCTGCCTGGGCAAGAGCACCTATGCGCGCTGCGGCATCATCGTCAACGTGACACCGTTCGAGCCGGAGTGGGAAGGGTATGTCACGCTCGAGTTCAGCAACACGACGCCGCTGCCGGCCAAGATCTACGCGGGCGAGGGCTGCGCCCAGGTGCTGTTCTTCGAAAGCGACGAGGTCTGCGAAACGTCCTACAAGGACCGCGGCGGTAAATACCAAGGCCAACGCGGCGTCACCCTACCCAAGGCCTGAGCCGTCTGCGGTACAACGCGGCTCTGACCGCGCAGGAGACGCACCATGAAGTGGGAAGGGCAACGCCGCAGCGACAACGTCGAGGATCGCCGCGCCGGCGGCGGCGGCGGGGGCTTTCGGCTCGGTGGCGGCGGCATCGGCATCGGCACGATCGTCATCGCGCTGGTCGCCGGGTGGATCTTCGGCATCAACCCGCTCACCTTGCTAGGCATGTTCGGCGGCGCCGGGCCAGCGCCGGTAGCCGAGCAGCGCGCGCCCGCGCAAGCGCCGCCCGCCAACGACGCCGCCGCGGCGTTCGTCTCGACCGTGCTTGCCGACACCGAAGACGTCTGGACCGCGGTGCTGCGGCGCGGCAACGCGCAGTACCAGCCCGCGCGGCTGGTGCTCTTTCGCGGCGCGGTGCGCTCCGCCTGCGGCACCGGCCAGTCGGCGATGGGGCCGTTTTACTGCCCGGGCGACGGCAAGGTGTACATCGACCTCGGTTTCTTCGACACCCTGAGGAGCCGCATGGGTGCGCCCGGCGACTTCGCCCAGGCGTACGTGATCGCGCACGAGGTCGCGCACCATGTGCAAAACCAACTCGGTATTACCGGCAAGGTGGATGCGCTGCGCGGCCGCGTCAGCGAGGTGCAGATGAACCAGCTGTCGGTGCGTGTCGAACTGCAGGCCGACTGCATGTCCGGCGTCTGGGCGCATCACTCGCAAAAGGGCAAGGGTTGGCTTGAGCAGGGCGACATCGAGGAGGGGCTGAACGCCGCGGCGCAGATCGGCGACGACACCTTGCAGCGCCGCACGCAGGGCACAGTGGTGCCGGAGAGCTTCACGCACGGCTCGAGCGCACAACGCGTGAGCTGGTTCAAGCGCGGGCTGCAGAGCGGCAACCTGGGCCAGTGCGACACCTTCGAGGGGCGCCTGTAGGAAAGCGGGTCGCGGTGCTGCGCACCGCCTGAGGTCAGCGCGCCGGCGGCGCGGCCGTGGCGGCGCTGGTTCCCGGCAGCAGGACCTCGATCGCCCGGTCGAGCGCCGCCGTCGCGCGTGCCAGGCTCTCGCGTTGGGCGGCCACCTGGCCGCTCGTCGTCGCCAGCCGTTGGCGCAGCGCAGGCGGCACGCCGCCTCGCCGCGCCGCCTGCGCAAAACGCTGCACGGCGGCGGCGAGCGAACATTGCAGCTCGCTCGCCTGGCGGTCGACCGCGCCCGAGTCGCGGTCGCGCAGTGCGTCGCCGAGCGCGGCCAGCCCACGCTCGACCTGGGTCAGTGCGGCTTCGAGTTCGAAGTGGGCGGGCTCGGGGCTGGGGGGCATCGGATCAATCAGTTGAGCGGTCGGCCGAGCGTGCCGGCCCGGGCCAGCAGGCAGTCGGCGATGACTTCGGCGTTCACCTCGTAAGTGCCGCGGCGCAGGGCTTCCTGCATACGCGCCACCTTGGCGGCGTCGAAGCGCTGCCCGTCGGTGCGTGCGGCGCAGACGCCGGCGCCGCAACGCGCCGCGCCGGGCGGGCGGCTGGCAGAGTGTGCAGAGGCCTGGGGCATGGCGAGCTATCGACACCGCGGCGGCGGGACTTGAGCCGCGGGCGCGTGCGGTTACACGCACAAACGGCGAACAGGCCGGTTTTGGCCTGTCTGTTCGGCGCAACCCCCGGCGCGCGGCTGGCAAGAATCCCCGTGTCACCTCAGGTTGCTGCCCATGATGCCCACCCTTTCCGACCTGCCCCTGTCCGCCGCCTCGCAGGCCCCGCTGCACCTGGCGCGCGCACTCCCGCAGGTGCCGGCCGCCGAGGCGCGCCGCGCCGCGCCGGCCGGCGGGCTGGGCGTGGCGGTGGTCGGCGCGCGGGCCTTCCTGGTCAGCGACGGGCGCGGCCCCCTGCGGCCGGCGGCCGACGGGCCGCTGCGCATCGACAGCGACGGCTACATCGTCGACCGTGCCCAGGGCCGGCTGCTCGGCTGGCCGATGCGCGGCGACGCCCGCGAGCGCCTGCCGCGCCCGGCGCCGTTGCGGGCCACGCTGATCGCGGCACGTGCGCGGGCGACGCGGCAGGTGACGATCACGCTCAACCTGGACACCCGCTGCAGCCTGCTGGCAGACGCGCCGCGCGACCTGTCGCACCCCGCCGGCTGGCAACACGCCTTTTCGGTCACCGTCCATGCCCAGGACGGCACGGCCAGCGCCCTGGTCTGCGGCCTGCGCAAGACCGCAGCCGACGAATGGATGCTGGCGCTCGTCGACGAAGACGGCCTGCTGCTGGCCGGCACGCCCTGGCGGCTGCGCTTCGACGCCGATTCGGGCCGCCTCAGTGCAGGCAGCGCGGTGCTCAACGTCGCGCTCGGCGGGCAACGCATCCGCTTCGACTTTAGCGCCGCCACCCAGACGGCCGCCCCCTGCGCCGTGCCGGTGCTGCAGCAGGACGGGCGCGACGCGCAGTCGCTGCACGGCGTGACGATCGACTCCGCCGGGGTCGTGTCGGCGCACTACGAAGGCGGCAGCCGCCTGACGCTCGGACGCACGCGGCAGCCGCTTTGACGTCTCGCCGGCCGTGCTGTCGTGCGCTTGTGCCGCGGCGGCCCGCAATTCGCATCCCCGGCTCAAGTTCACCCGGGCGGCGCCGAACACGGTCACAACCTGTGTCGCCACTCGACGCTATCCTGACCGTGTGACGCTGCCCACCATGCACGACCGACCCGCCCCGACCGACGACCGCGCCGCGCTGATCGCCGCGTTGTCGGACGCGCTGGACGAACATGCGCTGCGCCGGCTCGCCGACCTCGACCCGGACGACCGCGGCGGCCTGCTGCGCCGGGTGCTGCTGACCTACGAACAGTCCCTGCGCCGGCTGGCGGGGCAGTTCGAGCAGGCGCGGCTGGACGGCGACGCCCTCGGCCTGCGCCAGGTAGCGCACACGCTCAAGTCCTCGTCGGCCAGCGTCGGCGCCCTGGCGCTGGCGCGCCACTGCGCCGACGTCGAGCGCGCCCTGCGCGACGGCGCCGAGCCGCCCGCCCTGCAGGCCGACCTGGACGCGCTCAGCCTGCAAAGCCGCATCGTGCTGGCGGCGCTGCAACCGCTGGCCGCCACCGCTTGACGAGCTGGACGCATGGAAGCGCTGCACGCCTTTGCCGACGAAGACACCCTGGGCGAGTCGCCGCAGGTGCTGCTGGTCGACGACGACGAGGTCAACCTGCTGGTCACCAGTTCGGCGCTCGCCGAGCAGGGTTTTGCCGTCACCACCGCCGGCAGCGGCGAGCAAGCCCTGCTGATGCTGGCCGACTGGGTGCCCGACGTGATCGTGCTCGACGCCCAGATGCCCGGCATGGACGGCTTCGCGACGTGTTCCCACCTGCGCCAGCGACCCGGCTTCGAGACGCTGCCCGTGCTGATGCTGACCGGCCTGGACGACGAGGCGTCGATCACCCGCGCCTACCAGGTCGGCGCGACCGATTTCTTCGTCAAGAGCTCGCAGTGGAGCCTGCTCGCCGGCCGCCTGCACTACATGCTGCGCGCGTCGCGCACCCGCCTGGAACTCGAGCGGGCCAAGTCGCGACTGGCGCGCGCGCAGGACCTGGCGCGCATGGGCAGCTTCGACTGGCGGCGCAGCCCCGACAGCAATGGCGGACTGGCCCTGTCGCCGGAAGCGCTGCGCGTCTTCGGTCACGGGCCGCAGGCGTGGGTTTCGCTGCGCCAGTTGCTGCGCATGGTGCCGCTGGCCGAGCGGCGCGGCCTGCTGCGCGTGCTGCACGGCGTGTTGCGCCATGCCACGCCGCTGACCACCGACGTGCCCGTGCTGCTGGCCGACCGGCGCCAGCGCATCGTGCACGTCGAGGGTGAACCCGAGTTCAACGAACAGGGGCAGAGCGTCGGCTACAGCGGCATCGTGCAGGACGTGACCGACCGCCGCAACGCCGAAGACAAGATCCGCCACCTGGCCAACTTCGACGCCCTGACCGGGCTGCCGAATCGCCGCCAGTTGATCTGGCGCACCGAGCGGGCGCTCGAACAGGCCACGCGGCTGGGCCACAAGGTGGCGTTGTTGCTGATCGACCTCGACCGCTTCAAGAACGTCAACGACAACCTCGGCCATGCCGCCGGCGACGAGCTGCTGGTCGAGGTGGCACGCCGGCTGCGTGGCTGCGTGCGCCACACCGAGCAGGTGAGCGACGGTGTGCTCGAAGCGGCGGGCAACCGGTCCCACCGCACGCTCGAAGCCGTCGGTCGCCTGGGCGGCGACGAGTTCGTCGCCCTGCTGCCCGAGGCGACCGACGAAGACGAAGCCCAGCGCGTGGCCGAGCGCATGCTCGATGCGATGCGCATGCCGATCCTGGTCGCCGGCCAGGAAGTGTTCGTCACCGCCAGCGTCGGCATCGCGCTGCATCCGCGCGACGGTGTCGCCGTCGCCGACCTGCTGCGCAATGCCGACGTCGCGATGTACGCCGGCAAAGCCCAGGGGCGCGACGCGGCGGTGCTCTACAGCCCGATGCTGGCCGGCCGCGGGCGCGAGAAGCTGGAACTCGAGAGCGCCCTGCACAAGGCGATCGAACGCGACGAACTGGTGCTGCATTACCAGCCCAAGATCGACGTGCGCGCCGCGCGCATGATCGGCGCCGAGGCGCTGATGCGCTGGCAGCGCGGTCCCACGCTGGTGCCGCCGGGCGACTTCATCCCGCTCGCCGAGGAAACCGGCCTGATCGTGCCGCTTTCCGAATGGGCGCTGCGCGAGGCGGCGCGACAGGCCAAGGTCTGGCGCCTGAACTTCGGCTTCGCCGACGCCATCGCGGTGAACCTGCCGAACCGGCTCTTCGAGCGCTCGGATCTGGTCGACTACATCCAGCGCGCGGTCGCCGCCCACGGCCTGCCGGCGCGTGTGATCCAGCTGGAGATCACCGAAACCGGCCTCATGAAGGACCTGCAGGACGTCATCCCCACCCTGCACCGCCTGAACGAGCTGGGCATCGAGATCTCGATCGACGACTTCGGCACCGGCTATTCGTCGCTCGCCTACCTCACCATGCTGCCGCTGTCGGAGCTGAAGATCGACCGCAGCTTCGTGCGCGACCTGGGCGTCACGCCGCAGAGCTCGGCCGTCGTCACCGCGATCATCGCGCTGGCGCGCTCGCTCGGGCTGCGCGTGGTCGCCGAAGGGGTCGAGACACTGCGCCAGATGGAGGTTCTGCACCGCCTGGGCTGCAGCCTGATGCAGGGGTTCCTGTTCAGCCGCGCCATCCCGCCGGACGAGCTGGAGCGTTGGCTCGACCAGACCGTCCTGCCGCGCAAGGCGCCCTGGATCGCCGCCGCCGACTCGCAGTTCGGCAGCGCCGAGACGCGACCCGGCTTCGCACTGACCGGGCGCTGAACGGCCCGGCGATACTGGCGGAGGCTGTGAGATTCGAACTCACGGGCCCTTGCGGGCCGGCAGTTTTCAAGACTGCTGGGTTAAACCGCTCCCCCAAGCCTCCCTGAGGCGCGCCCAGGCGCGCGATTCTCTCACCCGGGCCGCTGCGCCTCGGGGCACCGAACCTGCACGATCTCGCGCCGGCCGCCGTCGACACGTGCAGCGCTCAAGCACCCGCCCCAGACGCACCCGGTGTCCAGCGCCAGCAGGTCGGCGCGGTCGATCAGGCCGAGCGTGGACCAGTGGCCGAAGGCGATCGGGATGCCCGCGGTGCGCCGGCCTTCGATCTCGAACCAGGGTTTGAGGCCGGGCGGCGCGGCCTGCGCGCCTTCTTTCAGCGTGAAGTCGAGCGTGCCGTCGTCGGCGCAGAAGCGCATGCGCGTGAACGCGTTGATGACGAAGCGCCAGCGGTCGGGGCCGGCGAGGTCGTCGCGCCAGCGGCGCGGCTCGTTGCCGTACATCGACGCCAGCACGGCGCGCAGGTCGGGGCCGCGCAACTGCGTCTCGACCTCGGCCGCGAGGGCCAGGGTCTGCGCGGCATCCCACTGCGGCGGCACGCCGGCGTGCACGCACAACCAGCCGTCGCGCTGCAGCGCCAGCGGGCGCGCACGCAGCCAGTGAATCCAGCCGTCGCGCTGCGGGTCGTCGAGAATCGCCTGCAGGGTGTCGCTGGTGTGCGCGGGGCGCAGCCCGCAGGCCACCGCGAGCAGATGCAGGTCGTGGTTGCCGAGCAGCGCTTCGGCGCTGGCGCCGAAAGCGCGCATGCGTTGCAACACCGCCATCGATTGCGGCCCGCGATTGACCAGGTCGCCGAGCACGGTGAGGCGATCGCGTGACGGCGAGAAGCCGATCTCGGCGAGCAGGCGGGCAAAGGCGTCGTCGCAGCCTTGCAGGTCGCCGATCAGGTAATTCATGCGGGTGATTCTGCTACGCTGACGACCCTCGCCTGCCGGCCGCCGCAGCTGAATGGAAGTCGCGCTACTTGTTTTCCTGATCCTGCTCAACGGCGTGTTCGCCATGTCGGAGATGGCGCTCACCGCGGCGCGCAAGGCGCGGCTGCAGGTGATGCACGAGGCCGGCGAGTCCGGCGCCCAGGCGGCGCTGATGCTGCACGAGGACCCGACGAAGTGGCTGTCGACGGTGCAGATCGGCATCACCTCGATCGGCATCCTGAACGGCATCGTCGGCGAGGCGGCGTTTTCGGCGCCGCTGGCCGCCTGGCTGGTGCAGGTGCTGCCGATCAGCGAACGGGCGGCGCAGTTGAGCGCCACCGGCCTGGTGGTGCTGATCATCACCTTCCTGACCATCGTGCTCGGCGAGCTGGTGCCCAAGCGCATCGGCCAGATGTTCCCGGAGACGATCGCGCGCCTGGCCGCGCGGCCGATGAACTGGCTCAGCTCGGCGACGCGGCCCTTCGTCGCCCTGTTGTCGATGAGCACGCAGGCGATCCTGCGTGTGCTCGGCCTGCGCGACCTGCCCTCGCGCAGCGTCACCGAGGAGGAGATCGCGGCCCAGCTCGAGGAGGGGCTGGACGCCGGCGTCATCGAGGAGCAGGAGCACCAGATGGTGCGCAACGTGTTCCGCCTCGACGAGCGCCAGATCGGCTCGATGATGATCCCGCGCGGCGAGATCGTCTGGCTGGACGCGAATGCGCCGCTGGCCGACGTGCTGGCGCTGATGGCGGCGCACGAACACACGCGCTACCCGGTGTGCCGGACCAGCCTGGCCGACGTGCTCGGCGTCGTCTCGGCGCAGAGCCTGCTGCCGGCGCTCGCGCGCGGCGAGGCGCCGTCGCTCATCGACCATCTGCAGCCGCCGGTCTTCGTGCCGGAGACGCTGTCGGGCATGGAGCTGCTGGAGCAGTTCCGCGCCGCCGGTGCCGAACTGGTGTTCGTGGTCGACGAATACGGCGAGGTGCAGGGCGTGATCACGGTGCGCGACGTGCTGGAGGCGATCACCGGCGAGTTCACGCCGACCACCGCGAGCGACGCCTGGGCCGTGATGCGCGACGACGGTAGCTGGCTGATGGACGGCCTGATCCCGGTGCCCGAGTTGAAGGACCGACTCGACCTCAAGGACCTGCCCGACGAGGGGCGCGGGCGCTACAACACGCTCGCCGGCATGATCATGCTGCTGCTCGGCCGCCTGCCGGCGACCACCGACTCGGTCGAGTGGGAGGGCTGGCGTTTCGAGGTCGTCGACCTCGACGGCAAACGCGTCGACAAGGTGCTTGTCGGTCGCAGCGCGCAACCCCATCACGGAGAGACTTGATGATCGACAACAACCTGATGAAGCAGGCGCTGCCGCTGGACCGCGAGGCGCACCGCGCGCGCCGCCTCGCCCGCAGCCCGGACGACCTGAAGCGCTGCGCCGGCGGTACCAATGCGGTCTTCGTCGCGCTGGCCGAGTTCGTCGATGTCTGCCGCGAGTTCGCGATCGTCTTCGTGCCGGCCGGCAAGCAGGCGGACGGCAGCCCCGAACTGGCGCCGATGGCGGTGCTGGGCCTGGAACAGGGCGAGAACCTGATGTTCGACGCCGACGGCCAATGGGCCGCGCGTTATGTCCCGGTGGCGCTGCGCACGCACCCGTTTGCGCTCGGCGCGTTCGACGCCGAGCGGCTGGTGCTGTGCATCGACGACAGCTACACCGGCTGGTCGGTGAGCGACGGCCAGCCGCTGTTCGAGCCCGACGGCCAGCCGAGCGCCATCACGCGCGAGATGCAGCAGTTCCTGGAGCGTTTCGAGGGCGACGTGCAGCGCACACGCGCCGTCTGCCAGCGCCTGACGCAGCTCGAACTGCTGCGCACGATGCGCTTCGACGCCACCCTGCCGGACGGCAACTCACTCGGCGTCGACGGCTTCTACGCGCTCGACGAGGAGAAGTTCGCTGGCCTGCCCGACGCCACCATCGCCGAGCTGCACAAGAGCGGCGTGTTGGGGCTTTTGCACGCACACCACATCTCGCTCGGCCACATGCGGCATTTGGTGGAACGCCGGCTGGCGCAGCGTGCGCAGGCCTGAGCGGCGCCGATAATCGCCGCCATGCCCGCCCCCCTCGACGCCACCCACGACCCGGCGCGCAAGAGCTGGGTCGCATCGGCCAACGACGCCGACACCGACTTCCCGATCCAGAACCTGCCCTATGGCCTGTTCCGGCGCTCCGGCGTCGACGAGCCGTGGCGCATCGGGGTGGCGATCGGGGATCGCATCCTCGACTGCAAACTGGCGCTCGAACTGTGCCCCTGGGGCGGCGGCATCGCGCCGCTGCTGCAGCCGCTGGCCGCGGGCGACCTGAACACCTTCATGGCACTCGGCCGCCCCGCCCAGCGCACGCTGCGCGAGGCGCTGTCGCAGGCCTTGAGCGAAGGCTCGGACCAGCAGCCGTTTCTCGAGCTCTGCCTGCTCGACCAGAGCGCCGCCGAGATGGCGCTGCCCTGCCGCATCGGCGACTACACCGATTTCTACACCGGCATCCACCACGCCACCACGGTCGGCAAGCTGTTCCGGCCCGACAACCCGCTGTTGCCCAACTACAAGTGGGTGCCGATCGGCTACCACGGCCGCGTCTCGACGATCGGCGTCAGTGGCCAGGCCTTTCACCGCCCGCTCGGCCAGACCAAGGGGCCGGACGAAAGCGAGCCGGTGTTCGGCCCGTGCAAGCGGCTCGACCATGAACTCGAAGTCGGCGTCTTCGTCGGCCGCGGCAATGACATCGGCCAGCCGATCGCGATCGACGACGCCGAAGAGCACCTGTTCGGCATCGTGCTGCTCAACGACTGGTCGGCGCGCGACATCCAGGCCTGGGAGTACCAGCCGCTCGGGCCGTTCCTGTCGAAGAGCTTCGCGACCACGATCTCGCCCTGGGTGGTGACGATGGACGCGCTGGCCCCGTTTCGCTCAGCCCTGCGCCGGCCGGCGGACGACCCGCAGCCGCTGGCCTATCTGGCGAGCGACCAGCAGCGCCAGGCCGGCGCGGTCGCCATCACGCTCGAAGTCGCGCTGCAGACCGCCGCGATGCGCGCGCAGGACATGACGCCGGTGGTGCTGACCAAGAGCGACTACGCCGATGCCTACTGGAGCGCGGCGCAGATGCTGACCCATCACGCCAGCAACGGCTGCAAGCTGCAGCCGGGTGACCTGCTCGGCAGTGGCACCCAGAGCGGGCCGTCGCCGGGGCAGGGCGGCTCGCTGCTCGAGCTGACGCAGGGCGGCAAGGAAGCCATCGTCCTGCCCGGCGGCGAGGAGCGGCGTTTCCTCGAGGACGGCGACTGCATCCTGCTGCGCGGCCATTGCGAACGCGCCGGTGCGCGCCGCATCGGCTTCGGTGTCTGCATGGGCGAGGTGCTGCCCGCACCCGCCTGGCCGCCCGCGGCGATGAGATAAACCCGATGCCCACAGGGGCCGGCGCTGCCTATGATGGCGGCGCGACAACCTCAGGAGTCCCCGAGATGACTACCCACCGCATGCGCCGGCTCGCCGTCGCGCTCGCCGCAGCCACCGCCGCCTTCGCGGTCCAGGCGCAGGACGTGACCCTCAAGTTCCACCACATCTGGAACACGCAGGCGATGGCCTCGGTGCAGGTGATCACACCCTGGTGCGACAAGATCGCCGCCGAATCCGCCGGCAAGATGAAGTGCCAGGTGCTGCCCGCCATGTCCGGCGGCGGCACGCCGCCGCAACTGGTGGACCGGGTGAAGGACGGTGTCGATGACCTGGTCATCACGCTGCCGGGTTACACCGCCGGCCGCTTCCCGGCGATGGAGGTCTTCGAGCTGCCCTTCATGACCAATTCCGCCGAGGCCGGCGCACGCGCCGCCTGGGACTATCTGCAGAAGTACGGCCAGAGGGAATTTCCGGGCACCAAGATCCTGGCGATCTGGATCCACGATGAAGGTTATGTGCACACGCGCGACAGGCCGGTCAAGACGCTGGCCGACTTCAAGGGCCTGAAGATGCGCGCGCCGACGCGTCAGACCAACAAGCTGCTGGCCGCGCTCGGTGCCTCGCCGGTCGGCATGCCGCTGCCGGCGATCCCCGACGCGGTGGGCAAGGGCACGATCGACGGCTTCCTGCTGCCGTGGGAGGTGATGCCGTCGCTGAAGATGCACGAGATGGTCAAGTTCCACAGCGAGACGGACGCCTCGCGGCCGGCGCTGTACAGCGCGGTGTTCGTGTTCGCGATGAACCAGGCCAAGTACGACAGCCTGCCGGCGGACCTGAAGAAGGTGGTCGACGCCAACAGCGGCCCTCAGTTGTCGCAGCAGATCGGCAAGATCTGGGACAACAGCCAGGCCGCCGGCCGCAAGCTGGCGGTCGACCGCGGCAATACCTTCTACATGATCCCGAACAGCGAACTCGACAACTGGGTCAAGGCCTCCGCCCCGATGTACGAGGACTGGGTCGCCGACATGGACAAGCGCAGCCTGCCCGGCAAGGCGATGCTGGCCGAGGCGCGCGAGTTGCTCGGCAAGTACAAGAAGTAGCCGCAGGTCTTGTACAAGCTGCTCGCCCGGCTGGCCTGGTGGTTCGCCGTCGCGGGCGGCTTCGCTGCCGCGTTGGTGGCGCTGATGGTCGTCGCGAGCATCGCGGGGCGCGCGACGGTTTCGTCGCCCATCCAGGGCGATGTCGAGTTGACGCAACTCGGCATCGCCTTCTGCATCTCGCTGTGCCTGCCCTGGTGCCAGCTGCACGGCAGCAACATCATCGTCGACTTCTTCACCCAGAAGGCGAGCACCCGCACGCGGCAGGTTCTGGACGCGATCGGCGGCCTGCTGCTCGCCGCGATGGTCTGGCTGCTCGCCTGGCGCACGGCGGTCGGGGCGATCGCGGTCGCCGAGGCTCAGGAAGCGACCATGATCCGCGAGTTGCCGATGTGGTGGATTTATGCGGCACTCGCGCCCGGCCTGGCGCTGACGGGTGTGATCGCGTTCTGGCAGGCCGCGCTGCGGTTGGCGGGGCGGCATGTGGTTGTGGATCGGGTGGGGTTGTGAGTTCGTGCTGCTGTTGGCGCAGCGCGGCAGGCGGCACCCGGTGTGGGCTCATACGTGAGCGGTCGGCGCAGAGCGCCGACTTCCCTGCGATGCTCGGCGCTCCCCAAATCGCCCCCAACGGGTACCGCCTGCCTCGCCGCAAGGCCGTGTTTGTTCGTTGGAACCGGCAAGGCCGTGCCTGCAAAGGCGCGTGCGGGCAGGACGCAGGGCGCCTGGAAGCGCCGAGAAGCGCAGGGCTCGTGGCCGCGCGCGACAGCGCGCTTCGTCGACAAACTCGTCGCAACTGTTTGAGTGGAGTGAGCGCAGCGAACGCAGCGAGTTTTTGCGACGGGCCGCGAGACCGAGCATCGCAGGGCAGCCGGAGGCCGCTTCCTATGAAGCCCTGCGGCCTGCCCGTACGCGCCTTTGCAACGTCACAGACAGGGCAACGCCTATGACCGCCCTACAGATCGGCCTCGGCATGTTCGCCGGCATGCTGGCGCTGATGGCGCTGCGCGTGCCGATCGCGGCGGCGATGTTCATTCCCGGGGCGGTCGGCTACTGGGCGATGACGAACGACGCGGCGCTGTTGAATCTGCTCAAGGGCAGCGCGGTCGCGCGGCTCACGGTCTACGACCTGTCGGTGATCCCGCTCTTTCTGCTCATGGGCCAGTTCGCGACCCAGGGGGGCTTGAGCCGCGCGCTCTTTCGCGCCGCCGCGGCGTTCATCGGCCACATCCGCGGCGGCCTGGCGATGGCGGCGGTGCTGGCCGCGGCGGCGTTCGGCGCCGTGTGCGGCTCGTCGGTCGCGACCTCGGCGACGATCACGCAGGTGGCCTATCCCGAGATGAAGGCACACGGCTATCACGGGCGACTCTCCACCGCGACGCTGGCCACCGGCGGCACGCTCGGCATCCTGATCCCGCCGTCGGTGCCGCTGGTCGTCTATGCCATCCTGACCGAACAGAACGTGGCCAAGCTGTTCGCCGCAGCGTTCATCCCCGGCCTGCTCGCGGTGCTGGGTTATCTGGCGGTGATCTGGCTGACCTGTCGCCTGCGGCCGCACCTGGCGACGCCGAGCGAGCCGGTCCCTTGGCCACGGCGCTGGCGCGCATTGGCGGGTGTTTGGCCGATCGCGGTCATCTTCTTCGTCGTCTTCGGCGGCATCTACGGCGGCGTGTTCTCGCCCACCGAAGGCGCCGCGGTCGGCGCGGTGGGTACCTTCGCGGTCGGGCTCGCGCTGCGCGAACTCGGCTGGCGCGCCATCGCGCGCAGCTTTCTCGGCGCCGCCGAAACCTCGGCGATGGTGTTCATGATCTTCCTCGGCGCCGACATGCTCAACGCGTCGCTCGCACTGACGCAACTGCCGGCCCGGCTGGCGGACTGGGTCGGCCACCTGGAGGTGGCGCCGTTGGTCATCGTCGGCAGCATCTTGCTGTTCTATGTCGTGCTCGGCTGCGTGATGGACGAGCTGTCGATGCTGCTGCTCACCATCCCCGTCATCTTCCCGACCGTGATGGCGCTCGAGCTGTGGGGCCTGACGCCCGAGTACAAGGCCATCTGGTTCGGCATCCTGGTGCTGATGACGGTCGGCATCGGCCTCATCGCACCGCCGGTGGGGCTGAACGTCTATGTCGTCAACGGCATCGCGAAGGACGTGCCGATGGGCGAGACCTACAAGGGCGTGCTGCCCTTCCTCGCCAGCGACGTGCTGCGCACGCTGCTGCTGCTGTTCGTGCCGGGCTTGAGTTTGTGGTTGGTACGGGTGTTGTACAGCTAGGTTAATATTCGACCGACCGGTCGAATAACAGCGGAGAAACCCATGTCCGACGACCTCGTGCAATGCGCCGACCACGGCGCCGTGCGCGTGCTGACGCTCAACCGCCCGCAGGCGCTGAACAGTTTCACGCGGGCGATGCATGAAGAACTGCTGCCGGCACTCGACGCCGCAGCGGTCGACGAACGCGTGCGCTGCGTCGTCATCACCGGTGCCGGGCGGGCTTTCAGCGCCGGGCAGGACTTGAACGACGCGATGAGCGATGTCGATGTAGGCGACCTGGTCGAGCAGCTCTACAAACCGCTCGCGCTGCGCATCCGCTCGATGCCGGTGCCGGTGCTCGCGGCGGTGAACGGCGTCGCGGCCGGCGCGGGCGCGAACTTCGCGCTCGGCTGCGACATCGTGATCGCGGCTCGCTCGGCGAGCTTCATCCAGGCCTTCGCCAAGATCGCGCTCGTGCCGGACTGCGGCGGCACCTGGCTGCTGCCGCGGCTGGTCGGCCGCGCGAATGCGATGGCGCTGGCGATGACCGGTGACAAGCTGCCGGCCGAGCAAGCGCAGCGCATCGGCCTCATCTGGCGCGTGGTCGACGACGCGGCGCTGATGGACGAGGCGCTCGCACTTGCGACACGGCTGGCCGCGATGCCCACCGCCGCACTCGCCGCGACGCGGCGCGTGATCGACGACGCGCTGGCGCTTGACTACGCCGCTGCGCTGAGCCACGAGGCGGCGGTGCAGCGCACGATGGGCGCCGCGCACGACGCCAAGGAGGGCATCGCCGCCTTCCTCGCCAAGAGGCCGCCGAGCTTCACCGACCGATGAACACCGACCCGCAAGCCACCGCCGAGGCGGTACGCGACGCGATGTGGGCCAACGACCGTGCGTCGAAGGCGCTCGGCATGCAGGTGGCCGAGATCGGCCCCGGCCGCGCGGTGCTGACGATGACGGTGCGCGACGACATGCTCAACGGCCTGGACATCTGCCACGGCGGGCTGGTGACGACACTCGCCGACTCGGCCTTCGCCTTCGCCTGCAACGCCTACAACGAGACCACCGTGGCGTCCGGCTTCGACGTCAACCTGCTCGCGCCGGCGCGCCTGGGTGACGTGCTGACCGCGTGTGCCACCGAACTCAGCCGCAGCGGCCGCACCGGCGTCTACGACATCGCCGTCAGCAACCAGCGCGGCGAGCGCGTCGCGGCCTTTCGCGGCCGCTCGTACACCATGAAGGGCAAGCCGCTGCTGCCGGCCGCCTGAAGGAGAGCCCCGCATGTACACCCAAGCCATGGACATCGGCCCCGCCGAAGCGAAACGGCACGAGCCGGCCGAACTGGAAGCACGCTTCGAGGCCCGCATCGACGCCGGCGACTTCATCGAACCCAAGGACTGGATGCCCGCGCACTACCGCAAGACGCTGGTGCGCCAGATCAGCCAGCACGCGCATTCCGAGATCGTCGGCATGCTGCCCGAGGGCAACTGGCTCACGCGTGCGCCGACGCTCAAGCGCAAGACCATCCTGCTCGCCAAGGTGCAGGACGAAGCCGGCCACGGCCTGTACCTGTATTCGGCCGCCGAAACGCTCGGCACCAGCCGTGACCAGATGACCGAGGCGCTGCTCAGCGGCAGGGCCAAGTACAGCTCGATCTTCAACTACCCGACACTCGCCTGGGCCGATGTCGGCGTCATCGGCTGGCTCGTCGACGGCGCGGCGATCATGAACCAGGTGCCGCTGACCCGTTGTTCCTACGCCCCCTATGCACGCGCGATGGTGCGCGTGTGCCGCGAGGAGAGCTTCCACCAGCGCCAGGGCTTCGACGCCCTGCTGACGATGATGACGCAGGGCACCGAAGCGCAGCGCACGATGGTGCAGGACGCCGTCGACCGCTGGTGGTGGCCGAGCCTGATGATGTTCGGCCCGCCGGATGCCGACAGCCCGAACAGCGCGCAGTCGATGCGCTGGGGCATCAAGCGCAACTCGAACGACGAGCTGCGGCAGAAGTTCGTCGATGCGTGTGCCGAGCAGGCCAAGGTGCTCGGCGTCACGTTGCCCGACCCGGACCTGAAGTGGAACGAGTCGCGCGGCGCGCACGACTTCGGCGCCGTCGACTGGGCCGAGTTCTGGCGCGTCGTCAACGGTGACGGCCCCTGCAACCGCGAGCGCCTGGCCGCACGAAGCCAGGCCTGGGACGACGGCGCCTGGGTGCGCGACGCGGCGCTGGCGCATGCGCACAAGCAACGGCACAAGGAGGCGGCATGACGCGAGAGGCGCTGCCCTCCCCTGGACAGGGGAGGGATGGGGAGGGGTCGGGCCTGTTGCGGCCGCAGGCCACCGGCTCCGCAGGAGCCGAGTGGCCCCTGTGGGAGGTCTTCGTGCGCCCGAAAGCGGGCCTGGACCACAAACACTGCGGCAGCCTGCACGCACCCGATGCGAGCGCCGCGGTGCAGTTCGCGCGCGATGTCTACACAAGGCGCCAGGAGGGCACCAGCCTCTGGGTCGTGCGTTCGGACCAGATCCACGCCAGCGACCCCGCCGACAAGGAAGCGCTGTTCGACCCGATGGCCGACAAGGTGTACCGGCACCCCAGCTTCTACACCCTGCCGGCGGCGGTCGATCATCTGTAGCGATGGGCGCCTCGATCGCCTTCGCGCCCGACGACACGCAGCGTTACCTGCTGCGAATTGCCGACACGGCGCTGATCCACGCCCAGCGCCTGATGGAGTGGTGCGGCCACGCGCCGGTGCTCGAAGAAGACCTGGCACTCGCCAACCTCGGCCTCGACCTGCTCGGCCAGGCGCGGGCGCTGCTCGGCCATGTCGGCGCGCAGATGGGCCTCGACGAAGACCAACTCGCCTTCCTGCGCGACGAGGCCCACTTCCTGAACCTGACGCTGGTCGAGCAGCCCGGGCGGCGCGGCGGCGCCGATTTCGCCGACGCGCAGCTGCGCAACCTGCTGGTCGCCGGCTGGCTGCTCGTGCTGTGGCAGCGACTGCTCGAGTCGGGCGATCCGCAGGTCGCGGCGATTGCGGCCAAGGCGGTGAAGGAGTCGCGTTACCACGTCCAGCACGCCGGCGACTGGGTGGTGCGCCTCGGCGACGGCACGCAAGAGTCGGCGCGGCGCCTGCGTGCCGCCCTCGACCGCGCTTGGCCGTATGTCGCCGAGCTGTTCGCCGACGACGCGGTCGATGCGGCGGCTCAAGACCAGGGCCTCGGCCCACGCGCGAGCGCCCTGCACGCGCCTTGGCGTGAAGTGATCGCGCCCTACTTCGGCGCTGCAGGGATTCCCTGGCCCGAAACGCCGGCCTTTCGCAGCACCGGCAGGCAGGGCCAGCACAGCGAACACCTCGGGCCGCTGCTGTCCGAGATGCAGGTGCTGCAACGCAGCTTCCCCGGCGGGCGTTGGTGAGCGGCCTGCACTTCCAGACCCTGCGTGTGGCGCGCGTGAGCGCCGACACCGACGATGCGCGCATCGTCGCCTTCGAGTTGCCGCCGGCGCTGCGCGAGCAGTTCGCCTTCCAGCCCGGCCAGTACCTGACGCTGCGGCGTGTCATCGACGGCGAGGATCTGCGCCGTTCGTACTCGATCTGCGACGACGGTGAGCTGCGTGTCGGCGTGCGCCGCGTCACCGGCGGACGTTTTTCGCAGTGGCTGCACACGTCGCTGCGCGCCGGCGACGAGATCGAGGTGCTGGCGCCGCAAGGCCGTTTCGTCGTGCCGCCGGACGCCGGGCCGCACTTGTTGTGCGTGGCTGGCGGCAGCGGCATCACGCCGATGATGGCGATCCTGAAGAGCACGCTCGCACGCGAGCCGTCCGCCCGGGCGACGCTGGTCTACGGCAACCGACGCGTCGCGACCACGATGTTCAAGGAAGAACTCGAAGACCTGAAGAACCGTTATCTCGCGCGGCTGGCGATCGTGCGGCTCTTGTCGCGCGAGGCCGCCGGCGACAGCGAGCTGCTCACCGGCCGGCTCGACGCGGCCAAGATGAGTGCGCTGCTCGCGTCGGGCCTGGTTCGCATCGGCGGTGAAACCCATGCCTTCGTCTGCGGCCCCGCCGACATGAACGACGAGGTCGCGTCTGCGCTGGCCCGGGCGGGGCTGCCCGAAACCCACATCCACATCGAACGTTTCGGCGTGCCTGACACGCGCGACGACGCCCACCTGCACGACGCCAAACCGGGCGACGCCGAGGGGGCGCAGTTGATCGTGCAGCGCGACGGCCGCAGCCACGAACTGGTGTTCACGCCCGGCACGCCAAGCATCCTCGACGCCGCGGCCGCCGCCGGCATCGACGTGCCGTATTCGTGCAAGTCCGGCGTCTGCGCCACCTGCCGCGCCAAGCTGCTCGAAGGCCGCGTGCGCCTGGATCGCAACTTCGCGCTCGACCAGGGCGAGTTGGACGCCGGCTTCGTGTTGACCTGCCAGGCGCACCCGCTGACCAAGCGCGTGGTGGTTTCCTACGACGAGAGATAAGGGCGCACATGGCGCGACCGCGCGCGGCCGACCACGACCAACAACGCGCCGCGATCCTCGCGCATGCCGCTGCGCTGTTCGCCGCGCGCGGCTACCACGGCACGTCGATGAACGAGGTTGCACAGGCCGCCGGCATCGGCAAGGCGACGCTCTACCACTATGTGCGCGACAAGCCGGCGCTGGTGGTGCAGATCGCGCAGGGTCATGTCGCCACGCTGCTGGCACTGGTGGCCGAGGTGCGCGCGCTGAAGTTGAAGCCCGAGCCGCACCTGCGTACGCTGCTCACACGTTTCATGGCCGTTTATGCTGGCGCGCAGGCCGCGCACCGCGTGTTGAGCGAGGACGTTAAGTTCCTCGCGCCGGACGCGGCCGACGCCGTGCGCGCGCGCGAACGCGAGGTCGTCGCCGAGTTTGCGCGCAGCATCGCGCAACTGCGCCCGGACCTGCGCGCGCAGGCGACGCCGCTGGCGATGCTGCTGCTGGGCATGATCAACTGGACCTTCACCTGGTTGAAGCCCGGCGGCGCTTTGACGCATGAAGCGCTGGCGCCGATGGTCGCCGACCTGTTCTTCGGCGGCCTGCGCGCAGTGGCCCGGCCGGCGAAGAAGTGACGACGATGGAGGAACTCGACGCGGTCGTGATCGGCGCCGGCGTCGTCGGCCTGGCCGTGGCGCGCTCGCTCGCCCGCGCCGGGCGCGAGGTGGTGGTGCTCGAGGCGCTCGATGCGATCGGGCAGGTCACGAGTGCGCGCAACAGCGAAGTGGTCCATGCCGGCCTGTACTACCCGACGGGCTCGCTCAAGGCGCAGCTCTGCGTTGCCGGCAAGCACCTGCTCCGCGACTATTGCGTCGAGCGGCGTGTGGCGCACGGGCGCTGCGGCAAGCTGGTGGTGGCGGCAGGCGACGCGCAGATGGCCTACCTGCACGAACTCTCGGCGCAGGCGCTGGCCAACGGCGTGGACGACGTGCAGCTGCTCGACGGCGACGAAGCGCGCCGCATGGAGCCGGCGCTCGCCGCGCACGCCGCGCTGTGGTCGCCGTCCACCGGCATCGTCGACAGCCACGGCCTGATGCTCGCGCTGCTCGGTGACGCGCAAGACCACGGCGCGATGCTGGGGTTGAAGAGCCCGGTGCAGCGCGGCGAGATCACGCCGCGGGGCATCGTGCTCGACGTCGGCGGCGACGAGCCGATGCGTGTGCGGGCGCGCAGCGTCGTCAACGCGGCCGGCTTGAGCGCTTGCGAGGTGGGGCGGTCGATCGAAGGCCTGGACAGCGCGCATGTGCCGCCTGCACATCGCTGCAAGGGCAGCTACTTCGCGCTCACCGGCAAGTCGCCGTTCTCGCGGCTGGTTTATCCGGTGCCCGATCAGACCGGCGGCTTGGGCGTGCATCTGACGCTCGATCTCGGTGGCCAGGCGCGTTTCGGGCCGGACGTGCAGTGGCTCGCCGACGGCGAGCCGATCGACTACGGGGTGGATCTTCGCCGGGGCGAGCGGTTCTACGCCGCGATCCGCCGCTACTGGCCCGCGCTGCCCGACGGTGTCTTGGCGCCGGCCTACAGCGGTGTGCGGCCGAAGATCGGTGGGCCGGGCGAGCCGGCGGCGGACTTCGTCGTGCAAGGCCCGTCGGTGCATGGCGTTGTGGGCCTGGTCAACCTGTTCGGGATCGAGTCGCCGGGGTTGACGTCCGCGTTGGCGATCGGGGAACGGGTGCAAGGACTGCTCTGAGCAAAGGCGCGTGCGGGCAGGCACGCCCGGCGCAACACCTGATGTTTAATCGTGCTTTGAATACGAAGGTACCGTCATGAGTTACAGGCTGTTGATCGTGGAGCCTGTCGGCCAGCGGCGCGAGCGGGGCGAGGTGCAGGGGCGTGAGGTGTTCCAGCGCATGGTGGACTTTGGTGCCGACCTGAAGCGGCGCGGCAAGTTGCGCGCGGTGGAGTCGCTGCAGTCGCAGGACAGCGCGGCGCGTGTGCAGCGGCGCGACGGCGGCAGCCAGGTGATCGACGGGCCGTTCGCCGAGGCGAAGGAGATGGTCGGCGGCTTCTTCCTGCTCGATAACGTCGCCACGCGCGACGAGGCGCTGGCATTGGCGGCCGAGTGCCCGGCCGCCGAATGGGCGACGATCGAAGTGCGCGCGCTCGGGCCGTGCTACCAGTGAGCGGCGCCGCGAAGAAGGCCGCGCTGATCGTCGGCGCGGGCGACGCCACCGGCGGCGCGATCGCGCGTCGTTTTGCGCGCGAGGGATTCATCACCTGCCTCACGCGCCGTCAGGCCGACCAGCTCGAGCCGCTGGTGCAGGCGATCCGCGACGCCGGCGGCCAGGCGCAGGGTTTCGGCTCGGACGCACGCGACGAAGCGGCGGTCACCGACTTGGTCGCGACGATCGAACGCGACATCGCGCCGCTCGAGGTGGTGGTGTTCAACATTGGCGCCAACGTGCGTTTTGCCGTCACCGAGACGACGCAGCGTGTCTACCGCAAGGTCTGGGAGATGGGCGCGCTGGCCGGTTTCCTCGTCGGCCGCGAGGCGGCGCGTGTGATGCTGCCGCGCAAGCAGGGCACGATCATCTTCACCGGCGCCACGGCCAGCCTGCGCGGCGGCAAGGGTTTCGCCGCCTTCGCCGGCGCCAAACATGCGCTGCGTGCGCTGGCGCAGAGCATGGCGCGCGAACTGGGGCCGCAAGGGCTGCATGTCGCGCATACCGTCATCGACGGTGCCATCGACACCGCCTTCATCGCCCAGAACTTCCCCGAGCGTTATGCGCTCAAGGCCGAGGAGGGGATCCTGAATCCCGAGCACATCGCCGAGGCGTATTGGCAGCTGCACCGCCAGCCCCGGAGCGCCTGGACACACGAGCTGGACCTGCGGCCCTGGATGGAGAACTGGTGATGAGCGGCAAGACGATCGAGTTCTGGTTCGACTTCGGCAGCCCGACGACCTACCTCGCGCACAGCCAGCTGCCGCGCATCGCCCGCCAGGCCGGCGCCGAGCTGCAGTACAAGCCGATGCTGCTGGGTGGCGTGTTCAAGGCCAGCGGCAACGCCAGCCCGGTCAGCGTGCCGGCCAAGGGCCGCTGGATGGCGGCGGACCTGCAGCGCTGGGCGGCTCACTGGGGCGTACCGTTCACCTTCAACCCGCACTTCCCGATCAACACGCTGACGCTGATGCGCGGCGCGGTGGGCCTGCAGATGAAGCGCCCGGCGGACTTCACGGCGTATGTGAATGCGGTGTTCGACGCCCTGTGGGTGAACCCGCGCAACCTGGGCGACGCCGCCGAGTTGGCGCGGGTGGTGGACCGTGTCGGGATCGGCACCGACGAGTTCCTGGCGTTGGTGGGCGACCCCGAGGTCAAGGCCGCGCTGGTGACCGCGACCGAGGCGGCGGTCGCCAAGGGCATCTTCGGTGCGCCGACCTGCTTCGTCGGTAGGCACATGCACTTCGGCCAGGACCGGCTGGACTTCGTGCGCGAGGACTTGCGAGTCTGATGTCGAAAACGCGTGCGCCGGTTCGTCGTGGTGTTGTCAACCCACCCACGACGAAGGAACCCGCGATGCGTTACATGATCATCGTCAAGGCCAGTGCGGACAGCGAGGCCGGCGTCATGCCACAAAGCGAACTGTTCGACCGTATGGGCGCCTACCACGAGGAGCTGGCGCGCGCCGGCGTGTTGCTCGACGCTGCGGGCCTGAAGCCCAGCCGCGAGGGTTGGCGCATTGCCTACCGCGCAGGCAAGCCGACGCCGGTGACCGACGGGCCGTTCGCCGAAAGCAAGGAGCTGATCGCCGGCTACACGCTGATCCAGGTGCGCTCGCGCGACGAGGCGCTGGAATGGACCCGCCGCTTCCCGTCGCCGCACCCGCGCGACGAGGTCGAGATCGAAGTGCGGCCGTTGTTCGAAGCCGAAGACTTCGCCCACTTGACTTGACGGGAGGGGGTGTGAGCGACGAGGCGACCCAGCGTGCGATCGACGCCGTCTGGCGTATCGAGTCGGCGAAGATCGTTGCCGGCGCGGCGCGCATCACGCACGACCTCGGCCTGGCCGAGGAGGCGGCGCAGGACGCGCTGGTCGCCGCGTTGGAACACTGGCCGCGCGACGGCGTGCCGGACAACCCCGGCGCGTGGCTCATGACCGCCGCCAAACGCCGCGCCTTGGACCGCATCCGCCATGACAAGCAGGCGGTGAGCAAACACGAGCAGATCGCGCACGACTTGGATGCCCTGCAGGCGCTGGTGGTGCCGGACTTCGTCGACGCGCTCGACGCCGCGCGCTCAGACGACATCGGCGACGACCTGCTGCGCCTGGTCTTCACCGCCTGCCATCCGATCCTGTCCACCGAGGCGCGCGTCGCGCTGACGCTCAAGCTGCTGGCCGGCCTGACAAGCGCCGAGATCGCGCGCGCCTATCTCACCAGCGAGCCGACGATCGCCCAGCGCATCGTGCGTGCCAAGCGCACGCTGGCCGCCGCCAAGGTGCCCTACGACGTACCGCGCGGCGACCAGTTGCGCGAACGCCTGGCGTCGGTGCTGGAGGTGATCTACCTCGTCTTCAACGAAGGCTATACCGCCACCAGCGGCGGCGACTGGATGCGCCCGACGCTCGCCGACGAGGCCTTGCGGCTCGGCCGCATCGTCGCCGAGCTGACGCCCGACGAACCCGAGGTGCTGGGGCTGGTCGCGTTGATGGAGTTGCAGGCCTCGAGGGCCGGCGCGCGGGTGGACGGCAGTGGCCGCCCGGTGCTGCTCGCCGAGCAGGACCGCGGCCGCTGGGACCGGCTGTTGATCCGGCGCGGCCTGGCCGCACTCAAACGCGCCGATGCGCAGTGCCAGGCGCGCAGCGAGCCGCGTGGAGCGTATGCGTTGCAGGCCGCGATCGCCGCTTGCCATGCTCGCGCCGCGCGCGCCGGCGATACCGACTGGCCGCGCATCGTCGCGCTCTACGACGCGCTGGCCGCCGCGCACCCGTCGCCGGTGGTGGAACTCAACCGCGCGGTCGCGGTGGCGATGGCCGAAGGCCCGGCCGTGGCGCTGCCGCTGGTCGATGCGCTCATCGCCGATGCGCGCTTGGCGGGTTATCACTGGCTGCCCAGCGTGCGCGCCGACCTGCTCGCCAAACTGGGGCGCGGCGACGAGGCGCGCACCGAGCTGGAGCGTGCGGCCGCGATGACGAACAACCAGCGCGAGCGCGAACTGCTGCTCGAACGCGCCGCGCAGTTGGCTGCGACACGTCACTGAAGCGCGGTGAGCTCAGAGTCGGCGGCCGATAATCGACCGCATGACCACCCGGCGCGCCAGCGAAGCCCTGACCCTCGCCCGCCGTGCCTGGCGCTTGTTGCATGTGGACTCGGCGCGCGCCATCGCGCTGGCCGACTGGGCACTCGCCAAGGCGCAGGCGCGCGACGACACCGAAGGCGAAGGCTGGGCCCGGCTGGCGCGCGGTTTTCACCTGCTGTACTTCGCGCGACCGCGCGACGCCGCGCCCGAGCTGCGCGCGGCGCAGAAGCTGTTCGACGCGCGCGGTGACCGCGCCGGCCACATCCTGGCGCGCACCGGCCTCGCGCGCGGCCTGTGGCGCAGCGGGCGTTACGACGAGGCGCTGGAGGGTGTGCTCGCGTTGCGCGACGAAGGTCTGGCGGTGCTGCGCAACGAACAGCGCGGCCTGCTGCTCAACACCATCGCCGGCGGTTATTCGGCGCGCAACCAGAGCGAGCAGGCCTTTGCCTACATGTACCAGGCGCTGCGCGACGCACCCCCGGCGCGGGGCCACGGCTTCGACGCGGTACTGCATTGCAATCTGGCGCACGAACTGCTGCAGCTCGGCGACTGCCACGAGGCGCTGAAACACATCGACGCCGGCCTGGGCCGCTTCGACCCGGCCAAGAATCCGCGCCTGGCTTGTGTGTTGTGGATCAACCGCGTGATCGCGTTGACCGACCTGGGGCGTGCCGCCGAGGCGCTGCCCGACATCGACCATGTCTGTGCGATCCCGAACGACGCCAGCGGCCGCGGCACGCTCACGCCACACTTCGAGACGCTCGCGGTGGCTGCGCTGCATGCGGGTGAGGTGGCGCTCGGGCGCGAGCTGGTCGCCCGCGCGCAGGGTGCCGAACGCGAGCCGATCGTCGACGAGCAGTTGGAACTCGCGGTCGCGGTGGCGCTGTTGGCGCGCGCGGACGGCAACCTGCCGGCGGCGCTGGCGGCGCTCGATGCTGTCAGCACGCTGGCCGAGCAGGGCGCGCTGGGTCTGAGCCTGCGCGTGCGCGGCCTGGTGATGCATACGCGCTCGCAGGTGGTCGAGGCACTCGGCGATGCACCCGGCGCCCTGGCGGCGCTGCGGGTCTGGGAGCGCCTGGCGCAGGAGCGGGCGCAGCTCGCCTCCCGTTCGCATTACCAGGCCGCGGCGCTGCAGACGGAGCTGCTGCGCCTGCAGCACCGGCTCGACGAGAAGGACGCCCAGCGCCGCGCCACCGAACGAGCGCGCGCCGAACTCGAGGCGGCGAACGGCGCGTTGCAGCACAAGATCGCCGAGGTGCAGGCGCTGCAGGAGCGCCTGCGCGAGCAGGCCACCCGCGACGAACTGACGGGCCTGTTCAACCGCCGCTATCTGAACGACATGGCGCCCGCCTTGTGGGCGCTGGCGCAGCGCGACGGCCGGCCGCTGGCGGCGGTGATCATCGACCTCGATCACTTCAAGCGTGTCAACGACGAACAGGGCCACGATGTCGGCGACCGCCTGCTGGCGGCCTTTGGTGCGCTGCTGAAGGCCAGCCTGCGCCTGAGCGACGTCGCCTGCCGCTACGGCGGCGAGGAGTTCTGCGTCCTGATGCCCGATACCGACGCCGCCAGCGCGCGCCGCAAGGTGTCGGCGATGCTCAAGCGCTGGCATGTCGTAGCGGCGCAGCACGGCGCACTGGGCGAGGCCGGCGCGAGTTTTTCGGCCGGTGTGGCCGACACGCGCAGCATCTGGACCTCCTGGACAGCGCTGCTCAAGCGCGCCGACGAAGAACTGCTCGAAGCCAAACGCAGCGGGCGCAACCGCGTGCGCGGCGCCGTGGCGGCGGGATAGCCCCGCCGCACGCTAGCGCGGCGCGAACAGGGCCTGGTTGGCGCGCAGCTCGGCGGCGATCTGCCGTCGGAAGTCAGCCGCGCTGCCGCCCGCAGGCAGGTTGTCGACCGCCAGCAGGCGCTGGCGGATCGCGGGCAGGGCGAGCACCCGCGCGATGGCGAGGTTCAAGCGCTCGACCAGCGCTGTCGGCGTCGCACCGGGCGCGAAAACGCCGAACAGCGAGACCCGGTTCGCCGCCTCGAAGCCCAGTTCGGCCAGCGTCGGCACGGCCGGCAGCACGTCCAGCCGCGCCGGTGCGCCCACCGCCAGCGGCTTCAGCCGGCCGGCCCGGATGTAGCCGAGCTGGGCTGCGGCGACATTGCTCGACAGCAGTTCGAACTGGCCGCCGAGCGCGTCCGTCAGCTGCTGGCCGCCGCCCTTGTACGGCACATGCACGATGTCGGCGCCGCTGGAGCGGCGCACCTGCTCGAACACCGTGTGTCCGGTCGTGCCCAGGCCCGACGTCGCCCAGCGCAGCCGGCCCGGTCGCGTGCGCGCGAGCGCCAGCGCGTCGCGGAAGCTGGCGGCCGCCAGCGCCGGGGTGCCGAGCACCAGCACCGGCGTGAGCATGACCGCGATCACCGGCGCGATGTCGCGCTCGGGGTCGTAGCCGACGCGGCCGAGACCGGGCGCAAGCGTGAGCGGGCTGATCGCCGAGAAACACAGCTGGTGGCCGTCGGGCGCGGCGCGCGCGAGCTGCTCCATCGCCAGCGCACCGCCCGCGCCGGGCCGGTGATCGACCAGCACCGGCACGCCGAGCGTGGCGGCCAGGCGCTCGGCGATCGCGCGGCTGACCTCGTCGCTGATGCCGCCGGGCGGGTAGGCGACCGTCCAGCGGATGGGCCGCGTCGGCCAGTCGGCGGCACGCGCGGCGCCGGCGGCCAGCGCCAGGCCCAGCAGGACGACACGACGGCGGGGTTCGAACGGGGGCGGGCTCACGGCGCCATCATGCGCGCCGGCGTGCCGGTTTCGCCAGCCCGCGCAGCAGGGCGACGAAGCTCGCCGTCGGCCCGGCGCAGTCGGCGCTGCGGTAGGCCAGCGTCAGCGGGGCGTCGAGCCGGGCCGCGAGCGGCCGGTAGACCACCGCATGGGCGTGCATGCCCTGCATCGACGCCGGCACCACCGACACGCCGGCGCCGGCGGCGACGAGGTTGAGGTTGGTCATCATGCGATCGACCTCGGCGACGATGCGCGGCTGGAAGCCCGCCGCCTCGCACAGCGCGAGCAGGTTCGCGTACAGCCCCGGCGCGCCCGGGCGCCGCACGAGCACCAGGCTCTCGTGGCGCAGCTCGCCGAGCGCGACCGCGCCGCGCGAGCCCGCGAGCCGGTGGTCCAGCGGCAGCGCCAGCACCGCCGGCTCGTCGAGCAGGTGTTCGAGCGCGACGCCGTCGGGCCGCGACACCGGCACGCGCAGCAGGCCGCAATGCAGGCGCGCCTGGGCGACGCCGTCGGTGATCTCGGCCGCATTGGCTTCCGACAGCTCGAGCGTGATCTCGGGGTAACGCGCGCGGCAGGCGCGCAGCGCCTGCGGCGTGAATGCATGCGCCGCGGCCGAACTGGTGAACGCCACCGCAAGGCGGCCCTGCTCGCCGCGCGCGACGCGCTGCATGCGCAGCTCCAGCGCGCTCATCTCGGTGAGCAGGCGGCGCGCCTCGGGCAGGAAGGTGCGGCCGCCGTCGGTCAGCTGCATGCCCTTCGGATGGCGCTGGAACAGGGCCATGCCGAGCCGCTGCTCGAGCGCCTTGATCTGCAGCGACAGCGGCGGCTGCTGGATGCCGAGCTGCGCCGCCGCGCGGGTCATGTGGCCCGCGTCGGCGACCGCGACAAAGTAGCGCAGGTGGCGCAATTCCATATGTGTAGAGTATTGAGATTGGCTGTTCAGTATATTTGACGCGCAGTCGCTTCGGACCTAACGTTCAGCACCCCCAAGGAGACCCCGATGACGATGCAACTCACCCGACGTGCCTGGCTGCTCTGCGCCGGCCTGCTGACCGCCTTGCCCGCCTGGACGCAGGCGCTGCCGACCAAGATCCTCTTCGTCGGCAACAGCTTCACCTACACCCGGCCGCCCGCGCTGCAGTACAACGCGGCGGCGGTCGAGGACATGAACTACGCCAACTTCCTCGCCAACCCGGACGGCAGCGATCCCGCGCTGCCGCAGCCCTGGGGCGGCGTCGCCGGCCTGTTCAAGGCCTTCGCCGACCAGGCCGGGCTGAACTGGCAGGTGCACCACTCGCTGCGCGGCGGCGCGACGCTGCGCGGCCACTACCTCAACACCAACCCGGCGGGCTGGAACCTGCGCGCCAACATCGCCGCCCAGCGCTGGGACGTGGTGGTGCTGCAGGGCAACAGCACCGAGGCGCTGCCGCGCGCCGGCGGCGACGCCCCGCAGTTCCGCGCCTACGTCAACAAGCTGCAGCAGTACGTGCACGTCGGCGCCGCCGAGCAGTACCGCGAGAGTGCCCTGTTCCCGGGTGGCAGCAACGCGCTGCGCACGATCCCGGCCAACCCGAACGCCAACCCGGACGCGCAGGTGCTGCTGTACCAGACCTGGGCCCGGCCCGACCTGACCTACCAGCCCGCGGGCGGTTATTTCGGGGAGCCGCTCGAAAGCATGACCGCGGACCTGGCCGCAGCCTACGCCGACGCGGCGCTTGGCAACGGCCGCATCGCCGCGGTGGTGCCGGTGGGCGAGGCCTTCATGCGCGCGGTGCAGACCGGCGTTGCGCTGCGCAACCCCTATGCCCCGGACGACAAACACGCGGTCGACCTGTGGTGGCACGAGGACCAGTTCCACTCCAGCAAGTACGGCTCCTACCTGAGCGCGCTGACGATGTTCGGCGCCATCACGCGCATCGATCCGACGTCCTTCGGCGCCAACGAGCAGGCGGCTGCCGACCTGGGCATCCGCCCGCCGCACGTGCAGCGCCTGCAGCGCGTCGCGGCCGATCAGCTCGCCGCCAGCGGCTACACGCTGACACGCGTCAATTGTTTGCGCGCGTCGCCGAACGCGGGCTTGGTCTGCCGCTGAGCGCAAGGGCCGCCGTGAAGTCACTCCTGATCGCCGTCGTCCTGACCTCGCTGCTGGCGGCCTGCGCCCACCGCGAGCCGCCCAGCGGCGAAGCGGCGCCCCAAGGCGCCGCGTGCCCGAAGGGCGCGCCGGAAGGCGCGCGCTGCCTGCGCGGGCGCGACTCGGCCGGCGCGCCTTACCTGATCGTGATGCCGGCGCAGTGGAACCGCGTGCTGGTGCTGCATGCCCATGGTGGCCCGGTGCTCGGCCCGTCGACCGATGCGCGCGCCGACGAGGACATCGAGCGCTGGAGCATCACCGTGAAGGCCGGTTATGCCTGGGCGGCGTCGGTGTTCCGCCAGGGTGGGGTGGCGGTGCGCAGCGCGGCCGACGACACCGAGCGCGTGCGCCGCATCTTCGTCGAGCACGTGGCGCGGCCGCGCCGCACGCTGCTGCACGGCCAGTCCTGGGGCGCGGGTGTTGCCGCGAAGGCGGCCGAGATGGCGGCAGCACAGGGCAAGCAGCCCTATGACGGCGTGCTGCTGTCGTCCGGCGTGCTGGCGGGCGGCACCCGCTCCTACGACTTCCGGCTCGACCTGCGCGTCGTCTACCAGTACCTGTGCAACAACCACCCGCGCGCCGACGAGCCGGCGTACCCGCTGTGGATGGGCTTGCCGGCGGACGGCAAGCTGACGCGCCCCGAGCTCGCGGCGCGTGTCCACGACTGTCTCGGCCTGAACAAGCCGGCGGCGCAGCGCACGCCCGAGCAGGCGGCGAAGCTGAAGACGATCGTCGATGTGATCAAGATCCCGGAGTCGTCGGTGCTCGCGCACCTGAACTGGGCCACCTGGCACTTCCAGGACATTGCGCAGAAACGCAGCGGCGGCAAACCCGTGTTCGGCAACGAGCATGTGCGCTACCAGGGCTCGGCCGACGACGCGGCGCTGAATGCCGGCGTGCTGCGCTACCGCGCCGACGCGGCCGCGACAGCCGCGTTCGGCGCCGACACCGACCTGCAAGGCCGCATCCCGGTGCCGGTGCTGGCGGTGCACGGCATGCGCGACGCGACGGCGTTCGTCGAGTTGCAGTCCGCGTTCCGCGAAACGATGGACCAGGGCGGCAGCGGTGCGCGGCTGGTGCAGACCTACAGCGACCACGCCGAGCACAGCTACCTGAACGACGCGCTCTACCCGGCGCTGTTCGCCGAGTTGCTCGACTGGGTGGACCAAGGGCGCAAGCCGACGCCGCAAACCGTGGCTGAGCGCTGCCGCCAGATGGAAGCCCGCTACGGGCCGGGTTGCCGCGTCCAGCCCGACTACCGGCCGCCGCCGCTCGCCAGCCGCGTCGCGCCGCGATGATGAAGAGTCACTGAGGCGGCTGCCTACAATGCGGCCGCCTCATGCTGCCGCCGCTCGACGTCCTGCCGCAATACCTGCTGCCCAAGCAGGCCATGACGGCGTTCGCCCGCCTCGTCGCCGGCTGGCGCGGCGGCGCGGTGACGACCGCGATCATCCGGCGATTCATCGCCCGTTACGGCGTCGAGATGCGCGAGGCCGAACAGCCCGACCCCACCGCCTACGCCAGCTTCAACGAGTTCTTCACGCGCGCCTTGCGACCGCTCGCGCGCCCGCTGGCACAAGCCGAGCTGATCTGCCCGGTGGACGGCGCGATCAGCCAGTTCGGCGCCATCGTGGCCGGCGGCCAGATCGTCCAGGCCAAGGGCCACCACTACAGCGCTGGCGCGCTGCTCGGCGGCGACAGCGCGCTGGCGGCCGCCTTCGACGGCGGCTCGTTCGCGACGCTGTACCTCAGCCCCAAGGACTACCACCGCGTTCACATGCCGTGCGCGGGCACGCTCAAGCGCATGGTGCATGTGCCGGGCGCGCTGTTCTCGGTCAACCCGACCACCGCGCGCGGCGTGCCAGGGCTGTTCGCACGCAACGAGCGTGTGGTGTGTGTGTTCGACACCGCCTACGGCCCGCTCGCGCTGGTGCTCGTCGGCGCGACCATCGTCGGCAGCATGGCGACGGTGTGGCACGGTGTCGTCAACCCGCCGCGCCCGGGCCACCTGCGCGCCTGGCGCTACGACGAAGGCGCGACGATCCGGCTCGCGCAAGGCGAGGAGATGGGCCGCTTCCTGCTTGGCTCGACGGTCGTGCTCCTCTGGCCCACGGGACCGTGGCGCCTCAACCCGGCATGGCTGGCGGGCGGAACGGTGCGGTTGGGCGAGTTGATGGCAACGCGCGACTGAGCAGGCGGCTCAGTCGACCCGGCGGCCGGCCGCCGCTGCGGCGATCACCTTCGTGAGCCGCCTCTCGCGTGTGGCCGCCTGCTTGGCGCTCGTCACCCACCAGGTGACCCTGCGGCGCCAGCCCGGTGGCTGCGCGAGCCAGAAGCGCCAGGCTTCGGGTTCGGCCTGGAAGCGTTGCAACGCCGCCGCGCGGTCGAACGCGGCCGTGGCCTTGGTGGCGGTGAGCGACTCGTAGCTGTAGCCCGCGTCCTTGCCGTCACGCGCCTGCCAGGCCGCCAAACCTGCCGGCGTCATGCGGCCCTCGGCTTGCAGTGCATTCACCTTGTCGAGGTTGATGCGGCTCCACTTGCTGCGGGCGCGGCGCGGGGTGAAGCGGATGACGTAGGCGTCGTCGCCGAGCGACTTGCGCACGCCGTCGATCCAGCCAAAGCACAGCGCCTCGTCGACCGACTGCGGCCAGGTCATGCTCGGCTTGCCGCTCGCCACCTTGTGAAAGCCGACCCATAGCTCGTCGGCGTGCGCGTGATGGCGGTCGAGCCAACGCCGAAACGCGGCGGCGCAGGTGAAGTAGCGTGGCGCCGACGCGACCTGAGTGACGCCGGCCGAGCCGGCAGCCGCTGTCACGGCTTGATCAAACCCGATGCTTGCGACCAGACGATCTGCCAAGCACCGCCTCGCCGTTGATAGACGTTGGTGTGATACATCGGCCCGCGGTGGACGGCTTTGCCGCCTGCGTTGACATCGAACCGAGTGTCGAGGTAGCGAATCACTGCCAAGTCGCCGTCCAGCTTGACTGAGATTTCGCCCGCCTCCCAGGCGACATAGTCCAATTGCCCTGACTCGAGTGCGCCGAGGTACTCCTGCTTGGTGAGCGGGGCGCCGGCCGGATTGATGAGCTGGAAATCGTCGCTATGCAGGCGGCGAGCGGTCGGAAGATCCACGTCGACGAGCGAGCGCAGGCGCTGCCGCTCGGTCTGTCGGATTTGCTCGGCGTCCGAGTCGTCGGAACGAACGGTGGCACGGGCACTCAGCACGATACAAAGCAGCAAGGTGGACAGAGAGGCCGTGAACGCAGGCCCGGGGCGCCGTCTTGTTGGCATTGCCGTGACTCGGCCTCGGCGTTCGTCTCAGCCGAACATGTCCGCCCAGATGTTCTGCGCCCACGACATCGCATAACGCCCTTCGATCGCGCTCGCGGCGGAAGACACGCCGCCCGACCCCGGCACCGGCTTGAAGGTCTTGTCCGCCGCGTCGTACTGGTGCACCGACGCGACGTGGATCACGTCGCTGGCGGTGACGAAGCTGTAGCAGGTGTTCATCACCACCGGCGTCGTGTTCACCGCCTGGCCCTTGAGCAGCTGGACGATCGCCGCCGCCGCGACCTTGGCGTGCTGGTTGGCCATGTGGCCCGACTTGGGCATGCCCGGGCCGGGGAAGGTGGCGTCGCCCAGCACGTGGATGCCCGGCACCGCGGTGGATTCCATCGTCAGCCAGTTCACGCCGACCCAGCGGTTGTTGACGTTGATCACGCCGGCCTGGTGCGCGATGTCGCCGGCGCGCTGCGGCGGGATGACGTTGAGCACGTTGGCGCGGATGTCGTCGAACTCGAGTTTGGCGGTCTGCGCGCCGGTCACCTCGCGCAACTCGGCGTTGCCGCGGTACTCGATGATGCCCTTGTAGTGGTCGGCGAAGGCCTTCTCGAACAGCCCCTTCTTCGACGTGATCTCCGGGTTGCCGTCGAACACCAGCACCTTCGAGCGCGGCTTGTGCTGCTTGAAGTAGCTCGCGACCATGCAGGCGCGCTCGTAGGGGCCGGGCGGGCAGCGGTAGGGCGCCTTGGGGATCGACATCGCATAGACGCCGCCGTCGGCCATGGCCTCCAGCTGGCGGCGCAGCGCGGCGGTCTGCGCACCCGCTCTCCAGGCGTGCAGCACCTGGGCCTGCTGCGCGGCCAGGCCGGGCACGGCGTCGAAGTCGACGCCCGGCGACAGCACCAGCCGGTCGTAGGCCAGGCTCGTGCCATCGGCCAGCTTGACCTGCTTGGCGCCGGCGTCCACCGCCGTCACCTCGCCCTGCACGACCTTCACGCCCAGGTTGCGCAGGCCGGCGTAGCCGACCGTGATGTCGGCCATCTGCTTGTGGCCGCCCAGCACCAGGTTGCTGATCGGGCAGGAGACGAAAGCCGGGTTGCGATCGACCATCGTCACGTCGACGTTGCCGCCCCACATCTTCAAGTAACGCGCCGCGGTTGCGCCGCCGAAGCCGCCGCCGACGACGACCACGCGGCCGATCGACGGGCCATTTGCGGCCGGCATGCCGCCGCAGCCCGCCAGGCCGGCTGCGCCGAGGGACGCCGCCAGCAGGCCGCGGCGAGTGAGGGTGTTGGTGGTGGTGGTCATCGCTGGAGCCCTCACTTTTTCTGCGCCGCGAAGTACGCGGCCATCAGCTTGATCTGGTCGTCGGTGTAACCCTTGGCGATCTGGTGCATCACGGTCGCCGGCGCGCCCGTTTTGAAACCCGCCATCGCCGTCACGATGCGGTCCGCCGGCAGCCCGGCGAGCGAGGCCACCTCAGCCTTGGACACACCGTTCGTGCCATGGCAGTTGGCGCAGGTGGCGGCCAGGTTGCGGCCGAGCATCGAGTCTTGCGCCGCGCACCAGGGCGAGGCGGTGAGCAGCAGCGCTGCCAGCATGAGGGGCCGGGTCATCGTCACGGGCTGCTCCTTCTCTCATCGGTTGGGGGTTACCGAATGATGTTGCGTTGCGCTCTACCTCGCGGCCAGCAGTGAAAACCCGCCTATCGCGCGGGCCTGCATCCAAGCCGGCCCGGGCTGCGTAGGCATCTGTTCGCCGCGCCGGGTGGCGCGGTGCGCTTGCGCAATTTTTCCTTGGAGGACTGCAACGTGATGATCAAGCTTGTGAACCTGATGAAGCGCCCCGTCATCGCCCTCGGCCTGGTGTCGGCGGCGGCCGGCCTGGCCTGGGCCGGCCATACCAACGCCGTGCTCGAAGCCACGCTCGACGGCCGCGAGGAGGTCGCCGCCGGCGCCACCAACCGGGCCATCGCCGGCGACCCGGACGGCCGCGGCGAGATCTATGTCTTCGGCATCGACGGCGACCCGACGACGCTGTGTTACGTGCTCATCGTCAAGAAGATCGGCGAGCTGTCGCAGGCGCCGGGCGGTAGCCGTGCGGCGCACATCCATGTCGGCCCGCGCGGCGTGAACGGCCCGGTGGTGGCCAACCTGGCGTGGCCGCAGGACGGCCAGGCCGGCGACTGCCTGACCGAAGGCGAAGCCGGCAAGTTCCCCGGCGACCCACCGGGCATCGTGCAGCGCATCCTCACCAACCCGAGCGACTTCTACGTCAACGTGCACAACGCCGAGTACCCGTCGGGTGCGATCCGCGGCCAGTTGAGCGCGGTCGAGAACCAGCATTAGCGCGATGCGCTGACCAGCGGGCAGCGCACCGCACGCTGCGGTGCGCCTTGACAAGCGCTTCACGGCCGTCGCACTAGACTGCGACGCCGCTCTTGTGGCCGTGCCTCGTCGCCGCTGCCCGCCCCGCGCCTTGCCCACCACCCCCGCCTTGCGAATCCTCGTGGTCGAAGACCACGCGGCGCTGCGCGCGCAGATCGTGGCCGTGCTCGCGGGCGCCGGCTGGCGCGTCGAGGAAGCCAGTGACGGCCGCCTGGCGCTGCAGATGGCGCTGGACGAACCGCCCGACGTGGTGTTGCTGGACCTGGGCTTGCCGGCTGGACGGCCTGGCGGTCTGTGCGCAGCTGCGCGAGCGCGCCGACCGCCATGTGCCGGTGCTGATGCTGACCGCGCGCGATACGCTGGCCGACAAGGGCCGCGGCTTTGCCGTCGGTGCCGACGACTATCTGCTCAAGCCCTTTGCCACCGAAGAACTGCTGTGGCGCTGCCAGGCGCTGGCGCGCCGGGGCGAGCTGGGGCGCAGCCCGGTGCTGGAGCGCGGGCCGCTGCGCATCGACCGCCGCAGCGGCGAGGTGCGCTGCCACGGCCGCACGGTGGACCTCACGGGCCATGCGCTGCGCCTGCTGGTGGCACTGGCCGAAGCTTGGCCGCGCACGGTCAGCCGCAGCGAGCTGCTGCAGCAGCTGTGGGCCGACGAACCGCCGGAGTCGGACGCGCTGCGCAGCCACCTCTATACGCTGCGCCAGGCACTGGGCGAGAACTCGCAGTCGCTGATCAAGACCGTCCACGGCGTCGGCCTGCGCCTGGACGTGCCGGCATGACGGCGGCGCCGGGGCCCGCCTACCGCCCGCGGCTGCAACGCCGGCTGATGCTGGCCCTGGCCGGCTTCACGCTGCTGATGGGCACGCTGCTGGGCGCGCTGTCGATGCTGTTCGTCTACGTCGTTGAGGACGAATTCTTTGCGGCCACGTTGCGCGCCGAGTTCGCGCGCCAGCAGGCGCACCACCAGGCGCAGGGCCGCTATACGGCGCCGGCGCTGCCCCATGTGCGGCTGTACGCGCGCGCGGACGAGCTGCCGGCCGATCTGGCCGGTCAGCACGGCGCGCAGCCGCAGCGCCGGGAATTCATCGGCAGCGAGGGCCGGCACTACCACCTGCGCCGGCTGGACAGCGACGGTGCGCTGCTGGTGGCCGAGGTCAGTGATCAGCTGGTCGTGCGGCCCTTGCGCAACAAGCTTCTGACATGGCTGCTCGGTGCCGCGGCCGGGCTGATGGGGCTGGCGCTGCTGCTGGGCTGGGCGTTGGCGCGCCGCACCAGCGCACCGCTGCCCACGCTGGCAAAGCGGGTGGCAGGCAGCGTGCCCGACGCCTTGCCCGACGACTTGGCGCGCGGCCTGGCGCACGACGAGGTGGGCGAACTGGCGCGCCACCTGGACCTGCTGCACGCCCGCACGCGCGAGTTCATCGCGCGCGAGCAGGCCTTCACGGCCGATGCCAGCCACGAGCTGCGCACGCCGCTGGCGGTGCTGTCGATCGCCTGCGTGCGGCTGCAGCATCAGGCCTTCGATGCACAGCGGCCGCTCGTGCAGTCGATGCAGGCCGCCGTGTGGCAGCTGCGGCAGACCGTGGAGCTGATGCTGGCGCTGGCGCGCGAAGCGCCCCACGGCGCGGCCGATACGGCCGCACACCCGCTGCTGGCGATGCTGGAACAGCTGCTGCTGGCCCATGCGCCGCTGCTGGACGACATGGGCGTGCAGGTGGACCTGGACGTGCCGGCCGGTCTGACGCGGCCGTGGTCGCCGGCGCTGACGCGGCTGCTGGTGGGCAATCTGCTGGCCAACGCCATCGCCCATGCGCAGGCAGATCCGCATCGAGGCCGACGCCGCGCGGCTGCGCATCTGCAACGCCAGCGCGGCACCGCCGGCGGCGCTGCTGGGCGACGGCATGGCCGGCCGCCAGCGCGGACTCAAGGGCGCCACGAGCAGCGGGCAAGGCCTGGGCCTGTCCATCGTGCGCCGGCTGGCCGAGCGGCAAGGGCTGGCGCTGGACCTGGAGCACCACGACGGCTGGACCGTCGCGACGTTGCGCGACGCGGCCAGGCCCTTGCACTAGCGCGGCCCTTCGCAAGCGCTTCACACCCGCAGCCCTATCGTGCAGCCGTGGTGGTCGTCACCACGACAGCCACCGCGACGCAGTCTCCTTCCATGATCAAGTCTCAGCCATTCGGCAAGCGGCGCACGGCCCTGCCGATCGTCGTCTCCCTGCTCGGCCTGGCCGGCGCCGCAGGTGCGCTGTGGTGGGCCGTCTACGGCCTCAAGCCCTACGACATCTCGCCCGGGCAGCTGGACGCACGCTACGCGCATGCGCCGGCGGCGTCGGCCGCACCCCGGATGCAGCTCGGTCCCGCGGAACCGATCACGGTGGGCGCCACCGCCGCGTGGGCGCAAACGCTGCACTTCGCCAGCTTCGACGGTGCACCGGTGAACGGCCTCATCGTCCATCCCGCGGACCCGGCGCTGCCGTCCGCTACGCTGTCGAAGCGCCCCGTGATGCTGGTGCTGCACGCCATGGGCCGCACCCATTGGCGCTGGTGGCAGGGCGACTTCAAGGGGCGTCCGACGCTCGAGAGCACGCATCTGCTGGCCGAACGCGCGCTGCAGGCCGGGCATGCAGTAGTGGCGCTGGACGCGCGCGAGCATGGTGATCGCAAGAACCTCGAGCGGCCACTGCGGGCGCGCGAGCTGCTGCGCAACCTGCACCTGTGGGGCGAGCGCGAGCCCTACGAGCGGCTCGTCGTCGACACGGTGCGCGACTACCGCGTGCTGCTGGACTGGGTCGTGCAGCAGCCGCAGTTCGATGCCGGCCGCGTGCGCGCCGCCGGCTACAGCATGGGCGCGCAGATGGCGCTGCTGCTGGCCGGCGTCGACGCTCGCGTGCACAGCGTGGCCGCGATGGTGCCGCCGCACCTGGACCGCAAGGTGGCCGCGGTCGCGCCGTCGACGGTGGCATCGCGGCTCGCGGCGGTGGAGGTCTGGCTGCTGACGGCCGACGACGATGACCATGCCTCGCGCGCCGACAACGCGGCGCTGTTTGCCGCGCTGCCGGGGTCGGCCAAGAAGCATCTGACCTTCCCCGGCGGCCATGTACTGCCACCGGTCTACGTCGAGCGGCTGCAACCCTGGCTCGCTGAGGCGCTACATGCGCGGTGACTTCTAGAGCGCGCTCGTCAATGCCCCTGCGACCCGCGATGCGCCCAGCCGGTGGTGCGCTTCTCGATCACCGAGAACAGTTCGTACATCGCCATCGCCATGATGCCCACCACCACCAGGCCGGAGAAGGCCAGGCCCATCTGCATCGAGCTGCCGGCGCTGATGAGCAGGTAGCCGATGCCTTCGTTGCTGGCGGTCATCTCGCTCACCGTGGTGCCGACGAAGGCGAGCGTGATCGCCACCTTCAGCGAGCCGAAGAAATAAGGCATCGAACGCGGCAGGCCGACCTTGGTCAACACGTCCCAGCGTTTGGCGCCCAGCACACGCAGCACGTCTTCGAGTTCGGGCTCCAGCGTCGCCAGGCCGGTCGCGATGTTGACCATGATCGGAAAGAAGCTGATCAGGAACGCGGTCAGGATCGCCGGCCCGACACCGATGCCGAACCAGACGACGAGGATCGGCACGAAGGCCGCTTTCGGCAGCGCATTGAAGCCGGTCATCAGCGGGTACATCGCGTCGTAGGCCAGGCGCGAGCTGCCCATCAGGAAGCCGAGCAGCACGCCGACCACGATGGCGAGCGCAAAGCCGACCATCGTGACCCAGAAGGTGTGCCAGGCGTGGCCGAGGATCGTCCAACGGTGCTGCCAGGTCTGCTCCGCGATGCGCCAGGGGCTGGGGAAGATGAACTCGCTGACGTTGAAGGCGGTGCAGATGACCTGCCAGACGAGCACGATCGCGACCAGCAGCAGCCAGGGCGCGGCGGTGCGCAGGGCCTTGCCGTTGTTCATGCCGTGGCCCCGCTGCGCACGGCGCCGATGTGGCCGCGCAGCTCGTGCACGATGGCGGTGAAGGCGGGTGTGTAGGTGATCTCCAGGTCGCGCGGGCGGGGCAGGTCGATGTCTCGTTTGACGACGAAGCGCCCGGGGCCCTTGCTCATCACATAGACGGTGTCCGCGAGGAACACACTCTCGCGCAGGTCGTGCGTGACGAGGATGACGTTGAACCGGCGCTCGGCCTGCAGGTCGCGCAAGGTGCACCACAGCTCCTCGCGCGTGAAGGCGTCGAGCGCGCCGAAGGGCTCGTCGAGCAGCAGCATCTTCGGCTCGTGGATCAGCGCGCGGCAGATGCTGGCACGCTGCTGCATGCCGCCGGAGAGTTGCCAGGGGAACTGACCCTCGTAGCCGCCGAGGCCGACGCTGGCGAGCAGGGCGCGTGCCTTGTCGGCATATTCGCTGCGCTTGGCGCGGAACTTCGAGCGATAGGGTTCGACGATCTCCAACGGCAGCAGCACGTTGTCCAGCGTCGTGCGCCAGGGCAAGAGGCTGGGCGCCTGGAAGGCCATGCCGGTGATCTTCAGCGGCCCGGTCACCGGTTCACCGCCGATCGCGATGCGCCCGCGGCTCGGCCGCACGAGCCCGGTGGCGAGCTTCATGAAGGTGCTCTTGCCGCAGCCCGAGGGCCCCACGATGGCGATGAACTCGCCGTCGCCGACCCGCAGGTCGATCGCCTCGACCGCGTAGCGGCCTTGCGCCAGCAGCGCGTCGTTGTAGGCGAGCCAGACGTCGCTGAACTCGACGAACGGCGCGGCCGCGGCGCTCACTTCTTCGCTGCGGCGGAGAAGACGGCGTTGCGTTCGGCGGCGGCGGGCAGGAAGCCGCCGTTCCAGATCGCCCCCGGGTTGATGCGCTCCTTGGTCGCGAAGGCGTCGGCGACCTGGCTGGCCATCAGCGCGAGCCGGCCGCCGTTGACGTCGCCGAAGCCGTCGGCGCGGGCGTCGGGCGTCAGCACGGTGTGGTCGAGCGCGAGCTTCAGGCGGCGCAGCTCCAGCGCCTCGTTGATGATGCCGTCGCGCGCCTTCACGGTGGCGATGCTGGCGCCGGGGTCGGCGACCACCTCCTTCACGCCCTTCGTCAGCGCGCGCAGGAAGGCTTTGACGGCGTCCGGGTTCTTCGCCAGGAAGTCCTGCCCGGCGATGACGACGTTGCCGTACAGCTTCACGCCGTGCTGGGCATAGGGCAGGATGACCACGTCTTCGGTCTTGGCGCCGCGTGCTTCCAGGTTCAGCAGTGACGTGAACGAAAAACCGGTGATGGCATCGACGTCGCCGCGCACCAGCATCGTCTCGCGCAGCGGCGGGTCCATGCTGGTCCAGGCGACGTTCTGCACGCCGTTGGCCTTGGCGAAGATCGGCCAGGCCTTGCGGCCGGCGTCGAACACCGGCGCGCCGAGTTTTTTGCCCGACAGGTCCGACGGCTTGGTGATGCCGCTCTTCTTGAGCGCCAGCACCGCCGCCGGCGTGTTGTTGTAGACCATCATCACCGCCACCGGCTTGTTCGGTGCGGTCGGGTTGTTGGCGTGGAACTCCATCAGCGCCGCCAGGTCGGCGAAGCCCATGTCGTAGACGCCCGAGGCCACGCGGGTCACGGTGCCGCCCGAGCCGTTGCCGGCGTCGATGGTCACGTTCAACTTCTCGGCCTTGAAATGGCCTTTCGCGGCCGGCACCAGGAACAGCGCCGCCGGGCCCTCGAAGCGCCAGTCGAGCTGGAACTTGAGGTTCGTCTCCTGCGCCAGCACGGGCAGCGTGACAGCGGCGGCGCCTGCGACCAGCAAGGCGCGGCGGGAAAGAGGGGTGAGCAGGCGGAGCATGGTGTGGGCGGCGCTGAGAGTCGGGGAGTGGCAGTGTATCGGCGCCATCGTCGCACGCATCAGGTGCGCGACGTCTCGGGCCGCGTGCGCGCGGCCGGGCCGGCGCATCGGTGCGAGCGCAGCAACTCGTCGAGTCTTTCCGGGTCGACGGGCTTGGTCAGATGGTGGTCGAAGCCGGCGGCCTTGGCACGCTCGCGATCCTGCTCCTGGCCCCAACCCGTGACCGCCACCAACACGGCGCTCTTGCCCCAGGCCGCCTGCCGGATGCGCGCGGCGGTCTCGTAGCCGTTCATGCGCGGCATGCCGATGTCCATCAGCACCACCGCCGGCTCGCACAGTGCACCCTGCGCCAGTGCTTCGATGCCGTCGTGTGCCTCACTGACTTCGAAGCCCTGCAACTGCAGCATCATCGACAGGCTGAGTGCGGCGTCGCGGTTGTCGTCGACGACCATGATGCGTGCTGCTGCCGCAGGGCGCTGAGCCGCTGCCTGCGCGGGAGCCGGCGGTGGGAGCACGGCGGTGCCGGTGTTCGTCTCGAGGGGAATGCGCACCGTAAAACAACTGCCTTGGCCCGGGCCGTCGCTGGTGACGCCGATGCTGCCGCCATGCAGTGAGACCAGCGCCTTGGCCAGGGCCAGGCCGATGCCGAGGCCGCCGGTGCTGCGGCTCAGCGGCGACTCGATCTGCGTGAACATCTCGAAAACCGCGCCGAGGTGTTCGGCCGCGATGCCCCCGCCGTTGTCGCGCACGCTGACGACCGCGTCCTCGCCGTCACGCGCGACAACGATCTCGATCAGCCCGGCCGGCGGCGTGTACTTGGCCGCGTTGCTGATCAGGTTGGCGACGATCTGGCTCAGACGCGTCATGTCACCGACGACGAGCAAGGGTTGCGCCGGCAGCTGCAGTTTGACCTCGTGGCGCTGCTGGTCGATGTCGGGTTGTGTCGACTCGAGCGCCGTTCGCACGGCCGTGCCCAGATCCACGCGGTCGAGCCGCAACTCGATCTTGCCGCGTGTGATGCGCGCGACATCGAGCAGGTCGTCGACCAGGCGCGCCATGTGTCGGACCTGGCGCTCGATGACGTCGCGCACCCAGCGCACTTGCGGGTCTTGCAGATCCTTCATCTTGAGCACCGCGATGGCGTTGACGATCGGTGCCATCGGGTTTCGCAGCTCGTGCGCCAGGGTCGCGAGGAAGTCGTCCTTGCGGCGGTCGGCCTGTCGCAGTTGTTGCTCGGCGTGCTCGGTGTGCTGGATCTGCAGCGACAGCTCGCGGTTGGCGCTTTCGAGGTCGTCGGTGCGGCGGGCGACCTCGCTGAGCATGGTGTTGAAAGCGTCGACCATCAGGCCGAGTTCGTCGTCGCTGGTCTTGCGCACCTGCACGCGATACTCGCCGCGCTCGACCACGTCCTTCGCCGCGGCCGACAGCGCGTGCACCGGCTCCATCACCTTGCGCTGCAGCGGGTGGAACACCAGCGCGGCCAGCAGCAGGCTGACGAGCATGGTCACGGCGAGGATCGCGAGGTAGTCGGCGACACGCCCCCACACGTCGTAACGCGCCTGCAGCAACAAGCTGCCGACGGTGTCGCCGCTGTGCCTGAGTGGCCGCGAAATCTCCAGCACGTTGCCGCTGAATCGGTGGCCGACCCAGGTTGCCGCAGCGTCGCGTGGCAGCGCGGTCTTGTCATCGGCGGAAAACGCCGCGAACACCGCGCCGTTCGGCCGGTACATGACCGCCGTGCGGATCTGCGGCTGCAGGCGCAACAGCTCCAGCGATTGCCCGGCGGCTTTTGCATCGTCGAAAGCCAGCGCCGTCTCGCCGGTGTAGGCCAGCAGGTCGGCCTGGGTCGAGAGTTCGCTGACGGCGTTCTGGCGGTAGTTGAACACCTCGTAGGCCAGCAGCGCGGCCGCACTCAAGGCGAGTGCAAATGCAATCGTGACCAAGACGACGATGGTCAGCCGGCGCTGCAGGGTGGTGGTGGTCGCCGTCATGGGGCCAGTGCCACGCGTTCGGCCACCGCCAGCAAGCGCGCGCTCAGCTTGACGCCGTTGCGCTCGGCGGCGTCGGGCGCCGCCTCGAAGCGGACGCGGCCCGCGACGCGAACGAAGTTGATCGCGCCGCCCTGGGCCAGGCCGTCGGGTTGTTCGGTCACCACCAGCAGCCCGGGTGACTTCGCCAACTTCTGCCAGGTGGCCGGCTTTGGCGACGCGCCGCGCCCGACGAAGATCAGATGCGCGCCAGCGGGCGCCTCGTCTTCGCGCAGGCTTCGCAGCTCGATGTCGCGGCCTTCGACCTTGCGACCCGGGAGCAATTGCAACAGCTCGTCATGCACGTCGGGCGCGTTGAGGGTGCCGATCACCAGCGGCCCGCTCGACGCCCGCTGCGGGGCGGGCCAGGAGACGTAGCTGGAGAGCCGGTAAACATACGCCGCCTTGACGGCTGCCTCCCTGGCCGGCTCCTCGTCGGCGCCGCTTGCCCGCCCCGCGGGCACGCAGAGCATCAGCGCCAGCAGCACACGGGTGCCCGTGCGCAGCCGATCGCGGCGTTCGACGGAGTAGGCGCTCAGCCCGTTCACAGGCGCCAGCGAAACTGCAGAGCGATGGCGCGCCCGAACTCGACGCGGTTGCCGGCAGGGCCCCACTCGGCGTGGTGCGGGTCGGTCAGATTGCGCAGGTTCAGCGCCAGTTCATGTTCGGGCGTGAGGCTCCAGGCCAGGCGCATGTCGACTTCGGTGTAGGCGGGCACGTGGGGCGAAGGCAGGCGGCCGCTGCGGCGCATGGTCGCGTCCCAGATCAGGCGCGGCGTCAGATCGACCGTCGAGCGCAGCGACCACCAGTGTGAGGGGTCGTTGCCGAGCGAGGCCTCGCCGCCGACATCGCTGCCACCCGGCTCGAGCTCGATGCGCTTCTTCAGGCTCGTGCCGCCTGCCACCAGCCGCCAGCGTTCGTTGACGCGCCAGCTCATCGAGGCTTCGACGCCCTGGGTCGTGCCTCGCAGGCCGTTGTCGAACTGCAGACCCACGGGCGTGATCACGACGCTGCGCAGCCTGCGGTAGTCCTGGCGAAACAGGGTCACCGAATACGACAGCGCCACCGACGGCTGCGCGCGGTAGCCGAGCTCCAGCACCTTGGCGACCTCGGACTCGAACTGCGGCCCGCCCGCCAGCTGGAACGGGGCCTGGGCCGGCGCGAACAAGTCGCGGTCGATTCGCGATGGCGCGCGCACGGCTCGCGAGGCTGCGGCCCACACGGTGCGTCGCGTAACGGGTGTCCAGGACAGGCGCGCGCTCGGCAAGACCTCGGCGCCGGTATAGGGGTTGTGCTCGACGCTGGCGGCCAGACCCAGGCTGAGGTGTTCATCGAAGGTGAACTGGTCCTGCGCGAACAGGCGCGACCATCTCAGCGTGCGCTTGGCCGGCAGGAACGCCAGCGTCGGCCCGTTGCGGGTGTCGTCCCATGCCACGCGGTGACCCACGCCGAGCACAATGCGGTTGCGCGGCGAAGTCGAGAAGTCGTACTGCGCGAGCAGGTCGAGCGTGTCGAGGTCCTCTTCGAACGCAGGCGTTCGCAGTTCGCTGTGTTCCAGATAGGCCTGCACGGTCAGGCGGGCGCCGGCCTCGAAGGCCTGGCCCCAGCGTCCGAGCAGGTTCCCGCCCGCTGTGCGCCGGACCGCGCCTTGCTCTCCGGTCTCGACCCGGTACAAGTCGCCCTGCAGCGTGAGACTGCGCGGCCCTTGCTCCCAGTCGGCGCGCCAGCCGGCCTGGGCGCCGGTCGAGGCGTCGTTGACCGACTCGCCAGAGATCCTCTCGGTGTCCAGGCGGTGATAGGCCTTGGCATAGACGCGGTAATGCGTGCGCTCGCCGGCCGTGCCGCCGAAGCGCATGGCGACCACGCGCTGCTGGTTGCCCACATGCGCGAAGGCTGCAGCGCCCTGGGTGCGCGCCGCATGGCGCGTGATGATGTGGATCAGGCCGTTGACCGCATTGGTGCCCCACAAGGCGGCGCCCGGGCCGGAGACGACTTCGATGCGGTCGATGTCTTCCAGCATCGTGTCCTGGTCTTGCCAGAAGACGCCCGAAAAGAGCGGCGTGTAGAGCGTGCGGCCGTCGATCAGCACCAGCATCTTGTTGGCCAGCACGTTGTTGAAACCGCGCGCGCTGATCGCGTACTGGTTCGCGTCGGCGCGAGCGACATTCAGTTGCGGCGCCAGACGCAGCGCTTCAGGCAGGGTGGTGGCGCCCGAGCGGCGGATGTCCTCGCCGCTGATCACGACCACCGAGGCGGCGCTGCGGTCCAGCCGCTCCTCGCGTCGCGACACCGAACTGACGACCACCTCGCTCAGCTGTTCGAGCGACAGGTCGGCCAGTTCCGCGGCGGCGGATGGCGCCGAAGGGAGCAGCAACAGCAGGGCGGCGCAGGCGCCTTGCGACAGGCCTCGACGAACGATCAACTGCAGCGCCATTCGGGTTCCCAAGTCGACATCGATGCCGGACGATCGATCGGCGTCCAGTGTAGGGGCTCAGCCGCTGCGGTCATCGTCGCTGTGGATGTGCAGCGCTTCGAGAAAACGCGACACCATGTTGTAGGCGGCGACCGTCGCCACCAGCTCGACCGTCTGCCGATCGCCGAGCGGCGCATGCACTTCGGCCAGCACCGTCGGTGGCACCTGGACGTCACGCGTCATCACGTCGGTGAGTTGCAGGGCGGCGCGCTCGAGGGCTGAAAACCGCGCCGACGCTGCCCAGTCGGCCAGCTCGTCGAGCTGGGCTTGCGTCACGCCTTCGCTCAGCGCGATCGGCGCATGCTGCTCAGCTTCGTAGGGCGCGCGGTTGAGCATCGCCACGCGCATGATCACCAGCTCGCGCAGCCCGGCGGGCAGCGCCGACTTCTGCCGCACCGCGGTCAGGTAGGAGAGCCAGCCTTGCGCCAACGGGGGGCTGTGCAGCAGCATCTGGTACAGGTGCAGCACGCTTCCGCGTTCGGCGACGATGCGCTCGACCAGCGGGCGGGCCTCCGGGGTGTCGATGTCGGCGTAGGGCAGGCGGGCCACGGCAGGAATTGAACCGTAAAAAGGCGTCACATTAAACGCCAGTCGGCGCATGCAGTTGTTACGCTGCAAACCACATGCCTGTCGCCTTCGACCCGGTCAGCCACTTCCAGCAGCACTTCGACGTGCTGCCGGTGCACGACGACGCCACCCGGCGCGAAGTGTTCGGGCTGCGTTACGCAGTCTATTGCGAGGAACTGGGCTACGAGGATCCGGGCGCGTTTCCGGACGGCCTGGAACACGACGACTTCGACAGCGAGAGCGAATTCGCGCTGCTGCGCCACCGCGCCAGCGGTCGCGCCGCCGGTTGTGTGCGGCTGATCCTCGGCGACGACAGCCGGCCATTCCCGTTCGAGCGTGTCTGCGCCGGCTTCCTCGACACGCGCAAGGTCGATCCCGTGACGCTCGACCGCGCGCACGCGGGCGAAATTTCACGCCTGGCGGTGCACCGCGACTTCCGGCGCCGTACCGGTGAGGCGGCATCGGCCGCGGGCGTGCCGCCCGCCGCCGACGCAAGGGCTGGCGCGCGCCGTCACCCCATGCTGGCCATGGGCCTCTTTCTCGCCGCGTCCGCGTTGGGTTTGAACCGTGGGCTGGACCAGGTGCTCGTGATGATGGAGCCGCGCCTGGCGCGCCTGCTCGGCAGCTGCGGTATCTGCTTCCAGGCCGTCGGCGAAGTGATCGACTACCACGGCAAACGCGGGCCCTACCGCATCCGCCGCGAGGAGCTGCTGAGCGCGCTGGATCCGAGTTCGCGCGCGTTGCTCGACCACATGCTCGAGCGGCTGCGTTAGCTCGTCGCGCGCAGCAGCTGCGCGACCACCGCGATCGCGACCACCTCGGGCTGCTTGCCCACGATGCCGGGCACGCCGATCGGGCTGGTGAGTCGGCCCAGCACTTCCGGTGCGATGCCCCGTTCCTGCATGCGGTGTTCGAACCGCGCGCGTTTGGTCTTCGACCCGATGAGGCCGCAGAAACCGAAGTCGCCGCGTTTCAGCACGGCCTCGGTGATGCGCAGGTCGAGGTCGTGGCTGTGCGTGAGGATCAGGAAACAAGCGCCGGGCGGCGCGTTGGCCACCTCGGCCTCGACCGGCTCGACACACAGGCGCTGAATGTGGGGCGGCTCGTTCGTGGGCGGCGGAAACTCGCCCTCGCGTTCGTCGATCCATTCGACGCGGCAATCGATGCCGGCCAGCAGCGCAACGATCGCGCGCCCGACATGGCCGGCGCCGTAGAGCTGGAGTTGAAACCGCGGCGGGCTTGACGGCCAGGCCGCGAGCGCCTCGGCGCTCCACGGCGAGTAGGCCAGCGTCAAGGCGCCGCCACAGCACTGGCCGAGCGTCGGGCCGAGCGCGATGGATTGTTCCTGGTTCGCGGTATTGCCGGCCGCCAGCAGGTCGCGTGCACGAGCGACCGCCTGCCACTCCAGGTGCCCACCGCCGATCGTGCCAATGACCTCGTCGGCCGCCACCAGCATGCGCGTTCCGGCCTCACGCGGCACCGAGCCGCGCGTATCGAGCACCTGCACCAGCACCGCGTGCCGCTCCTCGGCCAGCCACTGCGCGGCGAGCGCGCGCAACGCGGCTTCGTTCACGATGCCGCGCGCACGGCATCGACCGCGCGCAGGATCGCTTCGCCGGTGGCGGGTGCCTGCAGCGGCGGATCGACGCGGTGGCCGCCCAGCGCCGACACCGCGTCGCGGATCGCGAGCAGCACCGAAAACGGCAGCAGCAGCGGCGGCTCGCCGACCGCCTTGCTGCGGTGGATGCTGTCTTCGGCGTTGGCGTTCTCATACAGCGCGACGTTGAAGGCTGCCGGGCAGTCGTTCGCGGTCGGGATCTTGTAGGTGCTCGGCGCATGCGTCGTCAGCAGCCCGGTCTGCGGATGCCAGACCAGTTCTTCCATCGTCAACCAGCCCATGCCCTGGATGAAGGCGCCCTCGATCTGGCCGATGTCGACCGCCGGGTTGAGCGAGCGGCCGACATCGTGCAGCAGGTCGGCGCGCAGCAGCTTCCATTCGCCGCTCAGCGTGTCCACCACCACCTCGCTCACCGCGGCGCCGTAGGCGAAGTAGAAGAACGGCCGCCCGGTCATCGTCTCGCGGTCCCAGCTCAGGCCCGGCGTGGCGTAGAAGCCGTCGCTCCACAGCTGCACACGCGCGACGTAGGCGGCCAGTACCAGCGCTTCCCAGGCCATCGCCGGCCGCCCGGCCGCGAAGTTGTCCAGGCGCTGCCGGATCTTGCGCGCGGCGTCCTGCGCCGCCTTGCCGTTCAGGTCGCTGCCGGTCGAGGCCGCGGTGGCCGAGGTGTTGGCGACCTTCTCGGTGTCGGTGGCGGTGACACGCACCCGTTCGAGCGGGATGCGCAGTTCGTTTGTGACGACCATCGCGACCTTGGTGTTCAGGCCCTGGCCCATCTCGGTGCCGCCGTGGTTCACGAGCACCGAGCCGTCGGTGTACACATGCACCAGCGCGCCGGCCTGATTGAGATGGTTGACGTTGAACGAGATGCCGAATTTCACCGGCGTCAACGCCAGCCCGCGTTTCAAGACGGCGCTGGCGGCGTTGAAGCGCAAGACTTCGGTGCGCCGCGCCACGTAGTCGCTGCTTGCGACGAGTTCATCGGTGAGTTCGTGGATGACGTTGTCGGTCACCGTCTGCTGGTAGGGGGTGACGTTGTGGGGTGCGCGGCCGTAGTAGTTGGCGCGCCGCACGGCCAGCGGGTCACGGCCGAGCTTGCGCGCAATGGAGTCGAGGATGAACTCGATCGCCAGCGCCCCCTGCGGCCCGCCGAAGCCGCGAAACGCGGTGTTGCTCTGCGTATTGGTCTTGGCCGAATAACCGTGGACCGCGACGTGCGGCAGCCAGTAGGCGTTGTCGACGTGGCAGATCGCGCGCGTCATCACCGGGCCGGAGAGGTCGGCCGAATGCCCGGCATTGGAGATCATCGTCAGCTCGACGCCGAGGATGCGGCCTTCGTCGTCGAAGCCGACTTCCCAGTCGTAGCTGAAGCCGTGCCGCCGGCCGGTGATGAGGAAGTCGTCGTCGCGGTCCAGCCGCAGCTTCACCGGCCGCTGCAACTTCAGCGCCGCCAGCGCCGCGATGCAGGCGAACGGCGCCGACTGCGACTCCTTGCCGCCGAAGCCGCCGCCCATGCGCCGGCATTGTACCTGCACCTGGTGTGCGTTGAGCGCGAGCGCGTGCGCCACCGCATGTTGCATCTCGCTCGGATGTTGCGTCGAGCAGTGCACCAGCAGGCCGCTGTCTTCGCGCGGTATCGCGTAGGAAATCTGGCCTTCCAGATAGAACTGCTCCTGGCCGCCGACCTCCAGGCTGTCTTGCAGGCGGTGCGGCGCAGCGCGGATGGCGGACTGCGCGTCGCCGCGCGCCAGGTGCATCGGCGGCAGCACGTACTGTTGCCTGGCGTGAGCGGCGCGCGCGTCGAGTACCGGTTCGAGCGCCTCGATGTCGAGCACGTCCTTCGCCAGCGCGGCGGCGCGGCGCGCGGCTTCGCGCGTGGTCGCGATGACCGCGAACACCGGCTGGCCGAGGTAGCGCAGTTCGCCGTCGGCGAGGATCGGCTCGTCGTGCACGATCGCGCCGCAGTCGTTGACGCCGGGAAAGTCCGCCGCGGTGTAGATGGCCACCACGCCGGGCCGTTGGCGCAGCGCATCGAGCCGCATCCCCTTCAGCCGCGCGTACGCCACCGGCGACAGGCCGAGCGCCGCGTGCAGCGTGCCCTGCACCTCGGCGATGTCGTCGATGTAGGTCGCGCGGCCGGCGACATGCAGATGCGCGGACTCGTGCGCGCGTGCCGCGCCGATCACCGCCAGCGTGCCGAATTGGGCGTCGTCGGGCTTGTTCATGACCAGACGCTCAGTTCAGACGCGGGCAGCGGGTCGGCGACGCGGGTTTCGAGCCAGAACCGCTCCAGCAGGTTGCGCGCGCCGCGCAGGCGGTGCGCCGCGCTGGCGCGCATGTCGGTGAGCGGCGTGAGGTCGTGCTCCAGCGCCGCCTGCGCCGCGCGCAGCGCGTCCTCGTTCCACGGCCGGCCGACGACCGCGGCTTCGGCCGCCGCGGCGCGTTGGACCGTCGCGGCCATGCCGCCGAAGGCGAAGCGCACCTGGCGCACCTGGCCTTCGCCGTCGATCTGCACGCTCAAGCCGGCCGCGACCGCCGAGATGTCGCAGTCATAACGTTTGCTCAGCTTGTAGGCCGCGAGCCTGAGGCCCGCGGGCGGCGGCGGCAGCTCGATCGCCTGCACGAACTCACCGGGCAAGAGCGCGTTCTTCATGTAGTCGAGGTAGAACGCACTCAGTGGCAAGCGGCGCTGCTGCGCGCCGTGGCGCAGCAGCAGCTTCGCGTCGAGTGCCAGCAGCACGGGTGCGGCATCGCCTACGGCTGAGCCGTTGGCGACGTTGCCGCCCATCGTGCCGGCGTTGCGGATCGGCAGCGACGCGAAGCGCAGGTGCATCTCGGTCAAGCGCGGGTGGCGCGCGGCGAGGGCGCTCCACGCGGCCTCCAGGCTCGCGCCGGCGCCGATCACGAGGCCGCCGTCGGCACGGGTTTCGATGGTTTTCAGCTCCGCCACCTCGCCCAGATAGATCAGCTCGGGCAGTTCCTTGAACTGCTTGTTGACCCACAGCCCGATGTCGGTCGAGCCCGCGAGCAGGCGGGCATGCGGATGCTGTTCGACCAGCGCCGCGAGTCGATCGAGCGTTCGCGGCGCATGAAAACGGTGCCGCGGCGCGCCGGGCAGGTGGGGGTGGGCGGCTTCGTAGTGCAGCGACGCGTCGCCTGCGAGTTGCGCGAGCGCGGCGAGCACCGGCTTCGCATCGAGCCGCGCCGGCGGCAACTGGTAGGCGCGTTCGCCGGCATCGAGGATCGGGCGATAGCCGGTGCAGCGGCACAGGTTGCCCGAGAGTGCATCCGCCCACTCGCGCCGCGTCGGGCACTGCGGTTGCTGCTCGTACTGCGCCCACATCGACATCACGAAGCCCGGCGTGCAGAAGCCGCATTGTGAGCCGTGGCAATCGACCATCGCCTGCTGCACCGGATGCAGGGCACCGTCCGCGCCGGCCAGGTCTTCGACCGTGAACAGCGCCTTGCCGTCCAGCGTGGGCAGGAGCTGGATGCAGGCATTCACCGCGCGCAGTCGCAGCGTTTCATCATCCTGCGCCTCGCCCAGCACCACCGTGCAGGCGCCGCAATCGCCTTCGTTGCAGCCCTCCTTCGTGCCGCTGCAATGCGCGTCTTCGCGCAGCCAGTCGAGCACGCTCTTGGTCGGGTGGATGTCGCTCACCTCGACGACGCGGCCGCGGTGGACGAAGCGGATCGGGCGGGTTGCCATGACCGAACGGTAGCGCGTTCCGCGCACGCCGTGGTTACGATGCCCCGCCATGCACCGCCTCGCCCTCCGCGCCGACCTGCTCGACATCACCGCCGACCCGGGGCTGGGCGGCGTCGCGACCGCGGCCGTGCGTTTCGACGCCGACTGCTGGCTGCTCGTCGAGGGAGGGCGCATCGTCGGCCGCAGCGCGGCGGCACCCGGCGCGGACTGGCAGCGCCAAGACTGGAGCGGTCGCCTGCTGACCCCGGGCTTCATCGACAGCCACGTGCATTCGCCACAGCTCGATGTCATCGCCAGCCACGGCAGCCAGCTGCTCGACTGGCTCGACATCTACACCTATCCCGCCGAGCGCCGGCATGCCGAACCCGCAGCGGCCGCGGCGGGCGCAGCGCGCTTTCTCGACGCGCTGCTGGCGCACGGCACGACGGCGGCGGTGGTCTTCCCGACCGTCCACAAGGCCTCGGTGGATGCCCTGTTCACCGCGGCCACCGAACGCGGTATGCGCGTCATCGCGGGCAAGGTCCTGATGGACCGCCACGCGCCGGACTTCCTGCGCGACGACGTCGCGCAGGCCGAACGCGACTGCACGGAGCTGATCCGCCGCTGGCACGGCAGCGGCCGCAACGCGTATGCGATGACACCCCGCTTTGCGCCGGCGAGCACGCCCGAGCAGCTGGACATGGCCGGCCGGCTGCTCGCCGCCCACCCCGGGGTCTACATGCAAAGCCATGTCGCGGAGACCCGCGACGAAGTGCGCTGGGTGGCCGAGTTGTTCCCGCATGCCCGCAGCTACCTCGACGTCTACCGCAGGCACGGCCTGCTCGGCGACCATTCGGTGCTGGCGCACGGCATCTGGCTCGACGACGACGACCACGCGCTACTGGCGGATTGCGGCGTAGTGATCGCGCATTGCCCGTCCTCGAACCTCTTTCTCGGCAGCGGGCTGCTCGACTGGCGCGCACTGCAGGCCGCCGGCGTCGCGGTGGCGCTGGCCACCGACGTCGGCGGCGGCACCAGCCTGTCGATGCTGCGCACGATGGCCGAGGCCTACAAGGTGCAGGCCCTGCAGGGCACGACGCTGTCGGCATGGAAGACGCTGTACAGCGCGACGCGCGGCGCCGCGCGTGCGCTGCACCTCGAACACGAGATCGGCAGCCTGGAGCCGGGCGCACTGGCCGACCTCGCGGTCTGGGACTGGGCCTGCGGGCCGGTCGCGGTGCACCGTGACGGCCTGGCGCGCAGCCTGCACGAACGGGTCTTCGCGTGGATGACGCTCGGCGACGAGCGCAACCTGTGCGCCACCTACATCGCCGGCGTGCCGCGCCACCGGCGCGACGCCCGCGCGTCGGCGGCGACCGGCGCCGACTGACGCCGCAATGGCCCGGCCATGCCCCCTCGCCTCGAACGGGCCGGCATCAGCAAGCAGTACCCGGCCGTGAAGGCCAACGGGGGCGTGTCGGCGCAGGTGGGGGGCCACGTAGGCGCAGCGCCGTCCGCTGCAACCGCTTGTTAGGCGGCGTCTTTGATGTGTCTCCGTCGCTTGCGCCAGACTGGCACGAAGGCGAGTAGCACGATGCCGCATGCGCCCGCACCGAGCACAGGCATCACCCGGCGGATCTCGGCGGGGATGGTGAGTATGTCAGGCAGGCCGGTTTGCCAGAACACCCACTCCGCGCCGAGCTGCGAAGCGAGTGCCCTGCTGCCGGTCGCGAGGACGATTATCGCGTCCTCCGTCTTCGGGTTGATCCGGACAGTTGCGCTGATCGCTGGCTCATTGGTGCCGTCATGGCCGAAGACGGAGCCGCCATGCGCCGTTGGCGCGTAAAGGACCGTGCCCAACCCCCAGATGTCGACGCCCATCGATGTGGCCTCGGCTGTGCGCATCGACTCGAGCGTCATCTTGGCGAGGGGGCTACCCTCAACCGTTCGCAGCTGCGCAAGCACCAGCCTGACCATGTCGCCAGCTGACGTGGTGAAGCCCGTCGCAGCTTTTGAAGCGTATCGGAAGATCGGTGCTGGCTGGCCGTCAGCATCGTACGACTTCGCCGAGTTCGTCGTCGAAGAAAGGTCGGCGTAGCCGGAGCGCACCATGCCGAGGGGCCGCAGAATCTCGCCCGTGACGAAAGTCTCGAACGGCTCTCCCGAGATTTCCTCCACCAACAGTTCGAGCAGCAAGTAGCCACCACCCGAGTATTGGAACTGGGTGCCGGGCTCGATCCCAACGGTGATGGCTCCCGCGGGCCGGCCGGTGGATGCCCGAGGAGCGGCCAGCGCCTCCTCCAACGTCGGCAGGGGCTCATCACGCCGGTAGTCGCCAAAGCCCAGCCCGTCGGTGAGTCCGGCCGTGTGACTCAGTAGTCTGCGTGCGGTAACCCCGCGCGAACTGAACGCACCTGCTGGAAGGTGCCATCTCGTTAGGTAGGATTCGACGGGCCGGTCGAGGTCGAGCCTGCCTTGCTCCTCCAGCTTCATCACGGCATGTGCAGTGATCCACTTGCTCAAGGATGCCGTGGCGAAGACGGAGTTCCGATCAATTGCATCGGCATTCGCGGAGTAGTACTCGGCCCCGACGGCGCCTTTCTCGATCAAGATGAGGGCTGTATTGGCCCGATTGCCCGCGTTGATGAGATGGACGGCGGCCTGCCTGAAGGCCCGCGGATCATCCGAGGGCGCGAGCGGCAGCCGCCACCAGCCAAAGAGCGTGCCACCGAGGATCCCTGCGGTCCACAGTATGACCAGCAGCAGAGTCACGCCAGTGCGCTTCATCGTTCCGCTCCTCGAGCCCCCAGCATCTGTTGCGACCTCATCGTCGGCACCGCGACGACGGGTTGGGCGTCACCCGCGCGTGGCCGCTTGCCTACGCCGCCACGTCGACGTATTCGACCTGACTTGACGGTTGCGGAATGGGATTCCCGCGCCCGCCGCGAGCGCGTCTGTGACGCCCAACGTCAAAGTTGGACATGGCGTGGCGCAAACATGATGATTGCCATCCCACTGATTGCCACCAGTGCACCCACAAGATCCCACATCGTGGGCCGCACCCCATCAACCGCCCAAAGCCAGGTGATCGCCATCGCGACATAGACGCCACCATACGCCGCGTACACGCGACCGGCCGCAGCGGGATGAAGCGAGAGGAGCCACACAAACAATGCCAAGGATCCTGCAGCGGGAAACAAGAACCAAGCGGGTGCGCCTTTCGTGAGCCACAGGTACGGCAAGTAGCAACCTACGATCTCCGCGATGGCAGTGACAACGAAGAGACCGATGGTCTTCAGTTCAAACACTCGCGATGGCCTTTCCTGCCATGTCTAACAGGCTGTTGAATTTCGCGTGATCGAGCTGACGGATGCATTCGATGCGAGCTGATCCTGGTGAGTTTGGTTGCGCAGCCTCAGTTCGAGTGGCCGTCGCCAGGTTCGCGCGAGCGCTTGC
>Ga0307505_10000038_pt1 | contig 158041 bp, 131 predicted proteins | sample 23_S_MG_FD_202183 | JGI IMG/M metagenome (GOLD analysis project Ga0307505, IMG submission 202183) | Soil microbial communities from Populus trichocarpa stands in riparian zone in the Pacific Northwest, United States - 23_S | ecosystem: Environmental > Terrestrial > Soil > Riparian zone >... | reverse complement strand
CAGCTCCACGGCGGAATCGGATTCACGTGGGAGTGCGACCTACACATCTACTTCAAGCGGCAATTGCACAACCAGATGCTCTTCGGAGACGCGATCTACCAGCGTGCAAAGCTTGGGGACCTGCTATAGCCCCGAGCTGCCATCCTGGGAATGCTGCCATATCCGGCGGAATCAAGAAGTTGGAGCAAAGATGTCATCTCCCCTGAAATCAATCATCGAAGCTGGCACCAAACTGTGGCTCGACTCGGTCGATCCCGATCTCGTCGCGAGACATCGGAAACTCGGCGCGACAGGCGCGACTTCGAACCCGATCATCGTCGCGGACCTGGTCAAGACCGGCCGATTTGACAACGATTTGCTGGGTTTCGTTCAGGCGGGGCTCGATGACGAGGGAATCGCATGGGCGATGACGGACCAACTGGTCCGCGCCGCGCAACAAGTCTTCTTACCGGTGTGGCATGCAACCGCGGGCAACGACGGGTACGTCAGCTTCGAACTGGATCCTCTTCTCGAAGACAGCGTGCTCGGGCCGCCACACGCCGAGCGCGTCGCGCAATACATCGCTCTCGGCAAGCAGTGGAACGACGGTCATGAGAACCGGATGATCAAGGTTCCGGCGACACCCGCCGGACTCGCCTCCCTCGAGGAACTCGCCGCCGCCGGAGTGACGTTGAACGTCACCTTGATCTTTACCGACCGGCAATACCGGATCGCCCGCGAAGCGGTATGGCGCGGGGCATGCCGGAGGTCTTCCGTGAAGGCTTTCAAGAGCGTTTACAGCATCTTCGTATCGCGCGTGGACGTTTACACGGAGGCGTACGTGCCCACACTGAGTGACGCCGCTCAGGGGCTGGTTGGCTTGGTCGGGGTTAAGCGAATCTGGGCGGAGAACCGAGCATTCTGGGCGGAAAAGGATCTCCCTCTGCAGCAGGAGATCATTTTCGCCAGTACGGGAGTCAAGAAGACTACCGACGCACCCGACAAGTACGTTGGTGCCTTGGTCGGCAGCGACATACAAACAAATCCGCCGCAGACCAACGAGTCCATCGAGGCGTTGGGCCGTAGTTACCGTCGCGCGATCGATGAGATGCCGAACCAAGCCGTGCTCGACGAAATCGACGCCAAGGTCGACCCGGCGAGGCTGGAAGAGATCTTGATGCGCGAAGGAGTCGCGAAATTCGCGGATCCCCACAAGGCGCTCCTGAAGCTAATCGCGGAAAAGCGGGCGACGTTGGCCGCGTAACCAATCGCAGCGTCCGAGCGCAACGGGGGACTCACCCCGCGTCGTTGCATCACCCGCGACGCGACCCGGGAACCAGGGAGACGCGTTCAGCCACGCGCGGCTCGCACGCGGTCTCGATAGTCGACGGCGCGATAGCCCCCGCGCCGGAGCGCGGCCACCAACTCCGCGGTGTCGTGAATCTCGCCCGAGAACTCTGTCGCACAAATTCCGACCATCGACACGAGGTGCGCATCGCTGCCGCCGAACCCGTTGTATCCAAACTGATCGACGAGAGATTGAACACGTTCGTTTTCTCCCTGTCGACTGCCTCCGTTGAGTGCCTCCACCGCTCGCACACCCTCGAGCGGCGGCTTGCTCTCGAGGTGCTCGCACAACCCGATCGTCGGACGTCCGGGGTGACACGGTGCGGCGATCCCGCCCATCAGTTCCACTTCGCGAACGAGCGTCTGTGCGTCGATGTGAACATCGCCAAAGTCGAATCGACGAGCGATGTCGTCGTTCACCCCGTAAAGCAGAACGTGACCGTAATTCGTCTCGACCTCGGCACCGCGGAGGATCAGGATCCCATGGCGATCCTCCAGGTCCCGGTAGTCCAGGTCGGCACTCCATTGCCGATGTTCGGTCAACACGATCCCGTCGATCGGAAGAACGTCACGTGAGCGGTCGAGCCACTTCAAATACCCGTCGATCGGCGCACGGCTGTCGTCGGAAGCATTGGTGTGTACGTGGAGATCGAGGATCATCGCAGGTCAGTGGCCGGAGCTTGGTGAAGCGTGCGATTTACGCGCGCTTCACCAAGCCCCAGCGTTTCCCGCGCGGGTCGCGCTGTCAACCCGGGTGGGGGGCAACCATCTCTCAAATCGCGCCGTCAACAAATATCAACTCCGTTTCTAATTCGCCGATACTCGGATCGAGCCATCGACTCCATGTGGTCTCCCCGGTCGAATCGATCACTGATTCGACCACGACCGGGCCGACCTTTGAAATAGCCTGAAAGTGGTCGACGTCTTGTCGGGCTCCGACGACCGTGGTGCGCTTCATCAATCTCAGCGGATCGAAATGGGGGTACCATCCGCGTATTTCGACCGTCCCGTCTGCCGTACCATGATCACGCAGTGTCTCTCGCAACGCACGAACTTCCGCGAGGATCGACATGGGCGGCGTCCGGCCTGGGATCTCCTGCTCGTACGACACCCCATTGCGAGTCCCGGAAAGCACCCATCCCCCGTTTCGCGGATCGAGCGATAGATTCGTCACCAAGGCTCCGTCGTCGGATCGCGCGTAAACCGCATTGATCAACCCTCCATCCGCACGCGCAAACCGCACGAAAACCGTGTCAATCGCCGAAAGTCGGCCATAGTGCGACGCTACCAGCATCGAAGATCGACTTTCCATGCGGATCGAGCCGTCGCCAATCACCTGGACGACATGTTTCTCGACCCCCCGCGGTTGCCCACGCAGTCTGGTGCGCGAAACGACGGTGTATACCGCTTCGGACGCGTTCTCGTCGGTACGCGCGAGATTCCGTACCATCGTCGCAAACAGTCGTGCGAATGTCTTCGCATAGCCTGTCTCGACATGACGACAGTACAATCCGTGACCGTCCACCGAAGCAATTCGATGTTTGATCAGACCGATGCCTTCGCCCACGCGATAGCGCCATGCGAGCGAGAGCATCGGAGAACCAGCAATCGCGCCCGCCGTGATCTGCTGCGTCTGTTTCTCGAGCACGCGCCCGAGATGCTTGGCCACCTCCTCGAAGCCGCGGTCGGAGAACTCGATCATCGCCGACGCTAGGTCCAGATCCCCGCGGAAGAACGTGCACTCGACGGGCGCCGTAGAGCCGATGTCGATCAGAGCCGACACACTCGCGTCATCTCCCATTACAGCGAGAGCGCGCTCGAGTTGGCCGGTGATCCTCGTCGAAAAGGACCCGTCCGGGCTACGTATCTCTTCGACAGGGAGGTCGCCAGACTCGAATGCCATTTGCTCCGGAAACGACGCGGGGCGGGTACTGCCCGCACAGCCGGCCAACGTGGCAATCACCGCCAGCGCGGCCAACCGATCGCGAAGGAACTGCGATCTGCTGCGGTAGGACATGAAGCGACAGCACTCCTAATCGCATGCAGTCGCGAGCGAACGAACGAACTCAGCGATCTTCCGCGCGACCAAGGGTGCCTGCTCCAACTCCAGGGAGTGGCCGGCTTTGTCAATCACCTCCATGCGGGCGTTGGGCAGCTGCGGGCACAAGTCCTGCGAAGCTTCCGGCGAAACGATCTGATCTTCGGCCCCTGCGACGACAAGCACCGGTTGGCGAATCTCGGTGAGCCGCCCCTGAAAATCGTCGGCGGCCCAAGCAACCATGTCCTTGTACCGAACTCGAGGATCCGTGGTCGCCTGTTCATCCCACACCAGGCGCTTCACCTCGGACGGCGTCGACGTCGAGAAACCTTCGCTGCCGAAAACCGCGGAAGCGCGCCCGTTGGTAACGTCCTCCAACACCGCGATGGTCTCCGGAGGAACCGATGGCGACGCGGCGGCACCGAGCAGCACCAGTCCTCGAACCCGCCTGGTCTGCGCCGCCCCGTAGTGAAGCGCGATCGACGCGCCAAGTCCTTTGCCGATCAGAACGAACGGAGGAAGATCCAACAGTCTCACGAACTCAGCGAGGACGTTCGCATAGTCCGCCACCGAACCCATCCCCATAGGTCCACTCGATCGACCATGACCGGGAAGATCGATCGCCACAGCGGAGTGCTCAGCGCCGAGAATCTCCATCTGTCGGTACCAAAGGCGTGCCGTCTCACCCACGTCGTGCACGAAAACGAAGACGTCGCCCGTCGAGAAGGCGGGGCGATCCCCTCCGATGGCCAACGCCTCCTCGTGGACGTAGCTCACCGTCATTCCGTCGACGTCGATGTAACGAGTGTTCATGCTTCGACCGGTGGCAGACGCGAAAGCGGCAAGGTTGGGGAGGTCCGAACGCCGATCCCTGTCCGGCTCACAGTCTGAGTTCGGCTCTACCGAGTCTCATCGCGCACTCTCGACGCATTCCGCAAAGAGGCGGTGCCAGTTCCGCACGGTGCCCAGCTGCTTGAGATACGAGTCCAGCCCGACAAGTGCCCGACCCAGGAAAAGGCGGTGGCCCGGCGCCCGAAAGAGCCTGTTTTCGATACCGATCTGAGCGATCTCCATCGTCTTCTCCATCGAGTCGTACTCTCGAGGGTCGAACTCCCGATCTTGCAGGATCGGCTCGCAGAAGATCTCCATCATTCGAATCATCGGGGCCGGATCGTCCCGTTCTCCGATGAATCCGAGTTGCAGGAGATAGTCACTCACCGAATCGTAATCTCTCGCAAGCATTCCGCTGGCAAAACCCAGGTAGGCCTTGCGAATCTTGGCTGGAAAGATGCGAATCCCGCCAAAATCCATCATCCCCAAATGCGGGTGAAAGGTAACCAGATAGTTCCCAGGGTGGGGATCCGTGTGCAACACCCCAAACTCGAAAACCTGGCGCCAGAGGATCCGGAAGTACTTCACCGCGACCCAGTCCTTCAGATCCTGGTCGATGCCGGGTTTGAGGATGTCCGCGAATGGATAGCCCTCGAGAACCGTCATCGTCAGCACTCTGCGCGAAGACAACTTGGGGAACACCCGAGGAACCTCGACCTCCGGATCGTCCTCGAACATCTTGCGAAATCGCAGGTTATTCCGGGCTTCATTCTCGTAGTCCAGTTCCTCCGACAATCGCTCCTCGAGCTCCTGAATTACCTCCGCGTGGTCTATTTCCTGCTGCATTACGTCGCGCCCAAACATGGTCAGAGCGTTCAGCAGCGCCCGAATGTTGCGCAGGTCCTGGTCGACCGTCTCCTCGACCCCCGGGTACTGAACCTTCACGACCACGGGTTCCCCCGAATGCAACGTCGCACGGTGCACCTGACCGAGAGACGCGGCCGCAAACGCTCGGCGGTCGAAAGACCCGAACAGCTCCTCGGGATCTCCGCCGAGTTCACTCACCATCTGCTGCCGAATCTCCGAGTACTCCATCGGCGGCACTTGCGACTGGACGATGGAGAGAACGTCGAGTGCCTCCGCCGGCAGAATGTCATCACGCATCGAGAGCATCTGGACGAGTTTCATGAACGCGCCCTTGAGTTCAGTGGAACTCTCAACGATGCGCATCGCATTGCGGATGTGTGTATCAAGCAACGATTTTTGATGATCGCCAGCCGAGCGGAACGGCTTTCGGAGCGCTTCCCACAGGTAGCTGGAGCCTACGCTGGTGGCGACACCGCCGACTTTAAGGACGCGCTTCGTGCGTCCTCGTGTCAGTTTGCGCCCTTTTTTCGGGGTGGGTGTCATTGACTCGAACTTCCCGGGCGTCAGTCTCGATTAATCAGGCCGGCCGCGATACCTGCGCCGAAGCCGTTATCGATATTGACGACCGTGACTCCGGCGGCGCACGAGTTCAACATCGCCAACAGCGCGGCCAGACCGCCAAAGTTCGCCCCGTATCCGATGCTTGTCGGGACAGCAATCACCGGCCGGGAAACCAACCCCCCGACGACACTCGCGAGCGCGCCTTCCATTCCGGCAACCACGATCAACACCCTTGCACTTCGCAGTAGCGCTTGGTGCGCGAACAGTCGATGTATCCCCGCCACGCCGACATCGTACACCCGTTCGACCGTGCTGCCCATGTACTCGGCTGTCACCGCCGCTTCCTCTGCCACCGGCAAATCGGAGGTTCCCGCCGCGACGACGGCGACGACACCACGGCCTGGAGTCGGGGCAACGTCGCCCTCGAGCAACGCGACGCGCGCCGCCTCGTGGTAGGTGAGTTCCGGGACCGCCGCTACCACCGCCGCCGCGGCAGCCGCATCGAGTCGCGTGATCAAGACCCGGTCACCGGCGTCGCGCATCCGTTCGGCGATCTGCACGATCTGCGCCGTGGTCTTGCCTTCACCAAGGATGACCTCGGGAACACCGGTTCGCAACGCGCGATGGTGATCAATCTTCGCGAAACCCAGATCCTCGAACGAAAACGTTCGAAGTCGGTCCAACGCATCGTCGATCGAGACCTCGCTCGTGGCCACCGATCGAAGCAACTCTCTAAGCGTCTCCGGGGTCATCGCCCAGCCCGTGTCTTGCGCGAGAAATGGGCGAACCGCCGCCGTGGCAACGCTATGGAATCAGCACCCGCCATCGTCGTGATGCCTTCGCTGGACTCGCAGAAGACGCCGATGCGGGTCATCGCACAGTCCAAGTCGGCAGACATTCTGGACAACGCGGCCTCCTGTCGCGCCGGCACCGCACAGAGCAACTCGTAATCCTCGCCTCCCGAGAGGGCAAGCGACCTGTCCGCCCGTGCGACCGCGCGGGACAACGGTAGCGCACGAAGGTCGATTCGCGCGCCGACCCCACTCGCTTCACACACACGCTCCAGATCCTCGAGAAGCCCGTCGCTGAGATCGATCATCGCCGACGCCACTCGGCGTTCGGCCAGCAGCGAGCCCGCGCGTACCCGCGGCTCCGGTCTCCGAAACCGCCACACGGCCGCTCCGGTTGCGCGCGGATTCGCCCGCAGCTGGCGGAGTCCGAGCGCCGCGTCACCTAGGGTCCCGGAGACGTATATCCTGTCACCTGCTCGCGCGCCTGAGCGCGGCATGGCGAACTTCGGTGACAGACCCAGCATAGAGATCGTCACCTCGAGATGTGGGCAACGCACTACGTTCCCTCCCACGATGACCGCGCCATCCCGCGCCGCCATCGCGGATATCCCTCGTTGGATCGCGATCATCGCCCGAGAGGAGAACTTCGCCGGGGCTCCAAAGCTGACCAACACGAACCGCGGCTTGCCGCCCATCGCCGCGATGTCGCTCGCGTTTATCGAGTAGGCCTTGGCCCCAATCTCGCGCGGCGTCATCCAGTCGAGGTGAAAGTGGGTACCTTCCACTTGGGAATCAGTCGTCCACAGCCAGTCGCGTCCCCCCAACCTCAGCTGCGCGCAGTCGTCGCCGGGTCCGATGCGAACGTCGACGGCTGGAAGACTCTCGCGGACCAGAGCGGCGACGAGGCTACCTTCGCCGATATCCGACAGCCTCGTTCGACCACCCCGGGCCATCATGCGACGGCTCGCCGCCAATGCCGACGACGTTCGCCGACGACGCGTGCGCCACCGCGAATGGGCGTCAAGGCAGCGCCGACGGTGGCGGTGGCACGCTCGTCGGGACCACACGGCCACCGGATTTGTCCCCCGTGATCTCGCGAATCCGCCTCCCCTCGAGCTGCAACAAGAATAACTCTCGCTCGACGTCGCCTTCGCCAAAGGTCATCGCACCAGCCGCCCCGTCGAACCGTCCCATTCCGCGCATGGACGAGATCAGTTCGTCGCGTGAACGGCTGGCGCCGGACTCGAATGCCCGGCGCACGACGGAGGCGGCATCGTACGCTTGCGCCTCCAGCACCCCGGGTGCGTCGGAGTGCACAGCCCGGTACGCCTCCAGGAAGCGCTGCGTCGCGGCGCGCTGACTTCCGATGAAGAACCCGTCCACGAACACGGCTCCGTCGAGGGCGTCCGCATCCACGCCCAGTTGGCCCGGGTCGTGCCATCCGTTGCTCCCCAAGAGGGCGATCTGCGGGCGCGCGGCACGCAACGCACGCGACAAGAGTCCCGCGGGTTTTGCAAAGTCCGGGATGAAGACGGCTTGGAGCCCGTCGGCATCGACCCAACGCTGAAGGGTCAAGACCTCGACGGAGAACTCCGTCGCTCCGGGTTCGTACGCGATTGAACCCACGACGTGGCCCCCGCGATTATTCACTTCGTCTCGAAACGCCTCCGATAGCGCCATTCCATAGGCATCGCGCGGAAACAGGATGCCGAACTTCCGCAATCCAGCGGTACCGATTGCGAACTCCGCGAGCCGCGATGCCTGTAGCTCGTGCGTCATCGCCGTTTGGAGAACATACCGCCCGCTCGGGCTCTTATTCTGTGCCAGCGATATGAGCGGAAGACCGGCGCGCTCCGCACGGGGAATTACGCCCTGCGCTTCCTTGGAGCGAAGCGGGCCGATCACGGCCATGACATCTGGGGTCGCCGCGAGGTCGTCGATCGCGGCACGCGCGAGTTGCGCCTCGCCAGCCGTGTCGCGAACGACGACTTCGATTCCAGATTCGGCAAGAGCGAGATTGATCCCGACCAGCGAGCGCCGGCCGTACGCCTCATAGGTTCCAGACAATGGAAGCAGCACCGCCACTTTACCCGCCGTCACTGGAGTCGGTCCGACACCTTGCCCACGTTCCGGCGTCGGGGATGCCTTTTTCCGATCGGGCATCTCGGACACCGGATCCGGGCTACCCGAGATCGTGTCGATCAGCCGTCGCGTCTCATCCTTGGTCACAACCGTTCGCGTGCGGGCCACTGCCTGGGGATCCATTTTCCGGACGGCGTCTGAAATTTGCTGACGCAACAGGGCGCGACGCGATCGGTCCGCTCCGTCGAGGGCGCGTTCCCAATAGTGCACCGCACTCACCGGGTTGCCGCGAGCAGCCTCGGCGTTGCCCCGTAATTCATAGACCTGCCGCCACTCATCGTCCGGGTAGCGTCGCTCCAGTTCATCGAGAGTCGCCACGCACTCGTCGAATCGCCCCAAGCGGAACTCCGACCGCGCAAGCTTGAAGTACGCGCGGGGCACCAGTTCACCGGTTTCATTGGAGTCGATGAAGATGCGGTACCCGTGCGCGGCACGGTCGTAGTGCCCGAGCTTGAACGAGTCCTCGGCTTGCCGAAACGCCAGGGGCGCGCGCTCAATCGGCATCCGCGACGAGCACCCGGTAACAACGAGGACGAGAAACGCCAGGGCGACTCTCGAACCGAACCTTCCTAAGTTGGGAACCCTCATCACTACTCCGGTTGTTTCGTGAGATCCGCGCGAACGAAGAGCCGGATCGCACAACCCCATCAGCAAACGGCCAGCCCAGCGGACCGACATCTTCCGGTCGCAACATGGGAACTCCACGCTGCGAGCCGCCCTTCGGATACCCCAGCCACACGCCAGGTGCAAAAGCACGGGCGCGTCGTCTCTCAGTCGAACATTTCCTTGACCATGTCGAAGAAGCCCTTGGACTGTGGATGGACATCCTCTCCTGATAGGCTCGCAAACTCCTCCAGGAGTTCCTTCTGCCGCTTCGTCAGTTTCCGAGGAATCTCGACGACGACTCGAGCCAACATATCGCCAGTTCCGTATCCGCGCAGGTCGGGAGCTCCCTTCCCCTTCAACCGCAGAACCTTCCCCGCCTGGGTCCCCGGCGGAACCTTCATTTTTACCACGCCATGCGGGGTGGGTACCTCGAGCTCGGCACCCAACGCGGCCTGCGTCATGCCGATCGGCAGATCACAGACGACATCATTGCCTTCTCGCCGAAAGATCGCGTGCTCCCGGACGTGAATGATGACATAGAGGTCTCCCGGAGGTCCGCCGCGATGCCCTGATTCTCCCTCGCCGCGCAGTTTCAGGCGCGAACCGTGATCGACTCCGGCGGGTATCTTCACACTGAGCGAGTGTTGCCTGCGTCGCGTTCCCGCGCCGCCACAGTCGGGACAAGGGTCCCGAATCACCGTCCCCGCCCCCTGACACTCGCCGCATGTCTTGGCGATGCTGAACAGCCCCTGCTGGTAGCGCATCTGACCAGCGCCGGCACACGCCAGGCAGGTCTCTCGCGCGGCTCCGTCCCGAGTCCCCTCGCCCCCGCACGCATCGCACCCGGACAGGCGCGGGATGCGAATCGTCTTCTCCACGCCGAAGATCGACTCCTCGAACTCGATCTCGAGGTCGTATCGGAGATCGTCACCTCGGCTGGCGCGCCCGCGACTGCGCCGTCCGCCGCCGAAGAAATCGCCAAAGATGTCGCCGAAGATATCCTCGAACCCCGCCGCGTTGAATTCGAATCCACCGCCCTGCTCGAAGGCCGCATGCCCAAACCGGTCGTATTGATTTCTGCGTTCCGGATCACCCAATACCCGATATGCCTCCGACGCCTCCTTGAAACGCTCCTCCGCATCCGGGTCTCCCTGGTTGCGGTCGGGATGATGCTGAAGCGCAACCTTGCGGTAGGCCTTCTTGATATCGTCGCCGTCGGCGCCGCGATCAACCCCCAAAATCTCGTAGTAGTCTCTCTTGGCCACGAACTCTCCGTCGTCGCAGCTCGCGCGCCGAACGCACCCGCCGCGAATCGCGGCCTCGCAAGCTGCCAAGCGCACGAAAGCCCCCAACCGCACGATATGCGGCGGGGGCTCTCGCGCCATTCTGTCCCTTCAGCGGTGTGCCTATTCCTTCACTTCCTCGAAATCCGCATCGACCACATCGTCGTCCGCTCGCCCAGTCGAGCCTGTAGCAGCCCCACCCGGTCCGGACGATCCCCCCGACGCGCCCGACTCCTGCGCCGCTTTCGCGTACATCTTCTCAGCGAGTCGATGCTGCACCTGGGTCAGTTTGTCGAAGGCGGCCTTCAGAACCGCCGGGTCCTCGCTGTCCAAGACCCCTTTGGCCTCGGACAGAGCGCCCTCGATCGCGGTCTTGTCCTCGGCCGAAAGGTCGCCCCCGTGCTCTCCGAGGTGCTTCTCGGTCTGGTGTACCAACGTGTCGAGCTGGTTTCGCGAGTCCACCGCTTGCCGTCGCAAGCGGTCTTCTTCCGCATGCTCCTCGGCGTCCGAGATCATCTTCTTGATCTCGTCCTCGCTGAGACCACTCGAGGCCGTGATCCGGATCGACTGCTCCTTGCCCGTTCCCTTATCCTTCGCCGCGACGTGCACGATTCCGTTCGCGTCGATATCGAACGTCACCTCGATCTGCGGCACACCACGCGGCGCCGGCGGAATCCCCTCGAGATTGAACTGCCCGAGGAGCTTGTTGCCGCTCGCCATCTCGCGCTCGCCTTGGTAGACGCTGATGGTCACTGCCGTCTGGCTGTCGGCCGCGGTCGAGAAAATCTGGCTCTTCTTGGTGGGGATCGTCGTGTTCTTGTCGATCAATTTGGTGAAGACGCCGCCTTGGGTTTCGATTCCCAAAGAAAGGGGAGTGACGTCGAGCAACAACACGTCCTTGACGTCGCCCTTGAGCACTCCGCCTTGGATGGCCGCACCGATCGCCACAACCTCATCCGGGTTGACCCCTTTGCTCGGCTCCTTCCCGAAGATCTTCTGCACACGTGCTTGAACGGCAGGCATGCGCGTCATCCCGCCCACCAAGATCACTTCGTCGATGTCACTCGCCGCCAAGCCGGCGTCGCGCAGCGCCACCTTGCACGGACCATCAAGCCGATCCAACAAGTCGCCGCACAGCGCCTCCAGCTTCGCACGCGACAACTTCATCGTGAGGTGCTTCGGCCCACTCTGGTCGGCGGTGATGAACGGTAGGTTGATGTCGGTCTCGGCCACCGTGGAGAGCTCGCACTTGGCCTTCTCCGCGGCCTCTTTCAGCCGCTGCAAAGCCATGCGATCCGTTCGCAGATCGATGCCCTGGTCTTTCTTGAACTCGGTCGCCAGGTAGTCGATCACCTTCTGATCGAAGTCTTCACCGCCCAAGTACGTGTCGCCGTTGGTAGCCTTCACTTCGAAGACACCATCACCGAGTTCGAGAACCGAGACGTCAAAGGTCCCGCCGCCCAGGTCAAATACGGCGATCTTCTCATCCTTCTTTTTGTCGAGGCCGTACGCTAACGACGCGGCGGTCGGTTCGTTGATGATGCGCAGGACATCGAGGCCGGCGATGCGACCCGCGTCCTTGGTAGCCTGCCTCTGACTGTCGTTGAAGTAGGCGGGAACCGTGATGACCGCTTCGGTGACGGGCTCGCCGAGATAATCCTCCGCCGTCTGCTTCATCTTCTGCAAGATGAACGCGGAAACTTCCGGCGCGCTGTAACGCTTGCCGCGCGCCTCTACCCACGCGTCTCCGTTGTCGGCCTTGACGATCTTGTACGGAGAGAGTGATTGGGCCTTTTTCGTCTCCTGATCGTCGAACCGTCGGCCGATCAAGCGCTTCACCGCCGATATCGTGTTCTCCGGGTTGGTAACCGCCTGGCGACGCGCGATTTGCCCAACCAAACGCTCGCCGGAATCAGAGAACGCCACAACCGAGGGAGTTGTGCGACTTCCCTCTGAGTTCGCGATGACCTGCGGGTCACCGCCCTCCATGACCGCAACGCAAGAGTTGGTCGTTCCCAAGTCGATACCAATAACCTTACCCATGTTCATTCTCCTTCGGCATCAGAGCGGCGCGCTCCGCAATCGTTCACGAGATCGGCCGGCTCCATGCAGCAATGCACTCATTCAGATCCGTCAGATTCCTTCGAAGATGATGGCGCTGAAACGGCCACCTGAGCGGCCCGCAGCAAGCGATCGTGCATGCGGTAACCCGGCAGGAACTGCTCGACCACCTGGTTCACAGGCGCATCGCTGCTGATCTGTGCGATCGCCTCGTGAATAGCCGGATCGAACGCTTGACCGATCGCTTCGATCCTTACCACCCCATGCCTTTGCAAAGTCTCGATCGCGGCCTTCAGTACCAGTTCGACGCCCGCGGTGACGGGGCCGTCGTCGCCGCTGTTGCGCGCGTGGTCGACCGCCCGTTCCAGATTATCCACAAGCGCTACCACGTCGCGGGCGAGCGGTTCAGCCGCGTATCGGAGAGCCTCGCTGCGATCGCGCATGGAACGGCGCTTGAAGTTCTCCAACTCGGCCCTCTCGCGAAGGTAGAGCTCTTGATTCTCCGATGCCGTTCGCGTCGCAGCCGCCAACTCCTCCCGCAATTGCTCGGTTTCCGCCTCGACACCGGCCTCTAGACCCATCGTGTTCGCCGTGGTGACGTCATCCGCGACCTCGATGCCACTCGAGACGGCCATGTCTGATTTTTCGGTGTCGTGCTTCATCATTTTCATTTATTTCAGTAGGTTGGCGGGACTTCCGAGGGGTACAAGCAAAAACGTGCGGCAAGCTAAGGACGTGCCCACGGGTTGTCAAGGAAACGTGTGGTCGACGATGATGCTCGGGCCATGGTGACATCACGAATCAGCGCCGCCGTGGTCTTGCGGTGGCGATCGTACGGCGAGAGCGACAAGATCGTCACCTTCCTCACCAAGGACTTTGGCAAGCTCACGGGCATCGGCAAAGGCGCCAAGAACTCCAGGCGCCGTTTCCCGAATTCGCTCGAACTGCTCGCGCGTGTCCGCGTCCAGTTCCGCCTGCGCAACGAGGCCAGCCTCGCGTTCCTCGAAAGCTGCGAGTTGACCAGTCCAAATTCAAAGGACTGGGACCCTAGACGCCTGGCGTACGGAGCTTACCTGGCGGAACTAGTCGAACAGATGACGGTCGAATGGAACCCTTCGCCCGAGATCTACGAACTCTTGGTCGAAGCACTAGGCTCGCTGGACAGGGGGCCGGCGACGGCGGCATTTTTGCGGGCGTTCGAGCTTCAGCTTTTGGAACGGGCCGGGTTCGCCTCGCCGTTGGATCACTGCCAACGATGCGGGTCCTCCCTCGACGCGACCGGCGAGAGTTTCTTCGACCCGCGCCAAGGGGCGTTTTCATGTACGAGGTGTCACCCCGGCGAAGACAGCCATTTCGCGGTACCGGCCGCCCTGATCGGCCGGCTTCGGGATCTACGAGGGGCGCGCCTGAGCGGGTGCGCCGAACATCCGCTGGGCGCAAATCGGGAGCTCGCGGCCCGGCTGACGGGCGAGCTTCTGGCCCTTCATCTGGTTCGGCCTCTGAAGTCGATTCGACTGATCGAGCAACTCAACGCGGACCGCTCGTGATTGCCGCTCCGAAACGTGCGTGCTACTTGCTCCGGCTTCCGATCAGCGCGGCGATTCGTCTCGAACTCCCGCCGATGGCCCTGACCTGCAGGCGGCGTGAATCCACCGCTTGGCGTCCTTCCGGAGCAATGCGAACGCGATGAGCGAAGTTACCATGGAGAAGATCGTGAACCTGGCCAAGCGGCGAGGGTTCACCTTTCAATCGAGTGAGATCTACGGGGGACTTTCGAGCTGCTGGGACTATGGGCCAATCGGCATCGCGCTGAAGCGCAACGTCAAGGACGCTTGGTGGCGAGCGATGGTGGAGTCTCGCGCCGACATCGAGGGAATCGACTGCTCGATCCTGATGCACCCTCGCGTGTGGGAAGCGTCAGGGCACCTTGCCGGGTTCAGCGATCCACTCATCGATTGCCGAAAATGCAAGGCGCGGTTCCGCGCCGATCACATGGACCAGGCACAGTGTGCGTTGAAGCCGAGTAAACGGCCCGGGGAGCACACCGAATGCGACCTGACCGAAGCCCGGCAGTTCAATCTGATGTTCAAGACGTTCATGGGGCCTGTCGAAGACACCGCTAGCACGGTCTTTATGCGCCCCGAGACGGCACAGGGGATCTTCGTCAACTTCCAGAACGTGCTGACGACGTCCCGCCAACGTCTGCCCTTCGGCATCGCCCAGATCGGAAAGTCGTTTCGCAACGAGATCACGCCGGGGAATTTCCTCTTCCGAACCCGTGAGTTCGAGCAGATGGAGATGGAGTTCTTCGTCAAGCCCGGTGAGGACGACTCGTGGTACGAGTATTGGACGAATGAACGCCTCGACTGGTACCGGCGACTCGGGATCCGCGGCGAGAACCTCCGCCTGCGAGCCCACGAGCAGGACGAACTCGCGCACTACGCCAAGGGCTGCGTCGACGTCGAGTACAAGTTTCCGATCGGCTGGTCCGAACTCGAGGGTATCGCCAATCGCGGGGACTTCGACCTGCGCCAACACTCCGAGCACAGCGGCAAGGACCTGAAGTATTTCGACGAGGGTGCGCGCGAACACTACTTTCCCTACGTGATCGAACCGGCGGCGGGGGCAGATCGCGCCACCCTGGCCTTTCTCGTCGACGCTTACGACGAGGACGAGGCCGAAGGCGAGGCGCGCGTCGTGTTGCGCTTTCATCCGTCTCTCGCGCCGGTAAAAGTCGCGGTCTTCCCTCTGATGCGGAAGGAAGGCCAGCCAGAGCGCGCCGAGAAGATCGCGGCGGAGCTTCGAGAAAGTTTCACCGTACAGTACGACCAAGCCGGCTCGATCGGTCGCCGCTATCGACGCCAAGACGAGATCGGAACTCCGTTCGGGGTTACGGTCGATCATCAGACCGCCGAAGACGACACTGTCACGCTGCGCGACCGCGACACCATGCAACAAGAGCGGATCAAGATCGCCGCACTGGTACCGGAACTCCGCGAACGCCTCGGCAGGACGTGGACGCGTTAGGATTGAGCTGATGGGCGGGAAGACCTCCACCCGGACCGTGTCGGCAACGACGGCGCCCCGAGCGACCGGTCGGAAGACCCAGCGCGCCGCGAAGCTGGTCTACTCGTTTGGCGACGGCCGTGCCGAAGGTCACGCCGATCTGCGCAACCTCATCGGCGGCAAAGGAGCCAATTTGGCCGAGATGTCTCGTCTCGGCGTACCGGTGCCCCCCGGCTTCACGATCACCACGGAAGTCTGTTCCTACTACCGGGCTCACGGCGGACAATTCCCCCCTGGATTGCAAAGCCAGGTCGAAGACGGGCTTGGGCGGATGGAAAGGATCCTCGGCCGTGGATTCGGAGATGCCGACGCGCCGCTGCTGGTATCCGTACGTTCCGGAGCGCGCGCTTCGATGCCTGGGATGATGGACACCGTTCTAAACCTCGGCCTGAGCAAAGCGACCGTCGCAGGTCTGATTCGGGAATCCGGCAGCTCTCGTTTCGCGTACGACTGCTATCGCCGCTTCGTGCAAATGTTTGGCGACGTCGTGCTCGGCCTGCGCCCCGCATCCGAGGGGGATGTCGATCCGTTCGAAGAGGTCCTCGAGCAGCGCAAGGCCGCCGTCGGGGTCTCGCTCGACTCGGAACTCAGCGCCGAAGATCTGCTTCACCTCGCCGATCGTTTCAAGCAGCTGATCAACGACCGACTCCACGTCGCCTTCCCGGAAGATCCGTACGAGCAGCTGTGGGCGTCGATCGGCGCCGTCTTCAGTTCGTGGGACAACGCCCGCGCAATCACGTACCGGAGACTGAATCGTATTCCCGACGACTGGGGCACCGCGGTCAACATCCAAGCCATGGTATTCGGCAACCTCGGTGACGACTGCGCGACCGGGGTTGCGTTCACGCGAAACCCCGCGACCGGAGCCAAGGGCCTCTACGGCGAGTTTCTCATCAACGCCCAAGGCGAGGATGTCGTGGCGGGAACTCGCACTCCGCAGCAAATCACGCGGATCGCCTCGGTCGAGCAAGCGCGCGCGGCGGGCACCCCTGACAACCTGCGGGCGCCTTCGCTGCAGGAATTGATGCCACGATGCTGTCGCGAACTCACCCAAATCGCGCGCCGGCTCGAGCAGCACTATCGGGAGATGCAGGATCTCGAGTTCACGATCGAGCGTTCCAAGCTTTGGATGCTGCAGACGCGCACCGGGAAGCGGACGGCGGGCGCGGCGGTAAAGATCGCCGTCGACATGGTCGCCGAAAAGCTGATCGACCGGCGAACCGCGGTGCTGCGCGTGGCCCCGTCGCAACTCGATCAACTTCTTCACCCACAGATCGACCCGACCGCTCGTCCCGCCGCTATCGGAAAGGGCCTTCCCGCTTCACCTGGCGCGGTTTCCGGCGCAGTCGTCTTCTCGGCGGATCAAGCCGTTGAGGCGGTCGAGCAGGGCAAGCGCGTCGTCCTGGTTCGCATTGAAACCTCCCCCGAAGACATCCACGGCATGAACGTCGCCGAAGGGATTCTGACCGCGCGCGGAGGAATGACTTCGCACGCGGCAGTGGTTGCGCGCGGGATGGGGAAATGTTGCATCTCGGGGTGCAACGACTTGCAGGTCGACTACGGAGCTCAAACGGCGAGAATTGGCGCCTACGATCTCCGGCTCGGTGACTGGATCACGCTCGACGGGTCGTCCGGCGAAATCTACGCGGGGACGGTCGCGACCAACATCCCCTCCCTGGGTGGCGACTTCGGCACGTTGATGCGTTGGACCGACGACATGAGACGGTTGCGCGTTCGAGCCAACGCCGATACCCCCCGCGACGCGGAGACGGCCCGACTGTTCGGCGCCGAGGGAATAGGTCTCTGCCGAACGGAACATATGTTTTTCGAGGGCACCCGCATCGACGCGGTTCGCGAAATGATTCTCGCCACCGACCTCGATGCGCGCGAGCGGGCTCTCGCCAAGCTGCTGCCAATGCAACGGCAGGACTTCCTCGAGATCTTGCGAGTCATGGCGGGACTTCCCGTCACGATCCGGCTGTTGGATCCTCCGCTGCACGAGTTCTTGCCGGCGACCGACGCCGAGCTCGAGGAACTGGCTCAAACTCTGGGGACTCCGGTCGAGAAGCTTCGAGCGGCCCGAGACTCTCTGGCGGAAGTGAACCCGATGCTGGGACTTCGGGGATGCCGTTTGGGGATCACGTACCCAGAGATCTACGCCATGCAGGTACGCGCCATCGGCGAAGCGACTTGCGAGCTGCGGCGCGAGGGCCTGAAAGTCTTCCCCGAAATCATGATCCCGCTGGTCGCCCACGTTCGCGAGCTCGCAGTCCTGCGCTCACAAGCCCAGGATGTCCTCGCCGAGACCGCCGCTCGATACGGGCAGCGCCTCACCGTGCCGATTGGCACGATGATCGAACTACCCCGCGCCGCGTTGACTGCCGGCGAGATCGCCACTGAGGCCGAGTTCTTCTCGTTCGGCACCAACGACCTGACGCAAACCACGTACGGCCTGAGCCGCGACGATTCCGGACGATTCCTACCCGGCTACATCAAGCGTGGGGTCCTACCCGAAGATCCGTTCGCGATTCTCGATCGCAAGGGGGTCGGAGAGCTGATCTCGATCGCGGCAGAGCGCGGTCGCCGGACCAAAAAGGACATCAAGCTCGGAATCTGCGGTGAACACGGCGGCGAGCCGTCCTCGGTCGCATTCTGCCACCAACTCGGCCTGGACTACGTATCGTGCTCTCCGTACCGCGTCCCGGTCGCGCGACTCGCCGCGGCGCACGCTGCGCTCGGCGTCGATCCAAGCTCGTGAGCCGCGCCGATCCAGCGACGGCGATCACCGGGCGAACTCGCGTCGTCGGCATCTTCGGCGATCCCGTCGAACACACGCGATCGCCAGCGATGCATAACGCGGCTTTTGCGGCACTCGGGCTGGACTATCGTTATCTACCGTTTCACGTCGCTCCCGCGGATCTGAAAGCGGCGACACAGTCGATTCGAGCGCTCGGGATGCGCGGAGTCAATGTGACGATTCCCCACAAAGAGAGCGTCGTCCGCTATCTCGACTCTCTCGGCGACGTCGCATCCGCCATCGGCGCGGTGAACACCATCGTCAACGACAACGGCCACCTGCGAGGAGAGAACACGGATGTGCACGGGTTCGTCGAATCGCTGCGTCCGTACAAAGCGAACTTGCGACGCCGGCGCGCGATCGTCATCGGAGCCGGTGGTGCTTCGCGCGCGATCTTATGTGGGCTGCGGCTGCTAGGCATCTCGGATGTCGCGATCGCCAACCGAACCAGAGCGCGCGCACGGAAGCTCGCCGCGGAGCTGGCTGATCTGGCGCCTCCGACGCGAATCCTCGGTCTCGCGGACTTGAGCACCGGAGCGACGTTTGATGACGTCGCCTTGGTCGTGAACGCCACTTCCCTCGGATGGCAGAACGACGAGTTTCCGCGCATGGCAACATCCGACAGCGAACCCACGTGCTTGTACTATGATTTGTCCTATGGCCGGCCGACTGATTTTCTGAGCCAGGCCCGACGCGCGCGACGCCCGCGGATCGATGGCGCGGAGATGCTCATCCATCAAGGCGCTCGCTCCTTCAATCTCTGGACCAAACGCCATGCGCCAGTCACCGCAATGCGCACAGCGTTCTACAAAAAATATCGAATTGACAGCCTAATAGACCGCGGGTAGCCTCACGGTTCGTCAATCAAAAACGAGCCCCCGTCTATGAGCAGTCGCCTTGGAGAATTACTGGTAAAGCGCGGTTTGATCACTGGCGATCAGCTCGCGAAGGTCCTCGCCCGAGGTGAGGAGGACGAGAAATCAGCGCTGTGCATCCTCCTCGTGAAGGATGGGTTGCTCAGCGACGCGGACCTGACTGCGTTTCTGCAGAGGGAGTACCGTCTGCCGCTCGTCGATCCCGCGGTGATGGAGGTACCTACCGAGATCGCGCGGCTCGTCCCGCCCACCATTGCGTTGCGCCACCACCTGGTACCGATCAGCCTCGCGGGCTCGACACTGACGCTCGCGATGTCCGATCCCTCCAACATCGGGGCGATCAACGAGGTCAAGTTCCTCACCGGCTACGACATCAAGGTTGCCGTGGCCACCACGACCTCGGTCACCCAGGCCATTCGCGATTTCTACGATCAGGGCAGCGACTATCACGACGTGCTCGCCGAGGTCGAAGGAAACAACGTGGAGTTGGTCCACGACGACGACGAGATCGACGTCCGCGAGCTCGAGAGATCGACCGAGGACGCGCCGGTCGTGCGGCTGGTCAACGCGATCCTCACGAGCGCGATCAAGCGGCACGCCAGCGACGTGCACCTAGAGCCGTTTGAAAAGATGTTCCGCGTCCGATTCCGCGTCGACGGCGTTCTCGAAGAGATCATGAAGCCGCCGCTGAAGTTGAAGAACGCGATCACGTCGCGCATCAAGGTCATGGCGGCTCTGGACATCGCGGAACGCCGCCTTCCACAAGACGGCCGTATCAAGCTCAAGATCGGTCCGGGCCAGGACATGGATTTTCGCGTGTCGGTGCTCCCCACCATCTTCGGCGAGAAGATCGTATTGCGGTTGTTGGACAAGTCGAACCTGCAGTTGGACATGACGAAGTTGGGATTCGACACGGCCTCGCTGAAGGACTTCCAGGAATCCATCTACAAGCCGTACGGCATGGTGCTCGTGACAGGTCCCACAGGGAGCGGCAAGACGACGACGCTCTACTCCGCGTTGGCCGAACTCAACAAATCGACCTCGAACATCTCCACGGCGGAGGACCCCGTCGAGTACAACCTCGTGGGGATCAACCAGGTACAGATCAACGAAGACATCGGTCTGAATTTCGCCAACGCGCTGCGATCGTTCCTGCGTCAGGATCCCGACATCATCATGGTCGGCGAGATTCGCGACTTCGAGACGGCCGAGATCGGGATCAAGGCCGCGCTCACCGGCCACCTCGTGCTGAGCACGCTCCATACCAACGACGCTCCGTCGACCATCAACCGCATGCTGAACATGGGCGTCGAGCCGTTTCTGGTCGCTTCGTCGGTCAATCTCGTATTGGCGCAGCGACTAGCGCGCGTGATCTGCGAGGCGTGCAAGGAACCGGCCGAGATCCCCATCACCGCCCTCATCGATCTAGGCATGTCGCGGGAGATGGCTTCGAGCGCCAAATGTTGTCGGGGTTCCGGCTGCTCGAACTGCGGTGGATCGGGTTATCGCGGACGCGTAGCGCTCTATGAGGTCATGCCGATCAGCGAAGAGATCCGCGATCTGATCCTCGCCGGCGCGTCGTCCAGCGAGATCAAGAACAAAGCCTGCGAGCTGGGAATGCAGACCCTGCGACAAGCGGGACTGGCGAAGATGGCTTCCGGCGCGACGACGATGGAAGAGATTCTCCGCGTGACCATGGCCGACTGACGCCGCCCATGGATGAAACCCCGGGAAGGGCAGCTCCCCCAGGGGCGGTCGGAGGGCGGTCGTTGCAGGACCTCCTTCGGCTCGTCTCGGAGCGCGGCGGGACCGATCTGCACATAACCGTCGACAGCCCGCCCATCATGCGGGTCAACGGCGAACTCCGACCTCTCCCTTTTCCGCCGCTCGCCGCCGCCGACACCAAGAGACTCTGTTACGCCGTTCTGACCGAGAACCAGCGTCACCGGTTCGAGGAAGCCCTCGAGCTGGACTTCTCCTTCGGAATTCGCGGCCTCTGCCGCTTCCGAGGCAACCTGTTTCGCCAGAAAGGCGCGGTCGCGGCGGCGTTCCGAACGGTCCCCTACGCGGCGAAGTCCCTGTCGGAACTCGGATTGCCAGCCATCGTAGGCGAACTTACGAAACTGCCGCGCGGCCTGGTCCTCGTCACGGGCCCGACGGGCAGCGGTAAATCGACGACATTGGCCGCCATGCTCGACAAGATCAATCGCGAGCGGCGCCAACATATCGTGACCTTGGAAGATCCGATCGAGTTCGTCCACGAACACGGCGGATGCGTCGTCAACCAGCGCGAAGTCCACTCCGATACCCACAGCTTCAGCGAAGCCCTACGGCACATCCTCCGTCAGGATCCGGACGTCGTCCTCATCGGCGAAATGCGCGACCTCGAAACGATCAGCGCGGCCCTGACGCTTGCCGAAACCGGCCATCTCGTACTTTCGACCCTGCACACCAACTCCGCGCTGCAGACGATCAACCGAATCGTCGACATCTTCCCGGAGAAGCAACAGCCGCAAGTGCGCGCCCAACTGTCGCTCATCCTCCAGGGCGTCCTGTCCCAGCAGCTCATCGCCAGGCAGGACGAGCGCGGCCGCGTCCTCGCGCTCGAAATCATGATTCCGAACCCGGCCATTCGAAACCTGATGCGTGAGGCGAAGATCCACCAAGTGTACTCGCAAATGCAGGTGGGCCAATCGCGTTTCGGAATGCAGACGATGACCCAATCGCTGCTCGAGCTCTATTCTCGCAGGCTGATCAGCTACGACGAGGCGATCGCCCACGCGACCGAGCCAGACGAGTTACGACCCATGCTCGGCGACCCCCCTGCTTTCGCCCGGGCGCAACCGCTGTTTGCAAAGCGGTAACTTTACCTGTAGTCTAAGTGTAAAGTTTTTTCAGCGGCTCGAGGCGGGCCGCTACAATCTTGCACGCTTCGCGTGGAGTTGCCGCCCCGCACTGCGGACGGCTGGCCCGCGAGGGCCTGCCACCTTGAAAACCCTACGTGAATCGACTGGCACATCACATGCTAGTATTGACCAGGGCGCAGGCTCGATACTCGAGACCGGCGGATTCTCGAAGGAGAACGGCATATGGCGATTTATCGGTGGCAGGGTGTATCACCGCGCGGCGAGACGATTGGCGGCGAGATGGAGGCGCCGACGCGAGACGCTGTTCTAGCACGGCTCCGTTCCCAGCGAATTCAGCCTTTGCCGAACAAGATCAAGGAACGAGGGAAGGGACTCGACCGGGACATCAAGATTCCCGGATTTGGCGACGGCATCAAGCAAAAGGACATCGTCATCTTCACTCGCCAGCTCGGGACGATGATCGACGCCGGTCTGCCGATCGTTCAGTGCCTCGATATTCTCGCCGAGCAGGCCGACAACAAGAACTTCCGAAAGATCGTCCGCCAGCTGAAGGAAGACGTGGAGTCGGGTTCCACCTTCACGGAATCGCTTCGGAAGCATCCAAAGGTCTTCGATGACCTCTTCATCAACATGATCGCCGCCGGCGAAGTCGGCGGTATCCTCGATACGATCCTGTCGCGCCTTTCGGAGTATCTGGAGAAGTCCATGAAACTGAAGGCGAAGATCAAGGGCGCCATGATCTATCCGGCGACCATCATCACCGTCGCGGTCGGCGTGACCGGCGTGCTGCTGATCTGGGTCATTCCGGTCTTCTCCGAACTCTTCTCCAGCTTCGGACAGGATCTGCCGGCGCCGACCCAGTTTGTGATCAACCTTTCGAACTTCACGATCGCGTACTTCCCGTACATCGTCGCCGTCTTCGTGGTGATCGTCGTCGGCATTCGGCAGATCTACAAAACCGAGAACGGCCGGCTGCGCATCGACCAGATGACCCTGCAGTTTCCGATTTTCGGCGACCTGTTGCGCAAGTCAGCCATCGCCCGTTTCACCAGGACCTTGAGCACGCTCGTCTCCTCCGGCGTGCCGATCCTCGACGCCCTTCTCATCACAGCCAAGACCTCGGGCAACAAGATCGTCGAGCGGGCCATTCTGGCGACTCGCGCCAGTATCAGTGAAGGAAACTCGATCGCCGAGCCTCTCACCCAAAGCAAGGTGTTTCCGCCGATGGTCTGTCAGATGATCTCTGTCGGCGAGTCGACCGGTGCGCTGGATTCGATGCTGCAAAAGATCGCGGAGTTCTACGAAGACGAGGTCGACAACATGGTTGCCAACCTCACGACCCTGATGGAGCCGATGGTAATTCTGTTTCTGGGCGTGATCATCGGCGGCCTCGTCATCTCGATGTACCTGCCGATCTTCAAGTTGGGCTCCGTCATCAGCTGAGCCATGTGGAATCCGTGGGCCGAACGCGACGCCAAGCGCGAGCTGGGCGGGAGATTGAAGTGGTTCCTGGTGGGCCGTGTCGCGGTTCTGTCCTGCTTCTTCTTCGTCGTGGCCTTCGGATTCCTTGGCCGCGGCGAGCAGGGATACCTGATCTCGATCGAATCGCTGCTGTTCTTCGTCGGGCTGACATACGCCGTCACCCTGGTTTCGGCCCTGGCGATCGACCGACTTCAAGACCTGAAAATCTTCACGTACTGCCAACTCGTCGTCGACCTCCTTCTCATCACGGGCGCCATCTATCTGACCAGCGGCGTCGACAGCCCCTTCGCGTTCCTCTATAGCCTCGCGGTCATCAACGGGGCGGTCCTCCTGTTCTCGAGAGGGGCGCTGTTCACGGCGGTCGCGGCGACGATCCTGTACGACGCGCTCCTGCTGGCGTTGGCAACAGGATTCATCGTCGTGATGCGACCGCACGAACTCCCCCCTGTGGAGCTCGACGCGGCGTTGCTGTCACGGATCTTCACCACCAACGTGACGTTCTTCCTGACCGCGTTCCTCTCGGGCTTCCTCACCAAGCGGATCTTCGAGGCCGAACATCAGCTCGAACAGGAGCGCGCCGAGCGCGACCGCGTGGCGATTCTCAAGGACACTCTCGCGCAAGCGATCGGGAGTTGCCTCGTATCGACGGATCCCGACGGACGTATTCTCACGATCGACAGCGCAGGGACCGGCATCTTCCCGGGGGCTTCCGCCGAATCGCTGCGCGGCCGTGACATCGGCGACTTGTTTCCGGCGCTCAAACTCACCCCCACGGCGCGGCTTCGATTCCTTCAATCCCCTGCCGCGATCGAGCCGATCGAATTTTCGTTCGAACGAGAAGGCGACGCCGAGGCCCTCGAGCTGCGCTGTTCAACGGCCCCCCTTCGCGACACCTTCGGCCATCCCATTGGGGCGCTGTACGTGTTTCAGGACATCACGGAACTGCGCGCCGTCGAGGATCCCGCCCATGCGTCCGCGATGGCGGATATCTGCGCAACCTATGCCGGTGACGAGATCCCCGACGAGCCAATCGACGGACTGTTCGGCCGCACCGCGGCAATTCTCGAACTGCGCAAACTGATCATGCGGGTATCGAACTCGGACGCGACGATTCTCATCACCGGCGAGAGCGGTACCGGCAAAGAGGTGGTCGCACGGGCGATCCACGCTCAGGGATGCCGCCGCGAGAAGCACTTTGTCGCCATCAATTGCGGGGCGATTCCCGAGAACCTCATCGAGAGTGAGCTATTCGGCCACGTGAAAGGCGCCTTCACGGGCGCCAGCGCGGACCGGATCGGCTCGTTCCGCATGGCCGACGGCGGCACGATCTTCCTCGACGAGATCGGAGAGCTTCCACTACACCTCCAGGTCAAACTACTGAGGGTGCTACAGGAGCGAACGTTTCGTCCGGTCGGCAGCGAGACCAGCGTCGCCGTCAACGTCCGTATCATCGCAGCCACCAACCGCGACCTCCAGAACGAGGTCCATGAAGGTCGCTTCCGCGAGGATCTGTTCTACCGATTGAACGTGATTGAACTGGTCGTTCCTCCGTTGCGTCATCGCAGCGACGACATCTCCATCCTGGTGCGACACTTCCTGAAACAGTTCTCCGCGATGCACGGGCGCCAGATCGCGGGATTCTCGAACGAGGCGGCGCACGTCCTCCTCGACTACGACTACCCCGGCAACGTCCGCGAGCTCGAGAACATCGTCGAGCACGCCGTCGCTCTGTGCGATGGCGAGACGGCCGGCGTCGACCACCTGCCCGCCTATCTCGCCGGGGGGATCACCAGGGGCGCCCGCCCGCACCGAGCCAACCGTCAGGCTCCTCTCATTGATGATCACGACCCGGTCTGGGGAAACGTCGATCTGGAACGAGATCTTGCGGAATACGAGAAGAATTTCCTGCTGCGCGCCCTGAACGAGGCGGGTGGCGTGAAAAAGAAGGCGGCTGAATTGCTCGGCATCAACTACCGCTCCCTCCGCCACCGGCTGCAGAAGTACGGTCTGGGCGAGATCGGGCCCGGATCGGACACCGTCCAATAGGGAACCGGCGAGATGTGGCATTCAGACGACATCCTAGCCCCAGATTGTCATTCTCTAGACACCCGGTGGCACCTTTCGCGCCGTTCAAACCGCCCGTTACCCACGAGATTCCCGTCTGCCAATGTTGGCATGCCCGTTGCTCAAGTAAGTAAACAACAAGTGCCGCCGCGAAACGGCGCAAACTCAAATCAGCCCCAACAAACTGGCTTCGGCCACAAACCACTCTCAAGGAGGCAACATGAAGGCAATCACGGTTCGGATGAAGAACAAGGGTTTCACGCTGATCGAGCTTCTCGTCGTGGTCGCGATCATCGGCATTCTCGCCGCCATCGCTATCCCGCAGTTCGCTCAGTACCGTCAGCGCGGTTTCGATGCGCGCGCGAACTCTGACCTGCGCAACGCCGCGACGTCGGAAGAGGCCTACTTCGCCACCAACCTCGCGTACGTGACGTGCACGGACGGAGCGTGTTCGGTACTGCCGGGCTTCACTCTGTCGGACACGGTTACCGTCACCATGACCGCGGGCGGCACGGCGGCCGAGCCGACCTTCACGGGCTCGTCCAACTCGACCAGCGGCTCGGGCGTGACCTTCGCTTACGACAGCGCGTCGGGCGGCATGCAGTAAGCTCAACACCGCAATCACCAAAGGGAGGGCTTTCGAGCCCTCCCTTTTTTTTGCCCACGGTAGCCGGGGCGTGACGCCGGCACCGGACGACATATCCCCAGCGATCCGCGGAGAATTTCTCGACGATGGCCCCGTAGGCTACAACACAATCCACTTCGCATGTCATTTTCGACAGCTATAATTCGGCCCAGATGCCCATGACACCCGCCCTTCGCGTGACGCTATTCGCAGTGATGCTGTCGCTTCTCGCCGCGACCACGGTGTCGCTCCGCGCGACGCTGGATCACGGCGAACGCGCCACCCAGCGGACCTCGGAACCGATCTACCTGCCGCGAGCGGACCTGCTGCGTCCGCTCTCATTGGGATACCACAACGTCCTTGCCGACATTCTTTGGTTTCGAGCGATCAGCTACTTCGGAAAACACTACCGAAGTGATCGCACCTATCCCTGGCTCGCGCACATTTGTGATCTCGTCACCGATCTCGATCCGCGTGCCGAACACGTCTATCAATTCGCCGGCCTGATCCTGCCGTGGGAGGCGGGCGAGGTCGATGCGGGAATTCAAATTCTGGAGAAGGGTGCGCGCGCCCTTCCGGAGTCCTGGGGACTGGCCTACTACCTGGGCTTCACGCATTTCTTCTTCAAAAACGACAGCGAGGTGGCCGCGGCGCATCTGCAACGCGCCGTCCGGCTACCCGGGGCGCATCCGGGAGTCGCACGCCTCGCGACAATCGTCACCACCCAGGCCTCTGGGCCGGAAACGGCCATGGCCTTCCTGCGAGACCTCGAGCAGAACGTCGACTCGCAACAGGTTCGCAGCGTCATCTACCGGAACATGAGAGAGTCCGCCGCAGCCGCGGCACTCGGCCAACTGGACACCCAGATCGACGCGTACACCGAAGCGACCGGGCGCCCACCGGGCTCGCTCGAAGAGCTCGTCAGCACCGGCTTTCTCACCGAAGTGCCGGCCGACCCTCTGGGTGGCCGGTTTGAGATCGGCCCCGACGGCCGTGCACGGTCGTCGACCGGGAAAAACCCGGGCCGCGCCCATTTGAGCAAAACGCGCGAGCGCGCGCTCGAGGGCAAACACGGTGCCGATCTGCTCGGCGACTGAGAACGACTATGGAAAACATCCTGGACATCGCGGATCTCTCGAAGGACTACCGTAGCGACTGGACCTTTCGCCCGACGCGAGTCCTGAACGAGCTCAATCTCCAGGTGCGACGCGGCGAGTGCTTCGGATTGCTGGGACCCAATGGCGCCGGTAAAACGACGACCTTCAAGTTGATCCTCGGCTTCCTGCGACCGACATCGGGACACATTCGGTTCGACGGCCATCCGCTCACACCGGCCGCGAAGGTCTCGATCGGGTTTCTTCCCGAGCACCCGTACTTCTACGAGTATCTGACGGTCCGGGAAACGTTGTCTCTGTACGGGACGCTCTACGGAATCGAACGCCCCGAGTTGCGAAAGAGAATCGACGAGGTGATCGACCACATCGGCCTGGCCCACAAACGAAACGCCGCGCTGCGAACGTTGTCGAAGGGCCTTCTGCAGCGAGTCGGAGTGGCACAAGCGATCCTCAATCGACCCCGTCTACTGATCCTGGACGAGCCCATGTCCGGCCTCGACCCGGTCGGTCGTCGGGAAATGAGGGAGTTGATTCGCGGGTTACGCGATCAAGGGACGAGCGTGATCTTCTCGTCACACATCCTCTCCGACGCGGAGACACTGTGTGATCGGGTCGGGATTCTTACCCGCGGGCAGCTGCGCGAGGTCATCACGGTGGCCGACCACGCTAACGCCACGTCCTTCGAGTTGGTCGTCCGTGCCCACAACGGAACGGTTCGCTCGGCCATCGAGGGCCTGGCGGGCGCTGTCGTGGCCGCATCGTCGAATGGCGAACTCTTCACGATGACGTTGCCGGAGCAGAAGACGGTCGACGAGGCCGTCGATCTCATCCGCCAGCACGGCGCGTCGATCGAGCGCATCACCCCGCAACATACCTCCATCGAGGAGCGGTTCTTACATCATGTCGGCGGTTGATCTGAAACTCGGGTTCCCCCGAGCGGTTCCCCCGCGGGAAATGGACAACCGGAGCGTCGGGGCTCGAGGCGCGGGACGGGGGCTGCCAAGAACCGGAGCACCGGCCGCAAGTCGGGTATGGACTGCGGCGGCAATCTTGCCGGCGGGCGCGGCCGCGGTGGCTTATCTGAGCAGCATCGGGGGCGGTTACACATTCGATGACCGTTGGGTGATTCTCCAGAATCCGATCGTCCAGCAGTCGGGACTCTACGAGATCATCACCAGCGTCTACACGCCGGGACCCGTGTACCGCCCACTCACGCTGCTCACGTTCGCAGTCCCAGAGCGCCTCGGATGGAACCCGCTGGCCGATCACATCGGCAACGTCGTCCTCCACGTTCTCATCACGTTACTCGTGTACGCGTTTGCTGGACGCATCGTCCGCTCGCAAACGGCGAGACTTGTCGGAACGATGATCTTCGCGTTGCACCCGATCCATACCGAGGCGGTCGCAAGCCTCGTCGGTCGAGCGGAGCTGCTGGCCGCGTTGTTCGCAATGACGTCGTTGGTGGCGTTCTCCCGCTTCGTCGAGCGCCGAGATCCGGCGGCGCTATGGCTAGGGATTGCCCTGGCCAGTTTTGCGATCGGCCCCTTCGCGAAGGAAAGCTCTCTGAGCGTCTTGCCGTTGTTCGTGCTCTTGCAATGGTATCTGGCGCCCGCCACGCGGTGGCGGGGGCACGTCGCCATCGGCGCCGCGTTTCTCGCGGCGGCGCTACCGTACCTGATCGCCCGCGTAGTATTCACCGGTGCGCTTACCTACCCCGCGTACTTCGCCATGGCCGACAACCCGCTGGCGCATGTATCCGCCGGGCAACGCATCGCGACCGCCACGGTGATCCTGGTCGAATACCTGGGACTCCTGGTCGCGCCGCTCACGCTGTCAGCCGACTACTCCTACAACCAGATCCCCATCGTTGCGTCGACCGTCGACCTCCGTTTATGGCTCGCGATCGCTGTCTTCGTCGGCCTCGGGTTCGCGCTATGGCGGATTCGACACGAATCCCCGGGTATTCTTTTCTGCGCCGCGTTCATGGTCTGTACTCTCAGCCTGACATCGAACCTCGCGTTTCCAATCGGCACGATCAAGGCAGAACGCCTGTTGTACCTGCCGTCGGTCGGTTGGTGCATCGCGATGGGGATGGTGGCGGCATGGGGGCTACGCAGACGATTCGCCGCGGCGTCGGTGGCACTGTCGCTCGTCTTCGTTTTCTACGGGGCGCGCACCTGGATGCGCAACTTCGACTGGCGCGACGACGCGGCGCTGTATGAAGCCACGGCTCGATCCGCCGCCAACAGCGCGAAGGCTCAGTACAACTTTGGAACGACCTTGCTCGACAACCACGCGGTCGACGACGCCGTGATCCAGTTTCGCCGAGCCCTGCAGATCGATCCGCGGAACCGACAAGCCGCCTTCGGGATCGGCAAAGCCTATGAACTCAAAGGCCTCCCCCCGGGCGCACTACACTGGTACCGCAAGGCCACGGAGTTCGACTGGGACACTCCACACGCACACCTGCAGATCGGCCGAATCCGAGAACAGCTTGGCGAACATACCGCCGCCGAGGCGGCCTTTCGCACCGGCCTTCGACAGAGTCCCACCGATCCGTTTCTACTGCTCCATCTCGGCGCGATTCGAGCCGCACAGGGCGATTCCTGGGAGGCCCACGCGTTGCTCCAAACCTATGACGAACTCTCCTGGACCCACCCGCGCTACCGCACCGACTACGCGGCGGCGCGTCATGCGCTCATGAATGAGTTGGCACGATGAACAAAGTTCTCGCGCTCGCACTCAATACGACACGGGAAGCGATTCGGAGCCGCGTCCTATACTCGATCCTGGCATTTGCAATTTTGATGGTCGGAATCTCGGCGATCTTCGGGTCCGCTTCGATTGGTGACCAGATCCGATACATCAAGGACTTCAGCTTGATGAGCATCTCGCTGTTCGGCGTCATCATCGCGGTCGTCCTCGGCGTCAACCTCCTGCACAACGAGCTGCACAACAAAACGATTCTCAATACGCTGTCCAAGCCGGTCGCTCGCTGGCAGTTCGTGCTCGGCAAGTTCCTCGGCCTGTTCGCGACGCTCGTCGCCGTCATCGCCGGCATGGCGCTGGGGTTGAGTGTGTTCTTGACCCTCCTCGAAGGACGCTTCGATCCAGGAATCCTCATCGCGGCATCGGCGTCGCTCCTCGAGATCATGATCGTGATCGCGTTCGCCGTGTTCTTCTCGTCTCTCGTCGTTACGCCCACTCTCGCCGGGATGTTCACGATCGGCTGTTTCATCGCCGGACGCTCGACCCAATACCTGGAGTATTTTCTCGCCGAGGATACCGGCGCGATGCTGCGGTTCGGGGCCAAGATCCTGAACGCCCTTCTCCCGCGGCTCGATCACTTCTTGCTCGCGGATCGACTCGTCTACGGCGAGCCGATTGCCGGCTCAACGATTTTCTTCCTGATCGCGTACGCCCTGTCCTACAGTGCCGTGCTCTTGCTCGTCGCCGTCGGATTGTTCTCGCGCAGGGAGTTCAAATGACGGAGGGCCACGACACCGCGCGGACTCTCGATCCGACGCTATGGGCCGGCGGCGCGGCCGGGGTACTCGGGACGATCTACTTCGTACTCGCGGCAAACGGATACGGGATCGCGTCCCCGAGTGGACTCGTCTGGCCGGCGTCCGTGGCACTCATCCTGATGGCAATCATCGGGGCCGCGTTCGGCGGCGCACCGCGCAGCGCCGCCAAGTGGTTCTACCTGTTGGCTGGGGGCGTCTTCGTCGGCGCACTGGTGGTTCTGAATCTGCTCCCCCCCGTAGCCCGCGACGAGCTGACCCACCACCTCGCTTTGCCGGAGCTGTTCTTGACGCGCGGACGAGCGGATGTGTTTCCATTCGCCGAACAGTCCTACTTCCCGATGCAGGTGAGCGTGCTTTACACGCCGCTTCTGGCCCGGGGGTGGGAGATCGCGCCGAAGTACCTTCACATGCTGTTCGGTCTGGCCAGTGTCGGGGTCCTACATCTCTACCTTTCGTCGCGCGTTTCGGCTGGCGTCGCCGGGTTCGTGGCGCTCTTGCTCTTGACGACACCGACATTCGCCAATCTGGCGTCCAGCGCGTACGTCGACCTGGGCCTGTTCTTCTTCACGACGGTCTCGGTGGTCGCCCTGTTGCGGTGGTCGGCCAACGAGAGCACCGGACTACTGGCACTCTCGGGGTTTGCGGCGGGATGCGCCGCGTCCGTGAAGTACAATGGCTACCTGACGCTCCCCGTGCTGCTCTTCGGAACGCTGGCGCTCGCCCCGAGGCGCACCCCGGGGTCCGTGATTCGCAACCTGGCGCTATTCGGCTGCATGGCGCTGCTGCCGCTCGCCCCTTGGCTCGTGAGAAACTTCCTCGAGACCGGCAATCCGGTGTTTCCCCTCATGCGCGGTACGTTAGGTGGTCCGCCGCGCGCGGCGTCTCCGGCGATCGACATCTTCACCAGACGCATGTTCCTCTACGACGAGTCGTGGCTCGAGATTCTGACGACGCCGTTTCGCGCCTTCGTCGTCGGCCGCTACGGCGACCCGGCCCGGTTCGACGGGTCGTTCAACCCGCTCTTTCTGTTGGGCTTCGCCGGTATCGCTGTCGGGAGACGGTCGGTGCACGGGGACTACCTCTGGGTCACCTCGCTGATCGTCTTGGTGGCGGTGTTCTTCCTCACGACGTTCCGCAGCCGATACGCGATCGCCAGCCTCGTGCCCCTTTCCATCCTTGTGGCCGAACTGCTCGAGCGCTGGCGAATCACGGCCCCGCGCGCTGCCCGCGCTTTGCTACCCGCCCTCGCCGCGGCCGCGCTCGCGTTCAATGTCGGGCACTTCGTCGACTACTGGACCCAGCTGTCTCCGACCGCCTACCTGGCTGGGCGCGAGAGCCGCACCGACTTCATCTCACGGTTTGTGCCGGAGTATCCCCTCGCCGCCTTCGCCAACGCGGAGCTGAGCAAGGACGCGAAGGTGTACTTGGCCTTCCTGGGACAGCGCGGATACTACTGGCGCCTTCCGTACACCTACGACTACTACTACTCGGGAACTTCTCTGCGCGATGCCGTACGCGGAGCCGAGAGCGCCGAGGGAGTCATGACGGACCTCCGGCAACAGGGGATCAGTCACATCGCCGCTTCGGCGCCGCATCTGGGACGCTTTCTGCAGGAGGATCTCACCGAAGGCGAACTTCGCCGATGGGAGTCGTTTGCCGCGCATCACCTGCGGCTGATCCGCAGCCACGGTACTTTTGGGCTCTACGAGATCATCTGATATTGCTCCGCGAAGGAACACGACGAATGCACTCGATCGAAGATCACGAACTGACCATTCTCATTCCGGCCTTCAACGAGGCCGGCGCGATCGGCCACCTCATCAGCACTCTCTCGACCGAACTGCACGGCGCCGAGATCCTGGTGATCGACGACGGCTCCACTGATGAAACCGCGGCGGTCGCCGAATCGCACGGCGCGCAAGTCGTGTCGCACGCCTACAACATCGGTAACGGCGCCGCCGTCAAGACGGGACTTCGCCACGCGTCGCGCCGGTACGTGGTTTTGATGGACGCCGACGGCCAGCACCAGGCAGCCGATATCCGCGGGCTCGTCGCGCACCTCCCCCGGTACAATATGGTGGTGGGGGAACGCCCCAGCTCCGGACAGGCAGGTTGGCACCGGTTGGTCGCCAACACTGTATACAACCGCCTTGCCACCTACGTCACGGAGTTCCCGGTGCGCGATCTGACAAGCGGATTCCGCGCGATGCGCACGAGCGAAGCGCAGCGCTACCTGGAACTTCTGCCAAACACATTCTCCTACCCCACGACGCTGACGCTAGCCTACCTGCGCAGCGGCCTGACGCTGCGCTACGTGCCGATCGACATCCGACGACGGATCGGGACGAGCAAGATTCGCATCTGGCAGGACGGCACCCGGTTTCTCCTGATTCTCTCCAAGATCGCGACGCTCTTCGCGCCTTTCCGCGTGTTTCTTCCAGTCAGCCTGGCATTCCTGGTCGCCGGCCTGTCGTACTACGCGTACACGTTCCTGACTCAACACCGATTCACCAACATGGCCGCACTGCTGCTGTCGACGGCGGTGATCATCTTCATGCTGGGGCTCATCTCCGAACAGATCTCCCTCATGCGAATCGAGCGAATCGATTCGAGCACGGGCAACGACCTCGTGGAGCCAAAGCCGGCCACCGTGAAACGCGCGACGGCAAGGCGCGGTTCGAAGAAAGTCGCCGGCTCGTTCTCCGCCTGAGCCAGACGCGTCGCATTTCCCGGCACCTCCCCTGCAATCGCTCGATCATCTTTCCGAACTCTTCCGAGCCGACGGTACTCTTATGATCTCGTTCTTCGTATTCCTCCTTGCATCGATGATCGGCTCGTTCCTCAACGTCTGCATCCACCGGATCCCGAGCGGACAATCCGTCGCGTTTCCGGCGTCGCATTGCCCGCAATGCGGTACCGCGATTCGCCCGTGGGACAACATTCCGATCATAAGCTACATCCTCCTGCGCGGTCGCTGCCGCCATTGTCGGACGCGAATCTCGCCGCGCTATCCAGTCGTCGAGGCGCTGACAGGGTTCGCCGGCGTCGGCGTGCTGTTCGCGTTCGGCATCGTCCCGCACGCACTCCTGCTCTTCGCGTTCTTGTGCGCCCTGATCGTCATCACGTTCATCGACATCGATCACCAGATCATCCCAGATGTGATCAGCCTCCCCGGGATCGTGGTCGGACTCGCCGCCTCGTTCCTACCGGGAGCTCCAACCTGGATGGACTCGGCGATTGGCGTTGTCCTCGGCGGCGGCATTCTGTGGGCAATCGCGGAGGGGTATTTTCGCCTTACCGGCCGCGAGGGGATGGGCGGTGGCGACGTAAAACTGCTGGCGATGATTGGCGCGTTTCTCGGGTGGCGTGCCATCCCGGTGACGTTGATGATCGCGTCGCTCTCCGGTACCGCGCTCGGTGTAGTCATGATGCTCCGCGCCGGTGAGGGCCGACAGATGGCAATCCCGTTCGGGCCGTTTCTAGCCGTCGGCGCGGTCGTGGCTCTGTTCGCCGGGGAGCCCTTGATCGAGTGGTATCTGAACTTCACCCGTCCGTGACCGGCTTCCCCGGCCAACAGGGAGGTCAGGAATCGTGGGTTCGACGTCAACGAGGATTTTGGATATTTGACATATAGACACACTATGTCTATTGTGGCCTTTCATGCGGGCCCGCGGCGTCACACTTCTCGAACTCCTCGCGACCCTGTCCATCGGCGCGATCTTGATGGGCATTGCCGGGTACGGGTTGAGAGACGTCCGCCACCGCTGGCACTTGCAGCACGCAACCCGGCAAGTGGTTCTCGATCTTCGGCTGGCGAGGTTGGCTTCGATCGCCGAGGGAACGGCCCACGCGCTTCGATTCGAGCCGCCCGCCGATCGATACTCGCGAGAGGTTCACGCGGACGCCGGCGGTGATCCCGTCTCGACGAGCATCCGCGCGTTCCCGCGTGGAGTTGTCGTCACCGGGTGCACCGCACGCAACGGGTCGATCAGTTTTCGTCCACGCGGCAACGCGGCCAGCTTCGGGACGATCACCCTCCAAGGTCACGGGGGCGAGAAACGAAGCATCGTCGTCGACATGGTGGGCAGGGTGAGGGTTCGTCGATGAACGAGATCGATCCCGCGACCTCGACCCCCATCGTTCCTTCGCCGCGGCGGCGAAGGTCTCGTGACGATCGCGGGTTGAGCACGCTGGAGGCGCTCGTCGCGATCGGAATTCTTGCATTGATCACCGCACCGCTTCTGCAGGCGCTGGCCCACACGGCGGGGATGCGAGTCGTCAGCTCTCGATCCCTGCAAGCGGCGGAGCACGCGATCAGCACGGTCGAGCAGCTCCGCAGCGGCGATGTCGACATCGGGGACCCGGGGGGAGGGTTCGACCTGGAATGGAGCCTGCACCCCGACCCGGACCAACCCGGGCTCGCTCGCTTCAGAGTGACGATCCAGTGGCGGGAGGGCGGCGGCGGGAACCTCACGTTGGAGGGGCTCCTATGGACACCGACGTGACCCCCCGCCCGCGACTCCCGGGCGGATGGACTCTCGTGGACGCGCTCCTGGCGACCCTGTTCTTGGCACTGATGGCTGCCGTGGTTCACAGCGTGGTGACGACATCGCTGCACGTGCTCGGTGTTCGACAAGCGGCGGATGACTTGGACGAGACGGCACGGATCGCCTTGGAGATCATGGCCCGAGACATCCGCGACGCGGGCTACGGTCTCGTCGAATCAGCGGACCGGGGCCTTCGCGTCGCCGGCCAAACCCGGATCCGACTGGCTCGAGACCTCGACCTGGATGGCGAGACGGCCTCGTCCAATGAGATCGTCTCCTACTCCCTCGACGACGAATCGGGACAGCTGCGCCGGCAATTGGGGAACGCCGCGCCCCAACCGATGGTCGAATCCCTGGATTCCGGGCAGGTGCTGTTCCGCTACTTCGACGATCGCGGCATGGAAGTGAACGCGGAGGACACCGACCTCGAGAACGCGCAGCGCGCCATCGTCCGGCAGGTCGAGATCACGCTCCGCCTCAGTTCCCAGAACCCAGCGCCGGGGGCCTCGGGTCGCATCGTCGTTCAACACCGCACCTCGGTCGGACTACGCAATGGCCAGATCTGATCGCACGTCGGCCCAGCGCGGAACCGCGCTGATCACCGCCCTCTTGACCGCGGCGCTACTCATGGCGATCGGCGTCACCGCGGCGGAGCAGGCACGGATGAGCTTCTTGATCGTCCACCGGTCACGCGAGAGCGTCGAGGCATTGGTTGCCGCGGAGACGGGGCTCGCGGTCGTCCTTGCGGATGTGGCGCTCGAGCCGAGGTTCGATCGTTTCAATGTCGACGCCGGCGCGCCATTTCCCTTCCTGCGCGCCCAGACGATCGCCCCTCTGCCCGCGTCGTTTTCGGTTCATCACCAGATTCAACCCCGATCCACCGATCGCGTCGATGTGGTCGTCCAGGCACGCGGCAGAAACCGGGCGGGACGAACTCTCGCGGCGACCATCGCGCGAGGAGAGGATCCGTACGTCCCCGCCGCGCTGTTCACCGCGGGCTTGGCGCCATCGATCACCGGCTCCGACCTGGTCGATATCTCCGGTGGTACCACCTCGGCCAACCCGATTCCGGCGATCGGAGGGCGATCGAAGTCCGACGCCGATGCGGTCCACCGCGACCTGACCGCCGCGGGTGCGAGCCTCGTCGGTGTACCCCTCGCCGCCGCATCCGCGTGGACCGACCTTCCCGCGGTCATTGAACGGGCGCGGGCCGCCGCGGGGGTGTTGCCCGACGCGGTGGACGGGCCGCAACCCGCCGGTGTCCTGTCGTCCGACGGTGCCGTCGAAGTCGGCAGCGCCAGCGGATCGGGCCTCTGGCTGATCGACGGAGACCTGACGGTGCGCTCGCAGTTCTCTTTCGAGGGGCTACTCCTGGTACTCGGCGACATCGTCTTCGACGACAGCTCCGACGTCCGCATCTTCGGCGCGCTCGTGCAAGCGCCGCCCGGACGTTTGATCCAGATGCGGGGCGACGCTGTCGTGTCGTACCGGTCGGCACCGTTGCGCGAGCTCGATGCGGAGCACCCAGAGATCCTCGGCCGTCGCGCCAGCGTCATCGGATGGCGTGACGACAGCTGATGTCCATGGACGGACCGATCGACGTCACACTACCGCGACCGCGCATCCTCGTGGTCGACGACGAGACCGATACACTCCTCGTGACGGACGCCATGTTGTCCGCCCGCGGATATGAAGTCGTCCTCGCCAGTAGCGGTGCCTCCGCCCTCGACGCCGTCGAGCAGGGCGCCGACGCGATCCTGCTCGACGTGATGATGCCGGAAATGAGCGGACTGGAGGTACTGGCGCATCTGCGCGAGACGCCTCGCCTCGCCCGAATCCCCGTCATCCTCCTCACCGCTCGCCAGCGCGACCGCGACCTGCTCGACGGCTACCAGCACGGAGCGGACTACTACATCACCAAGCCATGCACCCTCGATCAGATCTTGTACGGATTGCGCCTGGTGCTTTCCAAAGGGGGAGCGCGCGGGAGTTGACAGAAAGAGGACCAGCGGGGAGGAGTACCGCATGCGAGCGATCGGACACGACCACACCTGGATCCGATTGGAGCAGGCGCTGCGTGACGATCAGCTTGCACACGCGCTGCTGTTCACCGGCCCGCCCGGAATCGGCAAGTCCTTGCTGGCGCGCGACCTCGCCGCACGAACTCTTTGCACAGGCGGAAAGCCCCCGTGCGGAGATTGTGATCGTTGTAGACAGATCGACGCGGGGAGCCATCCCGACGTTCGCTTCGTCGGCATACCCGTCGGCAAGAAGGAGATCGGGGTCGAACTCGCCCGGGAGATCAAGAGCTTTCTGCAACTGCGGAGCGCTGGCGGCGGCGTCCGGGTCGTCGTGATCGACGACGCCGATCGATTGTCGATTGCCGCCCAGAACGCCCTACTCAAGACTCTCGAGGAGCCGCCCGGTCACGCGCTGGTGATCCTGGTTACGGGAAGCCCGGGAGGCCTGCTCCCGACGGTGCGATCGCGCTGCCAACGAGTCACTTTGCGGCCGCTAGGCGACGACGCCCTTCGCGCCGTCCTCCGCGGGCAGAACCTCGACGACTCGACCATCGAACCCTTGCTGCCGTATGCGCAGGGCAGCGCCGGTCGAGCCCTGCAGATGCGCGGTCTAATCGAACGGGCCGACATCGAGCGGCTGCAAAGCGCGCTTGCCCGCCTGCGCAGTGGCCGGTATGGTCCGGTCGTCGAGTTCACGCAGGCCCTGGGCGCCAACGAGCAGGAGATGTCATCGCGGCTGGATATGTTGACCGAGGTACTGCAACAGCGTCTCGCGTCCTCTATTCGCACGGGCAGCGTCGACGAGGGATCCATCCATGAGCAGCTGCGCGTGATCGAGATCTTGTCCGAGATTCGCCGAATGTTGCGGCGCGGCAATCCAAATCGCTCCCTACTCGCGGAGGCCGCCGCGCTACGATGCGCGAGGGTTCTGACGGATGACACCTACATCAACTGACGCCGTCGACGGGTCGAAGGGCGGTACTCTCGTCCAGATCCAGTTTCAGCCCGCCGGAACGCTGTACGACTACGACGCCGGCAACCTGCCTCTTCGCCAGGGCGATCAGGTGCTCGTACAGACCACGCGCGGCACCAGCCTTGCCACGGTCGCGAGCGACCCCGGGACCCTCGCTTCGCGATCCGTCGAAAAGGGCACACCGCGCGTCATCAAAAAAGCGGACGCTCGCGCGTTGGCGCGCCAGGAGGGAAACCTGGAGCGCGCGAGGCACGCACAACAGGTCTGCGCACATCGTATCCGTGAACGAGGCATGGGAATGCGACTCATCACGACCGAGTCGAGCTTCGACGGTTCGAAGATCACCTTCTACTTCTTTGCGGAGAAGCGCATCGATTTCCGCGATCTGGTGCGCGATCTCAATGAAACCCTGCACACGCGGGTCGAGATGAAGCACATCGGCAACCGCGACGAGACCAAGCTCATCGGCGGGGTCGGGCCTTGCGGGCGGGAGCTGTGTTGCTCGAGTTGGCTGCGCGAGTTCAGCACCGTATCGGTTCGCATGGCCAAGGAGCAGGGCCTCTCCCTCAAACCGTCCAAATTGGCCGGTATGTGCGGCCGTCTCAAGTGTTGCCTGCGCTACGAGTACGAGACCTATCGCGAGCTGGGGCGCATGCTGCCCAACGTCGGAAAGCGCGTCGAGTCGGTCAAGGGATCCGGTGTCGTGCTGCGCCAGAACCGCCTCAAGCAGTCCGTCGTGCTGCGGGTCGAAGGCGACGACACCGAGGTCGAGGTCCTTCTCGACGATCTCGTCGAAAAGAAGCCGGACGCCTGACGCGGCAGTTGGCCGCTCGCGGCCTGCCATCGAGGGGGCGTTCACGCGCCCTTCGTCGACCCCTTTGAGAGGGAGCACCGTGGAACGTCCCGCCCTGACTTCTGTCGACGCGCTACCCGTGCTCGGAGCGGGAGTCGCTCTCATCGACTCCCATTGTCATCTGGACATGGGCTCGTTCGCTTTGGATTGCGACGCCGTCATCGACCGCGCGCGCCGCGCCGGCGTCGAGAAAATGATCACCATCGGCGCAAGCGGCCCGTTCTCGGCGAACCTCGAGGCGATCGCGGTCGCAGAGAAGAGCGAAGCGGTCTTCGCCACGGTCGGAGTGCACCCGCACGAGGCGGCCACCGTCGACGATGCGGTGCTGCGGGACGTCGAGAGACTCGCAAAGCACCCCAGGGTCGTCGGGATCGGCGAGACCGGTCTGGACTTCCACTACGACAATTCTCCACGACCGCAACAGCGGGAGGCCTTCCGCCGATTCGTGGATCTCGCAAGACGGCTCGACCTTCCCGTGTCGATCCATTTGCGGGACGCCGACCAGGACGCTGCCGAGATCCTCGCCGACGAAGGACTTGGCGGCGCCGGGGGGGTTATCCATTGTTTCTCGAGCGACCGCACCGCGGCTCGGACGTTCCTCGACCTCGGCCTTCACATTTCGTTCAGCGGCATCCTGACGTTCAAAACAGCCGACACACTGCGCGAAGCGGCTCGAATCGTTCCAGCCGACCGACTTCTCCTGGAGACCGACGCACCATTTCTGGCGCCGATCCCTCATCGCGGGAGGCGCAATGAACCGGCGTTGATCACGTATACCGCGGCTGTCATGGCCGAGGTACGTGGTGAACCGATCGATGCCATCGCCGCCTGCACCGCGGCGAACGCGACGCGCCTGTTTCGACTCACGCCGCGTCGCGCCTGATACTTCGCACCTGGCGCATGACCTCGCGGAGACGGTCCTGGGTACACGGCTTGGCTAGAATCGGCTGGTCCGGGAGCTCGTCGCGCAGCGGGCTCCCGGAGCGCCAGATTCCGCCGGTGACGAACACCACCCGCTGCGCCAGGGTCGGGTGACTCTCGGACAATTCGGCATAGATCTCCGGTCCGGATTTTCCCGGCAAGCGGACGTCGAGAAACAGTGCGTCCCAGTCGCGTTCGTCGATCACCCGCATGGCGTCATCACCGCTGAAGACGTGCACCACGTCGATTCCCTCCGCTCGCAACATCATCTGCAGGGCCTCTGCCACATCGGCGTCGTCGTCGACCAGGAGAACCTGCTCGCCGCCCGTCGCGTCGGGCGCCGCCGATATCTGGTCGATTGGGATCGACAACGTGAAGGTCGTCCCCTTCCCGACCTCGCTCTCGACGCGAAGGTCGCCGCCGTGCGCCTGCGCGATCGCATAGCTCACACTGAGACCGAGCCCCGAGCCCTCCGTCTTGGTGGAAAAGAACGGATCGAAGATTCGCTGCTGCATCTCGGCGTCGATTCCCGGGCCATTGTCGGTCACGCGGACGAGGATCTGATCGCCAACCCCACGCACTTCGACGCGCAACTCGAGCACGGCATCCACGGGTGTCGCCTGGAGCGCATTCTTGAACAGGTTCAGGAGCACTTGCTGGATCTGCTGTGCGTCGGCCAGAACGCGCGGCAAATCGGTGTCGAACGCGGTTTCCACCCGTCCGCGCCCGCGGGCGACGTCGTGCACGATCATCTCGAGTGTCTTGCGCGTGATCTCGACAATGTCGGCGGGGCTCCGCTGCGGGGTGTGCGGCCGCGCGAAGTCGAGCACGCCGCGAACGATGGCCGCGATACGATGCGCTTGGTTGTCCACGTGCTTCAAAGCGTCCTTCAACTCTTCGGGACTCGCAGCGTTCGCGCCCGCGGTGTGCGCGAAGATGACCGCCAACGCGTTGTTCACCTCGTGCGCGATCCCTGCCCCCATCTCTCCCACCGCCGCCAGACGATCGACCCGGTGCAATCGATCCTGGAACCGCTTCTCTTCCGAGATGTCCCGCAGAATTGCCACCGCGCCTTGGACCGCGCCGTCTTCGTCGCGGATCAACGTCGCGTCGAGGAGGGCCGGGAACTCGCTCCCGTCCTTGCGGCGCGCCATCGTCTCGCCGCGCCAGCCACGCTCCTTCACCGACTCGGCTACCGACTCAGCCCAGTCGCGCTGCCCGACCGCCAGTTCCGCGGCACTGCGACCCAGCACCTCTCCGGGCTCGTAACCAAGGCTCCTCATGAACGCGACGTTCGCAAACACGATCCGGCCGCGCTCGTCGGTGATCAATATGCCGTCGCCCGAACTCTCGACCGCGCGCACCAACCGGTGGCTCTCGGAGATGAGTCGCGCTCGCTGAAGGGCGACCGCCGTCTGCCGCGCGATCCCATCGGCGATGCTGAGGTCGCGCTGGGTGAACCCCGTCGGCCCTCTGCGGCGCGCAAACTCCATCACGCCGTAAAACCGATGACCGCTCAGCAACGGCGCGATCAGCATCGACGGAACCTCCAGCGACGAGACGTGTTTACTGTCTGTCTCCGCGGCCGACACCACGACACAATGCCCCAACCGCCGCACCCACTCGAAATCCGGCATCTCCTCCGGCGACAGGGTCATGCCGGAAAAGTTCTCCCCGAGTTTGGGGCCAGCCCCCGAAGCGACCGCGCCGTGGTACTGGCCGGACTCCTCGTCCCACAGGAGGATCCCACAGTAGTCGACATCGACGCTCTTCGGCGCGATCTCCGCCACGGTCTCGAGGATTTCGTCGATGTGCGTCAACCGGCTCACCGCGTCGCTGACGCGCAACAGCGCGCCGGCCACGGCCGAGTGGGTATCCGCGAGCTTTTCCGCGGCGCGGGTTCGCGCATCGGACTGACCACTATCGAGGACGTGGCGGAGCCATGACGTCACCACGGGCACGAACAGAAGGATCCCCATGACGGCATATTTCACCGCGCTGTGGGCGAGCTTCGGACCGAGGAGACCCAGCGGAAACACTGGAATGAGATCGAACAGCTGCACCGCCCAGATCAGCGTGACCGCGGCAAACGTGGCCGCCGTGAACAGCGCCGCCATCGCCTGACCAAACGCCATCCCGTAGTGGACGCTCTTGATCGGGAACACGAGCAGCAGCGGACTGGCTAGTCCGCCTGAAACCGCCACCGGTAGCGCGAGAAAGAAAACGTTGACGAAAACGTCCGCGACGAGCAGGGAGATCGAGTTCCGCCCGCGCCGATACGATTGGGTCAGGCGTAGGTTGAGGACGAAGTAAGCGACAAAGGAACCCTGAACCCACCACGGGATCGGGGTTCTCGCCAGAAAGAACTCATTGAAGAAGAGCCATGCGGCGAGGCCCTCGACCACCCGGACGATGAGCAGGGGCGACGCCGCGCGCGCGACCTGCTCGGACGAAACGGCAAAACTCGAGCGCCAATCCTTCATGGCCATGCGCCACTCCGCTCGCTCCTGCTCCGCGGGGAAACCAGACGACAACTCCCTTCTAGAAACGCTCTCTTGCTGCGATCAACCCGCCCTCACGCCGCCCCGAATGGTTCCCGGTCACTCCTCCGCACAGGGCTTGTAGTTCTCTGGCACCATATAGAGCGCGTAGTCGTCGGCGCCGTCCACCTTGGCGCGACCGCGGGGCGGGAGCTCAATCTTCAGGGCGTCGCCTTTGCGATCATCCGTCGCTCCCAGCACCAGCCGATAGAGACCGGTGTCCATCGTTTTCGTGCGAACGGTCCAGGTGTTGGGCAAATGGAGCCGCACGAACTCGTTGGCGAGAGGCTCCCCGTCGGGCAGCGTCAAGGTGCCGGTAATCTGCAGGTCGTGCGCGTACAAGAGCTTCGTGCCGAAGTTGGCGGTCATCAAGCATTTCCCGCAAGGCTTTCCATCGTGATAGCCGCTCTGAACTCCGGTGGTGCAGGACTTGCCCTCGCCGGGCTCCTTGCAGCTGTTGCAGTCGAGAATGATGCCGATCACCTTGCCGGTCGGATCGACGACCTTGTGCTCGGTCGCGAACGCAACGGTGGCGCTGGCGGCCAGAACAAAAAAAACTTCTACGATCAAGCGCATGCGAACTCCCTAGTGGTGGATAGGCAGCTCCCGCCCCGCGGGAGCCGCTGATTCGAAGAACCCTGCTTATACGGCAACCACTCAGGCGCCTCAAACCGTCGGCTGCCCGAACCCCGTAAGGCTTGAGCGCGGGGACGCGGTTCCGCATAGTTTCGCCAATGACAACCGCCCGCGAGCACGATGATCTCACCGCCGCGGCGCTCGCCATCTCAGGCGCGCGCCATCTCGCGGCGCTCACGGGCGCCGGCCTCTCCGTCGAGAGCGGAGTCCCGCCCTTTCGCGGCCCCGGTGGGCTATGGACCAAGCACGGGGAACCGCCGCTGAACGGTTTCCAGGAATTCCTACGCGACCCCAAAGCGGCCTGGGAGGCCCGCCTCCGGCCGCGCGGACCGATGCGCGAACTCTGGAACACGCTGCGTGCGGCGGTGCCGAACGACGGGCATCGGGCATTCGTCGAGTTGGAGCGCATGGACCTCCTCCGGTGCCTGATTACGCAAAATATCGACGACCTGCACCGCATGGCAGGCTCGACGCGTCTCGTCGAGATTCACGGCAACTACACCCTGGTACGGTGCCTCGAGTGCGGCCGCAGACGGCACCGCGACGAGATCGACTTCGCCACACTACCGCCGATCTGCGTGAGTTGCGGCGGCATCGTGAAGAGCGACACGGTCTCGTTCGGCGAGCCGATCCCGGAGGATGTCCTCGAGCGTTGCGAGGAAACCGCTCGCCTTTGCGACTGCATGATCGTGGCGGGAACCTCAGCCACCGTCTACCCCGCCGCGCAGTTCCCCATCCAGGTACGCGAACGAGGCGGTGTCCTCGTCGAAGTGAATCCGTATCCCACGGAACTGAGCCCGTTTTGCGACTTCAGCTTGCGCGGGCCGGCGGGAATCGTACTGCCCGATCTCGTCCGTCGCGTCGCCGACCTCCGCGCCGAACGACGCGACGACGACCGGGAATGACGTCGCGACCACGCTTGCCGCGCGGGTAATTGTCGAACATTTTATCCCTATGCCGATCGAGTCGGGACGAAGCGCCGAGGGGGACCTGCTGTGGGTCGTGAACCCCTTTTCCGGAGTCGTCACCTACCTGACCGACATCCATCTCAAGGCCAACGGATTCCGAGCGGGCGGAGCCGTCCCGGCCGGCGGAGAGTTCGACCTCGCCTCACTCCAGGCCGCTTGCTCGTTTTGTCCAGGCAACGAAGCTCTGACCACGGAGGAGGTGCTCCGCCACCCCGACCACACACATGGCCCCTGGCAGCTTCGGGCCTTCTACAATCTCTTGCCCCGCATCCCCGTAGAGTGCACCGGCGGCAGAAACGAATCCTACGTCGTGGTCGAAACCCCGAGCCACTTCCGCAGCGACGCGGCGCATCCGGATCATCTGTTCTACTCGGCGATGCTCGCGCCGGCCGAGTTTCGCTCGCTCGTGCGGGCCGCGGCCGCGATCTCCCGGATTGCGTTCGACAACCCCTCGATCCGCAGCGTCGTCGTACGCAAGAACCAGGGCCGAGACTCCGGCGCGTCGCAGCCCCACCCTCACACGCAGGTGATCGGCGCCGATCGCGTCGTCCCACCGATCGCCCGGGAGCGCGAGATCCTGGCAAGAGATCCGGCGACGTTCCGCGCGATGGTGGAGCTGGCTGATCGCGAGGGATTCACGATCGCGGAGCGCGATGGATGTCACCTCTACTTCTCGCCGTTCGGAGTATTCCCGCGGTGCTACGAGGTGGTGGATCTCAGCGCCTCGGGCCGCCTGTTCGAAATCGACGCGGAACGACTCGATTGCTTCGCCGACATGCTCCACCAGGCTCTCGTCCTGCTTGGCGACCTACCTCTCGACTACGAGATTCACGCCGACCCACACCTGCCACTACACGCGCACGTCCACGCGCGTCACTACCCGTATTCGAATATCGCCGGCACCCTGAACTTGCCCACCGGAATCCTGCGACAGAGGTCATGAAGCCAAGGTCAGGACGAGGGCTTCCCGCTCGCGATTGACAACGGCAGTGGCCTACCGTACCTCTCGAAGGCTTTCGCCATGGTAAACGACGATACCGCCAGTGCCGTTCGGGCCATCTTCGACAGTGTTCCGAAACGGCTGGATCCGGCAGCGGCCGCGAACGTGGATGCCCTGATCCGGATCAATTTGACTGGCAACGCCGGCGGTACCTACTTCGTGGAAATTCGCGACGGCGCGGCAACGGTGTCCAACCGCTCCAACGGCCAGCCGCAGCTGACCATGACCGTGTCCGCCGCCGACTACGTCGCGCTCCTCGAAGGCAAGCTCAATACCCAGTTGGCGTTCATGAACGGAAAGCTGAAAATGGTCGGCGACGTCGGCCTCTTCATGAAGCTCCCGTCGCTGTTCCGCTTCAGCTGACGCCACTTCCGGCGACGGCGCTGCTCTCGCGCCGCTTCTTCATCGTGGTGAAGAACTCGCCGGCCTCCCGGAGCAAACGCTTTCGCTCCTGTTTGCTCTTCACCATCTTCTTGACGGACTTGAAGATGTACGAGGGACGGAAGTAGTACTGCCGGTAGAATCGCTCCACCGCGTCGAAGATCTCTTCGGAACTCAGGTCCGGGTAACTGACGGTACAGCGCTGGTAGCCGGCCTCGTCATTGTAGACGGAGTCGACGAGAAATCCCCCGTCCTGGACGTAGCGAAAAAACTCGGTTCCAGGGTACGGCGAGGCCAGCGATACTTGCAGGGTTTCCGGGTTCATCTCGCGCGCGAACCGGATCGACTCCTCGATCGTGTCCCTAGTCTCACCCGGCAGCCCGACGATGAACGTGCCGTGGATCAAGATGCCGATCTCGTGGCAGTCGCGGGTGAATCGGCGCGCCCGCTCAATGCTCACGCCTTTCTTGATGTTCTTCAGAATCGCCTCGCTCCCCGATTCGTAGCCGATGACGAAAAGTCGCAGTCCTCCGTCTTTCAGGATCTTCAAGGTGTCCCGATCGACATTGGCCCGAGAATTCGTCGACCAGCACAGCCCGAGAGGCCGCATCAGTTCGCCGATCTTGCGAGCGCGAGGTGGATCGGCGGTGAAGGTGTCGTCGTCGAAGAAGATCTCCTTCATCTGCGGGAAAAGCTTCGGCATTTCGCGAACTTCGTCGATGACGTTCTCAGGGCTGCGGACTCGGTAGCTGTGCCCGGTCGTGACCTGCGGCCACAAGCAGAAGGTACAGCGCGCCGGGCAGCCGCGCCCGGTGTACAGCGAGACGTATGGGTACTGGCAATAGGGACTGTTGTACTTCAGGTAGTCGAGGTCGCGGTGATAGATCGGCGTCACGAACGGCAACGCGTCGAGATCCTGGCTCTGCAACACCGGCCGGTCTGGATTGTGGTGGATCACTCCGTCCTTGCGGTAGCTGATCCCCAGGACGTCGCTCCAGTCGCGACCGTCCCAGACTTCCTTCACCGCGAGATCCATCTCCTTGCGGGTCACGAAATCGATCGCCTCGCCGTTTCGCAGCGCTGCTTCGGGCTCGGCGGTGACATGGCCCCCGGCGAATCCGATCACGCAGTTTGGGTTGATGTCCTTCATCAACTGGGCGGTACGGCAGTCCAATCGAAACGACGGCGTGCTGGTGTGCAAAACGATGAGATCGTAATCCGCCGCCATGTTGGCGACGACATCTTGCGACAATCGCTCTGGGGGGGCGTCGACGACCTTACTGTTCGGAATCATCCCGGCGGGATAACAAAGCCAGGTAGGATACCAGAACGACCAGACCTCGCGCGTCGCCTGATAGCGCGAACCGGCTCCCCCATCGAAATCGTCATACGATGGAGGGTTCAGAAAAAGTGTTCGCATGCGCCCAGCCCCTCTCTGACTTCGTCGACAGCGCTCGACACTAACCACGGCCTTTCGAGAAGGCAAGGCGACTCCGGGGCTCCCGCAACCGCTGGAACCCGTGTCGCCTCACCTGTATATGCGGCGCATGCACGAGGCAGAGATTCAGCGGATCTTCGACGAGTCGGGACGGGTTCGCGAACGATTTGCCAAGCGCTCCAAGAAGGCACTCGCGGCCGTCGTCGACCTCTGCGCGGACGCGCTGGAGCGCGGCGGTACGCTGTTCTTCTTCGGCAATGGCGGCAGCGCCGCGGACGCCCAACATCTGGCGGCGGAGTTCGTCAACCGCTACAAGCTGCCGCGAGCACCCCTGCCGGCGCTCGCTCTGACGACCGATTCCTCGGCTCTCACCAGCATCGCCAACGACTTCGGATACCGAGAGGTGTTCGCGAAACAGATCGAAGCCCTCGCCCGAACGGGCGACGTCGCCTTCGCGATCTCGACGAGCGGCAACGCCGCCAACGTGCTGCGCGCTGTCGCGACTTGCAAGCGCCGTGGGGTCACCACCGTCGGACTCACGGGCGGCACCGGCGGAAAGATGGCCGACCGTGTCGATCACCTGTTGTGTGTGGACGGATCCGCCGACACGGCGCGAATCCAGGAGACCCACATCGTGATCGGTCACGCCGTCTGCGAATTGGTCGAGAACGAGCTCGCCAGACGCTCCGCGAAAACGAAGGCGAAATAGGGGGATGACGAAAACTCGTCGCAAGATCGCGCCGATCGACATGAAGCGGGTGAGCACCTACCCGCTACGGCGGCGATCGAGCAAGGTCGCGGCCGCGGCGATCGGCGCGGCGCCGCGCGCCGGGATGAGTGTCGCGTCGTTCCTCGAAGGGCTACCGGACATTCTCGCCGCCGCCGACCTCCGCGCGATCGCGGCGACGATCGCCGACCGACACACCCGCGGACGCCTGATCGCGCTCGGCATGGGCGCTCACCCGATCAAGGTCGGACTCAGCCCCCTGATCATCGATCTCATGAAGCGCGGCATCATCTCGGCCATCGCCATGAACGGCGCCTGCATCGTGCACGACTTCGAGTTGGCCTTCCACGGTGCGACTTCGGAGGACGTCGGCGCTTCACTGGACGATGGACAGTTCGGAATGGCGCATGAGACGGGAGAGTTTCTCAACAGTGCTATCGCCCGGCACGACAACCTGGGCCTCGGCCATGCGGCGGGACAGGCGATTCTCGCCGCTCGACTTCCGCATACCGAGCTCAGCATCCTCGCCGCGGGCGCGACGCTGGGGATTCCAGTCACCGTTCACGTCGCAATTGGCACCGACATCATCCACATGCACCCGAGCGCCGACGGCGCGGCCATTGGCGCGGCCAGTTTGTACGACTTCCACCTCCTCGCGGGCGTCGCCCGCGAACTCCACCGCGGTGTGTTCATCAACCTCGGGTCGGCCGTGATCATCCCCGAGGTCTTCCTCAAGGCTCTCAACCTCGCCCGCAATGTCGGGAACCGCGTCGACCAGTTGGTCACGATCGACATGGACTTCATGCGCCACTACCGGCCGGGAGTGAACATCGTGCAGCGACCTACCCAGACCGGGGGGCGAGGCTATCGCCTGACGGGACACCACGAGATCATGTTCCCTCTGCTGTGCGCGGCAGTGCTCGAACAGCTGCGCGCGCCGGCCCACAAACCGAAGCGGAAAGTCACCCGGCGGCGGAGTCGATGACGCGCATCGGCCGCTACGACAATCCCCACAAGTGCGTATCGTTCGCGGCGATCAACGCGTCGGTTCGCGCCGAGCCGATCGCCCTCGAGGCAGCCGACGGCGGCCTCGGCTCAGCCCTCCTCTACCAGAGCGGCTCTCCCCGCACCGCCGTCTGCTTCATGCACCCGCAGGCCAACATGAGTCGCCACTATGCGATTCCGGCGCTGGTCGATGCGGGCTACGCGGCGTTTGGCCAGAATAGCCGGTACGTGAACAACGACACCCACTGCATTCACGAACTCTTGTTGCTCGACGTCGCCGCCGGCCAGCGATTCCTGCGCGGCCGCGGTTTCGAGAACGTGGTCCTCGTCGGCAACAGTGGCGGCGGGTCGCTCTTCGCGTTCTACCAGGCGCAGGCGGCAACGCCGCCGCCGCGACGGCTTCGCGAGTCCCCCGGTGGCGACCGGGTCGATCTCAACACCCACGATCTTCCGGCCGCCGACGCCTACGTCATGCTCGCCGCGCACCTCGGCGAGGGCCAGATTCTGATGCACATGATCGACCCGTCGGTCGCCGACGAGAGCGATCCTCTCTCCTGCGACCACGGCCTCGATCCGTACGACCCGGCGAACGGCTATCGCCCCCCGCCAGAGTCGAGCTGTTACGATGCACCGTTCGTAGACCAATACCGGCAAGCGCAGCGCGATCGGGTCGCGCGCATCGACGCGATCGCTCGCACCCTGATCGACGATCGCAACCGCGCGCGAGCGGCGATCGTCGACCCAGGCTTTGCCGGGCGCCCGGAGCACGAGCGCACGCGCACGCTGCGGCGCGCCGCCGTCCACCCACCCATGATCGTCCATCGCACCGAGGCCGACTTGCGAGCGATGGATCTTTCGCTGGATCCGTCCGACCGCGACGCGGGAACACTCTTCTCCTATCGACCCGACCTGACCAACTACATGGAACTCGGATTCGCTCGCGTGACCACACCCAAGGCGTGGCTCAGCACCTGGTCGGGGTTGTCCTCCAACGCATCGCTGGAACGCAACGGGCCGGGCGTCGACGTTCCCTCACTGGTGATCTCCTACGACGGCGACAACGCCATCTTTCCGGCCGATGCCCAGCGCGCGTTCGACCTCCTGGCGGCCACCGACAAGTCGCTGGTCCGAGTCGCCGGGGATCACTATGGATTCGCAGTGGGCACCCAGGACCGTGTCGGCGCGAAACTGGCAACGGATGCGTTGATCGCGTGGCTGCGCGAGCGGTTTCCGCCATCCTGAGTCGGGCGGGAGCGAGTAGAATGGTAGAGACGTTGGCGGAACGGGTGCGCGGATTGATCCACCAAGACCGCCCATTGGTGATGGGCGGTGTCTTCGACGGACTCACGACGAGACTCGCGGATCGCGCCGGCTTCGAGATCCTCTTCGCCGGCGGCTTCAGCGTCGCCGCGACGCTGCTCGGTGAGCCGGACTTCGGCTACCTGACGCAAACGGAGATGGCGGCGACCGCGCAACGCCTTTGCCGGCTGACAGACAAGCCGATCCTGATCGACGCGGACACCGGCTACGGCAATCCTCTGAACGTCCTGCGCACCGTCGAACTGTGGCACTCGGCCGGCGCGGCCGGGCTCTTCCTCGAGGACCAGGTCTGGCCGAAGCGCTGCGGCCACATGCGCGACAAACAGGTCGTGCCGCGCGAGGAATGGGCGGCCAAACTTCGAGCCGTCCTGTCGGCGCGCCCGGATCGCGATCTCTTTCTAGTCGCCCGCACCGACGCGCGCGCCGTCCTCGGCCTGGAAGAGGCGATCGAGCGCGGCAAACTCGCTCGCGACCTGGGGGCCGACGCCGTATTCGTCGAAGCCCCCGAATCGGTGGCGGAGTTCGAGGCCATCGCGCGCGCCATTCCCGGTGCGAAGGTCGCCAACATGGTGGAAGGCGGCCGCACCCCCCTCCTCGGTCCACAGGAGCTTCACGATCTCGGGTTCGACCTCATCGTCCACCCGCTCACCGCCCTGCTCGCGGGAGCCCGCGCCATCGCCACGGCCTATGCGACACTGCGTCGAACCGGCAGTTCGAAGGATCTCGGCGGCGACCTGCTGACGTTCGATGAGTTCAACGACATCATCGATCTCGACCGCCACTACGGGCTCGAACGAAAGTTCCGCCAGCCGTCCGAGTGAGTCGCGACGTCAGCAGTCGGCTTTCGCGAACAGATCCTTGAGCGCGGCGCGGATCTCGTCGTCCTTCAAGCCGGGCATCGCGGTTCGCAACGCGGTGAGGCGCTTGCACGTCTGGGCCGCGTCACCGCCGTCGAACAGCAACCGGGCCTGCTCGTACTGACCGCGAAACCAACCGTCGTCGCCGGGGCGGATCTTGTCGGTGTAGGCCACCCAGTGCTGCATCGCGAGCTTTCGGTCGCCCCGCGCCTCGGCGATGCGCGCCAGGCCACGCCAGGCCGCCAGCGTATTGGGATTCTGTTTCAGGACCTCGTTGTACCCCGCGGTCGCGGCATCCCACTCGCCCGCCTTCTCCTGCAGCTGCGCGATCGACACGAGCTGTCGCAGGCCGGGCGCCTCTCCGCCGGCCTCGCCGGCCAGGGCATAAAGAGCGATCGCCACCCGCGCCGCGGCGGCCGCGTCGGCGGGGGCCGCGCTCATCCGCCCCGTCTTCGCGTACGAGGTCGCCAGCGCTCGAAGCGCATCGCCGCGACCTTCTTCGCGCAGTGCCGCCGCGCTGCGCTCGACTTCGACGCCGGCATCGGCATACCGGCCGAGCCGCTGAAGCGCACCCAGTCGCATGCGCGCCGCCTGCGCCGCCAGATCCTTCTCCTCGGGAAAGCGCGCGGCAAATCCATCGAGAATCTCCGCCGCCCGCGCGTCGCCGGACTCCTCGGCCAGTGAGACGTGGACGGCCTTCAGCAATGCCACTTTGGCGTTGAACTCGGCGAGCGGAATGTCCGTCTTCGATCCGCCCGCGACGATCGCCTGCGCTTGCTCTTCATAGCCGCGCAGGTCCGCGCCGATCCCGGCAATCGTCTGATCGCGCTCGACCGACTCGCTCTGTCCGCGCAAGATCTCGAACCGCGACTGCAACGATCCGAAGCGAGCGCGCAGCAGGTATCCCGGATCCTTGCCAACCTGCGCGTACTGCTCGACCGCGCCGGCGAACTCGCCGGTCGCCTGCAGGTACTCACCGAGGCGGTAGTGCACCTCGTCCGCACGCGCGTGGTCCGGATGCTTCTCGAGGAGTTCACGCATGCTGGCGAGATAGGAGTCGGCCAGCCCCGCCGCCGGCTCGTCCACCGCCATCATCGCCTCGAGCGCCTTGAACCGAAAGTATCGGGCGTCGGCCGCGAACGGCGCGTCGTCCTCGCCTTCGAGCGCCGCCGACAGCGCGGCCGCCGCCGGCTCGTGTCGCCCCGCCCGAAAATGACAAATGCCCAGCCAGTAGCGCGCCTCGCTTCGGTTGCGCTTCACCTCGCCGCTCTCGCTCGCCACGACCTTCTCGAGCAACGGTTCGGCGCCGGCACAGTCCTCCTTCTGGAGCAGCAGTTGTGCGAGCTGCCACTGCGCCACCGGCGAATCTGCTTTACCGGCCCATTGCGCCGGATCCTTGATGCTGGAGAACAACAACGCGTCGACCTTGGCGGCCCAACCTGGGCCGGCCTGACGAAGTTGCGACATCACCGCGCCCGCTTCGCGCCGGCGTTGTTCCGCCTCAGCGCCGCTGGCGCGATCGGCGAGGTCGAACAGGGCGCGCAACTCGTAGTACTGGAGGATCGGGGTCTCGTCGTCCGCCACCAGGCCGTTCTTCCGCAGTTCGCGAGCATACGCCAGCGTCTTCGTCGCATTGCCGCCCCGGTAGTGGCTGTCGAGGAGCGCCATGCGCGCCTTGGCCACGCGCTCCGGTGAGGCCTTGCCGTCGATCACCGACTGGAAATCCCGGCGCGCCCACTCCTGGTTTCCGCTCTCCAGGTAGCAGAGCCCGCGGCCGAGCAGGCTCTCGCTCAAGAGTTCGTCGGAGTGATCCCCCACGGCGAACTGGGAGAAGCCGCTTTCGCAGCTGCGCAGCAGCTCGGCGCGCCGATCGCCGGAGAAGACGCGGGCGCCGTAGTAGTTGAGCCAGTTGAGGTAGTACAGCGCACTCGCCGCGATCGACTGCGAAGCCTGGAACTCGGCCGTCTCGTAAAGGGCCTCGAGGTCGCCGTCCTCGTCCATGACCGCGCGGGAGAGCTTCTCCAACCGCCCGCTGCGCGCCTGATAGATTCCCGCCAGCGGCGCGTGCACTGCTTCGAACGACGCGCGCAGCTCCGCTGCTCGCTGCTCCTCTTCCCCGCCGCGCTGGATGCGGTCGCTCTCGTCGATATACGCCAGCGCGACTTCGCCGATCTGTTCGACGAGAGATCTCTCCGCGTCCGCGTTGCCCGCGGCGCCGCGCGCCTCCTGCGCCAACCGATCTCCGCGCGATCGGATCTCGCTCAGGGACACTGCCGATGCGGCCTGCACACCAGCGAGCACGAGCACGAGGAACCCGACGGCGCCCCAAGTACGGAGCGTCGGAGCCGCGGAAAACTTCACGAAAGGTCTTTCAGAAACTTTGCCATCTCGACCTTCCAACGCTGGCCGAAGGTCAACACCATCACGTCGCGAATGAGCTGCTTCTCGTCCGCGAGTTGCACCAACTCTCCCCCGCCGGCAGACGCCACGTCGCGGTATACCGTCGTCACCTCGTCGTAGTACTCGGGCTTGGGCGATGGCTCGAACGGCTTCTTGCCGTGCAACGACCGCCACATCCACTCGCTGAACCGCAGATGCAGCCCATCCGTAACGTCGATCGCGCTCAGCAGACCGCCATCGGCCTGGAAGCCGCGCACCACCGACTTGAGTTCGTCGACGTCCTCGACGTGGGGTGGTGAGCCGCCGATCAGGATGATCACCTTCTTCGACTTCTTGCGCCAGGAAAGATCCTGGATCGCCGTGTCGATCGCCTCCAGCACGGCTTCCTCGTAATCACCTCCGCCGGCGGCGTTGATCTGGGAAACGAAACCCAGCAGCTTGTCGGTGCGAAAACTGAGGTCCGTCCATCGGGTGACGTAATCGTCGCCCTCGTCGCGATACGCGACGATGCCGATGCGGCTGGTCGGAACCATCCCTTGGATGGACCGAACGAGCGAAGCCGTCCGTTCTTTCACCTGATCGATGACGAACTGCATGCTCTCGGTCGTGTCGACGACGAGGACGAGGTCGAGGCCGACCTTGCGCAAGCCGCCGACGTAGTCACCAAAGTTGCCGCCCAAACCACCGATGGCGCCCGACCCGAAGGACAGATTCGCGGAGGCCGTAGCTGGACCCTGCACCGACCGGCCCAGTTTCGGACCGATCCCACCGATCTTCGGCATGTCCGGCGCTCGCACATTGCGAACCCGCGGTCCGCGCGTGAGCCCCGCATCGCGCCGCGGGGCTTTGGCGACGTTCAACAACCCCGCGTAGTCCTCCATCGACGGCGCGCCATCCAGGTCATCGAGACCGACATCACCCGCCTCGACGATCTTTACGTTCACCTTCTCGACCTGGCGTACGACCGTGATCGAAAGCGTCGCCAAGGCGACGAGCAAAGCGCCATGGATCAGCGTCGAGACCGCGAAGAAACTCGCGTTACCGCCAGGGCTCCCCGACCACGGATCGGCCTTGCGGCGCTCCTCCGCCGCGACGGCGTCGTCACGCCCCTCTACGTCAACCATGGAAACGGAAACCCCGAGTTGCGGTTCGGGCACGCACCGCGACTGCTAACGCCGCGTCCGCTCGGCGGCAATCGCGATCTGTGTCGCACCCGCCTTCTGGGCAATCGACAGGACACGCACCGCCTCGCCGAACAAGACCTCGCGGTCGCCCTCGAGAACGACCGGGGCTTCAGGATTCGCCTGCAGCAACTCCGCCAGCGCGCCCTCGATGTCCTCGTACGCGGTCAGGACGTTGTTGACGTAGATCTCCTGCGTCGGCGTGACACTGACCGTGATCTCGCGCGGCGCCGAAGCGGTCGAGTCGACCTCGGGCAAACTGATCTTGGCGCCGGACTCCACCATCGCCGCGCTGCTCACCATGAAGATGATGAGGAGAACCAGAAAGATGTCGGTGAGCGGAGTGATGTTGATGTCCGCCATGATCGCGCCTTTTTTGCCGGTGCTAAGCCCCATGTGCCTGCCTGCCCACGTGCAAGGAGTCGAGCACCCGATTCGAAGCGATCGTAAGCGCGGCTTCGATCCGGTCGATCCGGGTCTGGAAGTAGTTGAAGAAGATCACCGCGATGATCGCGACGCCGAGTCCCAGACCCGTGGCCACCAGCGCCTCCGAGATTCCGGCGGCGACGACCGCGAAACCGCCGCTACCCATCACTGCCATGTTGTGGAAGGCCTTGATGATGCCGACGACGGTGCCGAACAACCCGATGAACGGGGCGCTGGCGCCGACCGTGCCGAGGACCCAGAGGGGCCCCTTCAGCGCCTCGACCTCTTCGTACCGCTTCTCTTCGGTGAGGTCCGCCAGGTACTCGAGTGAGTCCGAGGAGTGCCGCTCGAGGATATCGCTGAAGATGCGGCCGGCAGGGGTGTTGACCTTGCCGCGCGCCTGACCGAGCGCCTCTTTTACTTGCCCCTTCTCGAGGCTCGGGCAGATGCCGCTCGCCAGGCCCAGGCTTTCGCGCACCAGATTCCGCAACGACCACAGACGTTCGAAGACGATGGAGACGGTGACGATGGAGAAGACGATCAGCGGATAGGTCGCCAACGCCCCTTGGTGAATCATTTCGAGAACACTAAGACCTTCCACAGGTGAACCTCCGATTGCGACCAGAAACTATGCGCAAGGCGCCTGAACACTGTCAATTCAGCCGGCGTCAAGTGCAAGCTGCCCGCGCGTCCTTGCCTTTCCGTGTTCTATCCGGTCGACCCGCCCGATCTTTCGCCGGGCACGCAGCCGTGTTCATAGTGTCGCTGTGAGCGCCAGCGCCAGTACCCCGCCCGCCCACGCGGCCGGGTCCGACACCTCGCACGCGGCGCGCGTCCGCGCCGGCGGCTGGTCCGTGGTCGTTGGCGTCGCTTTGCTCGGGGTCAAGTTCTACGCTTACCGCCTCACCGGGTCGGCGGCGATCCTGTCAGATGCGATGGAGAGCATCGTCAACGTCGCGGCCGCCGCCGTGGCCCTCGGCGCGCTCGTCGTCGCCTCCTGGCCGGCCGACCGAAACCACCCCTACGGTCACGGCAAGGTCGAGTTCATGACGGCGGCGTTCGAGGGCGGCCTGATCGCCTTCGCCGCCCTCCTCATCATCGCTGAAGGCATTGCAAGCTGGATTGGCGGGCAGGATATTCGGGCGCTCGATCACGGAATCGCCCTCACCCTGGTCGCCGGCACGGCAAACTACATCCTCGGCGCATTCCTGATTCGGGTCGGACGGCAGCAGTCCTCCGTGACCCTGGTGGCCGACGGCAAACACGTGCAGGCCGACTTCTGGACCAGCGCGGGGGTCGCGGTTGGACTCGGCTTGGTGATCCTCACCGGCCGCACCTGGCTCGATCCGTTGGTCGCGATCTTGGTTGGGGTCAACTTGGCGCGGACCGGATGGCAGTTGGTTCGCGAGGCCGCGGGCGGACTCCTCGACGAGGAAGATCCCGCGTTGTTGCGCCACATCCTCGACGCCATTACCCGAGCACGCGTGCCCGGGGTGATTCGTGTCCACTTCTTGCGCGCCATCCGCAGCGGCAACTTCCGCCATGTCGACGCGCACCTCGTGGTACCGGAGTACTGGTCGGTCGAGCGCGCCCACGATCTCGCCGACGAACTCGAGCAGCGGGTCACGAACGCCATGATCGGCGAGGCCGAGATTGCCTTCCACATCGACCCCTGCCGACGCAGTTACTGCAGCGAGTGTGACGTCGCCGATTGCCCGATCCGCCTGCAGCCCTTTGTAGCCCTGCGGCCGATCACGCTCGAGGAAGCGACCCGGCCCGACACTCCTTAGCAGTCCGGGCGACCAGCAAGCTCAGGCGACGGCGCGTTCGCACGTCGCGATGGTCGTCTCGCGGTCCGGCGGCTCGGGTAGCGCGTAACGGCTCCGAAACCGCTTGCCGCGGGCGAGGATCCAAAGCGTCCGCGCGATCACCTGAGGCGAACCAAACGCCTTCTCCGGTGCCTCGAGCATATTGAACATGCGCAGAAACGCTCGGAAGATGACGGGGTCGCAGCGCGTACCGATCAGCACACCGTCCTCGAGAAACTTTCCCCAGATCCGGTTCCCGAGTCGCTTCGCCGGCCGCCCCTCGGCTTTTCGCACGGCGTCCTTATCGGCCATCACCGACGCCTGGTAGAAAGGCTCGATCACTTCACGCGCTCGCCGGTCGAGGTCGACCATCGCCGCGCCCAGATCGCCGGGGTTCGCATCGATCGACTCACCCATGAGGTGGGCGTGCACGAATGCCTGAGCGCAGCCGCGACCGTATAACGGGTTGGTGCAGTACGCCGCGTCGCCGAGGGGGAAGAAGCCCTCCGCGACTGGCCGGCCGTCGATTACGAACTCCCGGCGGCGGTTGATCAACCCTCCCATCATCTGGATGGGGCGGTCCGGATCGCCGATCGGCTCGGCGATCGCCGGGTCCGCCCACGCCGCGGCGCCAGGGAGAAAGCGGATCATCGCCTCGAACGCGCCGACGTGCGAAAGCACCTTGAGACGAGGTACGGCCAGCGGCACCGCGAAGGTGACTGAAAACGTGCGATCATCAGAAGGGAAAACCCCGAATTTGATCCAGATGTAGTCGGCCGCCGTCGGGTGATCGTTGCGCGTCGGCTCTTCGGCACCGTCGCGAAAGCGATAGAACCGCGTGTAGTAGATGATCCCCGACGGCTTCTCCTCTTCGCGTGGGGCTGCAGCTCCGATTTCCGCCAACCACGCCGGGGCCTTCGAGCCGCGACCGCTCGCGTCGACGACGATGTCGGCCGCGACGTGTTGTTCGCGTTCGTCGCGGAAATAACGGACCCCGTCGACGACCGGCGCGACCGCCCCGGGTCGCGCGGTCAAACCACTGACCTTCGATGCTCCCCGGAACTCGACGTTGCCGCCGGCGAGAACGGCGCGGCGAATGACCCACTCGAAAGTCGTGCGCCGGCAGCCCAGCGCGACGAAGTCCTCGTCGCCCGGTTCGTACTTCAGAGGCGGCAAGGTGATCGGGGGCCGCGCCAGCATGTCGAGCTCTCGAGCGCCGTTGGCGAGCAACGCTTCGAGGATGTCCGGATAGTGGTCGCGCAACAACGCGCGCAGACGGCCGAGAAACGCGTGCGAGTGGCGCACCTGGGGCGCACCGTGGCGCTGCCAGGAGGCAAAGGCCTCTTGCGCGTCGTCCGCCGGGGGATCGCTGTCGCGTTCGAGAACGACGACGCGTGCGCCTCGGTCGCTCAGAACGCGCGCCGCGGCGAGGCCGGTGATGCCGCTGCCGATGACGACCGCGGTCTTATCAACGAGGGATTGGGGAAGGTCGGCGGGCACTGGGTCGTGTTCCTGAGAGCGTAGCTGCGACCGGCAGTCTAGCAGAGTCGATTGCTGGGGAAAGTGCGGGTATCCGTGTTGATTCGCGGCGCCGGTGGAGAGACAAACTGCGGATGGCACAAATACGACGACTGACGCTTAATCTGCACGGAATGCACGCGTTGTTCGACAATGACGTGCGCGGCTTGATCGACACCGCCGTGCGCGCTGACGATCTCGGCATCGACTGCGTCAGCCTGCCGGATCACGTCGCGATGGGCACCCGCGTGGACCGGTACCCGTACGGCGTTTTTCCGTTGCCCGAGGACTGGCCGTGGTTCGAACCACTGACCGTCCTCGCCGCAATCGCCGCCGCCACCAGCCGCGTCAGCCTGACCACCAGCGTCCTGATCGCGCCGCTGCGTCCTGCCGCACTGCTGGCAAAGACATGCGCCACTCTCGATCGGATCTCGCACGGGCGATTCGAGCTGGGTGTCGGCACGGGCTGGCAACGCGAGGAGTACGAAGCGGTCGGTGTGCCATTTGAGGATCGGGGCCAGCGACTGATCGACGCACTGCGCACCTGCCGCGCGCTGTGGACCGGCGAACGGTGCTCGGTCGAAACTCCGACCGTGACCTTCGCCGAGATCCTGTCGCAGCCGTGTCCGACCCGAGAGATCCCGTTGTGGCTCGGCATGGCGCCTTCGGCCCGCGCGCGAGCTTGGATGGCGGAGCTCGGCGCCGGATGGGTGCCGATGGCCGTAAAGCCCGATGCACTCGCGCCGGACATCGCCGCGATCCGCGACGCGTACGCACGCGGCGGACGAGATGCCAACACACTGCGAGTGCGCGCCGGCCTCCCAATGCGCGTCGGCGCGGACCGTCGACCCGACCTGGCGGCGACCCTCGACGGACTGGACGACGCCGGCGCGGTCGGCGTGACCGACGTCGAGATCTTCGTCAGCGCGTTCGCTCGGTCCGCCGCCGACATCGATCTCGTCCTGCGCGAAGTCGCCGCCCGCCGCAAGGGCTGAGGACCGAGCGGTGGTTCGCCCGCACCCACTGCGCTATCGTCGCGCCTCGTTGTCATGAATCGCGCCGCGCGGCATCTCCTGGGAGTTCTCTGCACCGGCATCGCCTTCGCGGTGATCGCGGTGCCGCCGGCGGCGGCCCAGTGCCCAGGCGACTGCGGCGACGACGGCGTGGTGTCGATCAACGAACTCATTCGCGCCGTCAATATCGCCCTCGGGCGGGGAGCGCTGGAGGAGTGTCAGGCCGCCGACGTCAACCGCGACGGCGCCGTGCGAATCACCGAGCTGGTGGCCGCCGTGAACGCCGCCCTCGGTGGCTGTCCGCCCGCGCCGTCGCCGACCCCGACAGCGACGGCGACCGCGACCGTGACGGCGTCACCGACGCCGCCAAACGATCCGCCGGTGATCGCGCCGATGCCCGTCTACCGGAGCTACCCAGGATTTGCGATCACCTATGCGGTCCCGGCCAGCGATCCGGAGGGCGGAGCGGTCCAATGCACCTCGGCCAACCTTCCGACCGGCGCGACGCTCGATTCCGAGACAGCCGTTTTCGCCTGGACGCCGAACTCCGGAGACGTCGGCGGCTACGACATCGCGATCCGATGCACGGATGACGACGGTGGAGCGACCGAACGGGTCCTGCCTGTCCAAATCACTCCGCTCGACACGTGCTCCGAAGCCGTCTGCGATCCCGCCACCGGCTGTGAGCCGACGCTGCTGCCGGTCGCGCAGGAGTGCTGTACAGAGGAACCGACCATTCGGGTACGCGAGCCGGCGGCGGAGTGCATGCCGGGATTGGTCCTCTACGCGGGTCGCAACCAACGCGGTTTCGGCCGATTGCAGAACTGCGATCTTCTGCAGATCAGCCCGTCGGGCCAAGGGTCGACGGATATCCGATTCAACATCGAGGCGCGCTGCGTGGACAGTACCCGGCCGTTGCGCCTCGCGGCCCGCATGGAAACGGCGGACCGCGTACTCTTCGATCGGCAGATGTTCGTGAACCTGACGGACCGCGAAGACGGCTTTGCGCAGCAATCCGCCCTGTTCTTCCGCCTCGAGCTGATCGAACCGGACGTCTTCGACGGGGCCGAAGTACAACTGGACCTGCGCCTGACCGACACCAACGCCGGCGTGGTCGTGGAGCACACCGTTCGTCTGACCCTGACCACCAGCGCCCTCGGCGATCTGCCGGAGCCGGACGTCGAGGACATCTCCCCCGCCGAGGCCGGCTGTGTCGGATGCCATCGCCCCCTGACGACCTCCGGCGAGCGCTTCGGCATCGAGGAAGCGCATCCCTGGGCCGTGGTCGCGTGCACCGAGTGCCATGGCGGCAACGGCAGCGCATTCACGCGCGCCGACGCGCACGTCGCAATCGGCGCGGCGCCCCCGTACTTGAAAGCCTTCACATCAGCCCAACTCGACGCGGTGGATCGCGACTATCTCCGCTTCGTCAATCCCGGGGATCTGCGCGTCGCGCCGCAGACCTGCGGTTCCGCCGGATGCCACGCCGAAGTCGTCGCCGCCGTGGCGAAATCGCACATGTCCACCTACGGGGCGCTCTATACCGTGCCGCGATACCTGGCGGGGATGCAGGGCGCCGATTCGATCGTCGGCGCGATCGACATCTCCGATCCGGACTATGATCCCGAGACGTCGCCGCCGGGTGCGATCGCACAATTGTCGGCGCTGCGAGGCCCCACGTCGGAGCGATTTGAGATCGCCGGCGTGATCGACGATTTCCTGCCGAAGGCCTGTCCGACCTGCCATCTCAACGCGTACGGGGCGAGCGACGCGCCAGGGCTGTATCGCTCGTCCGGATGCACCGCGTGTCACATGCTGTACGCCGACGATGGACGCTCGCGCACGACCGATCCGATGATCACGAAGAGTTTTCCGTCGCATCCCGCGGCGCACCGCCTGACCTCGGCGATACCGGTCGAGCAATGCGCCCACTGCCATCACCGGGGTGGGCGAATCGGCCTCGGGTACCGCGGAATCCGCGAGGGGGGCTATTCCCCGGAGCTCACTCCGGTCCGCGGACAGGTGTTGGCATCACCGCTCTACGGAAACGCGCCCGGCTTCTACTTCAGCGACGAGGACACTGCGAACACGGTCGACGAGACCCCGCCGGACGTCCACTTCACCGCGGGAATGGTGTGCGTCGATTGTCACGTCGGCGCCGACGTGCACGGCGACGGCTTCCTCTCCTCCTTCGGGCACGACCGCGTCGGGATCCGCTGTGAAGACTGTCACGGGACGATCCGCGCGGCGGTGGAGCCGGACGAGGACGGAGTGTTCCAGAATTCGGCGGGACATGTGTTGAAGCGCTTGCGACGAGACGATCTCGGCGTCGTTCAGCTTCGATTGGCGATGGAAGATCGCGAACTCGCCGTCACCCAGATCGCCGAGCGGATCGCCACCAACCCCCGCATGGCGGAGGCGATGGGCGTCGATGAGAACGGGTTCTCCCACACCGACTCCATCGAGTGTTACACCTGCCACTCGACGTGGCGCCAGACCTGCTTCGGCTGCCATGCCGGCGTCGACGATCGCGGATCCGCGCGCAACTGGACGACCGGCGAAATGACCCAGGGCGCTATTTCAACCCGGCGGGATACGTTCTCCCTCGATTTTCTCGCGCTCGGCGTAAACGAACGCGGCAAGATCACACCGCTGGCACATGGGATGAGCATGTCGTTCTCCTATACCGATCCCAGCGGGACCACCGTTCTCGAAGACGTCGTCCGCACCACGGGCGACGGAGCGTTGGGTTTCGGCTGGAGCCCCTTCTTCCACCATACGGTCAGTCGGGTTCCGCAGAACTGCGACCGTTGCCACGCGCTCGACGATCCCGACGACCCGAGCAACGCCGCGACGCTGCGTGAGACCTACGGCTTCGGGAACGGCCAGGCAATGATTCGCGACGGCAGTGGGTTGGAGTACGACGCCACCGCCTTTCTGGACGAGAGCGGAGAGACCGTGGCGGCATTTCCGGGACCCGCAACCGGTCCCGTACCGGTCGAGGTGCGCGAGCGCGCCGCCGCCATCGTCGTCACGCCGCAGCCGCGTTGAGCCGGCGCCGCGTGAAGTGTACTTGACCCCGTACCCTCCGGCCCCTAAGAAGGCGCCTATGTCAGCCGGTGCTTCGCCCGTCTTCGCCTTGGTGCGGATCCCTCGCGGAGGCCCGCGGCCCAGCGAGGAGGACTTCGTTCAGGCATTGAAGAAAGACCGTCTGAACCTGCGTCTCCCTGAATCGAACGGGTATATGGAGTTCGAGACGGCTGGACCGTACGCGATCCTCGTCGACGGCTCCGAACTCGACGAATACGTGGCGTGGGAGAGGTAACCGCCTGAGCGGATCGGCGAGCGTCACCTCAAGGGCGCAGCCGGTCGAGCATTCGCGGGAAGGGGATCGTCTCGCGGACGTGGTGAAGTCCGCAGATCCAGGTGACCACGCGTTCGATTCCCATCCCAAATCCGGCGTGGGGGACCGAACCGTACCGGCGCAGGTCGAGGTACCACGCGAACGCTTCTCGCGGCAGACCGTGCGCATCGATCTTGTCGGAGAGGATCTGCCAGTCGTCCTCGCGCTGACCGCCGCCGATGATCTCGCCGTAGCCCTCGGGAGCCAGCATGTCGACGCAGAGTGCGAGCCGCGGATCCGCGGGATCGCATTTCATGTAGAAAGCCTTGCAGGAGGCGGGGTAGCGATGCACCAGCACCGGGTGATCAAAGGCCTCGGAGATCGCCGTTTCCTCTTCCGCGCCGAAATCCGCGCCCCACTCGATCGCGAAGCCCTTGTCGCGGAGCATCGCGATCGCGTCATCGTAGGTGAGACGTGGAAAGGGCTTGCGAATGCGCTTGAGCAGCTCCACATCGCGCTCGAGGGTCGCCAGTTCGGCCGACCGATTGGCGACGACCCGCTGAACGATGTGCTCGACGAAGTCCTCGGCTAGCTCCATGTCGCCGGCGAGGTCCATGTAGGCGACCTCGGGCTCGACCATCCAGAACTCCATCAGGTGACGCCGGGTCTTCGACTTTTCGGCGCGAAACGTCGGTCCGAAGCAATAGGCTTTGCCGAAAGCGAGAGCGCCGGCCTCGAGATAGAGTTGACCACTCTGCGTCAGATACGCCGTTTCATCGAAATACGGCGTCTCGAATAGCGTGGTCGTGCCCTCGCAGGCGGCCGGCGTGAGGATCGGCGAGTCGAAGAGGACGAACCCTCGGTGATCGAAGTACTCACGACATGCGTGAACGATCTCACTTCGGATGCGGAGGATGGCGTGCTGCCGCGCCGAGCGCACCCAGAGGTGGCGGTGGTCCAGCAGGAAGGCGACCCCGTGATCCTTCGGAGTGATCGGGTAGTCGACAGACTCACCGACCAGATCGATGCCAGTGACGCCGAGTTCGAATCCGATCGGCGAGCGCGGGTCGGCACGCACGACACCGCGCACGACGATGGACGACTCCTGGGCGAGGCGGGACGCCAAGCCGAAAACCTCCGGCGTGACCTCCTTCTGGAAGACGACGCACTGGATCGTCCCGGTGCCGTCGCGCACCTGCAGGAAGTGGAGCTTTCCGCTGGATCGCTTGTGGTAGAGCCAACCGCGCAGCGTCACTTCCTGTCCTTCGTGAGCGCGGACGTCTTCGATGTAGGTCTGGTTCACGGCATCGTGCTCCCGCTGTTCCAACCACCGCTACTGCAACGCCGCCCGATCGCCAAGTGGCAACCCGGACGGTCCCCGGACGCCGGCCGCGCCGCACACGCGAGACTCGGATGTCATGTTGCGGCGGGTCTGCTACTTTTTTCGGCTGTGCGACAAGCCCGATACATCTGCCTCGGCCTCGCGTTGGCCGCGCTTGCGATTTCGACCAACGTCTCGTGCCGGACCGAGGACAGCGGTCGATTCGAAACGGTGGCGCGCGTCGGCGAGGCGAACGGAGAGATCGGGGCCGACGTGGGCGACGAGACCCGCTACCTCCTCGCCGACGTACCGCATGGGTTGGTCCTACTCGGAGCGCGTTTCGACGTCCCCGCGGACGGGCGGCTCGTCGTCGACGCAACGCTCGGCCCGGCATTGCGCCGCGCGGCCCGGCTCGTCGTTTCGCCGCGGGCGACCATCGATGGACGGTCCTGGACGGACCTCCCGCCCGTCCTGGTATCGCCGGTCGATCAACCCACCGGCCGCGGCGTGAGCCTTCCCTTGAGCATGCCGCCGGAGTGGCGCGGGCGAGAAGTAAGGGTTCACGCGTCCGCATGGGAGCCGCACGACGGCAACCGAACGCGACACGAGAGTGAACCGCTCGAGGTCCCGCCGGGGGCGGTCCTCGAGGTCGGCGGCGGGATCCTGGCTGCCGCGCGCGGACAAGGGGACGTCCGGTTCAAGGTCGCCGCCTGCCGCTCGGGCGAGTGCCGCGACGTCGCCGCGAACGTGGTGCCTGGAACGGCGTCAGAATGGATCGATTGGCGCCTCCCCCTCGAGGAGTTCGTCGGTCAGACGATCACGCTGGTGTTCGAAACAGAATCCCCGAACGACGCGAAGGACACGTACTCTCTCGCCGTGTGGTCGCGGCCAGCGCTGGTCGCTCCAGCGCCCGAGCGCGAGGCTCGGCACAACGTCATCCTTCTTTCGATCGATACCCTGCGAGCCGATCACCTGACATCGTACGGACACAAGCGCGACACGGCGCCGAAGCTCCGCGAATGGTTCGAGGCCGACGGAGTCTTGTTCGAGAATGCCGTCGCCGCGGCAACCACGACCGGCCCGGCGCACATGACGATGTTCACCTCGTTGGTTCCGACGGTACACGGCATCGCCGAGAAGCCCGGCGTGCGCGGGCCGGCGCCCATCACACTGGCCGAAGTCCTGCGGGCGAACGGCTACGCGACCGGAGCCGTGACCGAAGACGGCCCGCTGCACGCACGCTGGGGCTTCAGCCGCGGATTCGACTCCTACGCGGAGAACAAGAGTTCGGACGTGATGTTGCCGGAAGGGCACGTCGCCGCGACGTTCGACAAGGCCGAGCAGTGGTTGCGCCGCAACGCCGACAGGCCGTTCTTTCTGTTCCTGCACACGTTCGAGGTGCACTATCCCTACGCGCCGCCGGCCCGCTATTCGACGCTGTTCGCCGACACCCCGCGCGACCCGGGACTGCCCGCCGACTACGCACCGGTTCTCTACGACCGCGAGATTCGTCACGTCGACGATCAGCTCGACCGTTTCCTGACAAAGCTCCGAGCGGCCGGCTTGCTCGACAACACGCTATTCATCGTGACGTCCGATCACGGCGAGGAGTTTCTAGAGCACGGCTTCATCGGCCACGGTGGCAACCTTCATCCCGAGGTCGTGCGCGTGCCGCTGTTGATGCGCGGACCGGGGGTCGCCGGCGGCCGGCGAATCGCCGCCCCCGTCGGCCACGCGGATCTCATGCCGACGATCCTCGACCTTCTCGGGATCGAGTCGCCAAGCGTCGCGATGGGACGCAGCCTCGCGGCGATCGTGCGCGGCGAGGCGAACGACATCCCGGCCGCCCCTCTTTACAGCGAGGCGTGGTACGAGACCGCGATGGTGGCTGGCGGGGGAACCGTCAAACTGAGCCAACCGTCGATCGCTGTCCGCCACGGCGATCGCAAGGTCATCCGCAGCAACACGCCGGACGGGAAGTACGCCTATCGATATTACGACCTGGCGGCCGACCCGGACGAACGGAGCGACCTGTTCGGCGAGGACGCCGCCGTGGTCGCCGATCTTCAGGAGCTGCTCGCCGCGTATGAGCCCCTGATGGCCGGCCTGCGCCGCCGCGCCGAGGCCGCTCGCAATCGATTTGGGACCCGCCTCGACGATGACTCCGAGCAGGTCGAAGTCGACCCCGCCGTCGCCGAAAAACTCCGCGCACTCGGCTACGTCGAGTAGGTGCCAGGGATCGTTCTCGCCCCCGGGGACGAGCGGCCGGGCTGTCGGTTGACAGATTCGTACGAATTGCATACCGAACGTTCAGTATGACCGCTGCTCCGCGACCGGTGCGACCCGAAAACGGCCGACGAGATCTCACCGACATCGCCATCGATTGCTTCGCCCACTACGGCTACAAAGCGACGTCGATCTCCCGGATCGCCGACGCCGCCGGGCTCACCAAGGGAGCGATCTACTACCATTTCCGCGATAAGGAAGACCTGCTCTTCGCGGCTGTGGCCGACCGGTTGACGCAGTTCGAGCGCAGCGTCACCGCACAGATCCTGCCACTGGCCGACGCGGTCGTGGCTCTGCGCGAGACGGCGCGCGTGTGCCTGGACCACGCCACCAAGAGCAATCACCGGCGCTTCATCGTCACCCTGATGATCGAGGCGATCGACACGAACGCGAGGCTGTCCGAACAGTTCCGGGCCATGATGCAGCGGTTTCGCCGCTTTCTGGGCGAGATCATCGAGTTCGGGCAAAGGCAGGGCACGTTCCGCCCGGACGTCGACGCCGCGATGGCGGCGAGCGTGTACGCGGGCGCCATGATGGGCGCCGAGATTCAGTACTACCAGGATCCCGACGGGTTCGATCTCGAAGGGACGGTCACGGCTTTCGTCGACCAATACGTCCAGTCTCTGGCGGCGCCGCTGGCCAACGTTCCGTGAACACCTATTTGGGCAAGGAGAACCTCTAATGATCAGTTTCGAACCGACCGAAGATCAGCAGATGATGCGGGACACCGTCGCCGCGTTTGCCACCGATCAGATTCGCCCTCTTGCGCGGGACGCCGACGAGTCCGGCACGATCCCGGACTCGGTGGTGCAGCAGGCGTGGGGACTCGGCCTCATCCAGAGCGCGATTCCCGAAGAGTTCGGCGGCTACGGCGGCGACCGATCGGCCGTGGCGAGCGCTCTGGTCTGCGAGGAGCTCGGGTACGGCGATTTGTCGATCGCCCTGCACATTTTATCGCCGCGCCTGGTCACCTATCCCGTCCTCGAACTCGGCACGGACGCACAGAAGCGGGACGTGTTGCCCGCGTACTGCGGCGACTCGTTCGCGGCGGGAACGGCGGCGGTGATGGAGCCGACGATGGCGTTCGACGTGAACGAGATGGCCGTAACGGCGACGCGACAGAACGGCGGCTACGTGCTCAACGGTTCGAAGTGCTACGTGCCGCTCGGCCCGGCGGCGCGCCACACGGTCGTCTACGCGCGCGGTGAGCAAGGTACGACGGCGTTCGTCGTCCCCGCCGACACCCCGGGCTTCAGCGTGGTCGAACGCGAAAAGATCATGGGGCTCAAGGGGTTGGCAACCTACGAGATGAAGTTGGACGGTTGCGCCGTGCCGGCGACGGCACGATTGGAGGGCGATCTGAAGCCGATCTTCAACCGCTCCCGTATCGCGCTGGCGTCGATGGCGGTCGGTGTCGCACGGGCGGCCTTCGAGTACGCGCGCGACTACGCAAAGGACCGCAAGGCGTTCGGCGTGCCGATCGCGCAGAAGCAAGCGATCGCCTTCATGCTCGCCGAGATGGCGATCGAGATCGATTCCGCGCGACTCCTCACCTGGGAAGCGGCATGGAAGCTCGACCGCGGTGAGGACGCCACACGCGAGGCCTGCCTGGCCAAGAACTACGCGGCCGAGATGGTGTTGAAGGTGACGGACAACGCTGTGCAGGTGCTCGGCGGTCACGGCTACATCCGCGACCACATGGTCGAGCTCTGGTTGCGCAACGGACGTGGGTTCGCGCTGTTCGAAGGGCTGGCCCTGGCGTAGTCCAGCGCCGCCGCCTCATCGATTTCGGCGCGATCGACAACCAAACAAACGACGGAGAGAACTGCGATGATCGATTTCGAGCTTTCGGAAGACATGCGAGTCATGCGGGACATGATCAACCAGGTCGCACTTCAGACCATGCGACCGATCTCGCACCAGTTCGACGAAGAGGAACACACCGATCCCGTCGAGTGGCAGAAGATGATGTGGGACGTTTCGAAGGGCAGCTCCGTCTTCGGCGGCGGCCCGAGCGACAAGAAGGAGCGCGGCGGTTCGAACGGCAAGCCGGTCGAGCGCAACGTCGGCGCCACCGTCACCATCGAGGAGCTGTCGTGGGGCGACGCCGGACTCTATCTCAGCATCCCCAATCCGGGTCTCGGCGGCGCGGCCGTGTCCGCGGCCGGCACCCCCGAACAGAAGAAGCGCTTTCTGCAGCGCTTCAGCGAGGGCGAGCCGAAGTGGGCCGCGATGGCGATCACCGAACCCGGTTTCGGATCGGACTCGGCGGCGGTCGCGACCACGGCGACACGAGACGGCGACCACTGGGTGCTCAACGGCACGAAGATCTTCTGTACGTCGGGCCAACGCGCGCTCGACAAATCCGAGGGCTTCGTCGTCGTCTGGGCGACGGTGGACAAATCGGCCGGACGCGCGGGGATCAAGGCGTTCGTCGTCGATCACGGCACGCCCGGCGTGACCGTGACCAAGGTCGAGGACAAGCTCGGCATCCGCTGTTCGGACACGGCGGCGATCGTGCTGGAGGACGCTCGCATCCCGCTCGACAACATCCTCGGCGACGCCGAGGTGCAAACCGACTCCCAGAAGGGATTCAAAGGCGTCATGGCGACGTTCGACGCGACGCGGCCGGCGGTCGCCGCGAGCGCGATCGGCATCGGACGCGCCGCGGTGGACTTCGTGCGCGACGAGTTGGCGAAGGCGGGCGTCGAGATCCGCTACGACCGTCCCCCCATGAAACAAACGGCGATCGAGCGCGACTTCATGGCGATGGAAGCGCATCTGCAGGCGGCGCGACTCCTCACCTGGCGCGCCGCCTGGATGATGGACCGCGGCATGCGGAACAGCCTGGAAGCATCGATGTGCAAATCGAAGGCCGGCCTGGCCGTGACGCAGGTCACCCAGAAGGCAGTCGAGATCCTCGGCCCGTTAGGCTACTCGCGCAAACTGCTGCTGGAGAAGTGGATGCGCGACGCCAAGATCAACGACATCTTCGAGGGCACCCAACAGATCAACCTCATGATTGTCGCGCGACGCATCCTGGACTACACGAGCCGCGAACTGAACTGAGCACGCAACTATCGGCCCCGCCTCGCCGACGGCGAGGCGGGGCCGCATTCAGTCAACGGCCGAGTGCGGCCTTGATCGCGGCTCCCGGGCGCTGGAGCACCCAAGGCCTTGGAGCGAGACCCCGCCTACACCCTGGCGAGAACGGCGGCTCGGGATATCGAGAAGTTGCTCAAGGGCCGGGACCCAGCTAACAAGCCGACGCTTCCTGATGCGAGATCGAACTCCGGCGCTGGTGCTCGCGGTGGCGCGCTTCGATGGATTCATTCGCGTCACATGAGATTCGTGTTGTAGAAGGGCTGCCTATCGACGGTGTCGTGAAGGCCGACCAAACGCCTGGGGAGGAGCTTCTGAATGACTTGGATCGGCGTTAGGACGCCTTACCGGATGCATCGTCTGATTGGCATGGCGCTCTTGTCTCTCTGGACTGCGGGCGCTTCCGTCGCTTCGGACGGACAGTTTGTCGGCCAAGTGGAAGTGGTGCAAGCAGACGCACGCAAGATGCTGGGCGCACTCTACCGCTCCGATGCCAACACATTGATTTCCTATACATATCCGCCGATTCTAGCGGCGATGGGCGGAGAGCCGAAGGTACGTGAGGGCCTTGAGGGAATGTTCACACAACTGCGCGCCTCGGGCCTGAAACTCGAGAGTCTCAAGTTTCCTCGCTCGCCGGATTTCGTCGCCTGCAGTTCGAATGACTATGTGATTGTTCACACCGAGTCGGTGGTGTCGGCTACAGGGATGAAGGCCCGCAGCGTGAACTTTCAGTACGGTATTCGGCCGAAAGGCAGTAAACGGTGGACCTACGTTGAGGGGTCGAGGTTGACGACACAGATGCTGGACACATTTTTTCCGGACTTTCCTTCGGGCTACGAGTTTCCGAAGGTGTCTCGTGAGCGTTTGTAGCTGCCCTCCGGCCGTTCCTTCGCTGGTGTACTCAGGCGGTCCATTTCGACCCCAAAATGACACGCTACTCCCCGTCGGTGTCCCATGGCACCGCTCCATCGTCCCGACGATCCGCCGGAAACGCGCCCGCTCGGCCCGGGAGGTCGCGGTTCACGTCCCGGAATGCATTACGCTGCGGCTCGCGCTGGTTGTCCAGCAATTCGACGTCGGTTCACGTGCATCGTCAGATCGCATCAGAAGCACCATTTCGATACCGAAATTGCGGTGCTGATTACCTAACGCGAGCGATGTGCGCACTCACCTGCGAATGGTTTTCACTACTTGCATTGGTCCGACCCCGAAAGGCCTCGAAAGGCCTAAAGCGAACTGCCGGTGCGAACGGGTAGTCACTCGATCCCGATTGCAGTCAGTCCCAAGGCGCCGGCCCCGTCGCGCTGGTGGGCGTCATGCGTGTGAATTTCGGTGAACCCGTGGGCGAGAGCGGTAACGAGGTGAATGCAGTCTGCCGTTCGCAGGAATACGTCGCCCGGCAACATCGTGTATGTGCGGATCACCTGATCGAGAATTCCACTGTCGACCGGCGCCCAGGTCCAATAGCCGGCGACATCGTCGGTCGTGAACTGGCGCAATACGGTGGAGAACTCGTCTCGACTCCATTGTTGCTCGCGAAACCGCCGGTGGAAGACGGCGACGAGTTCTGCTCTGGCCAACTCCGATAGAAAGACCTGCTCTTCGTCGTCGAGACGCGCACGTACTGCGTCAGACTCTCGCTCTTGCACGTAGTACTTGGCGAGGGTGGACGTGTCGCAAATAAGCATGATCAGCGGTCGGCCCGTACCGCGTCGAGATCGCTCACGACATTCGAGGACGTCCGCCTCTCAAGAAACCTGGCGTACTCGGGCAGTACCGTTCGCCGGCGGCGTCGCGTTGGGAAGAGGTTGGCGGGAACCAGCGCCGCCACGATCTTCCCGCGATCCGTCACCGGCAGCGGAATGCGCGCCCCGGCCGCCTGGCGGACGTAGGCGCCGGTCCGCGCGTGCAGCTCCTTGATGGTGATCGAACCCCTTTTGGCCATGGTGTCACTGTGTCACTTGCGGGAGAGCGGAGCAACGAGGAGTTCAACGCCGCGCCCCCGCAGGCTTTCGGTACTGGTGGAACACCCCGGTCTCTCCTACACGAGCCCTTGGCGAGAGGCTGGCTAGTAGGGGGCACGCAACCATCGCGACCGCTTGAAACTAGGATTTGCAATCCGTCGCGACCGGGATTCCCTGCGGCGCCATGATCAAGCTTACTCGCCTGGCATGAGATCGACACCGTGGACTGGTGAAGCCCACAGCTTCGCGCTGTCAACGCCCGAGCGCGGCCTTGATCGCGGCTCCGGCGCGCTCGCGGTCGTCCGGACCAACCCGCTCCTGGTAGGCAGGGAAAATTTCCCTCTCCTCGCGGCGGATGTGGCGTTCGAGCAATTCCGCGAACGCGCTCATTTCGCTCGCCGTGGTCGCCGGCGCAAGGCGGGCAAGTTCGCGGTGGTCTTCAATCAACTGCTCGACCACCGCCGGCTCGACTACAGCGTAGCGGCGCAGCAGCGGCACGAGATGAAGTTCTTCGGCCAGGAAATGCGGCGCGAGGTCGTTCTCCAGGAAGGTCGTGTTCTTCGCGTGCTGCGCTGAAAGGGACTCCCCATTCCGCAGAGCCTGGCGGATCTCGAACACTCGCACGAGGCCGTGGTGGTGATCGTGCGACAGTGGAACCAGACTTGGGTCGCGCTTCATCGGCATCCGGATGCCACGATGGACGATTGCCGCGAACAATGGCAAGCGACCGGCCGGTGACGACAGCCGCCGCGAATGCGCGGAACTTCTCCTCGTCGATGGGCAGCGGCTCGGCCTCGTCGTCCCTTAGCAGTCCGTTGAGAAACAGGCGCGCAAGCGAAAATGAGGATTTCGGCGTCAGGGCAAGGCGCGAAACCGGAAGCAAAGTAGTGACTTTTGTTGAGGATTTCGCAACGCAGCCATGACGGCGAAAGACCATTTGCAGCGCGTGTCCTGTTTTTCAACGGGCTGCTAGTCCCGATTCTCGTCCCGGAGCTCTGCCGTTCTCTCTTTGTCGTCGTCGCGACCGCAGCGTTGTGGTATGCGCTGCCAGATCGAGGTTCCATGCCTGCCATCTCCGTCATCATGCCGGTGTACGACAGGGAGCACACCGTCGGCCGGGCGGTGGCCAGCGTGTTGGCTCAGGATTTCGCCGACTGGGAGCTGATCGTCGTCGACGACGCGTCCAGTGACGAATCGGGGCGCGTCGTGGAGAAGTTGGGCGATGCGCGCATTGTTCTGCTGCGGCAGGCAGAGAACCGTGGAGGCGGGGCGGCGCGAAACCGGGGCATCCACGCCGCCCGCGCCGAGATCGTCTCGTTCCTGGACAGCGACGACGTCTTCCTGCCGCGCAAGCTCGGCTTCGTCACCGAGTACTTCGCCCGCCACCCGGAAATCGACGTTCTGCTCGACAGCTTCGAGGTCGTGTATCCGCCTGAAAGACACAAGCGCCCGGTGGCGCGCATCAACCCGCCACTGTCCGACAGCCAGGCGATCGCGGCCGGCATCTACGCCCGGCGCTTCTCGAAGGCGACGCCGGCGCTGAGCGCTCGCCGCGCCGCTCTGCTGAAGGTCGGCCTCTTCGATGAATCGCTGAAGCGGCGCCAGGACTTCGATCTGGTCATGCGCCTCACCGGCGCCTGCCGTTGCGCCACCACCGATCGGGTGCTGTGGACCAAGCACTGGGCCGAGGCGACGATCACGGCCCAGTCCGATACCTTTATGGCCGCCCTGCTCGAGACCTGCCGGCGCCACCCGGAGTATCTGAGCAGCCCGGAACATCGTGTTGGGGTGGCGAAGGACCTCGCACGCCACGCCGCGCGTCTCGCAGCGAAACGGAGACTGGGTCTGCTGCGCGCCGATCTGGACGCGTTCGCGCGCGCTCACGGCGTCGGCGCGACGCTGCAATTGCTCGCCCTGGGGGCGGTCGAGAACCTCAAGCGGGCCATCTCCGGCGCGCGCTAATGCGGCCGTCGGGCTGGTAGGCGTGGCCTCGGTCGGCTAAGAAAATCGCAGCCATGCCCGAATCGACCGCGAAACTGGCGCCCGTCACGATCGTCATCGAATGGGAGAACGCCATCGATGTCGATGACGAGTGGACGCACCGGGCAATGCGGGCGTTCGAGGCCGAGATGGAGCGTTGCCGGGACCTCGTCAGCGCCCGCCCCCGGGTCATGTATCTCTACGACGAGACACGGGTGGAGGGCGGCGACATCCGCGCCACGATCGAGAAGATCGCGCCCCGCCTGCCAGAGCTGTGCGAGCTCGAGTTGGTGCCGACTCTTGGGCTGACCTACTACAAGCTGAAAAACTACGGGGTCTCCCGCACCAGCACCGAGCTGGTCATCATGCTCGACAGCGATGCCGCGCCCCAGCCCGGCTGGTTGCCCAATCTACTCGCGCCGTTCGAGGATCCGGAAGTCATGGCGGTCGGCGGCTTCACCGTCCTCGGCTGCAACGACCTGCTGTCGCGTGTGATGGCCCTGATCTGGATCTTTCACATGCGCAGCGAACGTGTGGCCACCAAGCGGCGCAAGAAGATCAACGCCAACAACTGCGCCTTTCGCACCGCCTTCTTCCAGGCCAACCCCTGGCCCGACCTACCCGCCTTCAAGAAGCAGTGCGGCTTCTGGCTGCGCGACATCGACAAACGCGGCGTCAAGTGGGTCCGGACGGTCGAAGCGATGACAGTGCACGCACCGCATCCCGGTTTCGAATTCTTGGCGTGGCGCGCCTGGACGGCAGGCTTGGACCGCGACTTCCAGGCCTGCCAGACGGTCACCCCGACCCGGCTCGGCAGGCTCGGCTACGCGCTCTGGTTCTGGGTCAAGAAGAGTGCGCGCTCGACATCGCGGATCATCACCAAAGGGCGCGAGGTGGATTTGCCGGTGTGGCAGATGCCGGCGGCCCTGGCAGTAGCGTACTGGTACCACACCATCATGCTCGCCGGTGAGCTCTGGGGCGCCGCGACGCGCAGCTATCGGCCGCTGAACGAGCTCTGGAAGGACGCGCCGTTGGCGCCCGATCTCGCCGCCGCGTCAAAAGCCCAGTCGGCCTGACGGCGACGGTCGCCCAGCGCGTCACGCGCCGCCAGGGTAGCCGTAGCCCGGCGCCAAGCGGTCGCGCACGTAGCGCTCCATTCGCTCGGCCTCGGCGGCAGTGAAGTAGTCCCGGTAGCCCTTCACTTTGCCGCGCCGCACCTTGAACGAATCCGGGTTGCCCTCCTGGCGCGCTCCGAGGCGCGCGGTGGCGATCGCCCCTTTTTCTTCGAGCTTTCGCAGGTTCTCGAAGGCGGCGAACGAGACCGCCTCGGCCACCTGGTCGTCGGTGCAGGCGAGGCCGAGGAACTCGGCCAACCGGGCCAGATGGGTGTGCGGTTCGCTGCGCAGGTCCTCGTAGCGCAGGACCAGCAGGTCGGGAAGCGAAGCGCGCGCCGCGTCCCAGAGGTTCATGAACGCGACAATGGTCGGGATTCCACCCATCGGTGCCCACACGAACTCGCCCATCGGCATGCTGGCGTACTCCTTGTGGCGCAGGGCGCGGGCCCGATTGCGGACGTGGAAATAACGCGACACCGAGACGTCGATCGGGTTGCGGACCAAAAGCACGATCCGCTTACCGCGGTACATGCCCTTGTCCGCCGGCAGATCTTCGGGCCGGCGCCACGGCTCGCCGTCGTGGGTGAAGAGGACGCGAGGGACGCGCTCGTCCCGAGCATGCAAGTTGTCGAACTCGATGACGTCGTCACCCGGCATGCCGAGGCAGGTGTGGTAGAGTCGCGACACCATCACGCGCACCCACGTCCGGCCGCTCTTCGGGAAGGAAACGAAGACTACGTCTGCTCGTGGCATCGCGAGCCGATCGCGGATGCCGCGTCGCATCGGTTTGCCGATCGAGGTCGGAAGCAAATAGGTGAGGGGATGGACCCCCCTTAGCGCCAGACGGCGGAGGGGCGACTCGCGGTGGGTCAACCGGATGCTCATTCTCTTTAATCCACGCATAGGCGCGCCGCCTCTCGCCTGCAAGGCGCGGAGGCGCCCGCGCAGATCCACTGCCACAGCCTGGGCCGAGAAGTTGCCTTGGACGCGCTGCCAACCGGCGGCGCTTTATTCAACTTCGCGTTGGACATTCTGGCTTGCTCGGAATGTGGTAGGCGTTCCTCATGTCGGGTGATCTCGATTCCAGTCGTCGCGGTGGTGGCTGTTGGGCCCTGGTGCTCCTCGCGTTACTGAGCATCTCCGCCTGCCGGTCGGAGGACCGCGGGCGGGTCATTGTGCTCGGCATGGACGGCCTGGATCCCGAGGCGATCGATTTGTTGGCCGCCGAGGGGCGACTTCCCAACTTTCGTCGATTGCGTTCCGAGGGCGCATACGGGCGCCTGATCTCGAGCAAGCCAATCCTGTCGCCGATCATCTGGACGACGATCGCCACGGGCAAAGGACCGGTCGATCATCGGATCGGGCATTTCGTCGCCGTCAACGAGCAGACCGGCGAGCAACTGCCCGTCACCAGCCAGATGCGCGCGGTCAAGGCGATCTGGAATATCTTCTCGGAGGCCGAGCGAAAGGTGGGAGTGGTCGGCTGGTGGGCGACGTGGCCCGCGGAATCGGTTCGCGGCGCCGTCGTCAGTGATCATCTCTGTTACCACTTCCTCTTCGACGACGGCGCGCACGGCAGCCGCGAGCCAATCGGCGTGACATACCCCGCCGATCTGTACGAGCGTCTCGAGCCGATGATCCGCAGGCCGGCGGCGTTGCGCCACGAGGAGATCCGCGACTTCGTCGACGTCACCGAAGAAGAGTTCACCAAGCCGTTCGATTTCGACGACGATCTCTCCCACTTCAAGTGGGCCTTCACCGCGGCGGAGACGCACCGCGCAATCGGCCAGTACCTTTGGAAACAAGACGATCCCGACTTGCTGATGGTTTACTTCGAGGCACCAGACTCGACATCCCATCTCTTCGGCCACCTTTTTCGCGCGAAACGACTCGCCGGCGAGTTGGCTGATCAACAACGGCGCTTCGGAAAGGCCGTCGAAGAGATGTACGCGTACGCCGACCGCGTCGTCGGCGAGTATCTCGCGTTGATGGACGACGACACGACCCTGATCGTCTTGTCCGATCATGGATTCCGACTCGGCGAGTTACCCGACGATCCGAGCAAGACGCGCGACATGCGGCGCGTCAGTGAAGCGTTCCATCGCATCGAAGGGGTTCTATACGCTGTCGGGAACCGCGTGCGCCCTGGAGCGTCCTTCGACCAACCGACGCTGGTGGACATCGCACCGACGATCCTCGCCCTCGGCGGCGTCGCCCCTCCGCGCGACATGCCGGGGCGTGTTCTCCGCGAAGGGCTCGACGTGCCGAGCGACGAGCGCCGCGTGGCGTCGTACGAAGTCGAACCGGGGACGGCGCAGACAACCGCCTCGGGCCGGGACGCGGCGGTCGACCCGGCGATCCTGGAGCGCCTGCGGGCGCTCGGCTATCTCGACACCGAATCGCCGACCGGCGATCGCAACCTGGCAGCCATGATGTTCCAGGAAGGGCGATATGCGGAAGCGGTGGAGTCGTATCGCGCGCTTGTCACCACCGCCCCCGAGGACGGGGCGCTGCGAGCCAGTCTCGCGGGCGCGCTGGGCGCTCTCGGCCGCTACGACGAGGCCCTCGAACAGTTGGGTGAGGCGACCCGGTTGGAGCCGCTGCATCCCGAGAGCTACCACAATCGCGGTGTCATCTTCGAAAAGATGGGCGACGCGGAACAGGCCATCGCCCAGTACCGTCAGGCGCTGCGCTATGCTCCCGGGTATGACGCTTCGAAGGAAGCGCTGCGGCGGCTTGGCGCGTCGACGACCGAAGTCCGCGATGATCGCGCGACCGCGGCGACGGAACTCGCCGGCGAGGCCAGCCTGGCAGCGCGCCGCGGTGACTACGCTGGGGCGATGGAGCTCTTGGACCGAGCCGAGGCGGTTGCGCCGGAATTGGCGATTCTCTACCAGTACCGGGCCAACGTCGCATTCCTGATGGGAGACAAGGACGCGGCGCGTCGGGCGTTGCGCCGCGCGCTGGAGATCGAACCCGACAACGCCTTGTTCCGCAGCAACCTGGACAAGCTCGGCTAAACACCAACGTTCGTCGCGATTCCATGCCGAAACGGAGCAGCGGAGCGGCTCGTCCCGCCCACCAGAAGCCCGATGAACCTCGAGCGTCGTTCCCACACCGCCGCCGGGTGATGGCGCTGCTCTTCCTCGCGCTGACGCTGATCTACTTCTGCAACTTTCGTTTGCGCGGGGCCGGCGACAGCTTGCCGACCCGAGTGTTGCCGTTCAGCATTCTGCGCGAAGCAAATCTCGATCTGAACGAGTTCACCTGGGCATCCAGTCCGGAGCGCGGCTGGCCGTACTACATTCACGGCAAGTTCGAAGGCGACGGCTTTCGGTTCTATTCCGTGTCGTCGATCGCCACCGCTGTCGTCGTCACCCCGCTCTACCTCGCTCCGACGGCGTGGTTGGCCTGGAATGACATCTCGTACGACGACTCGCGCGCGCGCGTCGTGATGGTACTGATGGAGAAGCTCAGCGCCGCGTTGCTCACCGCGATGTCGGCGGCGCTGCTCTTCCTCGCGTTGAGTGGCATGACGACGTGGCGATGGGCGTTGGCTCTCACGATGGTCTACGCCCTCGGGACGTCGACCTGGTCCATCTCCAGCCAAGCCCTCTGGTCGCATGCTCTCTCTGAGCTATGTCTCGCGGCGCTCTTCGCGATCCTCATTCACCGCAACGGATCGAAGGGTTGGAGGCTCGCCGCCGCGGTCGTCGCCATCCTCATGGTGTGGAACCGACCGCAGATGGCCGTCTTTGCGGCGGTGCTCTTTGTCTACGCGGTCTCGCGCGATCGTCGGGCGGTGATCCCCCTGTTCGGACTCGCGTTCGTGTCGGGCGCCCTGCTATTGGCTTACAACCTCTGGGCACTCGGCAACCCCGCCGGGGGATACGGGAGCTTCGGCCATTTCTCCCATCCGCTCATGAAGGGATTGGCGGGACTCACGGTCAGCCCGAATCGCGGGCTCTTTATCTACACGCCGATTGCAATCTTCTCGGCGTGGGGCGCGGTTCAGGTTTGGCGCCGGGATGCGCCCGCGTGGCTGCGGATGATGACGGTCGGCCTCGCAGGCCACGTGATTCTGTACTCGAAGTTCGACGAGTGGTGGGCGGGGTTCTCGTACGGGCCTCGCTACTTCTCCGACGTCCAACCGTTGCTGGTCGTCCTGTTGGTCTACGGTTTGGTTCCGTATTGGCGGCTGCGATCCGTTCGCGCCGGAGCGCTGCTTTGCGTCGCGTACGGGGTGTTCGTCCAAGCGGTCGGCGTCTACGCGGAGGACGACGGTTGGAATCGCGACCCGATCTCCGTGGACACCCGTCCGGAGCGGGTGTGGGACTGGGGCGATACGCAGATCTGGCGAGCGATGGGGAACGGGTTCCGAGGGTTCGAACTGCTGCCGGTGTTGGTCGACACATTCCGCGACGACGTGCCGGCGCGACTGGTCGAACTGAACCAAGCCGATCTTGCCTCGCGCGTAGAGTTGGTCGACATGCCCACGGAGATTCGCGCCCGGGACACGGCGACGATGCGAGTCAGGGTGACCAACACCGGCAACGCCGCGTGGCCGATGTTCTCCGGCAAGGGGCTGCTCGACATTCGCCACCTGGTGTTCGTGGTCCAGTCTTGGAAGTTGCGCGGTCAACCGATCGCTGGACTCGGCGAGGTCGTGTTGCTGCCCGAGAACCTCGCCCCGGGAGAGTCGCGCGAGATGGAGCTTCCCCTGACCGCGCCTCCTCAGGCGGGAGAGTTCGAAATTGAAGTTCGCGTAACGCAAGCCATCGACGGCCAGCGGGGGACTCCCAGTCCCAACGCCGCTACCACCCGTCTTCGTGTGCGATCGCGCTGACGCGTGGGCCTGTTGCGGCGCCGGTATCCGCAGAATACCCTGCCGTCGTTGCCTCTACTTCGTGACACGTCGCCGCGCTTGCGTCTCTGGGCGAAACTTCTGCTGCTGGCGAGCTTCGCGTACGCGCGCGGCGTCGCGCAGGAACCCGACCAGGTCGCGGAGACGACTGCGATCGAGCAGTCGCCCGCGGTCGACGCTCCGGAGAAGCGGCCAAACCTTCTAGGCGCCGTGGTGCGAAGCGGTCTGTTCGATTATCGACACTGGTCCTCCGCGCAGTCGCTCGACGGATTGGCGGTGCCGGCACCCGTGCTCATCGTCGGCGGCATTCGTCCGGGCCCGACGCTCTGTCTCACGGGCGCCATCCATGGCGACGAGCTCAACGGTGTCGAGATCATTCGCCGCGTACTGTTCGGACTGGACGCGGAGAAGATCAACGGCAACGTGATCGGGATTCCGATCGTCAATTTGCATGGCTTTCGCCGAAACTCCCGTTACCTGGCCGATCGTCGCGACTTGAATCGGTTCTTTCCCGGCGACCCGAGCGGTAGCTCCGCTTCTAGAATCGCCCACTCCCTGTTCACCGAGGTCATCCGGCATTGTGACTACCTCGTCGACATTCACACGGGCTCCTTTCAACGAACCAACCTTGCTCAGCTGCGCGCCGACGTCACGAAGCCGTCAGTGCTGCGACTCGCGCAGATGTTCGGCGATGTGGCCGTCCTCAATCACCCCGGCGCACCGGGCACGCTGCGCAGAGCCGCGACACAGGTCGGCATCGCGGCGGTGACGATCGAGGTCGGCGAACCGCTCCGACTGCAGCCCGATCAGGTCGACATCGGAGTTCGCGGCATCAAATCCGTCTTGGCAGGACTCGGGATGTCGGTTCAGCGCGCGAGCAAGCACGCGGCGCAAACCGTCTACTACGAAACCTCGTGGGTGCGCGCCGACGACAGCGGAATTCTTCTGGCGAAGGTAGACGTCGGCGAGCACGTCCGGGTGGGACAGGTGCTCGGCACCGTCACGGACCCGATCACCAATCGGCGCGGATCGATCGTGAGCCCGTTCGATGGGCGCGTTCTCGGCATGGCGATCAACCAGGTCGTCATGCCGGGGTTCGCTGCGTTTCATCTCGGCCGCGAGGCCGCGCGAACCATCGACGAGGCCGAACCAACGCCTTCTCCGCAACTGGAACCGGCGACGGATGCGGTGGAGCGAGGTTCGGATGCGCCGGCGCACAGCCCCGAATTGAGCACCGACGACGAACCGGCAACCGAACCCTCCGGCGCGCGCGGTGAAGCCCCGCCGATCGACACCGAACCAGACGATCACCCGGAGTAGCGACTGGTTCGAGCGATCCTCGCTCAGAAGCCGACGCGATGGATCAACCGGTCGAGAGATCGCTGCCAACAGTCGGCGATTTCGTCGCGGCAAGCGGTGAAGACCGACTCGTCCTGACCTTGCGGGTCCTCGATGTTCCCTGCTCGACCGGCGTACTCCTTCAGGGTGTACACGGGCTTGCCCCGCGCTTCGGGAAAACCCGATGCCACCATCGCGACCTGCTCGTCGGTCATGGCGAAGATCACATCGGCCGCATCGACCAGGTGCCGGTTTCGCTTCAGATCGGTGGATACCGTGGTCGGGGAGATCTCGATGCCAATCTCCTCCAGCGCCAACCGTGCATCCAACGACGCCAGCGCGCCGTCGCGAGCATAGTATGCGATTCCGCCGGAGCGGATCGCAAAACGCTCCGCCGCCCCGTGTTCGCTCAGCATTCGGCGCAAGATGGCCTCCGCCATCACGCTGCGACTGACATTGGCGTGACAAACGATGAGGATGCTTCCCCGGTCGCCCGTCGCACCGGACTCCGCCCCGGCTGAGGCTCGAGTCGACCGCGGTCGCCGAAGATTCGCCAACAGCGGAGCCCTTACTGCAGTACGGAGAAGATCTTGCCGAGGTCGTCGCCCGCGGTAATGCCCTTGTCCAACTGCGCGTTCAACTGGTCGCCGAGGTCGGCGGGATCCCAGGTTTCACTGCTTTTCACGTGGCCGGCCGTGGTCCACGGCCGCATCAGCCACACCACGCCGCCGCCGACCCGGAACACCTGCCCGTGCACGTTGGCCGCTTTGTCGCTGGCGAGAAACGTGATCAGCGGGGCGATGTTCTTCGGATTGAACACGTCGAACTGATCCGCCGCGTCCGGCGCCGCCATCATGCCCGCCGTCTGCGGCGTCGCATCGGTGGTCATGCGTGTTCGCGCCAGCGGAGCGATGGCGTTGGCGGTAACGCCGTACTTCGCCATCTCTTTGTCGATCGTGATCGCCATCAAAGCCAACGCGGCCTTGGCGGCGCCGTAGTTCACCTGACCGGGATTGCCGATCAGCCCAGCGTCGGACGAGGTGTTGATGATGCGGCCGTTCAGAATGTTTCCCTTCTTGTGCTCCGTGCGCCAGTACTCACACGCGTGGCGGCTCATGTTGAAGCTGCCCTTCATGTGCACGCCGATGACCGCGTCCCAGTCGTCCTCGCCCATGTTGAAGATCATACGATCCCGCAGGATCCCCGCGTTGTTCACGACGATGTTGAGCTGACCGAAATTGTCCAACGCGCATTCGATGATGCGCTTGGCCGCCGAAAAGTCGGCGACACTCTCGCCGTTGGCGACGGCGTCTCCACCCTTTGCCTTGATCTCATTCACGACTTGCTGGGCGGGACTTTCATCACGCCCGGCGCCATCGAACGTGGCTCCGAGATCGTTGACCACGACTTTGGCCCCATGCTGAGCCAGCATCAGAGCCTCTTCGCGACCGATGCCGCGACCCGAACCGGTGACGATGGCGACCTTACCCTCGAGCAGTCGTGCCATGATTCCTCCTAACTTCAGTTGAAGCGTCGTATAAGAATGGTTGAAACGAAGTAGTCTTTTGGGGTGGGGGTACCGGACGGTACCAGCGGCAGTTTCTGTGGGAATCCAAGCGGGATGTCAAGGCGCACCCGGGCGCAGTGCGCAACGAAACCCGTGGCCTTCCAGTCCGCAACCGCACGCGATCGGCAAGGCCTCACGGACCTTTGACCGTTTGCAGCAAAATGCATCGGATTTTATTGAGTTTTTCTTCACCCATGCCCTTTGGTTTTGAGTTGATTTCGGCTCGACACAGGCGTACTAGTCATCGGTCTCGTTTTCAGATCGGGCGGGTTAGGAGCAATGCGAGTGAATCGGATAGCAGCAGTGGCGTACGCAGCCGCGGTACTGGGGGTGCTTCCGGCCCTCGCGACACCGCCGGCGCAGCGTCTGCCGTCGGCGATCCTCATGTACCCGAACATCCGCGCCAGCGGATCTTTCGACACCCGCATCGAGATGGTGAACCTCTCGTCACGGGACCAGGAAGTGAAGTGCCACTACCTGAGCGGGCCGAGTTGTAACGGTACGAACTTCTATGTGCGCCTGACGCCGAACCAACCCATTTCATGGCTGGCGAGCAAAGGAAGCCTCGGCGCCGGCAACCTCCGCATCGCGGTGCCCCCCTTCTTCGGTGAAGGAAGTCTCAAGTGCTTCGTCATCCCCGACGAAGATTCGACGGAACACCAGAACGCCATTCAGGGTCGGGCGATCGCGTTTGGGCCCGACGGCTATACGGAGAGTTTCGGCGCGATTGGCATCGAGCGAATCACCCCGGGACCGTTCTCGACCACGCTGGAACTCGATGGTGACACGTACGCTCAGTGCCCGGACGAGTATCACTTCACGTTCGTCGCCAGTGAAACCTTCCCCGACAGCGGACTGCACGATCCGGCGACAGAGAGCGAGATCGTGATCTCGACTTGCGACGAGGACCTTGAGAACCTGATCTCGAAGACCGTGGTCGTGCAGTTTCAGGTCATCAACGAATTTGAGCAGCTCCTCTCGGCATCGACGTCGGTTCGCTGTTACGACCGGAAGGTGCTGCGTCAGATCAACTCCGTGTTCACGCGCGATACGCTCGGAACGCCAACGGGGCAGTTGATCGCGCGCGGCGTCGGCGGCGCGGTAATCGCCGTGATCGTCGATAAGTTCAGGACTCCCGGGGGTGCGGCGGCGGTCGCGGCGAACGAGCCCGCGCTTTCCCGAGGCAGATCGGCGAGGATCAGCATCCCATGAGCGCGCATTGGCTTCGGCGGTTGGCGGTGGCGTTGCTCGTAGTGCTGGCATGTGGGAGCGCTCCCGCGCGAGCGGCCGATGTCGACCAGGTAGACTGGTCGGCCGTGCTTCGAGCTTTGGGCGTAGCCCTCGATTCCTGGCGACTTTCTCCGTTCCCGCGCATGACGCCGACGCCGACGAACGTGCCGCCGACATCGACGCCCACCCAGACATCGACCAACACACCGACCAGGACTCAGGTTTTCACTCCAACGCCGGTCCCAACCGAGCCGTTCGCCGGCCAACTGGCATTTGGGCCCTCCACTGGACTGGCCCCACCACAGCGGCTTGCTTCCGCGCTGCTCGTTTTTCCCTACATCGTCCACTCGAACGGCACCGACACGCGGCTCACGCTGATCAATATGTCGAATCGCAACGTCGGCGTGAACTGCTTCTTCGTCCGCGACGCGGGGCCGGTGCTCGGCTGCCTCGAAATCGGATTCCGAATCAACCTCACCCCGCTGCAGCCGTTCTCGTGGTTCGCCGGCCAAGGGACGAACAATCCGTTGACGTTCACCTCGGCACCGCCGTTCGACGGGGTGGGTGAGCTCAAGTGCGCGGTGGATCCGGACGTTCCAGACTTGGTTGCGCACAACGTGCTGCAGGGGCGGGCGACGGTTTTCGACGATGACGCGGGCAACACGGTTGCCTACGGCGCGGTGGGCTTCCAACGCCGGATTCCCGGGCACTTCTCGGGTGTCGTGTCGCTCGATGGGTTCACCTACGACCAATGCCCCGAGCGCTTGCACTTTCAGGTCCTGGCGCGGCAGGCGACGTCGAACAGCAGCATGATCCTGACCCCATGTCAGGAAGATCTGCTCACCCAGACGGCGACGACCACCGCCGTACAGATGCAGATCGTCAACGAGTTCGAGCAGGTGTTCTCGTCGTCGACGAGTTTCACTTGCCACAGCGTGAAGTCGTTCTCGAGCTTTTCGACCTTGAGCCGGTCGACCCTGGGAACGGACACAGCGCACTTGGTCTTGCGAGGCGTCTCTTCACCGCTGATCGGTATGGTGATTGACCGCTTTCAGGGCGGCCCCGACAACTCGCTGCACACGTCGGCCAACGATCCGTACCTCGAGGGTGGGGTACCATCGGTGGTGATCTTCCCTTAGCAGCCGGTCGAGAAACAGGACGCGGGCCCGAACGGCAAACTAGCCGTTGCGATGGCGGGGGCCCGGACTATACTCGCGCGGCAGAGGACAGGCTGTGCGTGAATTCTGTTACGGAGTCATACTCGGGGCGGCGGCGATGTACCTGTTCGAGTACTTCGACGCTCCGGGAACACTCGCGTACCTGAACAGCGCGACGAAGTCCGCCGTCGAGTCGACCGCCGGCTACGGCGGAACCGGCAAGAAGAAGAACTGAGCCGGCTCGCCTCCGCGCAACTTGGTTCAGCGCGAGATGGCCGCGATCACAGGCATCCCGCATCCAGAACGGACAGCCGTTTGAGCCATTTTGCGGGCTTGCTCTCGCGTGATCTGTTCGGCGCTCGCCAACGTCTTCAGAACGCGAGCGACACATCCCACATAGGCCCTCTGATCCTCCCACAGTTGTCCCGGTTGGGGGCCGGAGCAGGGACACGTTTGCTCGATCGAGCAGCCATTGGACAGGACGGCGGCGCCGAGAGCGGTTCCCGGACAGGTATCGCAGGCATTTCCGATACCGTCGAGATCCACGTCCCCCTGCTGGGTCTCGCGGTGGTAAGGACAGAGATCCAGGACGTCGGGAATGCCGTCCGCGTCGGCGTCGGGGCTGTCGGTCGCGTTTGCAAACGCGACGACATCGATCTCGACCGAGATCGGAGCATCCGACGGGGACGAAAGCGTGAGCCGAAAGTTGGTGCCGGTGCCGGTTGGATGGCTTGCGCTCGTCAGCAAGACAGGCTCGCCATTGATGACCGCGTCGACGACCATCGAAATCCGATTGTTCCCCAAGCGTTCGAGAAACCCAGCCCCCGTGATGTGAAACTCGGCACTGTGCCACGAAACACCCGTGACCGCCTCGATCGCATAGGCGTTGGGAATCGCCATTACGGTGAGATCGAACTTCCCGTGCAGCTCTTCAGGTTTCGTCGGCTCCCCATCACAGGGGTTACACACACGCCGAATCTGGCTGGAGGGGCGCAGTAAGTACTCGATGGTCTGCGCGTAGACCGAGCCGACGCTTCCGATCACCATCGACAGGGTGACGATCCACCACCCGATGCCTCTCCGCGACCAGCCGCCGGACGTCGAGAGCGCAGCGGGATTCCCGGCTCGCCGCATCATGTGAATCGCGCTCGCACCCGCCCGAGGCCCTTTCCAACGGACGAGACCTCGATCCATCTCGGGTACGGGTCGAGGGGGGCACACCCCTCTACGGATCGAGACCGCGATCCCGGCGATCGCTGTGGAGTTCCTCGCGGCGTTCGGACAACCGATCTCGCGTTTGCCCAAACTTGGAGCACGCGTTCACCCGCGCACGGGTGGTTTGGAGATCGGCGGCGACCTGCTCGGGGTCGCCGTGGCGCACCATCGACTCTGATACTTGGTCGCACGACGGCGGTGACGCAACGGCTTGCACCGCTGTGAGCAACAGCGTCGTGGATATGAGAAATCCCATCAGCGAACTCATGGGCGCCACGCTAGGCCCGCCCGGGTCATGAGTCAAATCGACGCAGCCAACCCGGGTCGGCCCGCTCTCCGGTACGGTGCGACGCGGGCCGGAGTTCAGGTCGATCGTCGCGGCTTGCGAACGATCTCGACTTCGCGACCGTTGATCCGCACCGTGCGCCGCGCGACGAGTGGCGGTGTGACCCCGCCCTCGTCTTCCCGCACTCGCTCCGCCTGCCATTGCCGTAGCTGTTCTTCGAGACCCTGCGCCTTGTCGAGCATCTCCACCTCCACACCTCCTCCGCCCAGTCCGCTCTTCCGATATCAGTTGCCTACGAATGTTTCGATCGACCGCGCACGACTCGGGTGTCGCAGTTTTCTCAACGCCTTCGCTTCAATCTGGCGAATCCGCTCCCTCGTGACGGCAAACCGTTGTCCAACTTCCTCGAGAGTGTAGTCGGATTTCTCGCCGATCCCAAAGCGCATACGAAGAATTTGTTCCTCGCGTGGCGTGAGGGTCGCCAACACCTTGCGGGTCTGTTCCTCGAGACTCGTGTAGACGGCCGCGTCCGAAGGCGACACGGTCTGACGGTCCTCGACGAAATCCCCCAGCGAGCTCTCCTCCTCGTCGCCAATCGGCGTTTCGAGCGAGACCGGCTCTTTGACGATTCGGAGTACGTTGCGCACCTTGTCGAGCGGCATCTCCATCTTCTGGGCGATCTCTTCCGGGGTGGGCTCACGACCCAGCTGCTGGACCAGATACCGCGATGAACGCACGACCTTGTTGATCGTCTCGATCATGTGAACCGGAATTCGAATCGTTCGCGCCTGGTCGGCAATCGCACGGCTGACCGACTGACGGATCCACCACGTCGCGTACGTCGAGAACTTGTACCCACGCTGGTACTCGAACTTCTCGACCGCGCGCATCAGGCCGATGTTGCCCTCCTGCACCAGGTCGAGGAATCCAAGACCACGGTTCGTGTAGCGCTTCGCAATGCTGACGACCAATCGAAGATTCGCCTCGATCAGTCGTTTCTGGCCATCCTGGGCACGTCGCTCGCCGGCGCGAATGACTTTGAGGGTCGCCGACAATTCGTCGTACGGCATCCCCACCTCGGTCTCGAGCTCCACGATCTGTCGGCGCGCCGTACGCAACTCGTCGACCATCCTGCGCGCGTCCTGCGGCGCCAGGCGCAACGAGCGCGCCGCCGCGGCCGCCGCGCGATTGTCGTCGCCACGCAGCGTCGGCGCGAGGCGCAACAGTTGATTGGCCGTCTTCTTGGTGCGCCGCTCGTAGCGGTTGACGACGACCATCTCGTCTTCGAGCATACGACGCGCACGCTTGAGCTTCTCCACGATCGCGTTGATGTGGCGCCGGCTTAGTTGCAGCTCGTCGAGGATCTTCCGGACGCGCTTCTGCGTAGCCTGGAGCTTGCGGACCGTGGCCTTGTCGGGAGTGGCCCGTTTGCGAATCTCCGAAGTGAGATCCTCATTCTCCTTGGCCAGCTTGCGCAACTTCTCCAGAGTCTTGAGGATCGCGCCGTCGGTCGGCGCGACCGGGTCGGCCTCGAGGTCCTGCTCTTCCTCCGCTGGCGCCTCCTCGTCCTGCAACTCGCGTTCGCTGATCTCGCCAGACTTGATGCCATCGGCGATGTTCAGGAGGTAGCGCAGCGTGAACGGGTGGATCAGCACGTGCTCCTGAACCTGGTTCTGCCCCTCCTCGATCTGCTTGGCGATCTCCACTTCCTGCTCGCGCGTGAGCAGCGAGACCGCACCGATCTCCTGGAGGTACATCCGAACCGGGTCGGAGGTGTCCTCGGCGTAGTTCGTCGTACGGGGTTCCGACTCCTCGTCAGACCAATCCGACGAGCGACGGCCCGAGGAGGTCGCAGTCTTCGAGTCAACCGCGTCCTTGTCGGCGTCATCCTTGTCGAAATCCGACTCCGCGATCGACTCGTCGCTGTCGTCGTCGATGTCGTCGAGGACCGAGATCACCGTATCGATGTCCTCGCCGTTGGCCGACGACTCCTCGTCGGCCCCCCGAACCTTCGCTTTCCTAGGTTCGTGATCCTCCAATTCGGACGACTCCTCATCCCAGGCGTCGGCCGACTTGGCGGTCTGCTTACCGCCCGTCGCCTTGGTGGCCGAGGTCTTCTTCGACGTCTTACCTGATGGTAAACGCTTCTTGTCCATTTGCGGCGACCTTCTTTCCCCCAACGCGCTTGGCTATTCCGCGAGCGCGAAGTCAGCCCAGGGAGCACGGCGCGTGCGGAGCGAGCCCGTAAGGGACGCCATGTTCTTTACGCGGAAGGAAACCAAGGGAACATACCAGCGGCGCACCCCGAGTTCAGTTCGGCCGGGGCGGCTGGGTTGGCGTCATGTAATCCTCTGGGTAGCGCGAGTCAAGCGCGGAATCTAACTGCCGCCGGCCACCAGGTCTCCTGTCCCCGCGGTCAGTCGTAGTACTCGAGGCCGAGATGGGTGATCAGATCCTCCCCGCGCAGGTATCGGAGCGTGTTTTTCAGCTTCATCAACTGGATGAACAGGTCGTGCTCCGGGTACAGCCCCTCGGCGGTCTGGGGGCTCTTGAAGTAGAACGAGAGCCACTCCTGGATCCCCTTCATGCCGCACCGTTGAGCGAGGTCCAGGAACAGCGCCAGGTCGAGTACCAATGGAGCGGCGAGGATCGAATCGCGGCAGAGGAAGTTCACCTTGATCTGCATCGGGTAACCCAGCCATCCGAACACATCGATGTTGTCCCAGCCCTCTTTGTTGTCGCCCCGCGGTGGGTAGTAGTGAATCGAGACTTTGTGGACGAAATCCCGATAGAGTTCCGGATTCAGATCCGCGCGCAGGATCACATCGAGTACGGAGAGCTTGCTCTCTTCCTTGGTCTTGAACGATCCGGGGTCGTCGAGGACCTCGCCGTCGCGATTGCCGAGAATATTGGTCGAAAACCACCCGTGGAGGCCCAGGAGTCGCGCCTTGAGCCCCGGCGCGATGATCGTTTTCAACAACGTCTGGCCGGTCTTGAAGTCCTTGCCGCAGACCGGAACCGACCGCGCCGAGGCGAGTTCGAGCATCGCAGGCACGTCGACCGTCAGATTGGGCGCGCCGTTTGCGAATGGCACGCCGCACTGCAAGGCCGCATAGGCGTAGATCATGCTGGGCGAGATACTGGGGTCGTCGCGCTCGAGTCCCTCCTCGAAATCGGCGAGGCTTCGATGTGCCGCGGTAATCGACTGAAACGACTCGGTGCTGCCGCACCAGATCATGACCATGCGCGACACGCCGCTGCTGGCGCGAAACGCGTCGATGTCCGCGATCACCTGGTCCGCGAGATCCCGCTTGTTCCTCCCGTCCTTCTTGTTCGGTCCGTCGATGTTCTTGATGAACGACTGGTCGAACACCGCCTTCAGGGGAGTGATCGCCTCCAGCTCCGGACGGACCTTTTCCAACAACTCGGGCGCGACGACGCCGGCCTTGATGGCGCTCGCGTACGCGTTTTCGGGGAAGATGTCCCAGGCGCAAAACCGCAGATCACTCAGAGCGGCGAGCGGAACGAAATCCCGTATGAGCGGGGACCGGTCGTCTGTCCGCTTACCCAACCGAATCGTCCCCATCTGCGTGAGCGACCCGATCGGTGAACCCAGTCCGCGGTTCACCAGATACACCCCCGCGATGAACGTGGTGCTGACCGCGCCCAGGCCGGGCAACAGAACTCCCAAAGGCCCCTCGGCCGGCGCGATCCTGATCCCTGACTCAATCATCTGCGTGCTGATAGAGCAGCACGCGCGGGAAGGCAACATCGGACGTTCCATCTGGCAGCCTATGGCAACGCTTGACACCTCTCCGCACATCCGGGAGCGTCGAACACGGCAGCTCGCAATCAGAGTGCGCTGCGTCTGGGGTTGCGGTGAGCCGATTCATAGGTGTGCTTCTGTGCGCAGCGGTACTGCTCGGGGCGGTATCGCTCTGGTGGTTCAAGTGGGACGGTGGGCTACCCGGAGCCGACCTCGAGGGCGATTCCGGGGTCGTCGGACGCAATGCCGCGTGGGTGATTCGCGTCCGTGCTCCGGGCCGGGCCGGGCTCGAATCCGTGTTGGTTCGTTTGATATCGGGCGACCGCACGTTCCCCATCGCCGACCGAACCTTCCCGGCGCGGGGTTGGGGGGGTAGCGGCGTCGACGAAGTGCGGATTCCGGTCGAGATCGACATCGCCGCCCTCGGGGTACCGGAAGGAGTCGCAACCCTGGAAGTCCTCGCGGAAACCCACGGCTGGCGAATGTTCGCGCGCGACAAACCGGTGGCAGGTCGGTTTCCGCAAACGGTCGACTCGACGCCACCCCGCGCGCAGGTATTGTCCGACCAACACAACACGCGAATCGGCGGAAGCGCGGCCGCGGTGTTTCGCGTCGGCGACGACGCGACGGCGGCGGAGGTCAGAGTCGCTACCTACCGGTTCCCCGTCCTCCGCGACTTCTTCCAGGACGGATCTCTGGCGCTCGGCATCTTCGCCATCCCCGAGAATCTGACGCCCGACGTCCGCCCGGTCCTTTGGGCCACGGACGCCGCTGGGAACGAGGTCGAACTGCAGATCCCGTGCACGATCCGCCCTCGCGAGTTCCGCGAACGAGCACTCGAGATCGACGACGATTTTCTGCGTCGCAAGATCCCACAGATCTACGCCACCCGAGGTCTCGCTCCGCCGAGCGATCTCCTCGAGGGTTTCCTCGTCGTCAATCGCGACATTCGAACGGCTTCAGAGGAGATTTTGCGGAAGCGAACCGCAACGTCCCAACCGCGCCCGCTTTGGACGGGGGCGTTTCTCCGCATGGCGCGCGCTCAAACGATGAGCGAGTTCGGCGACCGTCGAGCGTACTCCTACGGAGGTCGCATCGTCGATCGTCAAACTCATCTCGGCGTCGATCTCGCTTCACTCCAAGGAGCCGAGGTCGAGGCGTCACAGGACGGCATCGTCGTCTTCGCCGGGGATCTGGGCATCTACGGGCAGACGGTGGTTCTCGACCACGGCCTCCACGTGTTCACGCTGTACGGGCATCTGAGCTCCGTTCTGGTGAAGGAAGGCGAGCGTGTCGCCGCGGGGTCGACTCTCGGACTTTCGGGTCAAACGGGACTCGCCGGCGGCGACCATCTACATTTCTCGATCATGGTGCATGGGCACCACGTCGATCCGGTCGAGTGGTGGGATCCCAAATGGGTTCGGGAACGGATCGCCGCGAAGTTCGACTTGTTTCCGCGGGCCGACGATCCGCCCACCGAGGACTCCGATGACCAAAAAGTCCCCTGATCGACGCCTGCAGAACGCCGAAGAGCGGCTGGCGCAGGCCGGACTCACCGCCGCGGCGAGTCCGGAACAGTTGGCGGCGGCGTTTGGTCGCGATCCAGTCCTCGACCTGGCCATCATCGACCGTCTCGGGACCCTGGCCACGCCCGAAAGCGCGGACACTTTGTTGCAGATCGATCATCAGGCATCGAAGAACCTGCGCCGCGACATCAAACGAGCTTTGTATCGCCTGCAACAACGCGGAATCGAGATCCCGCGAACGCCAAAGTCCCGGCCCGTGCACGTCGCGCCCGACATGGAGGCCTACGTCTCAGCGTTCGACGGCAGGGGCGACCGGTTGGTGTGGCTCGTCAAACCGCGGCCGGGGAGCGTTTCACATGTCTTCGCGGTCGTGAACGATCCCGCCGGGCTCCGCGAGGTTGCCCACAATCGGCTTACCCGCCGAGCGCTCCGAGACATCGAACACGAACTGCGCAGCAAGCACGACATCCGGATGGTGGCCGTCGATTGGCGCGATGCGGATCTCGCCCTCTACCGGGGCCTCGAGTGGGCTCGTGAAAGAGGGAGGGCCGTCGATGGAGACTACCTCGCGTTGCGCGCACAGCTGACATCCGACCCGCCACCGGCCGGCGACGCGAGTGCGTCCGACCCTGTCGAAAAGATCGCGACGGAGCCAGCCGATCTCGACGCGTCCGCCGACCTCCTTGGCGAACCGGAGCTGCGGACATGGCTGTTGGACGAGGAAGTCGCCGCCAACGCGATGCAACAGCTGGCCGAGATTCGCGACAGTCCGCTCGTCCTCAACGAGACGCAGATGCGAGAGCGCTTCGAGTCCCTGAGCGAACGGCTCGTCGACGAAGCGTTCGGCGGCGATCTTCGCCCGTCCTGGGAACGGCGACTGGCGGCGATGGCAACCTACTTCGCCTCGACGGCGCGACCCGTCCCAGCACGCCAGGCCGCGGCCGTCGCGAAAGCTCTTCGCGGCGAAGATGCGCCATCACGGATCGCGTTCTGCGCGACCTACGTCAGCCGGACGCTCGGGCTACACTTCGCAGCGGCCGAACAACTCGAGGAGGAGGCGCGCAAGTCGTCACTCGTTTTGACACCCGGACAGCTGCGCCGGCCCCAGGGCCGAACCTGATTCACTCACAATTCGACTGACAAACCGTCGCGCGAAACTTCGCATTCGATGTCGCTAGCTCGTTCCGCCACCTCGCGCCCAATATGGGTGAGAATGAGTCGTCGCGTCCCGAACCGAGACCGATTCTCCGCGATGCGCGGATAGTCGAGATGGAAATCCACACGCGTTTCAAAAAAACAACACTCGCAAATGAACAAGTCGGTGCCCGCCGATTGCTCGATCAAGTCTTCGGTCCAGCCGGTGTCTCCGGAGTACAGAATGGACTTCTGCTCGACGGTGACGCGCAGCCCCAACGAGATCTCGTGCTGCTGATGAGGGACCCGAAATCCCCTTACCTCGATGCTCCCCACCGCAATTGTCTCGTCGCCAGGCGTCTCGATACAGCGGAAGTCGAACGGCAGTGGTCGCTGAGAGATCTCCCGGTACATCGCTCGGTACAATTCCGCGATGCGCTGTTCCGTGCCGGGCGGCCCCACGACCGTGAACGGCTTCTCCCGCGGCGTGTCGTAGACATTGGCGAGCAGAAGGAACGGAACCCCTGCGAAATGGTCACCGTGCAGATGGCTGATGAAGACGCAATCGATGTCACGCGCGGTCAGACCTTCGCGCTTCAACGACAACAGCGCGGTCGGTCCGCAATCGAGCAGAGCCGTCGTGCCGCCGCTGCGCACCATATGGCACGCATGACACTGGCCCCGCGCATTGAACGCATCGCCCGTTCCGAGAAACTTTACCTGAACACTCACACGGTCCCCACTCGACGTCGCTGGATCTTTATCGGCTGATATCCGGGTTTACCAGGTTCGTCGATGCCTTCGATTCATGTTTTCGAGGGTGGCGAGGAGGACTTCCACCGCCCCCATCGAGGCGTCCCCGTGGATTCTGGCTTCACCGACGAGCCCCAGAAATCCCTCGAGATCGCCCGCGTGAGCTTCGGCATAGCGCGCGACGGGATCACGGCGTCCGCCCGCGCCGGCGACAATCTCACTGGTTAGATTCCTGCGCGCGGTCGCAAGTCTCGTTCTCAGGTGGACTGCCGCCCGAGCCCCCCATTGGGCGTCGTTACGCGGCAGCGACGCGATCATGACGTCGATTTCGGAGAAGCGCAGGATTGGCTCGAGCGCGAGAAACGCCGCCGCGACCGCGGACCGAGACGAGTTGATCTGGACCGCAAGGTCGCAAATGTCGACGACGTCGCCGAGATGGCGTATGCGCGCCAAATGGTCGGCGCCAGTCGATGACAACCCGGCCCGCGTGCCCAACTCGACTTCCGTGTCGTATACACGACGCCCGGCGTCCGGAAGCAACTCGGGCCAACCGCGCAGGATCTCACCCACACCCGCGCCAAATCGATCGATCATCCTCTCCAGGCTCACTTCGGACGGCTGGAGGTCGGCGATCCGTATGGTCGCCCGGTGCAGCGCACGCTCCAAATCCAGCCGATGCATCTGATCGTCCGGCGACCCAGGGGTGAGACCGGAGGCATCGAGATCGAGCAGCACCTCACGAGCACCCCCGCATACGAACGCGGCGCACCACGCCTTGACGATATCGATTTCGGGCCGACCGGTGTTCTCCGCCGCGCAGGCGACGAACGAACAACCCATCGTGCCGACCAATCGGTCGATGAGGCCTAGTGCGGCGATCTCGTACCGCAGCGGGTGTGCGTCGATCAATTCAGCAAACGGACCGGACATCAACGCAGGAAAGTAATCGTCGATCCACGGACGCAGATACGGATCTTGAGAAAGGGCCGAGAATCGCAACGCGTCGCGAAGGTGATGGCGGACGGCGGCGTGAAGCGTGGCGATTTCGGGTCGCGTGAGTCCCGGGACCATACCCTGCCGGCGCTCCAATTCCGCTTCCGACGGAAGGTCGCGGTCGAAGCCACGCGCCATCGAATGGCCGCGCATCCAGCGGACGCAGCTGGCGAACGATCTCCAGTCCTCACGCGACCGCCTGAGGTCCAAGGCCATGGACAACGCGTGCCTTCGCGACGCTGCCATCGCCGCACCGCGGATGTCCGCCGCCAGATCCGCGTGCGAAAACTCGACCCGGTCGACACCGGTCCCCCGTCGGCGCAGCGCAAGTTCGACGTTGGAAACCCGATCCGCGATCAAATCGGCGGCAAGACTGTCTGCCGCCGCGGAGGCCAAAACCCCACCCGCCAAGGCGAACTCGATACGGGCTTTCGGTGAAAACACCTCGTACCCCGCTTCGCCAACCACCCTCGCGCCGATCGACGACGCGTCGATCTCGACCAAATCACTTGGGACTTCACTTCGCTCCGTCGCGCTCGCCACCTGTATGTGCGGGCCGCGAATCCAGAGGAGGTCTGCTTCGAGCGCGAGGATCGCACGAACGACGTCTTCCCCAGTCGTGACCGGGCGCGTCTCGCCGAACATCGCTTTCACTTCATCCGACAACTCGACGTTGCGAGCATGTCGGCCGAAGACGGCGCTCCCGCGACCGCGCGCCGAGATCGGGAGATCGCTCCACCCCGAACGCGTCTGGCCCACGAGCCGCGTCAACGCGTCGGCGACATCCTTCAGATTCGAGGCCGGATCCACATAGACATCCTCGGCATCGAATGCGGCGATCAAGCGCACGCCGGGAGGAAGATGGATCTCGTGCGGTGCCCCGATCGCGATGGCGGTGCGCGGTGCCGCGTCGGACGGGCGGGCGGGCAAAATGGCCTGCAACCCCGACCAAACCCCCTCGGCGGCCATGCGATGGTCGTAACGAGTGACGGCGGCGTCGCCCATCCAAAAGGATCGGTCGTTGACGACCTTGCGCGCCAGGTCGGCGAATCCCGTGGGGCGCTCTTCCACGAGGAGAGAGAAGTAGGGATCCGCGTCGTCGTAGGCCACGATTGCGCCCTCGCGCCGAACCACACCATCGACCACGTCGTCCATGACGTCGAGCAACGCGTTCAAGAACGATTCGAACACCCGATCGATCTCCGCGGCGCCCCTGCGGCGCAAGGCGAAGCTCGCGATGGCGGGGTCGGTGCTCACGCAGCTGGCCCGCGCAAACTGCCGCGAGAGATTCTTCGATGCGCCTGCGCGCAAGGCGGTGATGCCGTCCGCCACGTGCAACGTCGATCGGGCGGTCAACGCCGTGCGCCAAAGGAACCCCTCGAATCCGACGGAGTACACGAACGTTTCGAAACGCGACCGGTCCGGGTCCCCGTGCTCGAGCTTCAGCGCGATCGGCTCGCCATGTCGATCCCGGGTGCCTTTGAAGAAAGACGTGCGAACGCTGCGGTCGAGCAACGTCGCAAGCTCGCGCAACGCTCCGCGCACCCCGGAGTCATCGGCTTGCCGGGAAATCGCCTCGTACTTCTCGCGAGAAGCCGTGAACTCTCGCTTGCGTTGAGACTCGCCCGACAGCGACGATCGCGGATCGAACTTGACCGCGAACGCGTGGACAAATGCAGCCGCGGCTTCGCTTTGGTCAACAAGGGCCCGGTGCAACGTCTCCCGGTCCGCCCCCCCGCGAAACTCGGAAAGAGCGCAGAAGGCCCTGAGAATCTCGATCGAGCGGGCACTGACGCCGATGCGCAACGACAACGAGCCGAGAACGTCATCCTCGACGGAGCCCGAACGAATCGATGCCAAGGTATCGGACAGATTCGCAGGGTCGAATGCGCCGACCGCGGCGGGCTCGACGGCAAACTGGTGCGCGTCTTTCCCGTCCGCCGCCTGACGGGTCGAGTGGTCGACGACATACAAACCCAGGTGGTCGAGGATCTTCGTCAGTTGGTTCAACACCCCCGGTTCGCGCCCCGACGTCACACGGATGGCGATTCGGTGTTCGCCTCGCTCCGCGGGTGCCACCGAGACTTCGTCGGGTTCCGTTATCCCGTCCCCGACGACGTTGGTCACAGCGGGCGAAGGCGGGGCCGACGGTCGCGCCCCGTCGATCACGGGCCGATCGCGCCAGCTCGAAAGGAGCTTCCTGATTTGTCCCGTAAGCTCCTCGAGTGACTCCGGGCGCACGTCTTCGGCGTGGATCGCGAGTGCGTAGTGGAGGCGCACCACTGCCAGTTCGTCGTTGACGACGTGGGAACCGAGGATCGGGGCAAGCCGGTCGCGAACGAGCTGGGCCGCTCTCTCGGCTTCGTTGCGCGAGTAGTCCTTCCGCGGAACCGCGATCGTCAGCCAGCAACCGGCGCCGGCACGGCCAGGAGAAACGTTGGCTCGAAACGCCGTCTGCACGTCGGCTGCGTGAATGACGCGCAACAATTCCCCGATCGCATTCGTCTCCGTGCCGAGGACGAGGTCGATTGGTAGCTGGTCGAACACGCGTTGCGCTACTTGCGGTTCGAGGGGCGAAGGGGCGACGGACCCGTCGCTGACCACCGACTCCCAGATCCGCCGCGCCCAGGGAATTCCGCTGGTGGAGTCTCGGAATGCTTGAGCGGTGTACGTACCCGCGATGCGATATGCGATGGGCTCGCCGGGTAACGGGTTCGGGTGGACTCGAATCTCGTCGAGGAACTCGCCCGGACGGGTGGGGTCCGATACCCGCAGTTTCAAGGACGCCACCGCATGCTCCCCGCTGCCGTCCCACGGCGGCACGACCTCGGGCGGGGAATCGGCAAAGAGACCACGCGAAATTCCCGGCGCGTTCATCGCCGCCATTTGTTGAAAACCGATCAGATTCATCCGGCCATCGCCGAGCCAAGTCAGGAAATCCGCGGTCTCCCGGTCCTCTTCCCCTCCCAACAGGAGCTGCGCCATCACGCTCCGAAGTTCGTCTCGGAGCGGGCCGTGATCGCGGTTCGCCTGAACCAAGACGGACAGATGGCGACGCAGGACGCTCTCCAGGTCGGCCGGATTGGTCACTCCGGCAATTTCGAGGTGAACCAAGCATTCGTCCGATGCGCCACCTGACGCCTGGATCTTCTCCGCCAGGCCGGTCTCATCGCGATCGACCATTACGGCCGCGCTCATCAGCACTTCGATCGCCAACCCGCGCTGCTGTTCAATCACCTCACAGATGGAGTTGACCAGCGCCGGTTGATCAGCGGTCGCGATCTCGACGACCTGGTGCGGGCTCTCCCATCCGTGCTCGTCAAGTGTGGGGCGAAAGGTTCGCAACACGAATGGCGACAAATGACGATCGCAGAGGAACCGGCACGCCCCCAACGCCAGCACCGCAAGCTCGGGAGGTGCCATGACGCCTTCCAACAATCGGGCGTTGCGGAGAAAGATCGTCGCGAAGGGTGACACCAGCGCGAACTCTTCCGCGGAGACCCGTGTACGCAGCTCCGAGACGACGGTGACAGCGCGATCTCGGTCATCCTCGCGCGGATGCCCGCCACCCTCATCCTGGCGCATCAGCTGCGCGAGCGCTTTCTGAAAACGAGCCACTCCGACCTCAGTCCGCGGGCAAGGCGCCGGGCGGCGTCCGCACGACGGCGACACTTTGCTCCCGCGCTCCCTGCAGGTCAATTCGAATCATCGCACCCGCACAGTCGCCTCGCTCGGCGAAAGGCGAATCGTCGATGGACCCCAGCCATGGACCAGCGACACCGGTGAGGTCGCAACATTGTCGCCGGCGCGCCCGGTCGATGGCGCGCTCCAAGAGCGCATCGCGAATCTCGGAGGAATCCCCCACCAAGGCGAGCAGCGAGGCCCGATTGCCGCGCAGCAGATCGCGGCCGTAGACGACGTGAACAAAGCCCCGTAGACGGGCGCGTGTCGTGGCGACATCGAAATCGCAACCGAGATCGCCGACGATATTGCGAAAGCGGTGCAGGTTCGCGCGGTTGATCGCCGGTATCGGCAATCCCTCCGCCTCGGCGAGAGTGAGAACGGCGTCGAGGTCGGCGCGCTGCACTCGTCGAAGGTGAACGTCCATCGCCGCCAAGTCATAGCGCGGATTCGGAGAGATTTCCTGCTCTCGTTCGCGGTTCCTTCCGGGCCGCGTTCGACCGTGCTCTACTCCGTCGGTGGCTGAACCGTGGCAAAAGGGCGATCGGGGCGTCGTCGACGTCGGGCGGATGGCCTACGGCCCGCATGCCGTCGCTCGGCATCAGGGTTTCGTGCTCTTTGTCCGGGGGGCCGCTCCGGGGGAGCGCGTCGAGGTGGTGGTTCGCGAGAGGCGGCGCCACCATGCCTTCGCCGATGTCGTCCGGATCGAACGTCCATCGCCGAGGCGGCGGCAAACGCCCTGCCCGATAGCTGGGCAGTGCGGCGGCTGCCCCTGGCAGCATCTGTCCTACGATCTGCAGCTGGAAGCCAAACGCGAAATTGTCGCCGACCATCTCGCCCGGATTGCCGGCCTCGTGGTCGACGTCGAACCGGTCGAGCCGTCGCCGAGAGTCTTCGGATACAGGCACCGGATCAAACTACGCACCGAATCGAAACGGCTCGGATTCTACGCTGGTGGGACGCACGATCTCGTGCAGGTCGCCCACTGCGCGTTGGCCGAGACGGAAGTCAACGCGATGATCGCCACGGCGGAGCGGCTGGTGCGACTGCTGGCGTGCAAGGTGCGCCGGTTGGAGATCATCGCGAAGAGGGGTGCCGACGGCGCTACCTTCCTCGTCGGCGAGGTCGAGGGAGCTTGGCTCGATGTCGACGGCGAACGCGCGCGAAGCTGGCTCGATCACAATCCCAACTGCGTCGGCCTCGTCTTGCGCGGTCGCGGATGGGAACGCCGCTGGGGCGATACGTCGACATCCATCGCGCCGGAGCGATCCCTCACCTTGGAGGGCGATGCCGCCGGGTTCTCCCAAGTAAATGCACTCGGCAACGAACGGCTCGTCGCAACCGTGCTGCGAATGCTGGGCGATCTCTCCGGGGCGCGCGTGCTGGAAGCATACGCTGGTGCGGGAAACTTCTCCGCCCCGATGGTGATGCGCGGAGCGAGCGTCGTGGCGGTCGAACAGTCCCTCCCCGCCTGCCGCAGCGCCCGGGGCAACGCGGCGGCATTCGGAGACCGATGGATCGTGGAACCCGGGCGTGTCCGCGACGTACTCGAGCGTCTCAGCTCGCGTGGCGAACAGTTCGACGCACTCGTCCTCGATCCCCCGCGCAATGGTGCGGACGACGCGATCCCGGCGATCCTCCGGTTGCGACCGCCGCGCATCGTATACGTCTCCTGCGACCCTGCGACACTCGCGCGCGACTTGAAGAACCTTTCCGCGGCGTACCGCGTTGCCGGCGTCCAGCCGGTCGACATGTTTCCCCATACATACCACGTCGAAACGGTCGTTCGTTGCGATCGGCTTCCCGGATGAACCGAGTTGCGACGCAGAACACCCTATTGTAGCGTTCGCGCCACCACTGGTCGGCGGGTGCCGAGCAGGGGTCCTAGATGACGCGACAGAGAAAACGGGCCGACCGACCGAAGATCACGATCCTTCCAGGTCGTGGTGTATCCGAGACGATCAATTACCTTCTCAAAGACCGGGACGAGCTGGACTGGCTGGTGGCCGTCGGTCGCAACAAAGAGGGTGAGATCTTCTTTTACGATACCGGCGGCGAGATCATCGAGGATCTCGGAACCCTCGAGTATCTCAAAGATCGCATCATTCGCGCTCACTTCGACGAAGATCCGGAGTAGCGCTCCAATCGATCGTCTCAGCTCGTGGGTCGTGCAGCGGGTCGGCAGCGTCCGCTGTGGAAACCCGCAAGTCGCCTCGTCACTCAACTGACGCCTGGCGCCTTTTGATCCCGCTTTCTCGCCGTCGCGATGAATCGTCGGACCTGTATCAGTAAGGGTTCGACGCGGCACGCTTCTCGCTGACAGCTCACTCGAGGTAGACGTTCGCCGGCCGCGAGGCGCGGTACAGCGAACGCGCGGCCGAAGGAGTGGCGCATGGAAGATCTTCGCAAGCAGGCGAACGACCTGTTGTGTTTCTACGGCAAGATGCAGAACCGGCTCACCCAGGTCGGTGTCGAGGATCCTGCTTCGTTGGTGAGCTTGTTCAACCAACTACAACGGGGGCTGCAATCGGTCGACACGGCGGAATTGGAGCCGGCGCTCCGCGAAGTCGAGAAGCTGATCGAATCGCTCAGCCGCATGCAGGCCGATCTCCAGGTACTTCGGGACCTGAAGATCCGGGTCGACAAGACCCAGCAGATCGTGACGGCGGAAAAGCCGGCCGATGGGACCGTACGGAGGCTCAACATGGACGACGCCGACCGTCGCGAGTTACGCCGACGCGATCGTCCGAGCCCGTTCCCGGTCGCCTGAATCTACTCCGGTTCGACCTTGAAGACGTCCTGCAACTGAACGCGGCGGTAGTCGCTCGGCGTCGCGAAGGAAGCCGGATCGATCTCCACCTGCTTGATCGATTGCGCCGTCTGTTGAAATCCGCCGGCGAGGTGATGTGTCAGGGTTTCCAATGGGAACCCTTTCGCGAGCATGTCCTGATAGTCTCGCGAGCGGTACAGGGCGTTGTACGGTTGGGCGGAACCGCCAATCATTCCGCGGCTGTTCTTGCGTTGGTACGCAACGAACTTCCCAGGGTCGAGGTCGGCGGCGACCCGTAACCCCTCGGCGAGCCAGACCTCCTGAAACAGCTCTTCGTTGATCTGGATCACGTATTTGACCGTGTCGTGGCCGGCGATCTGACGTTGCTCGCCGGAGCGCCGAATCGTTACCTCAGGGAGTTTTTCGACATCCAACTTCGGGAGTTCGCCCACCGGCTTGTCCTTGTTCGCCGTCATGGTCTTGCGCATCGCTTCGTCCCGACGCTTGACTGAAAGCTTGACGTACTCTTCGATATCTCCGGTCCAGAAGAACTTCGCCACGGGGTTTATCACCGTGAACGTCGACTTGTCGAAGTCGTAGATCGTGGTCAGGTGTGGCTGCTCGATCCGACTCTTGTTGCCGCTGATCGAGGCGGTAGCCATCTCACTGTCCTGTGGGACGTCCTTGCGGATCGGAGTGTTCTTCCACTCGATGACCCATCCCGCGCCGGCCAGCGATGGAATTGCCACCAGCGCCAGCATCGACAGGCTCCACGAAGCGATCTTCGACATAACTCTCCTCGTTGTGATTCCAAGCGTTTCGGTGATCGGCGAAGCGTACGGAGCCAGGGTAGCGATGTCAATTTTTCCGCATGTACTTCCCCGGTCGTGGACGCGATGGGCGATGCAGGTTAAGGAGAGCGCGCATGTTACACGGCCTGCTCGCCTCCGTACTCGCAACCGCTGCACTGATCGTCATCGGTTACCTCGGGCGCCTCTTGTCGCAAGCGGCCCTCGACCCGCTGGCCGGAGTGCTCGAGCGCCGCGGACTTTCGCGATCCGAGAGTGCGGTCGCACGCGGTGACGCCTTGCTTCGCGAGGGCAAGACCGCCCAGGCGCTCGATGCCTTCGCCGCCGCCGTCGTCGCGGCGCCGGTAAAGTCGTCCGCCATGGCGGCGGCCGTCGACAAACACCATGTGGGGCTCATTGGCCGATTCATCGCCGCATCCGATCGCCGGCACGGCGACAACGTCGGCATGCTCTCGCTGGCAATTGCCGACCGGGTGCTCCGCCAACGCAAAGCACTCCAATCTTCCTACGTGGCGGCGCTGCAGACGGGCGACCGCAAGCGCCGGCGCGACCTGGAAACGCAGCTGCGAGCGAACTCCCGCGAGCTGTGCAAAGCCATGGGAGACTTGGCGGCGGAGGTAGGCCGCGGCGACCAGCGGACATCCGTCCACTGAGACGCGGAGCACGCCCGCCCCACAAACTCAGGTCTGAGGGTGGGGCAGTACCTGCGCCTCGCCGCCGCAGTCGTGGCTGCCAATCGAATCAACGGCGACGGCGAGCGACCGCGGCCGATACGAGTCCCGGGGCGTCGGACATGATGCCGTCGACCCCTAAAGCGAGAAGCTGATCGATCTCCACGGCGTCGTTGATCGTCCAGACGTGGATCTCGACCCCCTTTTCATGGGCCGCCGCAATGCTCGCGGCGTTCACCAACTCGCGCTCGCCGACGCGGGTCGGGATCTGCAGCGCGACTCCCGGCGGCGCGTACTGATCGATGGTACCCGCGTCGAGGTGGCCGAAGAACTCGCCGACGTCGCCGATGCTGCTGCCCGTGACGATGTCGCCGCGCACCGCGCGGCGAACGTCCTCCATGACGCGATCCTCCGCGGCGGCCAGCAGGGTTCTTTCTGCCGCGCCGCGGCGGCGCAGGATGCCCACCACCTCGTCGACGAGGGGCGGATCGGCCTGCTTGATCTCGATGTTGAAACAATGTGCGGGAAAGGCTTGAAGGACAGCCTCCAACGTCGGAATGCGCACGCCCTGGCCGCGATACGGGAACAGCGCGTCGCCGATCCGAAACCGGTATCCGGCGTCGAGGTTTTCAACCATCCGCCAACTCATCTCGCGCACCGCGCCGGTCGCATCGGTGGTGCGGTCGACGGTCTCGTCGTGCAGCACGACGATCGTTCCGTCTTGCGTCCCGTGGACGTCGAGTTCCAGGTATCCGGCGCCCAGTTCAGCGGCGAGCGCGAACGAAGGCAGTGTATTTTCAGGCGCCAGCGCGGCGGCGCCTCGATGTCCGAAGACCCGCGGGCGAGAGGGGCCCAAGTAGCGCATCACATCGGCCGGACGGACGCCGACCCCACCGCGTCCGTCAGAACGTGAGCACGGCGGGATGCAGATGCTCCGCCTGTGTCAGGGATGAGAGAGCGACCGGCTGAGCGCTGCGGCGCGGCTGGTGCTGGGTCGTCATGGCGCGCAACTGATCGCCCAAACCTTCGCGCTGCACTGCGAATCGAGCGAGATCGACCGCGGCTACGGCCGGAGCGCGCCGCCCACTCATGGGGTTCACGTATCGGCCCTTCTCGAAGATCGCGAAGTGAAGATGCGGCCCGGTCGATCGGCCGCTGGTCCCCACCCACCCAATCACCTGGCCGCGCTCCACCGTCCTACCGGAACTGAGCGCTGGATGGATCCGACTGAGGTGAGAGTAGGCGGACACGAGTTCACCCCCGTGGTCGATCTCGATGTGCCGACCGAACGACCCCTTCCACGCGGCCCATCGAACACGACCCGCGCCGACGGCGCGAATCGGTGTGCCCGTCGGGGCTGCGAAATCGACCCCTAAATGAGGCCTCCGCGTCTTGAGGATCGGGTGGAACCGAGAATAGGAGAATGTCGAGGTGATACGGGTGAACTCCAGAGGGTACCGAAGCAATGAATCGTCGAGCGGCTGCCCCGCCTGGTCGACATATACGGTGCGGCCCGAGTCGTCCTCGTACAGATACGCGGCAACCGACTGCCGAGCACCGTAGTACTCCGCGGCCAGCACTCGGCCCGGCTTGATCTGGCGACCCCGGTCGTCCTGCCGCCCCTCGTAGAGGACGCGAAAGCGATCCCCAGGTCGAACCTTCGAATCGAAGTCCAGCCGAACGGAGAGGATGTCCACCATTTCCGAAATGACGGACTCCGGAATCCCTGCGCCCTTCGCCGCCCCGTAGAAGGATCTCTCCACCCGGCCGCGCGCGCCGACCGGAGCAACGATCACCTCGCGCTCCACCACGCGGGCGCGAAATGATCCACGCCGGGGATCTCGGTCGACCACCAGTCGTGCGTCGTCGTCGATTGGGTAGCCAAGGCGGACCAGATGACGGGTGGCCGTGAACCCCAGTTCGAGCTTGTGGCCCACGGAGAGTTTGCTCAGGTCGCCGTGCGGTCTCCCCGCGCTCCACCACCGGTTGACCTCGGCGGATGCGACCCCGAAGCGGCTGAGAATGCTCCCCAACGTGTCGCCGCGCCGGACGAGGTGGGTAACGGTGTTGGCGATCGACACCGGGCTGGTGGTACGTTCGGCGGCGAATGACCCGCCCGGCAACACCGACGAAAGCACCAACACGATGGTCGCGACGCCTCGCCCTACCGTCCGCAAACAGCGTCCGCCGGCACATCCCATACGACGCTCCCCTCGCCGCCCCAGCGCATCCAGCATATCAGCGGGGGAGCCTGCCTAGCCCTTCCACGGATGTCAACACTCAAAAAGTAACGCGGGTACCATATGGGCTTGGACTGGTCTGATCGATGCGTGCGGTCCTGAAGATTCTCGCCACGTTGGTTTTGCTGGTCGGAGGCACCGGGATCGCCGCCGCGTGGTTCTTTCAAGAGTGGCTGCACGAGCCCGTGGCGGCCGAAGCAGCGGTCGTCGTCGTCATCCCGCCGGGCACGGCGTTCCGACAGGTCGCCGAGCGCTTGCGCTGGGCGGGAGTCATCCGACACCCACTGCTTTTACAGGGGTTGGCTCGGTACACGGGCGCGGATCGGGACGTGCGGAGCGGCGAATTCCTCTTCGACAAAGCCCTGACGCCGGGGGAGGTTCTGGAGAAGCTGCGCGGATCGGAGACCTTCGCACGACGCGTGACCGTCCCAGAGGGACTGACCGCGCGTCAGGTCCGGGAGACCCTCGAACAAGCCGGCCTAGGCGGCCGGGACGTGTACGAGTGCATCATGACGTCACCCGAGCTGCTCGCTGACCACGGCCTTCCCGCCAGTGGAATCGAAGGGTACCTGTTCCCGGACACGTACGATTTCGAACCCGGGACCCCTCCTGAGGTTGTGGTGCGCCGAATGCTCGAGCGGTTCCGCGAGGTGAGCGCCGAGCTGGCCGAGAGGCGGCAGGCCGCGGGCATGAGCGAGGAGGAGATGGTCATCCTCGCCTCGTTGATCGAGAAGGAGACCGGCGCGATCACAGAGCGACGGCGGATCGCGGGGGTGTTCCACAATCGGATGAGCGGCGGGATGAAGCTGCAATCGGATCCGACCGTCACCTACGGACGGGACCGCGATGGGACCCGGCCGATATCCAAGGCCGAACTCGCGGAACCTCATCCCTACAACACCTACGCGCACTTTGGACTTCCCCCCGGAGCGATCGCCAACCCGGGTCGTGCGGCCTTGTCGGCCGCCGTCGACCCCGAGGCGACGGATGCGCTCTACTTCGTATCGCGCAACGACGGCACACACGTGTTCTCCCCGACGCTGCGCGACCACAACGAGGCCGTCCAGAAACACCAGAGGTGAACCTCGGATCGCGCCGCGGGACGCCCCGCCGGTGAAGCTCGTTACTCGAGGACGGATTCCAGCCGCTCGAGCTTGAGGTACAAGGCGTCGACGTCTCGCTTGACCTTCGCGTATTCGCTGAACAGCGCCTGTGGGTTGTCGTGCGAGACGAAATCCGGCTGGTTTATCTTCGACTCGAGTTCCGAGAGGACGGACTCTTTCTCGCTGATCGCCGATTCCGTCTCTTCGAGTTCGCGCTTTCGCTTCGCTTCCTTGCGGACCAGCTTCTTCGCATCCCCATTGGTCGCGGGCGCCGGTCGCGCCGGTGACTCTCGATCGTCGCCGTTCACCAACGAATCGCGCACACGCGGTGCGCGCGGGAGCTTGCCGTTCTCCTGCGCGGCCTTCTGCCGCAGATAGTCCTCGTAGTTGCCGATATAGCGCGCGGCGTGCCCGGATCCGACCTCGATCACCTGTTCGGGGAGCTCATCCAGGATGTAACGGTCGTGCGCGACGATGATCACGGTGCCGGTGTAGGCTCGCAGCGCGTCGAGCAGAACCGCTTTGGCGTTCATGTCGAGGTGGTTGGTCGGCTCGTCCAGCAGCAGGCAGTTGGTCGTGCGGAGGAGCAGCAACGCCAGGGCGAGTCGATGCCGTTCGCCGCCGCTCAATACACCGATTCGCTTCTCGACGGCGTCGCCGGAAAAGAGAAACGCGCCGAGCAGCTGGCGTACCTGGGGCACCATCTCGAACGGCGCGGCCTTCGTGGTTTCCTCGAGAACCGTCTTGGTCGAGTCAAGGACGGTTGATTGGTCCTGCGCGAAGTAGCCGAGTTCGACGTTGTGGCCGAGGTGCCGCGCCCCCGACGTCGGATCCTCGACGCCGGCCAACATTCGAATCAAAGTCGACTTTCCAGCCCCGTTCGGTCCCACCAAAGCGACCTTCTGCCCGCGCTCGATGGTCAGATCGAGCCCTTCGTAGACGACGAGATCGCCATACTGTTTTCGAGCGTCCTCCAGACCGAGCACCGCTCGGCCGCTGCGCGGACACGGAGGAAAGCGAAATCTCACCCGTCGCGTTCCGCCCCCCGGGGGCGGCAAACGCTCGATCTTGTCCAGGTGCTTGATTCGACTCTGCACCAGCGCGGCCTTCGACGCCTGGTAGCGAAAGCGCGAAATGAACGCCTCCAACCGGGCAATCTCCTCCTGCTGCGCTTCGTAGGCGACTCGAGCCTGCTCCACGCCCTCCTCACGCGCCATCTCGTAGCGCGAGTAGGGCGCCGGGTAGTCCGTGAGCTTGCCGCCCGACACTTCGGTGATCCGCTTGGCGGTGACGTCGAGAAAATAGCGATCGTGCGCCACCAGGATCACCGCGTGCGGGTATCCGCAAAGGAACTCCTCGAGCCAGTTGCGCGCCTCGAGGTCGAGATGGTTGGTCGGCTCGTCGAGCAACAGGACTCGCGGCTGCTTCAACAGAAGGACCGCCAACGCGATACGCATCTGCCAACCGCCGGAGAACTCTCCGCCGTCGCGATGGAAATCCGACGTCTTGAAACCGAGCCCCTCCAACACCGCTTCGGCACGGCTCTCGTAGTCGTAACAGCCTTCGTGGTCCCAGCGTTCGCGGGCTGCCGAGTACTCCGCCAGGATCTGCGCGTAATCGTCGCCCTGAGGATCGGCGGTTCCCAACCTGCTTTCGAGTTCGCGGCACTGCTCCTCGAGAACCCGTAGATCGGTGAAGGCGTCGAGCGCCGCCTCGAGGACGGTGCGTCCGGAGGCTGATATCCCGTCTTGGGGCAGGTAGCCGACCGAACATCCCCGGGCGAGTGCGATGGTACCGCTGTCCGGGTCTTCCGTACCGGCGATCATTCGCAAAAGGGTCGACTTTCCGGAGCCGTTCGCCCCGACCAAGGCAACGCGATCATCCTCACCGACGAACCAACTCGCATTGTCGAAGACGGTTTGCCGGCCGAACGAGCGGCAGAGTTGGCTTACGGTGAGCACCCCCCGTGGTTAACGCGGATCGCCGTCGAAATCGACCGTGGGCGCGAGCCAGGAGATGTCGACGGACGCGTGCGAGAGAGAATGAAGTCGGCGGCGACGAGTCTACCTGGCGCTCCACCTTGACTAGGCCAACCCAACGGTCGAACGTACCCATCGGGGGTGATGTCGTGTGGTTTCACCTGAAGTTCGCGGCTTTGGTATCGGTCGCCTGGGTCGTGATGTTGGTGCTCCGCCCAGCCGACGGGGCTCGTGAACTGGTCCAGATCCTTTCGGTGCCTGGGGCGATCGCGACGGCCGTCGCGCATGCGGGCTTGGCCGCGCTGTTCTGGTGGGGCTCCAGCGATCCGCCGCGGCGACTGGTAGCCGTCTACACGGGTATGGTCGTGTTCGCGATTCGCGCCGCCGCCGGGATCTACCTGGTGTTGTACGTCCTGAAGGGCGGCCCAGCGATGATCGTCATGGTCGAGATGGTTCTGGCGATCGGTCTGCTATCCGCCCTGATCAACGGGCTCCCCGCGGCTGTAAGGCCGCGCGGATGAGGGATTCAGACCCGGCGCGCGGGCGTGTCTCGGTCGACTCAGGTCGCGAACGACGTTCCACAGCCGCAGGTGCGCGCGGCATTCGGGTTGAGGAACTTGAATCCAGCGCCGTGCAACCCGGTGACATAATCGATCGTCATCCCGCGCAGATGCGCCTGGCTGTCGAGATCGATGAAAACGGGAACCCCGCCAGCGTCAATCACGGTATCGGAGGACCTCGGTCCAGCCTCGAAGGCCAGGTGGTACTGCATGCCCGAGCAACCGCCGCCGATCACGCCCACGCGAAGTCCGTACCCGTCCCCTCCCTCGCGCTGGGAGACATGGCGAACCATCTCGACGGCCTTGTCGGTGAACTTCAGGATGTCGTCGTGCACTGGAGCACTGGTCGGGGACTCTTCCAGGAATTGTACTGCCATTTTGTATCACCTTCCGCGGGTGAAGCTTTCAACGTTCGACGCGTCAAAGACGAGTCCTACAGTCGCCCCCGAGACCAGTCAAGGTTTCAATTCCCCCTCTCACCTTGAATCAGTACAGGGTTTTATCCTACAACATGCCGGATTTAAGGCACATGTCTCTTTCCCCGCGATACTTGGTGGTGGTGAATCTGATTCTCCTCGCCCTCGCCGCCTATTCGGCTTCCGCCATTGTCGGGACGGCGCTATCCGCACGTCTACTGCAGGTGCCGCCGGTCGAAATCTCCGCGCCTCCCCCGCCGATCCCGCAGCAGGCCACCAAGCCGGCTACGCACTACGCGTTGATTCACCAACGAGACATTTTCAATTCCGCCAAGCCGGCCGCCGAGGTCAGCGAAGCCGAACCCGAGCCAGTGAAGATCACCGACCTTCGGCTGAAGCTTTGGGGCGTCGCTCTTCGGGGCGGGGACAACTCGTACTGCATCATCGAAGAGGAGAAGTTGCGGCAGCAAGGCGTGTACAAGGTGGGCGCTGAGGTTCCCGGCGGAGCGGTCGTAAAGAGCGTCGAGTGGGACCAGGTCATTCTCACGGTCGGCGGGAACGACGAAATCCTCAAGCTCGAAGACGGGATGACCGGAGGCCCGCGTATGGCACCCGCCGCGTTCAATCCCGCGGTCGGGCTCGGCGCGGGGTCCGCGCCGCCGTCGGCGCCGGTCCAAGGGGTCGAAGTCATCAGTGACACCGAATATGTCGTCGATCGCAAGGAGGTCGACAACGCCCTCGAAAACATGAGCCAGCTGTTCACGCAGATCCGCGCCGTGCCGCATTTCGAGGGCGGCGAAGCGACGGGCTTCCGTTTGTTCGCCATCCGGCGCGGAAGCCTCTTCGACAAGATCGGACTCAAGAACGGCGACATCATCCGCAACATCAATGGGCAGGCGATGAACGATCCCACACGGGCGCTGGCGCTTCTCGAACAGCTGCGCGAGGCTCAGGATCTCACGGTTGCGGTGACTCGGAACCGCAAAGATCAGACAATCAACTACACGGTCCGGTGAACGGGCCTTCGCGGGGTTCTATGAAGTGGATGCGTTTGCGGTTGCCCAAGGTCCTGATGATCGGGCTCGTGGTCGCGCTGGTGGCCGGATCAGCTCCGACCGCGGCGCAAGATGCCCCGGTCGTCGAGCCTGAAGTCACGGATGAGGGCGCCGAAAACGGCAATCTGATCACCATGAATTTCCAGGACATCGAGCTCAGTGCTCTGGTCAAATTCATCTCCGAGATCACCGGGAAGAACTTCATCCTCGACGAACGCGTGAAGGGGAAGGTCACCATCATCTCCCCTGAGAAGATCACGGAAGAGGAGGCCTACGCGGTCTTCCAGTCGGTATTACAGGTCAAGGGCTTCGCCACGGTACCGAGCGGAGCGATCTTCAAGATCGTGCCTGCGCAAGACGCCAAGAGCACCACCCTGGAAACGATTCTGCCGCAAGGCTTGATGGGTATGAGCGACGAGTTCGTCACGCGGCTGCTGCCGATGCAGAACGTCGACGTCAACAACGTCCTGCCGATCATCCAGCCGTTGGTCTCGCCCAACGGATTGCTGGCGGCGTACGTCGCGACCAACACCCTCATCCTGATCGACAGCGCGGGGAACATCGATCGCCTGGCCCGTATCCTTCACGTCCTCGATGTCGAGGGCCAGGACCGCGGCGTGGAAGTCCTGCGGCTGAACTACGCCTTCGCCGTCGAGATCGCGGCGCTGCTCGGACAGGTCCTCGACGACGAAAACGAAGGTGCCGTGACTGCGCCTCAAACCGGCGGCGCCGCGCCCGCCAGCCGGGCGCAAAGTGCGCGCGCGGCGCGCAGAGCGGGGCGACCAGACCCCGGCCAATCGACGGTCGCAACCGGCGGAGGCGCGATCGCCTCTTACAAGATCATTCCAGACGAGAGAACGAACACCTTGGTGGTCGTCGCCGGGCCTTTGGAGATGCGGCGGATCAAGGATCTCGTGGTTCGCCTCGACGTGCCGCTGCCGCACGGTACCGGCCGCATCCATGTCTACTACCTCAAACATGCGAACTCCTTCGAGATCGTACCCGTGTTGTCGGACCTGATCGGCGGCAACCAGGGCGGTGGCATCGGCGGACTCGGCGGCGGGCTGTTGAGTCGCCGCATCGGCGGTTCGACTTCCGCTCGCGGCGGCCGACTCGGGCAACGCGGCGGACTGGCAGGCGCCGTCGGCGCGGACAGCAACAGCGGTTTCGGGTCGCTGGCCCGCGGCCAGCGCGGGGGATTTGGCGGTGGCGGATTCGGCGGCGGGGGATTCGGTGGCGGCGGGTTTGGGCAGGGCGGTCTGGGCGGAGGCGGATTTGGCCAAGGTGGAATCGGCGGCGCCGGCGGCGGTGCCGTCCCTTCAGTGGTCGGCGGCGGCACGGGCGAATTCGCCGGAGAGGTGCGTATCACGGCCGACCCATCGACCAACGCGCTGATCATCAACGCGTCGCCGCAAGACTACGATACGCTGAAGCAGGTCATCGAGAAGCTCGATGTGCCGCGCCGACAGGTCTACGTCGAGGCCATCGTGATGGAGGTTCGCATCGAGCGCGACCGCCAGTTGGGCATCGAGTTGCAGGGAGCGGTCGGTCTCAACAACGGCGTCGGGGTCGGCCGCAACACGAGCTTCGGCGGGATCAACAACATCGTGCAGAATCCGGCAGGCTTGCCCGGATTCATCCTCGCCGCGGCGAGTAACCAGACAGTACGGCTTCCCGATGGCACCGTCGTGCCCGCGCAGGTCGCACTCCTGGCCGCGGCGCAGAGCGATACCAACGCCAACATCCTCTCAGCCCCCAATATTCTCACCACGGACAACCAAGAGGCCGAGATCGTCGTCGGCGAGAACGTCCCTTTCGTCGCGTCTCGTTCGACCAGTGAGGTCAACCTGGCGAACACCTTCGCGACGGTCGATCGGCGCGACGTCGGTATCACGCTGCGGCTCACTCCGCAGATTTCACAGGGAGGGATGGTCCGACTCGATATCTTCCAGGAAGTGTCGGACGTCGTCGACAGCGCCGTCTCCGGAATCGACGTAAACCTCCTCGGTCCAACGACGACGATTCGCTCCGCCACCACCTCGGTCGTGGTGCGCGATGGACACACGGTCGTCATCGGCGGCCTGATCGCCGATCGCAAGGACAACAACCAACAAGGGGTGCCTTACATCAGCAGCATCCCGATCATCGGCAACTTCTTCAACAATACCGGCGCTTCGCAGGACAAGGGCAACCTACTGATCTTTCTGACGCCTCACATCGTTCGCAATCCCGCCGAGCTGCGCGACAGGTCCGTTGCACAACGCGACAGACTCAAGGCTTTCATGGTGGAGAATCGGTTTCGCGACCTGCGCCCGGATCGCCTCGACGCGCCCTCGTGGAACCCCGATCTCACCGAGTTCGAAAACGCCGGGCGGCAAGAGAGCGGCCTGATGCTGGATCGTCCGGCGGACAACTCCTCCCCCGACGAGCGCCCGTCTCTCGAACCGATCGAGGAGGAGGATGGCGGCTACGCGCCGCCGTCGACGCGCCAGGTCGCGACTGAACCGGGCACGGTGCACGACCCTTCGCTCGATCTGGTACCGATCCAGCCGGCCGCCCCTTCGTCCGACGCTCGGTTCGTACTGCTGGCGAGTTTCGCCGAACGCGGATCTCCCCCGACCGGGTTGCAAACGGCCAGTGGAATGCTGGCGATCGCCCTACCGGAAGATTCGCAGCTCAAGCAGCTATTCCGCGCCGGCAAGCAGTACCGTTACTCGAGCGAATCGTTCAACGGGATGTATCACGTGCTAGAGGCCTATTCGGATCTGCGCGAGGCGCAGTTGGTCTATCCCGAGGGGCTCCCCGTCGACCCTGAAAGCGGGGAGTACCTGCATTGGCGCGAACTGAAAGACCCATCTTCGAGTAACGCTTCCGCGTGGACTGAGCTACACTGAGTGCTCATGGCAGTCGCAGCCAAATCCCTCGAGGCCTGCATCATCGAGGAGGGTTCGATCTCCGACGTGATCCTCGAACGGGCTCGCGAGCGCCAGCGCGAGGGGAAACGCCTGGGCGACGTCCTGCGCGAAATGGGCGCGATTGATTCGCAGACATATGGCCGCGCATTGGCAACGCACTACGGCCTCCCGTTTCTCGAGAAGCTTCCCGAGGAGGACCCGACCGCGAGCGAGTGCGTCGACCTACTGCCCATCAACTTCGCAAAACGCTGCCAGGTCCTGCCGATCCAACGCACCGACGATGCCATAATCGTCGCCGTGTCCGATCCGGCGGCGCTGGGACCGCTCGACGATCTCCGCGTCCTCCTCCACAAGCCGATTCGCGTCGTCGTGGCGCCGGGCGATGTCATCGTCGATCGCATCAACCGGGTGTACGACCAGGCGACCGGCAGCGCGTCGGATCTCATGGTCGGCCTCCAGGAGGAGCGCCTGGACATGCTCGCGTCGGAGATCGAAGAGACGCGAGATCTGATCGATGCGGACGACGAGGCACCGATCATCCGGTTGGTGAACTCGCTCCTGTTTCAGGCTGTGAAGGACCGGGCCAGCGACATCCACATCGAGCCGTACGAACGCGACCTGGCCGTCCGATTCCGCATCGACGGCGTCCTCTACGATATCATCTCGCCGCCCAAGCGGTTCCAGCCGGTGATCATCTCCCGCGTCAAGATCATGGCCGGCCTGAACATCGCCGAGAAGCGCCTGCCGCAAGACGGCCGCATTCGCATCAAGCTCGCCGGTAAGGACATCGACATCCGTGTTTCGACTGTACCGACGGCGCACGGCGAGCGGGTCGTCATGCGCCTGCTCGACCGATCGTCGACGATCCTCCAGCTCGAAGACCTCGGCTTGATCGGCGGCAAACAGGACGCGGTCGACCAACTGATCCGCCAGTCGCACGGGATCATCCTGGTCACGGGCCCCACCGGCAGCGGCAAGACGACGACCCTCTACGCGGCCCTCTCGCGCATCAACACGACCGACAAGAACATCATCACCATCGAAGATCCGATCGAGTACCAACTGCACGGCGTCGGTCAGATCCAGGTCAATCCGAAGATCGAACTCACTTTCGCCGGCGGCCTGCGCTCCGTCCTGCGCCAGGATCCCGACGTGATCATGGTCGGCGAAATTCGCGACTCGGAGACGGCCAAGATCTCGATCCAGGCGGCGCTCACCGGCCACCTGGTGTTCTCGACGCTGCACACGAACGACTCCTGCGCGGCCATCACGCGACTTCTCGACATGGGAATCGAACCGTTTCTGGTGTCGTCCTCCCTGATCGCGGTCATGGCCCAGCGGTTGGTCCGGAAGGTCTGCTCGAATTGCCGCGTCGAGTATCGACCGCCGATGGAGGAACTGCGCCAACTCGGCGTGACGTTGGATATGCTGGAGGACAACCCGGTGTACCGCATCGGTCCGGGCTGCGAGGCGTGCAAGTTGACAGGATATCGGGGTCGTCTCGGCATCCACGAGCTCCTGATCATCGACGACGAGGTCCGCAACCTGATCATGCGTTCGGCGGACTCCTCGGAGATCCGGCGCGCGGCCGCCGCCAAAGGCATGACGACACTGCGCGAGGACGGTGCCGACAAGATCATGCGCGGCACCACCACGATCGACGAAGTGTTGCGCGTGACGCAGGACGACCTCGGGGTGTAGCCCTGCGACGCCGCGTCGCGCGGTCGGGATGAATCCCGCCGCGCGACGAACGTCGGATGGAACGGAATCATGCCGGTATACGCGTACAAAGGTCTCAGCGACAGCGGCCGCCAGGTCAGCGGCATCGTCGATGCCGACACACCCAAGTCGGCCCGGCAGAAGCTCCGCGTCAAAGGGGTTTTCCCCACGTCGCTGTCCGAGGAACGGCAGAGCGATACCGGCAAGACCATCTCCTCGGTGCAGTCCTCGAAGGACGTTCGGTCCTACTTCGACCGGATCACACCGCAGGATCTCTCGCTGATGACACGGCAGCTGGCGACCCTGGTGGGCGCCGGCCTACCCCTCGTCGATTGCCTGGGGGCGCTGATCGAGCAGGTTGAGAACGCCCGCCAGAAGCGGATCCTCTCCCAGGTGCGCGAGCACGTGGTCGAAGGCGGCAACCTGGCCGACGCTCTGCGTCTTCACCCGCAAGTGTTCAACGACCTTTACGTGAACATGGTTCGCGCCGGCGAGGCGAGCGGTGCGCTCGACATCGTGCTCGTTCGCCTGGCCGACTATACAGAGCGCGCAGCCGCTCTCCGCAACAAGGTTCGATCGGCGATGACATATCCGCTCGTCATGGGACTGCTGAGCTTCGGGATTCTGTTGTTCCTGCTTTCCTACGTCGTGCCGAAGGTAACGAAGATTTTCGAGGAGTCGCAACAGAGCCTGCCGACGATCACGGTCGTCCTGCTCGCGATCTCCGACTTCACTGCGGACTATTGGTGGCTCATCCTGCTGATCGGAGGCGCGGCCTTTGTAGGACTGAGAGCCGCGATCCGAACGCCAAAGGGTCGGCTGCGATTCGACGGGTGGAGTTTGCAGATCCCCTACTTCGGAAAGGTGCTGAAGAAGGTGGCACTGGCGCGGTTCGCGCGAACGCTTTCGACGCTGCTCGACGGCGGAATTCCCTTGCTGCAATCGCTCGACATCGTCAAGCACGTGGTGAGCAACACGGTCATCCAAAACGCCATCGAGGACGGTCGAGACAGCATCCGCGAAGGGCAGAGCGTGGCGGAGCCGCTGCGCAAGAGCGGCCATTTTCCGCCGCTTCTCGTCCACATGATCGCGGTAGGCGAGCGCAGCGGTGAGCTGGAGTCGATGTTGTCGCGCGCCGCGGACGCCTACGACAACGAGGTCGAAGCCTCGGTCAATGCGCTCAGCAGCGTCATGGAACCGCTGCTGGTGGTGTTCATGGGGGGGCTGGTGGCTTTCATCGTGATCGCCATCCTCCTGCCGATTTTCGAGCTGAACGAGATCGTGGGATGATGCCCTGGCTCACGACAGCCGCGGCCACGCGGTTGCGACACGGCAATCCGAACCACTGGAGGAAACGATGAAAAGAGCATCCGGACAAGCGGGATTCACGTTGATCGAGATCATGGTCGTGGTCTTCATCCTCGGCCTCCTCGTCACCCTGGTGGCACCGAAGATCATCGGCCGCACCGATCAAGCCCGCCAGGTGAAGGCTACCGCCGACATCAAGGCGATCGAAGAGGCGATGAAGCTGTTCAAACTCGACAACGGCTTCTACCCGAGTTCGGCGGAGGGAATCACCGCCCTCATCCAACCGCCGGCGCGGGCGCGCCGATTCAACCCCGACGGTTACCTCGACAAAGTGCCTGTCGATCCGTGGGGCAACGAGTACGCTTACGTCAGCGACGGCCGCGACGTCCGCATCATCTCCTACGGCGCCGATGGGGTCGAAGGCGGCGACGGGTACAACCGGGATCTCGACAACTTCGAGGATTGAGCGGTCGCGTTGGCACACATCGGCTGCATCCAAGGGCCGTCCGGCTTTCCGGACGGCGCTGATCTACCGCCAGGAGGGGGCTGCGGGGAGGTCCCTTGAGGGCGGTGACCTATCGCCGAACCTGGCGCGGTGAGGAGCGAACCCGACAGGGCGGCTTCACGCTGATCGAACTCGGCCTGGTGATTCTGATCCTCGGGGTGATGATCGCCATCGCCCTGCCCCGGCTCGGCAATCGGGCCTATGCACAGCTCAACTCGGAAACGCGCAAGATGGCGCTGGCGTTTCGCTACCTGCGGCACGCCGCCATCTTGAACGGCCGCAGTTACCGTCTCGTGTACGACCTCGAGAACCACTCCTATTGGGCCGAGGTCGCCGAAGTCGCGGCTCCGCCCGACCCGCTCGACGAGGAGAACGAAGAGATAGGCGAATCTTTCTTCCCCCCCGAGATCGAAGAACAGTTCACCCGCGACCTCGACGGGCCGCTCGATCTACGCAAGCTACCCGACCCGATTGGCTTCTCGGATGTCGAGCTCCCCATGGTGTGGGGCAAGGTCATGGAGGGCATCGCGTACACGACGTTCTACCCGGACGGATTCGTCGACATCAGCGTGGTCCACCTCGACAACGGCGAGGACGTATTCACGCTGTACGTTCCGAACGGGATCACCGGACAGGTGTTCGTCGATCCCGGTTATCTTTCTTGGAACGGATGACGCGTCGCATCTCGCCGAGACGAACCGCTGCGCCCGGCGCGGCGGGATTCACGCTGATCGAGGTCCTGGTCGCGCTGAGCATCATCGCCTACGCGCTGATCGGCCTCCTCGGACTGCAGAATCGCAACCTGACGATTCTGGGGCGCAGTCAGGACATCACCCGCGCGACGTTGCTGGCCCGCAAGTTCATCGCCGAGATGGAGGTACGCGAGAAGTTCCCCGAGATCGGGTACAGCAGCGGCGAATTAGAACCGGGATTCTTCTGGGAGCGCGAGGTCGCTGAAACGTTGCTCCCGGAGGTGCGTGAGGTGAAGTTACGCATCATTTTCGACGAGCGGCAGCCCGACCTGGTCGAGCTCCTCTACTACATGCGGAACCGTATCGTGCCGGAGGAACAGCTCGAGGCGAACCCGTGAGCACGGCGCGCCGCGGTGGTCGCGGCTTCACGCTCATGGAACTGCTGCTGGCGGTCGTCATCTTCGGATTCATCGTGCTGACGGTGTACGGCGTCCTCTCGCGATCGATCCGCGCGCGCACCGTGGGCGAGGAGCGCGCCGAGTTGTACTCGCTGGGTCGCGAGACCGTCCTCAGGATTGCCGACGACCTGGAAGGCGCTCTGTTGCCGCTCTCCGGACGTTACATTCACTTCAAGGGCAGCGCCCAACCCCCGTCGGTGGTGTTCATCCGGACAAACCGCGGCGGCTACGGGCAGGGGCGGGTCCGACCGGGTCAGGTGTTGGTCGAGTACAGTCTCACGCCCCCGGATGCCCGCGGGTACAGTGTGCTCGTTCGCGGAGAGTACGATTTCGCGACCATCGTGGCTGAGACCGAGGGCATTTCGGAGCAGGACGACGACACGCGGTTCGACCTCGACGACGAGAACAACATCGAGGCTCCGACGGAGCAAATCATCGCATTGCTGGAGTGCCCGCCCGGAGCCGATGCCTCGGGTATCCCGGGTTCGTGTGCCCGGGTCGCCGGGATGCGGTTCCGCTTCTACGATGAATCCCTCGGCGATTGGCGTGAGTACTGGGACTCGTTCGAAGAGCAATCCGAGATGTCGTACCGGATTCCCGATGCCGTCGAGATCGTCCTCGTAATGCTGGACGAGGAACTCCGCGAGCACGAGTTCTACACGGTGGTCGACCTTCCGATGGCGCGCGGCAATCCCACGCCGGGAACCGACGACGACGGAACCGGCGACAACGAAGACGGGGGCGGAGGCGGAGGCGGAGGCGGAGGCGGGGACGACGGGGATACCGATGACGGTTGAGCACGGATCCCAGCGGGTCGGCCGACTCGATCGCGACGAGGTTCCACGAAGGAGTCTGCGACGAGACGAGAGCGGCATCGCTATCATCATCGTCGTGTCCGTGATCGCCATGCTCACGATCATTGTCACCGAGTTCACCTATTCGGTGACGCTCGATCAGTTTCGGGTGCGGAACTCGTTGAACTCGCTTCAATCGGAGTTGATGGTTCGCTCCGGAGTGAACCTGGCCGAGGGTTTCCTCGCGCTCGATACGGACAAGGGCGTCGATGCGTTCAGCGAGGAGTGGTACTTCACGATGACGCAGTTCTGCCAGCAGCTCGAGTTGCCAAACGGCGCCCTCGTCCGCTGCGACGTGAAGGACGAAAGCGGCAAGATCAACGTCAACCTTACTCAGCCGACGGGCCCGCCACGAACCACCGTCGACGACGAACCGACGCCCGACGCGATCTTGCGCGGGGCCCTGCAGTGTATCTTCCAGAATCGAGAGGGCCTCGATCCAAACGAACTTATCGTCGCCCTGAAGGAGTATTGGGACCTGGAGTTGCCGCCTTTCGACGACGGAACCCCACAGCCGGCGAGTCGGAAGTGGTTTCTGTCCGTGGAGGATTTCGCGTCGAAACTGAACATCCCTACCCGTGACATCGCTTACCTGAGGAAGTACATATCCGCTTATCCACCCCGACGGTTGCGCCGCATCAACATCAATACCGCCACACAGGAGGTCTTGAGCGTGGTCATCAGCCCCGACCCCGGCGCCCCGGGAGGATGCGGTCCCGTCGCGGAAGTCGAGGAGATCCTCACGCGCCAGCTCGATCCAGAGAACCCGATTCGGCAGGCAGAGGTACAAGGGCTGCTGAGTTCCGTAACCCACGGCGCTGTGATCGCATCGGTATTCGGAACCAACAGCAGCCTGTACCGGATCGAGGCCAGCGCGATCACCAATCCGAACCCTGACAACCCAACTCACGGCGGCGTCGGGAAGACGCTCAGCGTGGTGATCTATCGCGAATGCGCCGAGGAGACGCCCGAAGGCTGCCTGCTCTGGACTTCGAAGCCACTCGACTGGCAAAAGGAGGGGGGCGCACGGCTTTTTCGAGAACCGAATCGCTTCTCGGGGCTTTCCGAGTACTATGGCGAGTTCGATCCAGCTGCAGCAGGTGAACTTTTCCAATGACGGATTCCAATTGATGATCTCCGCTCGACCCCAGAATCACCACGACCCCGCCCGCCCCTCGGGCGGGGCGGCGGTGCGATAGACACCTCGATCATGCCCCGCAAAATCGTATCCCTCGACATCGGCAATACCTACCTGAAGGCGGCGGTCCTCGAGACCGGTTTCCGCGACTTCAAGATCGAGGGCCTGCACCGCGAAGCGCTGCCGAGCGACCCCACGGCCGTCGCCAAAAGCATCGAGCGGTTCATCGGCGAGCACGCGGCCGATGCGGACACGATCCTGTCGTCGCTGCCGGCCGAGTCCGTCAGTTGGCGGACGATGCATCTGCCGTTCCGCGACAACCGCAAGCTCGCCCAGACAGTCCCCTTCGAACTCGAGAGCAACGTCCCGTTCGGTCTCGACGATGTGGTCGTCGACTATCAAGTGCTGTCGCGAGACTCCTCGGGCGCGACGGTCCTGGCGGCGTTGGCGCCGAAGCGCGAGGTGGAGCGCCATCTCGAGATGCTGCAAGCCGCGGGCGTCGATCCGAAGATCCTTGACGCCGGGCCGCTCACCTCACTGAACACGCTCACTCTCGTCGCCGACCGTCCGCCGACATTTGCGTTCGTCGACGGCTCCGACCAGTCCGTCACCGTCGCGCTGTACCGCAACGGATCGCTCGTGGGAGTCCGGTCGCTGATGGCTAGCGAAGCATTCGGCCCGGCGACCGGAGGGAATGGCAGCGGCCCATCGATCGAGGCATCGACGACCCTCGCAGGAATGGTGCGTTGGACGCTTCTCGCGTTCAACGGCGCGCCGCTCGACGAGCGCCTGCCCTGCTACGTCGCCGGGACTCCCGAGTGGGTGAACGCGGTCACGAGCGGCCTCGAAGAGTCGATGGACGTCGAGATCCGACGGCTGGACCGACTGTCCCTGCCCAACGCGGACGCGGCGATGCGCGCACAGATCCCGGGCTTTGGAGCGAGCCTCGGCCTGGCGTTGCGCGAGATCACTCCATCGGAGACTGTCGGCGTCAACTTTCGGCGCGGTCAGTTCACCTTTCATCGCAGCGAACAGGAACTCCGCGCCGGACTGCGCACCGCCGCCATCCTGGCGCTGGTCGTCGTCGTGCTCACCGTCGGCGAGATGTACGCGAAGTACAAGGAGTCGCAGGTCCGCCTGGCCGCGATCGAGCAGCAGATCCAGGAAGTGTTCGAGGCGACCGTGCCGAACGCCGGCCTCGGCGGGCGGCCGCTCGATATCCTCCAGGAGGAGATCGCGTTGCTGCAACAGGACGTCGACATGCTGGACGACGTCGTGCCCGTGGCGAACTCGACCAGTGTCGACCTGATGCGCGCCCTTTCGGCGGCGGTGCCGACCGACATCCGGGTCGACAGCGAGGAATACGTGATGGATACGGACTCGGTGCGTCTCACGGCCAACGCCGACACGTTCGAATCCGTCGACTCGCTGCGGCAGAAGTTCCTGGAGACCGGATTCTTCTCGGACGTACAGGTCAAAGACGCTCGCGCCGCCGCGCAGGGAGCCGGAGTGGATTTTCGCATGGTGATGGTCCTCAACAAGAATTTTCGGCCGCCGGCGACGCGATGAATTTCGACTGGCGCCCGATACAGAACTTCTTTCAGCGAATGTCGTCGCGGGAGCGCGCCCTCATGGGGGCGGCGGTCGCCACGGCGTGTATCCTCAGCTTCTACACGCTGGTGTGGGAGCCGCTCACCGATAATCGCGTGCGCGCGGAGCGACTGATCCGGTCCCGTCAGGATGAGCTCGCCGACATCACGGAGATGCGAGTCGCGTACATGGAGTTGCTCACCAAACTGGAGGTCAGCCGCAGCATCATCGACACGAAGAACATCGACAAAGACTTCTCCCTGTTCCCGCACATCGAATCCACGGTGAGCGCCGTCCTCGGCGGCCGCGACAAGATTCGTTCGATGAGCCCGAAAACCAAAGCGATCAACGACGCCTACCGGGAAGAGGCGGTGGAACTGCGGCTGGACGGCATCGCGCTCGACCAGCTGGTGGAGATGATGTTCCGCATCGAGAAGGGAAAAGAGCCGTTGCGAGTGACCCGATTGCAGGTCAAGAAGCGCCGGCGCGATACGCAACAGTTCGACGTCATGGCGACCGTGTCGATGCTCAAAGCGAACGAAGAACTGCCGCCGCCGCCGCAGGGCTAACTCATGCAGCTACCGTCAGTTCGTTTGCCCGCCGTCAATCTCGGGGAATGGTTCGAGGACTTTCCGGCTCGCCGCGTTCTCCTCTACGCCCTCTACACGACGGTTTTGTTCCTGCTGTTCATGGTGGTGAACTTCCCGTATCTCGTGTTCGTCCAGCGCGTCCTCCACGCCGTCGACCTCTCTCCTGCGAAAGTCGACGTCGACGACGCGGCGTTCGCATTCTGGAACGGGCTGGAGTTGCGCGGCGTGACCGTGCGCCGGACCGGCTGGAGCGAGACGCCGATCCTCGAGGTGTCCCAGGCGTATCTGGAGCCAGGGCTGGGCGGGTTGTTGCGTGGCAGACTCTCGAACGCCAAATTCCGCGGCGACCTCTATGGTGGTCGGGTAAAGGCGAAGTGGAGCGGCGGCGGAGAGTTGCAGCGCACGATACTCCAGGTTGAAGACGTGCAGGTCGCCCGCTACCCGCTTCTGCGCGAGATCTTCACCGAGGGCCAGATTTACGGCCTCCTCTCCGGATTCATCGAAAGCGAAGTGCGTGGGGAAGAGCCGAACCTTGGGCGTGCCTCGGGCGAGATCTATCTCGACCGCGCGGGTTCGGAAGGGCTCGTCTACGACGGCCTCCCAATCCTCGACATCGCGATGGACGAGACCAAGATCCTGTTCAGCGTGCAGGGTGGCCGCATCGAGATCGAGGAGTTCAACGCGAAGGGTCCCGACGCGATCGTCTCGGCCACCGGCCAGATCGCCTTGCGGGAGCCTGTCGAGGCCAGCGTCGTCGACCTGAAGGTGACGATCGAGCCGACGGCGGACGCGCGCCCGGAGATCAAGGGCCTGATTTCCCTGATCCCCCGCGAACGAGGCGCCAAGGCCGACGCGCCGGTTTCCATCACGGGAACGCTGGGAAAGCCGCGCTTCCGATAACCTCTCGGAGGGTCCGTTGACTTTCATCAGGTCATTTTGGATCTTGACCGCGTTGTCGGCTCGACGATCGAGCGGCGGCGGCACCAGAAACAGCTAAGGAGACCTTGCAATGGCCTACATCATCACCCGCCTCTGCCGGGATTGCATCGACACCGCCTGCGTGGCGGTCTGCCCGGTCGACTGCATCTACAAGTACACCGGGAGTGATCACGCGACCTTTCCCAATCAGCTCTACATTCATCCCGACGAGTGCATCGATTGCGGCGCCTGCGAGCCGGAGTGCCCGTGGCAGGCGATTTTCGAGGAAGAGTCGGTGCCGGAAGTCTTCAAAGACGACACGCCACTGAACTATCTGATGGTCGACCACAGCTCGGACTTCGAGGTGTCGCCGAACAACGAAACGGAAAAGCCGACTTCGGAGCAGATCGAAGCGAACAAACAAAAATGGGGATGGGATGGTTGAGCGATGACCTACGACGAGGTGAAGTTCTCTCGCGATTGCAACATCGTGCAAATTCCGCAAGGGAACACCGTCGTGGTGGCGGCCGGCACCGCCGGGATCATCACCCAGTCCCTGGGCGGTAGCTTCACTCTACAGATTCCCTCCCTTGGCGGGCTTTTTCGCGTCGCGGGAGCGGACGCCGATGCGATCGGCCAGCAATCCGTCACAGCGGCCCCGGCGACCGACTCCGCAACCGGCCCGGTTACCGCGGAGGCGATCTGGGAGCAACTGCGCGGCGTCTACGACCCGGAGATTCCGGTGAACATCGTCGACCTCGGCCTCGTATACGACATGCGCATCGAGGATTCCGGCGCGGGCCTCAGCCGCGTCGACGTGAAGATGACGCTGACGGCTCCCGGATGTGGGATGGGGGGTCCGATTTCGATGGACGCCAAGCAACGCATCGAAAGCCTCGCCGGTGTGGCTGAGGCGAACGTCGATGTCGTTTGGGATCCGCCTTGGAGCCCGCAGATGATCTCCCCGGAAGGACGCGCCAAGCTCGGAATGGAATGATCCGCCTGCCCGTCTCGCGATGAGCGCGCACCACCTAACAACCCAATTGCGAGACGAACGGATCCGGCATCACGAGAGTGCCGGCGAGTGGCCGGCACCCGGGGTGGCGGAGCTGGCCGAACGTCGGCGGACGCGCGACCCTGGCGCGGAACTTATCGTCGATGGCGATGTCCGCCTGACGGTGGGTGAGTTCGTCAGCCGGGCGCAGGCGATCGCGGGCGGTCTCGTCGATCTCGGCGTCGGCGTCGGGGAAGTGGTCTCGTGGGAACTGCCGAGTTGGTGGGAAGCCGCGGCGCTGACGGTCGCGATCGACTGGATCGGGGCGATCAGTAATCCGATCATTCCGATCTACCGCGAACGCGAGGTCGCGTTCATCGCGAGACAAGCTTCGTCACGCGTACTCGTCGTTCCCGGCGTGTTCCGCGGTTTCGACTACCGCGACCTGGCGCGCGCGGTCCAAAGCGCCAGTGAGGAGCTTCGACACCTGATCGTCGTGCGCGGCGATCCGGGTCCCGGCATGGTGCCGTTCGACCGGATCCTCGGCTCGCCTCACCGGCCGACGAGGTGCCGCCGCTCGCCGAACGACGTGTCCATGCTGTTCTACACTTCCGGAACGACCGCGGATCCGAAGGGAGTCATGCACACGACGTCGACGATCGGTGCCTACGCGCGGTCGAGCGTGGACTGCTTGGGCACCGGCCCGGACGACGTCGGACTGCTGCAGTTTCCGCTGACGCACATCGGAGGGCTGGTCGCTTTCGTCGTCGCACCGCTGTTGGCCGAGTCCCGCGTCGTCTACCTCGACACTTGGGAGCCGGGGCGCGCGCTCGAGCTGATCGAGGCCGAGAAGGTGACGTCGGCCGGCGGACCGCCCGTCATCCTGCAAGGCCTCCTGGCGGCACCTGACTTTTCACCCGAAAGGGTGAGAACCGTGCGCAGCGCCGGCACCGGCGCCGCCGGGATCCCGCCGCTCCTGGTGCGCGAGGTCGGTGAGAAGTTCGATGCATCCTGTTTCCGCGCCTACGGCCTGACCGAGTGCCCGATGCTCACCACCGGCGTGCGATCGGACCCCGAGCAGAAGCGAATGTACACCGATGGTCGCCCCAGCCCGGGATGTCGGGTGCGGATCGTCGACGCCGATGGCGTCGAACTGCCGCCGGATTCAGAGGGTGAGATCCACGCGTTCGGGCCCCAACTGTGCGTCGGGTATCTGGATGCGGATCTGAGTCGCGACGCGTTCACCGCCGATGGATACCTGCGCACGGGCGATCTCGGCGTCGTGGACGCAGACGGTTACGTGCGCGTCACTGGCCGCGTGAAGGACATCATCATTCGCAAGGGCGAGAACCTCAGCGCGAAGGCCATCGAGGACGTTCTCGCCGGCCATCCGGACATCGCCGATGTCGCCGTGATCGGGATGCCCGATCCCATCAGCGGCGAGCTCGCGTGCGCAGTCGTGGTCGCTCGCGCGGGCGGACGCCCGGTGACTTTGGAGGGGATCCGCCAGCACATGATCGATCTGAACGTAATGCGACAGATGATCCCCGAGCGCCTCGAAGTCGTCGACGCGCTGCCGCGCAACGCGACCGGCAAGGTCTTGAAGTACGAGCTTCAGCGCAGGTTCGGCGAAACCGCCTGAGACCCTGACTCGCGCGCGCCGCGTGGCTCTCGCGCGCCGCGACATCACGACGTCGGGGCGATCGAACCGCAATCCATGGCCTCGGTTTCAGCTACGATGTCCCGGTTCCACCACGGCTCCTCGCGGTGATCGGTCGTGAACCGATAGCGCCAGTACACCAGCCGAATCGCCTGAGGAGCGTCGGGCAAGCGCTGGGCGAACAGGCTCTCGACAGCGGACGGATCCACGCACACTCGCCTCACGAGGGATCGAACGTAGGCCGGCGTATTGCCGCGAAACGAGAGCCCGTAGAACCACAGCCGGAAGTCGACACGGGGTTGGTGCGGAGCGACGAACGGCGGGCGAACCGTTGGATCACCCGGTTTGTAGCGAAAGTGATGAGCCCGCCACTCGGAGCCGTCGAATGTCTGCAGCTCGGGTTCGATCCGCTCACGAGTGATGTGGCCGAACAGGTGGTAGGTGTTGACGACCCGGAACGGAGCGTAGGCGCGCCGCAGCGCTGCTAGCGCTTGCGGTGAGTGGCTCGGCGGAGCAAACGCGTACACGGCCTCGACGATCGAGAAGCCGATGTAGGCGACCGCCACACCGGACGCCAGGATGCGGCGCAATGCCAGCGTGACGCCGCGCGAGTCGGAACCCGCGATCGCCGCGGTGGGCCGTCCGCGAAGGGAGAGGCGAGTCAGATCCGTATCGTTCAGCAAGAAGACGTGCAGAGCGATGGACAGGTAGCAGAAGAACCCGTAGTTCGCCGTCATCAAGTTCAGGATCTGGAACACGGTCAGCGTTACCGCGCACGCGACGCGCGCGCGCCGCGGGCCGAAGATCCCTAGCGGGACGAGCAACTCGACCACCAACACCAGGCGGCTTTCGAGTTGGTGCCACCACGCCGGAAGCGCATGCGCGTACCAAGCCAGCCACGTCGGCAACGGCGCCGTCTCGTAGTAGTACGTCATCGCCGTACCGTCGAACCAGTCGCCGAGGTACGACTGGGCTTTTGCAATTCCCGACTCGAAATAGAGCTTGAAGAGGAGGACTCGGAACAGGATGTGGATCCACGGCGCCGGTCGGTCCACCGGTAGAAGCGCGGCGAGGACACCGCACTCGATCAACATGCTGTCCCACTGAAAGTGCAGGAAGTCGCCGGCGGCGGTCGCGTAGGAGAGATAGAGCAGCGCGGAGATCGCGGCGCACAGCCGGGGCACGAAACCGCTGGACCACAAGAGAGCCACGACGATCCCGAACCACACACCGACGACCAGAGCCGAATCGCTGGAATCGAAGAGAACCAACGAGGGGAACTTCGCGAAGCCGAGCGTTGGCCCGACCGAAGCCAGCATCTCGACGATCGGCGACAAACCACGACTGCCGATCAGCACTTCGATCTGCCAGAGCAGGGATCCCCAAGCGAAGAGGAAGACCAACGCGAGCAGCCGGTGGAATACGGCGGCCACGCGCACTCCCGAATGGGAAGAGAATGCGATCCTCATCGCCAGCGGCTCCCGATCCTCTCGCCCTCCGCCGGCCTCGACGGCAGCGGGTCAGCGGTGCAGGTAGACCGGGCAATCCGCGTTGCGCAACACGTACTCGGTGGTGCTGCCAAGCACCATCTCGATGATGCGGCTGTGCCCGTATGCGCCGATGAAAAGAAGGTCGTGAGATCGCTCGCGGATGAAGTTGGCGATTCGCTCGGGCGCGTTGCCGGTGCGCTGGAGTTCGAGCGACACCTCGAGTTTGTACGGTTCGAGGTATTTCGCCGCCTCGTCGAGGATCTCGTTGCCACGGATCTCGTCCGAATGGACCGTGAGGACGGTGAGCCCCGTTCCGAGCTGGCCGCAGAGTTCAGCCGCCTGGTGCATCACGGCGGCGGCCTTCGCGCTGCCGTCGTATGCCAGCAGCGGCTTGGCGCACGGGTGGAACTCCATCGGTGTCACGAACACCGGCTTCGGACTCTTGCGGGTGATGCTCTCCGCATTTCCACCCAGCAGCCCGGTCGAATACCGTTCGTTTACCCCGCGATGGCCGATGACCACCAGATCAGCCACCCGAGCGCGTTCCGCGATCTCGTTGGCGACGACGCCGATGGAGTTGATCAACTCGATCGGGATCCCCGCGGAACCTTCCTCCTTGGAGAACGCCTCGAGGATGATATCGCCCCGCTCCTTGAGCGCCACGCGGATCTTCGACGACAGGTCGAGGTACGGTTCAAAACCCAACGACCCTGAGATGTCGTGGAAGAACGTCCCTTCAATCGTCGCCAGGTCGACGATGTGGAGCGCGATCAACCGCGCCTGCAACTTCACGGCGAGCCACCGCGCGTAAGCCCCTGCCGTGCGCGCGTGGTCGGATCCGTCCAGTCCCACCAGAATCGTCTTGATCATCGATCGCTCTCCATTTGCTGGCGGGCATTCTACCTTCAACCGTCGCACCGCCGAAAGCGCAGAGAACAACGACTCCGTATCCTTTACAATCCCGAGCGCCTTCTCTATTTTCGCGCCACTGTGCCGTCGAAGATGAAGAAGCCCGTCGCCAAGCCAGGGCAGTCCGCCATCCTGGAGGAGCTCAAGGCAGTGGCCGCCAAGCTCGGCATGAAGGTTCGCGAAGAGAAACTGCTGCGCGAGGTGGGCTACCGGGTTCGCAGTGGGCGCTGCCGCGTGGGGGATGACCAGGTCATCTTTCTCGATCGCAACGCACCGGCGGAATCGCAGATCGACGTCCTGATCGACGAGCTCGCGGCCAAAGAGATCGACCAGGTGTACCTTTCCCCGGCGACGCGCGATTTGTTGGACCGGGCGGCGCGACGAGAGATGAGCGAGAATGGGGAAGGCGAAGCGCGCAACGGATGACGCGTTTGCTCGCTTTCGAACGTACCTGCGCGAGCAAAGGCTGAAGTCCACCGCCCAGCGAGACGCCATCGTCGAGGTCTTCCTCGACGGCGTCGGGCACGCCAGCGTCGAGGAGCTGTACGGCCGCGTGCGCCAGCGCAATCCGGGGATTGGCTACGCCACCGTCTATCGAACGATGAAACTCCTCACCGAGTGCGGCGTCGCCGACGAGCGGCATTTCCGCAATGGCGAGGCTCGATACGAGATCGCGGAGAAGGACCACCACGATCACCTGATCTGCGAGCGCTGCGGCAAGATCGTGGAGTTCGAAGAAAAACGCATCGAGTCCCTCCAAGAGGAGACCGCGAAGCGCCTCGGCTTTGAGCTGCGCGGACACAAGATGGAGCTCTACGGTGTCTGCCAGGAGTGCAGGCGCGACCGCCGGCACTCTTGAGGCGCCTCCGCACCGAGTTTAGCGTCTCTCACGACACACCTTAGAACGCGGCCACGAGCCGTAGCCGAGGCGCCGCGTGGTTGACACCCTTGACGGGCACAGGCAAGCACAGGGCAATGGCGAACCTCAAGGTCGAAGAGTTCAACAAGATCATCGAGTTCCTGGCTGAAGATCATGGATTGCAGCGTTTGCGGGACAAACTCGTGCGGCTCAACGCCCTCGTCACCCGGCGCAAGGCCGGCTCCGCGGCTCGTTTGGCCACCCAACTGTACACTCTGACCGGCGGGCTGCGGCGCGAGGTTCCCGCCACCGTCGCGATCCACAGCTTGTGGGCCGAAAGGGTGAACGGAAGCCTCGGCGAGGACGGCGAGAAAGAGCTGGAGCAGATCGCCGAGCAGATCAACGACTGCCTCGGCGAGCGCGATCGGATCGCGGAGGATCGGTCCGAGGAGATCGTCGGTCACATCCGGCGCTACGAAGAGCGCCTCGCGGCCGCGATTGGACCTGAACGCGCGCGCGTCGACATGATCCTGAAGGCCGTCCCGGACGTGGCGGAAAAGCTGCGCGACATGCCCGCCGCCGGCGTTCCGGCGACGCCGCCGAAAGCCGAGGACGCGGAGCCCCCTGCCCCTTCCGAATCCTGAGCGAGCATTGAAGAAAAAACTGATCTCACCACAGAGACACTGAGTACACAGAGAATGAAGGAATTTGGGAAATACGCCCGCACGACCGCCAACCGATCCGCGACGCGTCAGCGTATTCTCTGTGCTCTCAGTGTCTCTGTGGTGAGGTATTTTGTCTTTTGAGATATGGCGCTGCTGGCGACCCTCCTCGATCCGGCTCGGGTGATTTCTTGCAGAGGGCCGACGGACGTCGAGATCAGCGGGGTCGCGACGGATTCACGGCTCGTTGAAGCCGGTCACCTGTTCGTCTGTCTGCCGGGATATGCGGCCGCTGGGGGTGAATTCCTCACCGACCGCCATCACTTCGCGCCGGCGGCGCTGGATCTCGGAGCGGCCGCGTTGATCGTCGAGCGCGATCTCGTTGTTCCGTCGTCCGTGACCGTCGTTCGCGTCGACGATGCATGGGCCGCGGCGGCGACCGCCGCCGCACGGTATTTCAGCAACCCGTCCCTGTCGCTGTTTACCGTTGGAATCACCGGCACCAGCGGCAAGACCTCCACCAGCTACTTCGTCGACGCCGTGCTGCGAGCCGCGGGGCACAAGGTCGCCCGCATGGGGACGATCGGCTACCGGCTTGGCGACGAGTTCGTACCAGCGGATCAAACCACACCTGAGGCACCGATCGTGCACGCGCTCCTGCGCCGTGCCGTGGACGGCGGATGCACCGCGGTCGCGATGGAGGTGTCGTCGCACGCGCTCGAGCTGCGTCGCGTCGGCGATGTTCATTTCGACGTCGCCGTGTTCACCAACCTCAGCCGGGATCACCTCAACTTCCACCCCGACATGGACAGTTACCTCGCCGCCAAGGCTCGCCTGTTCGCGGCGCTCGACGGGCGTCACAAGTCCGGCGTCGCGGTCCTCAACACTGACGATCCCGAATGGCGGCGGCTGGTCGCCGGTAGCGGCGCGCCGCTGTTGCGCTACGGACTGCGGAGCGGCGCCGACGTGACCGCGGAAGACGTGCGCGTGTCGATGCGCGCCGTCGAGTTCGTTCTGAAGATGCCGAGCGGATCCGCTCCCGTGCGGCTGAGGCACCTGGGGGACTACAACGTCCACAACGCTCTGGCCGCCGCCGCGGTCGGCGAGCATCTCGGCTTGCAGCCCGACGAGATCGGCGCCGCCCTCGCGGAGGCCGAGCCCGTGCCCGGTCGATTCGAGGTGGTCGACGCTGGGCAGCCCTTCGGCGTCGTCGTCGATTACGCGCACAAGCCGGACGCCCTGAAGCGGCTATTGGAGGGCGCGCGACGAATGGAGCCCAGGCGGTTGATCACCGTGGTCGGGTGCGGCGGTGACCGCGATCGCGGCAAGCGTCCGTTGATGGGCCGCATCGCCGCCGAGTTGAGCGATCTCGTCATCGTCACCTCGGACAATCCACGCAACGAGGATCCGCGCGCGATCATCGAGGAGATCCTCGTCGGATCGCGCGAGGTCGATCCGACGCTCCTCCGTCATGTGATCGAGGTCGACCGCGCGGCCGCGATTCGCGCGGCCGTCGCATCCGCGCGCGACGAGGACCTGATCGTCATCGCCGGCAAGGGGCACGAACCGTACCAGCTGATCGCCGGCCGTCGGTTCGAGTTCGATGACCGAGTGCACGCGCGGCAGGCCGTGATGGAGTCGCGTCCGACGACGTGAACTAGTCTAGTGGCCGGTCAGCCCGCCGCGATCTGGAACCCGTGGAGCGCGGTGGCGAGAGACGACGGCAGGGAGTCGGGCAACAGTGTCCCGCGACCGCTGAGCATGCGGATGCCGGCGGTGACGAAGGCCTCCTCACGCGGCTGCGCCTCGTGGTCAAGCAAGAAGAGGATGGGGATCTCTCTCGTCAGTTCCAATGCACGGAGGCCGGCAACGGCGCGAAAGACGTCGGCGCAGTTGGGGGACATGTGCAAGACCGCCGCCTGCGGTTTGACCGTCGGGACGAGGTCCAGCGCCTGGCGACCATCGAGAACGACGGCCGTCGAGACCCGACCCGCCGTCAACTGGGCGCGGACTTGTTCCATGACATCGAAGTCGTGGCTCATGGCGATGACGCGGCGCGCGTTGGGCGCCATGGCCGCGATCAGTTTGCGCAGATCCGTGTCGCCGATCGGCAGTGTGACGAAGTCCACGGGTCCGAGCCAAAAGCCCTTCGGCGCGTTCTCGCTGAGCGCGTAGGCGATCATCGGCGTGTGTGGAACGCCGGAGCCGTTGCGCATCTTGCGCAGAGTCGGCCACGCCGCGGGGGCGGCGAGATTGATCGCCGCGCAGGCAAACGCCGCCTGCGCCATAGCGCCGGTCGATTCGGGCTCCGGATTCAGCCGCATCACCCGGTGTCCGATTTCGGTTAGACGCTGAGCCGCCACGCTGATGGCCGCTTCGAGGTCGAGCAACACGATCTCGTCCGCGACCGCGACCAGCACCGCGGCTTCGGGTGCGGGAGGCGCGTCCTCGACGCCAGCCCCGCCACTGCGGTCGATCTCCAACGCGAAGTCGTCGTCCTCGTCGACATCGGCGAGATCGAGTGTGGTCAAGTCGTGCTCTGCCGACTGCAGCAGTTGGTCGCGTTCGGCCAGCGACTGAGACATCTGCTCTCTCTCCTCGCGAGCGAGCCCGAGCTGGTCTTGCAAATCGACCATTTCCAATGAATGCCGATCTTGCGCCGCGGCCAACGCCTCTTCGATCTCGAGGCGGGCCTGCGCCACGGACTCCAGCTCCGCGCGCAGCTCCACGAGGTCCCCTTCCCGCAGAGAACGCAGCCCTTCTTCGAGCTCCACAATGCGGGCTTCGGCCGCTGTCTTCTCGGCGGTCGAGCGCTGCAACTCGCCGACGACTCTCGCCAGGTCCGCGCTCAGGCGATCACGGTCCGCTGTAACCTCCGCCAGGCTCGTGCCGAGGGATTTGTGTTCCCGCTCAGCCGTCGACAGCAGTTCATCGCGGACCGCTTCGTCTTCCTTGAGGGCTCGCAACTCCGCCTCGAGGCGCTGGCTCTCTTCGCCAGCGCGCGCGAGTGCCGTCCGCGCTTCGGCGAGTGCCGCTTCGGCGCGCTGTCGCTCCGCGCCGAGGCTCGCTTCGAACTCCTGCTCGCGGCGCTGCAAGGCGGCCTCGCGCTCAACGACCTGCGCGCGGAGGGCTTCCGCCTCGCTGCGGACCTGAGCAAGCTCCTGGTTCTTCTCGCGGCTGAGGGTCTGCTCGCCTTCCGCGAGCACCTCGATGCGCATTTCGAGGGCGCCCTTCTCGATGTCGAGCCGCTCCGCGTCCTTCTTCAAATCGGCGATCGTTGTTTCGAGTTGCCGGTTCGCCTTGCGCGTAGTTCCGACGTCGCCTTCGAGATCCTCGACGCGGGCGATCAGGCGATCGCGCTCCTCCTCGACACGCTTGAGCGCGGCGATCTGCTCCGACAGTCCGGTGCGATCGCGGTCGACCCGCTCCAGTTGGTCCCGCAGCTCGCTGACGTTGCGGCTCGAATCGCCGCGGATGCGCTCCAACTCTTCGTGCAAGTGGGTGCGTTGAGCCTCGAGCGTCGCCACCTGGTTGACGAGCTGCTCCAGCGAGGAGGTCTGCTCTTTGTGGGCCGCCTCCAGCGCAGCGCGCTCCGACTCGATCTCGCGGATCCGCTCCTGCAGGGTCTCGTTGGTCGCGCGCAGATTCTCGCGCTCGCGCGCCAGGTCGGTGCGCTTCTTCTCGATCTCCTCGGCCTTTTCCCAGCTCTTGAGCGCGTCGACATACAGCCCTTCGCGCTCTTTCATCGTCGAATCTAGAACCGACTTCGACTCATTCAGCTCCTGGGCCAGCTCCGTGCGCGCGGATTCGGTCGTCGCGAGGGCTTTCTCGAGTTCGGCGACGCGCTCTTCGGCGGCGGTGCGCGCCTGCGTCGTCGATTCGAGGACGGCGCGCAACCGCTCCGCCTCCGCCTTGATCGAGTCGAGGCGGCCCAGCTGCACGTTGAGATCGTTGGCGGACTGCTCGTGGCGCTGCGCCAAGTCCCCCGCGCGCTTGAGTTCGCGTTCGAGCTCGGTTCGTTTCGCTCGCAGTTCGGCCAGCTCCTTGGCCTTGACCTCGTTGTCGCGGGTGCGCTCCTCCAACTCGGCGTCGAGCGCGATGACGCGCGCCTTGGCCTTATCGGCCAGCTCGGAAGCGATGTTGAGCCGCTTGGTGAGTTCGGTTCCGTCTCGTTCGAGTTCCGGGATGCGCTTCTGCTTCTCGCGCAGTTCATGAAGTTCCTGCTCGGCGCGCTCACTGCGTTGTTGCGCGGCCCTCAGGAAGGACTGCGCCGTAACCCTTTCTGCCACCTCGCTGGCGCGTTGGCGTTCCGATTCCTCGAGCGCGGCCGTCAGTCGGACCAGTTCGGACTTCAGGGCGGAGAGACCGCGAAGGAGATTCGGCTGCTCGCTGCCTGGCGCGGCCGGATCGTCGGCCTGCGCGGAGGAGGAGGGTACCGAGATCAGGGTCCGCGGCAGCTCGACGATGGCCGCGCCACATACGCGAAGACCCTGGCTGAGATTGCGCAGGCAGTGATCCGTGAACGTGTCCGGCACGGACGCAAAGAGAACCGCGACGCCCACGGGCACATTGGAGTGGAAGAACGGGATCGACGCGATCGTGAGGTTATCCGGACCGATGGCCTTGAGGCTGTCCGGCACGAACGGGTTCTCGTGCGCGGCGTCGATCACGTTGATTCGCCGATTGCGGATACTGCGCAGCGGAATGTCCCACTTGCGACCGATGTTCGCGCGCACCGCACCCATGCCCGTCTCGTCGAGGCCCGAGATGATCAGGGGCGTAAGCTGATCCTTGCGCTGCACGTAGGTGAAGATCGCGGCGGCGTCGACCCCGGACTCCGAAATGATCAGGCGAATCGCCTCTTCGGCGAAGGTGTCGAGCGATGGCCGTAAGGAGTACAGCCTCTGCAGCTCTTCGCGCAGCGATCCGCTCGTCGAGGTCTTGGTGTTCGCGTTGGGTGGACTCATGGATTGGGTGCTCGCCTCGGGTGTCGAACGAATTGCTTTGCGGCTGCGAGATTGTCGCGCTCCCCGATACGAGTAGGCAATTGGCATACCACTTCGGTTCGGCGAGCGACGGGCGCCCCCACACGCGAGGAACAGTCGGATCGATCGTAGGCTTAGCGCGAAAAAGGTCCGTATTTATTGGGCAGTTCACGAAAATGTGCAGGCGCGACCCGACGACGCGCGCCTGTAGGGTTGCACGGCAAACAGGCGGCGCTGCGGCAGGAAAATGACGCTGATGGGGCAACCTACCCATCACTCGACGGGGATGAGGGGTTGCAATTGGATGCCTGGCAGGTAGCCTCTGTCGAAGCTGGTGAAAGCCAGCGGACCAGGCCCTGCTCCAATCGATGAGCTCTCGCGAGCTCTCCTCCGGCAGACCATGCGACCCCGTTATCGCAAAAGAGCGCGCGCTTGCGCGTCCCTTCAAATCGTCCTCGGCGCGATCGTGCTGGGGTTCAGCCTACAGCTGCCGGCACCGACGTCCGATGGACCGCGAGCATCGGCCCTTCCCCCGGCTCGCTCCATGGCGCCGTCCGATGAAGCCGAGCCGGTCGAGAACGCGCCCGAGGTCGATCCGGCCGATGCCGTTGCGACGGCCCTGAAGGACTGTGGATCGTCTCTCTCCAAGAAGCAGGGCCGGTTCATCGCAGAGTCGATCGTCGACGAAAGCGCACGGCACGGATACGACCCGCTGTTCGTTCAGGCGATCGTCGAGGTGGAGAGCACCTGCAGGCCGACTGCGCGTAGCCCCGCGGGCGCGATCGGACTGATTCAGCTCATTCCGTCGACGGCACGCGACGTCGCGCGGCGTTCGGGAATACGATGGCAGGGCACCGACGGACTGATGCGCCCCGAGGTGAGCCTCGAGATCGGCCTGCAGTATCTGGCCGAGTTGGAGGAGCACTTCTCCGACCCCTACCTCGCCATGGCGGCTTTCAATCTCGGACCCGGTCGGGTCGCGGCGATGCACCCCCGCAAGGCGCGCAGCTCGAGCTACGTGCGCAAGGTTCTCAGCCGCTACGAGGACTTGTTGCACGAACACGCGTTGCGCCCGTCGTAAGGGACGCCGCGGCTCACATCATGCTGAGGTAGAAGCGCGGATTCTCCGCCACCAGCGCATTTTTCACTTGCAGCTTATCCGTCGAATGTGACAAAGGGCTGCTATGTCGTCGCGTTGTCGTGCAATCCCGCTCCCGCTGTGAGCCGGGTCGTCGACATCCTCGCATCAGGTGGGGTCATACTCTCGCCGAGGTACCAGGGCTTCGCCGAGGTCGTCGAGGGGCTCGTCGACGTCTTGATCGATCGCGGCCAACTGGGTCCCGAACGGCGCGACGAAGCGATCCGCGCGGTGTGTGAGCGCGAATCCCTGTCATCGACGGTGATGGTGGACATCGGCGTCAGCATTCCCCACGCCAGGGTTCGCGGCGTGAAAGGTGTGATCGGCGCGCTGGCGGTGTCGCCCGATGGCGTGTTTCAGGCCATGGCCGGCGTCCCCATCCCGATCGTGGTCCTGGTTCTCTCCGCGCCCGACCTCGCCGGCGATCACCTCAACGTCCTCGCCGGCCTGTCGATGTTGTTGCAATCGGAGATCGTTCGAAGCGGTGTCGTCGCCGCGGCGGACGAACGCGCGGCGATTGAAGTCCTTCGCGTGCACGGGGCGCGACGCGGCGTCTGATCGCGACCTCCTTCCAGGAACCGCTTGATTTTCTACTGGCGGGTCAGTAGAGAACCGACCCCGGAAGGTTGAGCGATGGAAACTGCCTCATCTGGGGACACTGGAACTCGCGAGTCGAAGGGGGACCGCACGCGCGGAAGGATCCTCGAGGCCGCGGAGCAGCTGTTCGCCGCTCGGGGCTTCGCGGAGACGCGACTCGAAGATGTCGCCGACCACGTCGGGGTACGGCGGGCGGCGTTGTTCTACCACTTTCGCGACAAGCAAGCGTTGTACGAGGCGGTCGTGTCGGATGTCTTCGCGGATCTGCTCGACCGCCTGGGCGTGGTCCTCTTCGGCACCGGACCGGTCCCCGATCGTATCGACGCCTGCATCGAGGTCTGGGTCGACGCCGTCGGGGCGCGCCCGACTCTCGCGCGATTCCTCCTTCGCGAGGCCGCGGGAGCGGACCCTACGGTCGTGTCGCCAATGGTGGATCGCGGCGCGGAGTTTCTCGAATCCGGCCGTAAATTGTTCGAGGAGGGGGTTCGTACCGGGGTCCTTCGCCCGGTGCGCCCCGATCCGTTTCACGTCATCAGCGCGGTGGTCGGTTCCACCGTGTTCTACGTCGCGGCGCTGCGCGCGCTGCTGCCGTCGATGCGTTTCGACCCGCTCGCGCCGAGCGAGTTGGAGGCGCACAAGCGCGACGTCTTGCAGATGGTTCGTCATCTCCTGGGGTACGGAACGGACACGGCGATGGAGGGGGCGATCACATGAGTTTTTGCTACAGTCCGTTCGACGAGGCGATCCGGGAGAACCCCTTCCCGGTCTATGCGCGCCTGCGCGCCGACTTTCCCGTCTACCGCGCAGGGGATCCCGAAACCTGGGTGGTGTCGCGATATGACGACGTGTTGCACGTGCTCAAAAGCCCCGAGATCTTCTCCTCGGACGCGATGAGCACCGTCATGATGGGGGTCGACCCGCGGGCGATGATGGATCCCAGCGTCGACCCGATCGCCATCGAGAATATGATGGCCATCGCCAACGCCATGCCCTTCCCGGTCGAGGAGATGGCGCGCAGTCGCAATCTCATCGTCTCGGACCCGCCGCAGCACGACGTGTTGCGAGCGATCGTCAACCGCGGCTTCACGCCGCGGCGCATCGCGGCCTGGGAGCCGCGGATCCGCCAGCTGGTCACCGACTGCATGGATCGCGTGCGCGCCGGCGACTGCTGCGACATCATCGCCGATATCGCCGTACCGGTGCCGGTAATCATCGTGGCCGAGATGCTTGGCGTCGAGCCCGAGCGCCGCGCGGATTTCAAACGCTGGTCGGATAGCTTGATCGAGGGCATCACCGGTTCGCGCCGGCGCGACGGGTTCATCAAGAGCGGCGTGGTCGAGATGATGACCGAGTTTGCCGCCTACTTCGCGGAGGTCGCCGAACGTCGCCGCATCGAACCGCGCGACGATCTGGTCAGCGTCCTGGTCGACCACGCCAGCGGCCAGGGCGGTCTGCGGCCAATGGAGTTGGTCACCTTCGTTCTCATCCTGCTCGTGGCGGGCAATGAGACGACCACGAATCTGATCGGCCACGCCGTCAAGCTCCTGCTGGAGAACCCCGATCAGCTGGAGCGGGTCCGCGCCAACCGCTCGCTGATTCCCAACCTGGTCGAAGAGGTGTTGCGCTGCGAGTCGCCGATCCAACTGCTGTTCCGCCGCGCCCGGAGGCACACGGAAATCCGCGGCCAGGCGATCGCCGAGAACGAGATCGTCTGCGCCATTCTGGGTTCGGCCAACCGCGACGAGTCGCGCTGGCCGGACGCGGAGCGGTTCGATGTCGAACGCGACACGAACGGCCACGTCGCGTTCGGCTTCGGAGTTCACTTTTGCCTCGGTGCTTCGCTCGCCAGGCTCGAAGCCCGTTGCGTCCTGGAGGCTCTGATCGAGGACCTGCCGCGACTGCGACGGCGCGACGGGCAACTGGCTTACGTGGATTCAAACCTGGTGCGCGGACTTCGCCATTTCGAGCTCGAGCTCGCCGCGTAGCTGCAACGAATGCGAGGAGACGACATGTCACTGCCCAGCGATCAGATTCTCATCTCGGCCGACGACCACATGGACATCCACGCCATGCCGCCCAACACCTGGCAGGACCGCCTGCCCGTCGAGTGGCGCGACCGCGGACCGCGCGTCGAACAGACCGACGACGGCCCATGGTGGATCGTCGACGGCGCCAAGCTGGCGCCGAGCGGCCGCAAGCCGGCGGGATTGATCGAAACGCGACAACACGGCCTGCGCCCGGGGCAACCGGATACCAGGCTCGCCGACATGGACGAAGACGGCGTCTTCGCGCAGGTGATCTACGGCCCCACGACGACGCAGTTGCGCATCGGCGACGCGCAGCTGCACGCGCAGTGCGCCGTCGCGTACAACGATTGGGCGGCGGAGTTTCAGAAGGCCGCTCCCGGACGGCTGGTCCTGCTGCCGGACATTCCGTCCCACGACGTCGCGGTGGCGACGAAGGAACTGTTGCGGTGCGCCAAACTCGGACATCGCGGCGCCATCGTCAGCGACACGATCGGCAAGGGAGACCCGATCTTCGAGGATTCCTGGGCGCCCTTCTGGGACGCGGCGGAGGAGGTCGGCCTGCCCATCCACGTCCATCTGACCGGCGGTACCCACAGTCTGAAGATGAGGCCTGGCTCGTGGCGTTCCCCGGCCTTCGTCGCCGTCGTACCGATGCAGCTCGACGAGACGCTGTCCGGCATGATCTTCTCCGGCGTTTTGGAGAAGCGACCGCGCGTGAAGTTCGTGATGGGCGAAGCCGGACTCGGCTGGATCCCGTACGTCGTCGAACGACTCGATCACGAGCTCCACAAGTACGGTCCGAAGATCACCGACTACAAGATCTCGATGCTGCCGAGTGAAATCTTCAAACGGCAGGTTTACACCACCTACGAAGACGAGACTCTGGGGCTCGAGTTGCTCCCGCGCATCGGCGTCGACAACGTCATGTGGGCGTCCGACTACCCGCACGGCGACAGCACGTGGCCGGAGTCCCGCAAGGCCGTCGCCGAATCGCCGCTGTCCCAGCACGGCGAGGAGGTGGTTCGCAAAGTGACGTGCGAGAACGCCTCGCGGGTCTACGGCATCGACTACCCGCGCCAGTAGTCTACGCCGAGGCCGCAAACGCCGGTCACTGAATTGCGATCCGGGCCGGCTTCCTCGATCCGGACTCGGCTTGACCGCTGCGCACGAGGCGCGCAGTTGTTCTGGGCGTGACTGTCCTCGACGACATACGATCTCGGGCCGCGACGAGTCCGGCGCGCACGGCGATCGCGGCAGCTCACGGCGCGGACGGCGCCGTCGACGAGTCGGTCAGCTACGGCGCGCTCGTCGCCGCGATGGATCGCTGCTCGGCGCTGGTCCGCACGGTGCTGGACGGTCCGGCGCGTCGGGTCGGATTGGTGGCGCCTCAAGGGGCGGGGTTCGTGACGGCAGCGCTGGGGATCCTCGATGCGGGATGCTGCCTGGTGCCGATCCCGGACGACCAGTCGGAGGCGGCGACACGCGAGTTCGCCGAGCGCTCGCAGTTGCACGCACTGGTTCGCAGCGACTTTTCCGTCGAGCCGATCGCCAGCGCGGCGGCGCCGACGGACGAGTTCGCCGCGATCGACCCGGCCTATCTGCGGTTCACATCCGGAACGACCAGCGAGCGCAAAGGCGTGGTGATCTCGCACGCGCGGATCCTCGAGCGACTCACGGCCGCGAACCGCGGCATGGCGGTCACCGCAGACGATCGCGTTTTGTGGCTGCTGCCGATGGCACACCACTTCGTCGTTTCGATTCTGCTCTACCTGCGCAACGGCGCGACGATCCTGTTGCCGGCCAACTCACTGGCCCGCTCGGTGCTGCAACTCGCGGCGCACACCGAGCCGACGGTGTTCTACGCGTCGCCCTATCACTACTCCCTGCTCGGCAAAGACGTGTCGGAGCAGCGCCTGGATTCACTGCGCCTCGCCGTGTCGACTGCCGAGGGGCTGCGAGAGGACACGGCGGAGCGCTTTCGCGAACGCTTCGATCGCGACCTGGTACAGGCGCTGGGGATCATCGAAGTGGGCCTGCCGGTGATGAACCTGGACAGCGCCGCGCGCAAGCCGACCGCGCTCGGACGCGCGCTGCCGGACTACGACGTCTGGCTGCGCGGCGAGGACGGCCAGCCGGTGCTGGGGGACGGCTCACCAGCGACCTGCGGCGAGGTCTGCATCCGCGGCCCGGGCATGTTCAACGCCTACCTGGACCCCTGGACGCCGTCGGACACCGTCCTCGAACCGGACGGCTTCCGCACCGGGGACCAGGGTTGGTACGACAGCGACGGCGACGTGCACCTGATCGGCCGGCGCGCCAACCGCATCAACATGGCCGGGATGAAGTTCTTCAGTGAAGAGGTCGAGGCCGTCCTCGATCGCCACCCCGCTATCGAGCGCAGCCGCGTATCGGCGCGCGAACATTCACACCTGGGCCAGATTCCGATCGCCGAGATCGTTCTAAGGGCCGGTAGCGAGGAGCCCGCCGCGAGGAGCCTGGCCGACTTCTGCAAAGAGCACCTCGCCGCGTACAAGATCCCGCGTCAGTTCGCGGTGGTTGCCACTCTGCCGATGACCGCTACCGGCAAGGTGAGCCGCCACTGAGGAGGGTCGGCTCGGTCCGCGCTGGACTCGCAGTGCAACCGCGCAGTTGACGCAGGCGCGGCGGCTGAGCCAAGGTTTGAGGCTCATCAGATCGCGGGGGAACGATGCTGGACTGCAAGATCACCGGCGGCACCATCGTCGACGGCACCGGATCTCCGGCGCGCGAGGGCGATATCGGCATTCGCGCCGGGCGCATCGCGGCCATCGGTGACGTCGGCGAGGACGCGCGAACGGAGATCGATGCGCGCGGCAAGGTCGTCAGCCCGGGTTTCATCGACATCCATACCCACTACGACGCACAGGTGTTCTGGGACCCTGCCCTGACACCGTCGTCGGTGCACGGCGTGACGACGGTCGTCGGCGGCAACTGCGGCTTCACCATCGCGCCGCTGGTTCCCGAAGCGGGCGACTACCTGATGCGCATGTTGGCGCGCGTCGAGGGCATGCCACTCGAATCGCTCTCGCAGGGCGTGCCGTGGAACTGGCGTTCGTTCGGCGAGTACCTCGACCGAATCGAGGGCGGCATCGCCATCAATGCCGGCTTCCTCGTCGGCCACTGCGCTCTGCGCCGCGTGGTGATGGGTGACGACGCGGTCGGCAAGGAAGCCAACGCCGCGCAGATCGCGGCGATGGCGGAGCTGCTCGGCGAGTCGCTCGCCGCGGGCGGTCTGGGCTTCTCGTCGTCGCTGTCGCCAACCCACAATGACGGTGACGGCAATCCCGTCCCCTCGCGCTACGCCGCGCACGAAGAGTTGCTGGCGCTGGCGCGCGTCGTGCGCGATCACCCTGGCACGACCCTCGAGCTGTTGCCCGGCATTGGAGCGTTCGACGAGAAGCAACGCGACCTCATGATCCGTATGTCGCTCGAGGCGAATCGCCCGCTCAACTGGAACGTCGTCATCTGCAACGCGATGGTGCCGCAGATCGCCGAGGCGCAGCTCGCCGTTTCCGACGAGGCGGCGGCGCGCGGCGCCAAGATCGTCGCCCTGACGCTGGCGCAGGTGATGACGATGCGGGTCAATCTGCGCACCGGGTTTCTCTTCGACACCCTTCCCGGTTGGGCCGAGGTGATCGGCCGGCCGCTGCCCGACCGCATCCGCGCCTTTGCCGACCCGGCTACCCGCGCACGACTCGACGAGGGCGCCCGCTCCGAGGGAGCGGGGCTGTTCTCGTTCCTGGCGCGATGGGAGAACCTCACCGTCGACGAAACCTTCACGCCGCGGAACGCCTCCCTGAAAGGGCGGAAGATCGGCGAAATCGCCACCGAGCAGGGCAAGAGCCCGCTCGACGCGATGCTCGACCTGGCGGTGTCCGAAGAGCTGCGCACGTCGTTCCTCACCCAGACGTTCGGCGACGACGCGGACAGCTGGAAGATGCGCGCCGACACCTGGCACGACCCGCGCACCATCATCGGCGCCTCCGATGCGGGCGCCCACCTCGACATGATCGATACATTCGCCTGCGGCACGGCCCTGCTCGGCCCCGGCGTGCGCGACCGCAAGCTGATGAAACTGGAAGCGGCGGTGCAGCAGCTGACGCAGGCACCCGCCGAGCTGTACGGCATCCGCGACCGCGGAGTCCTGCGGCCGGGAGCGTTCGCCGACGTCGTCGTGTTCGACGCGAACGAGATCGGCGTGGGACCGATCCACACGCGATACGATCTACCGGGCGGCGCCGGGCGACTCTACGCCGACGCGAACGGCATCGAGCACGTCCTGGTCAACGGCGAAGAAATCGTGCGCGGGCGAGACCTGACCAGCCGCCGCCCCGGCACTCTGCTGCGCTCCGGCCGCGACACGGACACCGTAACGGTCCCGGGCAAGTGATTTTCACCACGGAGGCACCGAGGACACGGAGAATCCAGGAACGCTTCCGAATTGACCTCACGCAGTAGAAGAACACCACGAAGGACACGAAGAACACGAACGGCGACTCGTACTTGTTCGGATTCGAGCAGACATATTCGCGAAGTACTGGTCCCCTTCTTCGTGAACTTCGTGTCCTTCGTGGTTTTCAAGATTGGTTCAAAGCAAGACCCGACTCTGTGCACTCCGTGTCTCCGTGGTGAGTTCTTTCTCGAGTGAGGAGCAGCGATGAAGGCCGATGATTTGATTCTCGTCAGTGTCGACGACCACGTCGTCGAACCGAAGACGGCGTTCGACAACCACGTGCCCGTGCAGTGGAAGGCCAAGGCGCCGCGCGTCGTGCGCAAGAAGGATGGCAGCGACGTCTGGATCTTCAACGGGGAGCAGGTCATCAACATCGGCCTCAATGCGGTTGTCGGCCGCCTGCCCGAAGAGTACGGCATGGAGCCGACGGCGTTCGAGCAGCTGCGGCCGGGCTGCTACGACATCCACGCTCGGGTGCGCGACATGAACGCGAACGGCGTCCTGATGTCGCTCTGCTTCCCGTCCTTCCCCGGCCTGTGCGGCGGCCTGTTCGCCCGCCAGAAGGACAAGGAACTCGCCCGCGTCATGCTGCAGGCGTACAACGACTGGCACATCGACGAGTGGTGCGGCAGCTACCCCGGTCGGTTCATCCCACTAGCTCTTCCCGCACTGTGGGATCCGACGGCCGCAGCTGAAGAAGTTCGCCGCGTCGCGAAGAAAGGGTGCCGCGCGGTCTCGTTTACCGAGAAGCCCGAGGACTACGGTCTGCCGTCGGTCCACAGCGAGGCGTGGGATCCGTTCTGGAAGGCGTGCACCGACACCGGCACGGTCATCTGCATCCACATCGGTTCGGGCACGGGGATTAAGTTCACGTCGATGGAGGCGCCGGTCGACGTGATGATCACGACGACACCGATGTCGATCGTCAACTGCGCCGCCGATCTCCTCTGGTCCCGCGTGCTCAGGCAGTTCCCGACCATCCGCATCGCTCTCTCAGAAGGCGGCATCGGCTGGATCCCGTACTTCCTGGAGCGCGCCGACTACGTGCACGAGCACCACAAGGCGTGGACCTTCCAGGATTTCGGCGGGCTGCAGCCGAGTGACGTGTGGAGGCGCAATATCATCTCTTGCTTCATCGACGATCCGATCGGCGTGAAAAACCGCCACGCGGTGGGCATCGACACGATCACCTGGGAGTGCGACTACCCGCACTCCGACACCACCTGGCCGCGCTCGCCGGAGGCGTTGTTCGCCCAGCTCGACGGCGTCCCCGACGAGGACATCCACAAGATGACCCACCAGAACGCGATCCGCTTCTTCTCGGCCGAACCGTTCGCCCACCGCGCGGTGGAAAAGTGCACGGCGGCGGCACTCCGCGCCGAATCGCCGGACGTCGACACCCAGCCGAAGAGCCAGCGCGGCGGCAAGGCCCCGGTGCAGGGCGAGCGACGACCGGTGACGACAAAAGACATCACCGAGCAACTCGCCACCGCCTACATGACGGTTCCGGAAGAGGCCTCGCAGAGTTGACTCTCTTCACCACGGAGGCACCGAGATCACAGAGGGTGTTCACAGGACCCGCCTTCCCTTCGTGGCGACCCGCTACGCGAGCCACCTCCATCCGGGTGGCGCACTCTTGTTGAGCTCCCAATCTCAGGTGTACTTTGGCGAACCCTGGTAACCTTTGCCGACAGATGCCGGAGCTTTCTCTCGATGACCGACGAGATCCGCCCACTTCCTGAGGTCGCACAACTGCCGAAGGTTGCGGATAAACCCGTCTACACGATGGCGCAGAAAGGGAAGCTCCCAGCGTTCAAGGTGGGAGGCCAGTGGCGCTTTCACCGCACGGACCTGGACGCTTGGATCGACGCGAACACCCACCGCGCCGCAGGCGTGGAGTCGAGGTGACGACCCCGCTGACCGAGCAGGAGCGCTTGGCGTTCTACGGCGCGGCGGTGCTCGGCCTGCGCGCGCTCGACGCCCGCGAGTCGACGCCCCGCCGAACCGGCATTGATGCCGAGGCGCGGTGGGCGCAGTTCGCAGGCGCGCTCGCGGCCGGCGATCGCATCGACATCCTCCTTCGCGATGCTGCCGGAACGTGGGGCGCCGCGTTCTCGCCGTCGGAGTGCTTCGGCTTCTTCGGCCTCGCCGACGATGAGCCGTTCGGCCCCGACTGGGTGGGCATCGATGACCGCGCGGCGAAGCATCTGCTCGCCCAGCCCAGCGCGCCCGCCACACTCGAGCACGTCGCCAACTGCCTCGGTGTCAAGGAAGCGAGCGTTCTTGTCCCGCCGCTCACGCCCGCGACAAGGCTCATCGTTGCAGGCGGCGCTGCAATCCTCGCGGTCGGCAGGCTGTTCGCAGAGAGTAAGGCGTTCTCGTGGACCGATCAGGTCGTAGTGGTCGCCGATGAGCCGGCGCGGCGCCAGCTCGCAGGACTCGCCGCTGTGCTCCTCGGAGCGCGCGGTCGCACCGCCCTTGTGCGCCCCACAAAAGACGCCGATAGCGCGCTGCGCGCAGCCGGATTTGCCCACCTCGATGCGGCGGTGGTTTCACCGGAAGCTGAGCCCGAGGCCGCCGAGCTGGCGCGGAAGGTAGGGGGCAAGTAGTGGCTCTTCCCGAGACGCGGATCCATCGCGGCCGGCCGACGCCGTTCCCATGGGAGCGGCAAGCGCTCGATCTCGTCTACAAGCACGGTTCGCTCTCCGACAGCGATCCGCATCAAGCGTGGGAGCTGCACGAGCTCTACGAGCCTTCATCCGGCCGCCTCTACGAGATCGACCTCTTGTTCCTCTCGCGCCAAGGGCTGTTTCTCGTCGAGATCAAGAGCTACTCCGGGATACTTTCGGGTGACATCGTCGACTGGACGATCACCGAAAGCGGCCGACGTTTTACGGTCGAGTGCCCGTACCCGGGTGCCAACCTCAAGGCGAAGGTGCTCGGCGACCTGCTCGAAAGACACTTGGGACCAGATCGACCCTACGTTAATGCAGCGGTCTTTCTTTCCAACGTGACCGAGGTCCGTCTCGGCGGCGGGCGGCCACCGTGGCTGCTACTCTCCGACGATGTCGGTGCCAAGCTCGTCAACGGGCTGGATGGCCGCGACCCCCGCCGCATCGTGAATCGGCCGATGATGAAGCAGCTTCTCCAAACCGCATACAAGATCGGCCTGCGCCCGAGCACCACCTCACGCGTGGTGGGCGGCTACCAGCTCGGCGCTTTGCTCGACGACGGCGAGGGGTATCAGGAGCACCTTGCGAAGAACATGGTCGTCGAGACCGACCAGGCGCGCGTGCGCAGCTATCTGGTTCCTGCCGCGACCTCGGCCGAACGACGCTCGCAGCTTCATCGCGCGGCCAAACGCGAGGCGCAGACTCTCGCGCAGATCGGCCAACACCCGGGCATCCTTGCCTACCGCTCCTTCGTCGACGACGCGCCGCTCGGACCGGCGGTGCTGTTCGAGTCCTTCGAGGACTCGCTCCCGCTCCACAACTTCATGCGTCAGGAGTCAGACCTCAACTTCGACGAACGCCTCGGCCTCCTGCAGCAGATCGTGGAGGCGGTCGCACACTGTCACCGCTCGGGTGTTCTGCACCGCAACCTCTCACCGGCGTCAGTGCTCGTACGGCGAGGCAACGACGGGCGCATTCATGTGCGCCTCCATCGCTTCCAGACCGCCGCGTGGATCGAGCACTCCAGCGTTGCCACGCGGCACTTCCACCAGCTCTCGCAGGACGTCGACCGCCTCTACCACGCGCCCGAGGTGCTCGCCGATCCCGTGAATGCCACGTACGAGAGTGATGTGTTTTCGGTGGGCTGCCTCGCGTGGCTCGTACTCACCGGGCAACATCCGGCTGCCACGGTCGCGGAGCGCGAACAGCGCATCAATGGGGTGAAAGATGGCGAAGGAGGCCTGCGCCCATCCGCGGTGCGCCCGGACCTCGCCATCCTCGATGATGCCATCGCCTTTGCTACGCAACCGAACCTCCACGCGCGCCCCGACGACATTGCCGAGTGGTTCAACGCTTTCGTGCTCGAAGCGCTAACGCGTCCAGCCCCCGACCCCAGCGCCGGCGCCGATCCGCGCGAGGCGCAGAAGGGCGACACGATCCAAGGGGGTTTGCGCGTTGAACGGCGTCTCGGCTCGGGCGGAACAGCGCTCGTCCTTCATGTCCGCCGCGAGGGGCGCGACTTCGCGCTCAAGGTCCCGCACGACGCGGGCTGCGGCGAGCGCCTGCTCTCCGAAGCGAAGACGCTCCGCGAGCTGCGTCACGAGCACATCGTTGCACTTCGCGATGTGGTTACGTTGTGCGGTCTCCCGTGCCTGCTGCTCGAATTCGCTGGCGAGCGGAGCCTGGGAGACGTGCTGCGCGAGCAGGGAACATTGGCGCTCGAGTTCGCGCGCCGCTACGGCGATGACCTCCTGTCGGCGGTCCAATACCTCGAAGAGGCTGGGGTGACTCACCGCGACATCAAGCCAACCAACGTCGGCTTCACCAGCCTTTCGAAGAAGCAGAGTCATCTTCTCCTGCTCGACTTCTCGCTCTCGTCGGCCGACTCGACCGCGATCACCGCGGGTACTGCTGAGTGGCGCGATCCGTGGCTTTACATGCGCGGCGTCTGGGACGCCGCCGCCGATCGCTACGCCGCCGCGGCCGTGCTCTATCACGCGCTGACCGCTGCCCGTCCAACGCTTCCGCAGGGCGACGCGACCGCCGAAGTAGGCGTCGAGGCGGAGCGCTTCGACGCCGCCGTGCGCGATCGTCTGACTGCGTTCTTCCGCAAGGCCTTCGCACGTGATGCTAGAACGCGCTTTGCGAGTTCCGAGGCAATGCGTCAGGCGTGGGGCCACGCGCTCTCGGTCGATTCAGAGTCCGACGACGGCGCTTCCGCCATCGCCCTCGAGGAGGTGCGCCCCGAGACACCGGTGGACGCGCTCCCACTCTCGGCTCGCGCGCGCAATGCGCTCGACCGCGCGGGCGTGTCGACGGTGGCGGAGTTGCTTCTTCTTCCTCGCAACCAGCTCTCGGTGGTGCGCGGCGTCGGTACGCAGGTCGCGCGCGACATCATCAAGCTTGCCGACGAGCTTCGCGTCCGCTTCGAGATCGATCCCTGTCCGGCGCTCGTGCCCGGCTTCACACGCCCGCGTCTCGTTCTCAACGAACCAGAGACCGGCATCGACGCGAGCACTGCCACCCGCCTCGTCGAGGCGGGAATAAAGACCACCGTCGACGCGGCACTCGCGCACGCCGCGCGCATCGAAAAGCTGCTCGGCATACCGCACGCGCAGGCGCTGCGTGAGCGGCTGGTGGCGCTTTCCGCCGCCGAGCCGGCGCCGGGGTCGCTCGGCGACTGGGCGCGCGAGCTGATTGGAACCGCCAGCAAGAGCGAGATGAACCGGCGGCTCCGTGTATTGACGGGCATCGATCCGCTACCCGATGGGAGACCAGATACCGGGCTCCCGGCTGCGCGGACCGCGCCCGAGGTGGCCGCATCGTTCGGCATCGACCCGGCGCAGGTCCACGCGAGCCTCCAGCAACTCCGCAACAAGCGTTGGGCAGGCAATGCCGCGGCAACTTCGCTTTCCGAAACGCTGTCCGCGGCGCTAGATACGCTCGCACCCGCAGCACCGCTCCTGGACCTCGCAAGATCGCTGGCGGAGACGCGCACCGACGGGACGCCCAGCGACAACGACATCCGCATTGCCGCCGCCCTCGTGCGGGTCGCGCTCGAGCTGCGTCCGAACCCGCCGGCCACCTGGCGCCGCATCGGCAGCACGCCGTGGGTCGCGCACGATCTCGAAGTGTTGGATGCGCTCGCCGCGCTGGCCGAGACAGCCGAAGAACTTGCTATGACCGAGCCGCTTCCCTCGTCAGAGGTGGTGCGCGCGAGGCTCGCAGAGGTCGCCGAGGGTACCCCGCTCGCCACCCTGCCGCCCGACCAGCGCCTCTCGCTGGCCGCGCGCGCCAGCACGAATGCAGCCGCCTCGGCGCGCCTCGAGCTCTACCCGCGAGGCATGGATGCGACGCGCGCGCTGGCCCTGAGTTTCGCGGCGATCTCGGGTGCCGGCCTTACCCCCGCCGTCGTGAAGAAGCGGGTCGCTGCGCGTTACCCGGAGGCATCCGCCCTCCCCGAGCGCCCGGCTCTCGACACGCTGCTCGCACTACACGGGCTCGTGTTCGTATCCGACATCGGCCCGGGCGAGTACGTGCGTCTGGGTGTCCATGCGCACACGTCGATGACGGCGGCGATTCCTGCCCGCAGACCTACGGCGCCGGACCTGCCGCAGCGGCGCAGCCCCGAGGCGCAGCGCGCGGCGGCGTTCCAGGACCAGCTCGATCGCGGCGTCGCAACAGGTCGGTTTCGCGTCGTACAGGTGCGCGCCGACCTCGCAAGCCACGCGACGGACGTGCTCGCCTCGGCGCTGAAGACGAAGGCTGTCTCGCTCGACCGAGAGCTCTTCGCCGCCGTTCGAAAGACCGCCGCCGAACTGGGAGTCGACTGGGCAAATGTCACTGCTGCCGACCGAGCGGGCCTGGATGGACCCGATTGGCCGCGCCTGGCCGAGCTGATGCGGCTGGCGGCCGAAAACGTCGTCGACGACCTTCTCGCGCGACGCGGGCAAACATTGGTCCTCGCGTGGCCGGGAGTACTCGCGCGCTACGGTCTCTCCGGTGCTCTCTCGCGAATAGTCAATGAAGCGGAGCGCAGCGACGGCCCGGCCATCCTGCTCGTGGTGCCCTCGCACGCCGATGGCACCGCACCGAGCATCAACGGTCAACTGCCCGTTCCCGCGCCACTACCGAGCCAGCGGCTCGTCATGCCCGATGCATGGCTGGCGAACGCTCACAAAGCCGCGGAGACGCCGTGAGCGCGAAGCCCGTCAAGCCCGCGGCGTTCACGCCCGCCCCGAAGGGCTACGCGGCGTGGATCGCCGAGGTGAAGGTTCGCGTTCGCGCGGCGCAGCTCCGCGCAAGCCTCGCGGTGAACCACGAGCTCATCGCGCTCTACTGGAGCATCGGCCGGGACCTGCTGGAGCGACGGGCGAAGAGCAAGTGGGGCGACGGCGTGATCGCGCGCGCCTCCGCCGACCTGCGCGCCGAGTTCCCCGATATGCAGGGCTCTTCGGCATCGAATCTCAGGTACCTGCGCCAACTCGCCCAGGCCTGGCACGACCACACGGCAACTCACCAACAGCCTGTTGGTGAGTTGCCGTGTGGCACGACCCTCGTCTTACTACCGAGCATCGCGCGGATCGAGGCCGAGCTGGCGAATGCGACTCGCACGACGGTCGAAGACTCTTCAGGCAGCAAGAGGGCGCGCACGAAGAGGAAGCGCCGATGACTGCCGGCGCGAACCTTCCAAAGCTATTGCAGCCCGCGCTCAAGGCGCTGGAGAAGGATCTGCTCGCGCGCGCCAAGACCGAGCGCGTCGAGGCGGGCCTGAAGAAGGCGTGGGGGGACGAGCACAAGGCGGGGCAGACGGGCCTCGGCTTCGATCCGTGGCGGCGTGAGCGCGTCACCCAGCTCGCGGCTGCGTGGATCCTGTCGGTAGTCTTCGTGCGCACGCTCGAAGATCGCGGCTACATCGGCCCGCGCGTGGCCGGTGCCTCACTTGATGCGCTGCGAGCCGCTGAGGATCGCGAGACGCTTTTCACGCAGGTGGCACCCGCGCTCGGGCCGCGCGAGTACCTGCTCGCGGTGTTCCGCGAGCTGTCGAAGCTCCCCGGCGCGCGGGACGTCTTCGACACCGTGCACAACCCGATCTGGGTGCTCTCGCCGTCGAGCGAGGGTGCGAAGGCACTGCTCGACTTCTTCCGCAAGCGCGACGCGAGCGGCGCGCTCGCGTTGGTGTTCAACGGGGAGGACACGCGATTCCTCGGCGACCTGTACCAGAACCTCTCCGAGGCTGTCCGTAAGCGCTATGCGCTGCTCCAGACGCCCGAGTTCGTCGAGGAGTTCATTCTCGACCAGACCCTCGACCCCGCTATCGCCGAGTTCGGGCTCAAAGACGTGAGCCTGATCGACCCGACCTGCGGCTCGGGCCACTTCCTCCTCGGCGCGTTCCGGCGGCTGCTCGGTTGCTGGCAGAAAGAGGAGCCGACCGAGAACATCGCCGACCTCGCGCGCCGCGCGCTCGACCAAGTCTACGGCGTCGACATAAACCCCTACGCCGTCGCCATCGCGCGCTTCCGCCTCGTCCTCGCGCTGCTCGACGCGGTGGGCATCAAGCGACTCGAACGCGCGCCGGACATCAAGCCGAACGTCGTCGTCGCGGACAGCTTGCTGCATCGCTTTGGGGCGAAGGCAAGCGCGCAGATACGGTTCTCCGAGCAGATCTCGATGGACGACATCGCGTGGGGCGACCGGCTTTTCCGGCTTGAGAATCGTGGGGCAGTTGAGCACGTGCTGTCGAGGCGCTTCCACGCGGTCGTCGGCAACCCGCCGTACATCGTCGAGAAAGACTCCGCGAAGAAGAAGCGCTACCGCGATGAGTACGCAGCCGCGACGTTTGAAGTCCCCCTGGCGCCGCCCTTCGTTGAGCGCTTCTTCCAACTCGCCGTGGAGGGTGGACAGGTTGGTGCGATTGTAAGCAACGCGTTTACGAAGCGCGATTCAGGTAAGGGGCTGATCGAAGAGGTCCTGCCGAAGCTCGACGTCCGCGAAGTTGTCGACACGTCCGGCTGCTACCTGCCGGGTCACGGCACGTCGACGATTCTCATCTTCGGGCGCAACCGGCCGCCGGCACCAGAGAGCAACGTCGTCTTAGTCCTTGGCAAACGGGGCGAGCGGGAGGTTCCCGCAGAGCCGAGTGCGGCACCGGTGTGGAGCGAGATTGTGCAGCACCATCACTCGCTCGGTTGGGATGGCCCGCATCTCTCTGTGGAGTCGAGCAATCGAACGCAGATGCGCACGCACCCGTGGATACTGGCCGGCGGTGGCGCCCGAGATTTTGTGCAAGGCATCGAGAGCCGCTCTTCGCACAGACTCACCGGGATCGCCGCGGTGATGGGAGCTGGCGCCGTCACCCGCGCTGACGACGTCTTCATTCTCCCGAAGCGTTGGCTGGACATGCCGAACGCAGTGGTGATTCCCTATGTAACTGGAACCCACGTTCGCGACTGGGACATCGACACGCCTCTGCGTATCGCATTCCCTTACGAGGGCGCGCGCGCCGTCGAGCCTGAGCAAGTCGGCGAGTTCTATCGGACGGCGTGGTGCCATCGGGCCTCTCTCTGGCTTCGGCGCGGCAAAGGCTTCAAGACGAAGCTTGAACAGGGAGGCCAGTTCTACGAGTACTCGATGTACTACCCGGACAGGCTCGCTGCCCCGTTTCGCATCACGTACCCGTTCGTTGCTACGCACAACAACTTCGTTCTTGCCCGCACGCAGAGCGTCTGCAACCGCCATGCGCCGATCATCATCTTGCAGGCGCGATACGGCGAGGCCGACTACCAATCGCTCCTCGGCTACCTGAACTCCTCCGCCGTCGCGTTCTGGTGCCGCCTCGTGATGTACCCCAAAGGCGGCGCGACGATGGGCGAAGGCGCGATCGTCACGCCCTATCCGTGGATGGACCGCCTCGAGTACGCCGGCAATCCGCTTCAGCAGCTCCCGGTCCCGGAGCTCGAAGACCTGCGGGCTGCGCTCCTTGATCTCGTCATCGCGGCCGAAGGAGCCGTGAAGCAGAAGGCCGACAATGCCCCCGGGAAGGTCGCCGCTGCGACACTTGCCTCGACGCCAACGCTCCCCGCTCTTCGCGAAGCGCGCCAGAAGAGCCTCGCCGAACGCGCGCGACTGCGCAGCATCCTCGTCTCGCTCCAGGAGGAGATGGACTGGCGCGTCTACGGCCTCTTTGGCCTGCCGACCGTCGCGGCGCCCTCGGTCGATGCTGTCCGCGTGCCGGTCGAGCCGAACCACCGCCCATTCGAGGTGCGCCTCGCGCGCGAGGTGGCAACCGACATCTCGGCCTCCGAGTGGTTCCGTGTCCACAAGCGCGAGGCCCCGAAGGACGTGGGCGGCCCCCTCGCCGACCTCTACCGCCAGCGTCTGCGCCTCCTCGACGACGCCGAGCACGGCAAACAGCTTCGCCTACTCGAGGCGCCCGAGACCAAGCGTCGTTGGCCTTTGCCCGATGACCACAAGGCGTTCTCCGACGCCGTGCGCACCTGGATGCTTGAGCGCATCGAAGCCGCGTTCCGCGAGCAGGGCCGGCCGGAGCTGCGCACGGCGCGTCAGCTCGCGCTCGAGCTCGGAAGCGATCCCGCCGTCGCTGCCGCCCACGAGCTGCTCACCGAGGAGAGCGGCATCGATCTGGTGAAGCTCGTTTCCGACCTTGTCGACAGCGAGGGCGTGCCCTTCCTGGTGGGCTACCGCTACGCCGAGACCGGCATGGAGAAGCGCGCGAGCTGGGAAGAGACCTGGCGGCTGCAGCGCCTCGAGGACGAGGGCAAGCTGAAGCCCGAGCTGGAGCGCCTCGAGCTCGAGGCCATCCCGGTTCCCGATAAGTACGGCCCCAAGGACTTCCTCCGGCACTTCTGGAGTCTGCGCGGCAAGCTCGATGTGCCAAAGGAGCGTTTCGTCACCGTCCCCGGCGGCAACATCGACGAGGACACGACGCCGCTTGTTGGCTGGGCAGGCTGGAATCACCTACAGGTGGCGCAGGCCCTCGCGGGTCTCTACCAGCGCCGCAAGACGGAGGACGGCTGGGCGCACGACCGCCTCGTGCCGTTGCTCGCCGGCATCGACGAGCGCGTGCCGTGGCTGCTCCAGTGGCACAATGAATCTTCGACCGACTTTGGCGGCATGAAACTCGGCGAGTTCTTCCGCGACTTCGTGGCGGGCGAGGCGCACACGCTCGGCGTCGCCGTGGGTGACCTGCGCAAGTGGACGCCACCCACTGCCCCAAAACGCACGACTCTCGACCCTGCTGAGGTGCTCTCAGCGCTGCACGCATGGAAGCCGGAGGTCGAAGAGGACGAAGACGACGGCGAGGAGTCCGAGCCGCCCGAGGGCCCGACCGATGTCGAACTCGCCAGCGCCGTGGGCGTCACCAAGAAGCTTGTTGCCAAGGCGCTGAAGAAGCTCATCGCCGACGGTCTCGTCGAGAAGCTCTCAGGGCGCCCGGTTCGGTACGTGGCGACGGGAGGGTAAGCATGAAGACTGTAGGAGAACCGCCGAGGAGACCGATCTGATGTTGAGACAGCTACGCATCAAGAACTTCAAGGCGTGGAAGGATACAGGGGATCTCCGGCTTGCCCGACTCACCGTCCTGTTCGGGGGAAACAGCTCAGGTAAGAGCAGTCTGGGCCACCTCTTGCTTGCGCTCAAACAAACCGCGGCCTCGACGGATCGTCGTCGCGCTCTGCACACGGGAGACGAAGCGTCTCTCATCGACTTGGGAAACTTCACAAGGTGTCTGCATGGTCACGATCCCAAGGCGCAGCTCGAGTTCATGTTGGACTGGTCCTCACACGAAGCTATTACAGTCCGAAATCCGCTCGAGGAAGACGAGACGTATGTCGGACATGGACTCTTGCTCGCTGCTGTGCTCGCAGCGAACGCCCAGGCTCAGCCAGTGGTGCGTGAACTTCGGTACGAGCTGCATGAGGAGGATGCGGCCCGTTTGAATGTCGTCCTCCGTCACACGCAGGAAGGTAAAGTAGAACTCGACTCCAAGCCGTACCGACTTGTTCGAGCCCAGGGGAGAAAGTGGCCGCTGGAACCACCCGAGAAGTTCTATCGCATCTCGGACAAGTCTCTCGCCCGCTACCAGAACGCCGATTTTCTCGCCGACTTCGCGCTCCGAGTCGAGCGCAACCTAGAGTCTCTCAGTTACCTCGGTCCGCTCCGGGACCATCCCCGCCGGGTTTATGGCTGGTCGGGCAACACGCCCGACAATGTCGGTTCGAAAGGGGAGTACGCCATTGCGGCCATCCTCGCCGCCGAGGCCGAGGGAAGAACGCTCAATCGCGGGTACAAAAAGAGCAAGCAGCGGTTCGCCGCGTTCATCGCCGATTGGCTCAAAGACCTGGGAGTCATTGAAAGCTTCCTGGTGAAGCGGACTGGGGAGGGTCGCAAGGAGCACGAGGTCAAGGTGAAGACACTGGGCGGTCTCACTGACGTTGATCTGCCAGACGTTGGTTTCGGGGTTTCGCAGGTTCTTCCCGCGGTGGTTCAGGCTTTCTATTGTCCCGAGGGGTCAACGGTCTGGATGGAGCAGCCTGAGATCCACCTGCATCCTCAAGTCCAAGCAGAGCTCGCAGATGTCTTCATCTCGGCGATTCGCGCGTACGAGGATGGGCGGCCCCGGAACGTGCAGCTCGTGATTGAAACCCACTCGGAACATTTCCTCAATCGACTGCAACGCAGGATCGCAGAGGCGACCCTCGCGCCTGAAGATGTTGCGATCTACTTTGCCAGGACGAGCGGCACGGGTGCTGATCTCGAGGAGCTCATGGTCAACGAGTATGGCGACATCACCAACTGGCCGGAGAACTTCTTTGGCGATGAAATGGGAGACATTGTCGCGCGCACCACGGCGGCAGCGGCGCGCCGAGTAGGAGGCTCGAACAAGTGACCGTCGTCATCGATACGAACGTCATACTCGTCGCGAACGGCCAGCATCAGGAGGCGAGCCCAGCGTGCGTCGAAGCCTGCGTCGAACGGTTGAATGGCATTGTACAGGTGGGGCGCGTTGCTATTGACGACGCGCATCGGATCCTCAACGAGTACCAGAACAAGACGGAGCCCTACGCCGGCAAGCGAGTGGGCGACGTGTTCCTCAAATGGCTGCTGCGCAACAACACCAACCCGCAGCGGTGCGACCAAGTGCAAATTGTGGAACATGCGGGGCGAGGTTTCGAGAGCTTCCCCGACGATGTTCGCCTCGCCAACTTCGACGCTTCCGATCGGAAATTCGTGGCGGTCGCTGGCGCGCATGGCGATACGCCACCAATCTTGCAGGCGACTGACTCAAAGTGGCTCGCCTGGAACGACGGCCTCGCGGCCCATGGCGTGAAGGTCGAATTTCTATGCCCGACGGACATCTCACGCTATGCGAGCAACAAAAATAAGGGCAAAGGGCAGAGGCGATGATCCCTTTCTTCCGCTTTCCCCATACACCCCACCTGGCCTGGCTTGGCGCCGACAGGCTGCGCGAGGACAAGGTGTTGGATGTAGCGGAGATGCGCGAGCTCTTATCTGGGCAAGTAGTCGTGGAAGAAAAGGTCGATGGGGCGAATCTAGGGCTTTCAATTGGTGAACACGGAAGGCTATGTGGGCAGAATCGCGGCAGCTACCTCGAGCTTGAGTCGCCAACGGGCCAGTGGAAGCCGCTCGAGCGTTGGCTGTCGACCCGGAAGTATGCGTTCACCGATGCGCTCGCTCCGGGTCTCATTCTGTTCGGGGAATGGTGCTACGCGGTGCACAGTGTGCGCTACACCCGCCTGCCAGATTGGTTTCTCGCGTTCGACGTCTACGACAACTCTAAGGGAGAGTTCTGGAGCGTCGCGCGTCGCAATGACTTAGCCCGCCGACTGGATCTGGCCGTGGTCCCAGAACTCGGGCGTGGACGCTTTGACCTAGAGGGCCTGATAAAGCTCCTCGGCCGTTCGAGGCTGACCGACGGCCCGGCCGAAGGATTGTATGTGCGGCAGGAAGATCGAGGGAGGTTGCTGCAACGAGCCAAGCTCGTGCGTGCCGAGTTCGTACAGAACATCGACGACCACTGGTCCAAGCGTCGCCTCGAACAGAACCAGATTATGAGGACGGCCCCATGACGCGGATCCATGACCTGCTCGACCTCCCTCCAGCGGTTCGCAAGGGCGATTTCGTTCAGGATCTCACCGGCGGCATCTCGAACCCAGACCGCACGGTGCGTGACTACGCGATCACCCCAAAGATAGTACAGACCTTCGAACACGCGCTGTCGATCATCGGCAGCGCGCTGCGCGACGGGCGCAGCCAGGCGGCGTACCTCCACGGTTCGTTCGGCTCTGGCAAGAGCCACTTCATGGCGGTGCTCGACCTCATGCTCGCCGATCACCCGGCCCCGTGGAGCCGTGGCGAGCTGCACACGCTTCGCTCCAAGAACGATTGGATCGGCAAGAAGAAGCTCCTCCAGCTCCCGATCCACATGCTCGGCGCGCGGGACATGGAGTCGAAGATCCTCGGCGCCTACGTCGCGTGGGCGGCCAAGAACCACCCCTACGCCCCCACGCCCGCCCTCTACGCTGACCAGGGACTGTTCGATGACGCGCGCCGCCTGCGCGCCACACTCGGAGACGACGCGTTTTTCGACAAGCTGAATGGTGGCGTCCAAAAGGCCGCGAGCGGGTGGGGCAAGCTCGCCGAAACCCGGAAGTGGGATGCGCCTTCGTTCGATGCCGCGAGCGCGGCGAGTTACGTGGGCGAGAACGATCGCGACTCGCAGAGCCCGCGCGCCAAACTGTTCAGCGATCTGGTGCGGACGTTCTTCACGTCCTGGACCGCACAGCAGGGGCGCTTCGTAGATTTAGACACCGGGCTTGGCGTCATGAGTCGCCATGCCGAGTCGCTCGGCTTCGACGCTATCGTACTCTACCTCGACGAACTGGTGCTGTGGCTTGCCGGCAACTCGAGCGATCTTCCCTTCGTCGGCCGCGAGGTGCAGAAGATGGTGAAGCTGAAGGAGGCGCAGGACGCCGACCGCGCCATCCCCATCGTCAGCTTCATCGCGCGCCAGCGCGACCTGTCGCAGTTCCTGGGCGAGCAGGCGCAGGGAGCCGTGCGCACCGAGCTGTCGCGCAACCTCTCGCACCACGACGGCCGCTTCGAGACCGTCACGCTCGCCGACTCGAACCTCCCGGCGATCGTCGCCCACCGTGTCGTGCGCCCCAAGGACGAGTCGGCGGCCCAGCGCCTCGCCGACGACTTCGCCAAGACCTGGCGCGCCGCCGGGCAGGCGCAGAGCGTGCTCATCGGCAGCGAGGGCGACGAGGCCGACTTCAGGAAGGTCTACCCGTTTTCGCCCGCACTCGTCGAAGCGCTCGTCGCGCTCTCGGACTGCCTGCAGCGCGAGCGCACGGCGATCCGTATTCTGATGGAGCTGCTCGTCAACCACCTGACAGACCTGGAGACCGGTCGCGTGGTGCCGGTCGGCGATGCGTTCGACGCGCTCGCCGAGAGCGAAGATCCCATCGACGACCCCGTGATGAAGGTGCGCTTCGACCGCGCCCGCGATGTGTACCGGGAGAGCTTCCTGCCGATGATTCGGCGGCAGCACAACACGGAAAGCCCGACGGCGTGCCAGCGTATGCGCGAGGATCACGACCGCCGCCTCGGCTGCAGCGGCTGCCAGCAGCGCGCGTGCCGCGACGACAACCGCCTGGCCAAGACGTTGCTCATGGCCGCGCTCGTGCCTGAAGCCAAGCCGTTCAAGGGCCTCACGGTGAAGCGCCTCGCGCACCTGAACCACGGCACCATCGCCTCGCCTATCCCCGGCGCCGAGATGCAGGTGGTGGCGCAGCGCCTGCGCGATTGGGCGACCCATGTCGCTTCACTCCGGCTCGGCGAGCAGGCCGATCCCGAGGTAAACATCCACCTCGCGGGCGTCGACCTCCAACCGATCCTCGCGCAGGCCGCCGAGGCCGACACACCCGGCGCGCGCAAGAACGCGATGCGACGGCTTCTGTTCCAGGCGCTCGAGCTCGACAGCGAAGGCACGGTGGTCGAGACCGAGTTGCCCTTCCACGGCACGCGCCGCAAGGGCCGCGTCCGCTACGGCAACGTCCGTGAGATGGATGACACCGCGCTCACATGCCCGCGCGAGTTCGAGTGGCAGGTGCTCGCCGACTACCCGTTCGACGAGCGCGGTCA